>WNFJ01186704.1_pt1 | contig 13335 bp, 10 predicted proteins | sample 5400461 | NCBI WGS metagenome assembly WNFJ01 (sample SAMN13153349, study PRJNA577476) | soil metagenome | isolation source: 115 cm saprolite on Douglas fir-dominated hillslope | place: USA:California | collected 2013-09-17 | reverse complement strand
CACTTACCGCGGCGAATCCCCTCGCAAGGCTGCCGCGTTTGCCGAATCGGGCTCGCTGTTCCGCTGGCACGGCATTGTCGAAACGGAAAGCGCCCTTCACGACGTTCAAGTCGAAGTCGGCCCCGCCGCATCGTTTAGCCCCGATTCCGCCGTCACTTCCTACAAGCCCGAACCCTCGCCTCCCCTCGACGCCGCCCGTGACTCCGCCGTTGCTCGTCGCTTCCTCCAGGTCGCGCGCTTCCCCAAGGCCACCGTCGAGAGAACCCCCGATGGATTTCATATCATTTTGCGCGCCTTCCCTTACTCCCGCGACACAGGCTCCGGTTTACGCGTCCATGCCCTCATCGAAACGGACCTCTCCGGTAAAATTCTCTTCCAAGAACTCGCCTGGGACCAAAGTTCTCCACAATCCCGCTAGCAATTCCGCCCTGCCTAAAATTAGCTCTTGACCCTCGATATTGCCTTTGCTACTATCTTCGCAGGTAACAGTGCGGCATGTTTGGAGTGCGGCAGCTTGCCCCCGCTTTTCTTTCGGCCCGCGCCCGAACGAGCCACCACAAACGCCCGTGCTCTAAGCGCTGTCCGTCTCATCCTAAGAGCCTCCCGTCCCGATTGTCGTCCTGAGCGAAGCGCGCCTTCTGCGCTCCGGATGAGTTTACGGAGCGAAGGGTCTCAACCGTTCCCGCCACCGAAAAGCGCCCCCGAGGTTGCACAACTTGGTGCAAGCTAAGTCCCTTTAGAATCAACACTTATAGAAATGCCCGCAAGTGTTGATTCTAAACCACTTACATGAACGCTAAGTCCTTTAGATGCAACACTTATGAAAAACGGGGGGAGGGGGCCGCACAGAATAGCAATCCTCTGTCCCGCTTCAGACAATGGAATTGTCAGCATCGGCGTTCACTTTCAGGCCGCCTGGTGTAGAATCCTGCCCGCGTCTCAAGTATCAGTCCGCGGCCGAGGTGGGTGTGAATCAATCCAGGGATCAAGCTCGCTACGCGCTCGCCATTCTGTTTGCCATTAACCTTCTCAATTTTTACGATCGCCAAATCTTTGGCGCTCTCGCCGAACCGATTCGCAAGCAATGGGCCTTAACCGACTCACAGATCGGATGGCTGGCTACCGCTTTCACCCTCCTCTACGCTTTGGTTGGGGTGCCGTTCGGAAGATTGTCCGATCACTGGAAGCGCCCTCAGTTGCTCAGCCTGGGAGTTGCGGCTTGGAGCCTCCTCACGGCCGCTTCGGGAATCGCTTGGGGTTATGGCTCGCTGTTTGCCGCGCGCCTGGGTGCTCCGGTCTCGAACTCTCTCATCGGCGACCTCTATCCCGCTGCGCGGCGCGCCCGCGCCCTTTCACTCTTCATGCTGGGACTTCCGATCGGCAATTTCCTGGGCTCCTTTATCAGTGGCCACGTCGCCGCCACGCACGGATGGAGAATGGCATTTTACATCGCCTGCCTTCCCGGCTTGCTACTCGCTGTGCTCGCAAGGCGCTTGTTCGACCCGCCGCGCGGCGCCGCCGAGAGCTCACCGCTGGCGGGGCGGCCGCACCAAGGCTCTCCCTACTGGTCCGTTTTGAGAATTCCCAGCTTTCGCTGGATTATCATCACCGGTGCTCTGTTTAATTTCAACTCGTACACGATCCCGACCTTCTTGCCCGCGTATCTTAGCCGCTATCACTTTCTGGATCTGAAAGCGGCGAATACGCTTGCTGCCATTGCTTATGGGGCCGTCGGCATTCCCGGACTCTTGCTGGGGGGCTGGGCTGCTGATCGCATTGCCGCAGTCCGCTCCAATGGCCGCCTCTTGCTTTCCTCCGCGTCGCTGCTCCTCGCGGCATCATTCATCTACTCGGCACTCAGCGTGTCCCAGGGGCAGTCGATCCTCTTCGGAGCATTGATGGGAATGGGCTGCCTATTCGGTTACGTCTACTTTTCCTGTGTCTATGCCACGATTCAGGACATCGTTCCGCCCAGCCTTCGTGGCACCGCTATGGCTCTCTACTTCTTTGCCATGTACTTGCTCGGCGGGAGCTTTGGCCCTGTACTGACCGGAAAGCTCAGCGATTATTTTGCGCGCCTCGCCATGGCCAAAGCCGGGGCAAGCAGCCTGAATGAGCACTTTCGTGCTCTCGGCCTGCACAGCGCCATGTATGTGATTCCCTTGTGCAGCGTGCTATTGGCAGGCGTCCTTCTGGGCGCTGCCCGCACGGTTTCGCGGGATATGGATAAGTTGCAACTCTGGATGTCATCCCCCGATCGGCCGCCGCTGCCTGCTCAACTCCAGGAGCCGGAGCTCCCTTAGTTTCGGAACCAACGGCTGTTCGCTGTAAACTCGTTTTCCGTGCCCGAGACTTCCAAGCGCACTTCCTGGCTCAATCGCACCGTCCTTGGCGTCGGCCTCACCAGCCTCTTCAGCGACTGGAGTCACGAAACCGCCACGGCTATTCTCCCCGCCTTCCTTGCCGCCATCGGCGCAGGCCCCGTCTGGCTTGGCGCCATCGAAGGCATCGCCGACGGCCTTTCGAGCTTCGCAAAGCTTGCCTCAGGCCACTTCACCGATCGCTTGAAACACAGAAAGCCACTCGCCGTCTTTGGCTACGCCTTCACCGCCCTTGCGACGGCGTCGTTCGCCTTCGCGACGCATGCCTACCACGTGCTCTTCGCCCGCGCCGCCGCCTGGCTGGGACGCGGCGTCCGCTCCCCCGCGAAGAAAGCCTTGCTCGCCGCCGACGTCCCGCCGAACGCCTACGGTCGCGCCTTCGGTTTCGAACGCTTGATGGACACGGTTGGCGCAATCGCGGGCCCGCTCACCGCTCTTTGGCTCCTTGAAGCCACCGGCCATTCTTTCCGCAAAGTTTTTCTTTGGACGCTTTTGCCCGGCCTAGTCGCCGTTGTGTCTTTTTGGCTTCTCGTTCGCGAGCGCTCTATCGCGCCGAAGCCCCAGCGCTCTTTTCTGCTCGGGCTCAAAGCCCTGCCGCCCTCGTTCCGCCGCCTCTTGGTGGGCGTCGGCATTTTCGGCGCCGGTGATTTTTCCCATTCCCTGCTGATTCTCTACGCCACGCGAATGCTTACGCCTGCACAAGGCCTCGCGCACGCCGCCAGCATCGCCGTCGGCCTTTATACACTCCACAACGTGTTCTACGCCGGCTCTGCCTACGCGAGCGGCTGGCTCGGCGACCAAGTTACGCACCGCAAGGCTATCCTCGCTGCCGGCTACAGCCTCGCCGGCGTCACGGCCATCCTTCTTTGCACGGGCGCTCACTCTCTCCCGCTTCTAGCCGTCATTTTCATCCTCGCGGGCCTTTACATCGGCACCGAAGAGCCCCTCGAGGATTCTCTCTCCGCGGAGCTCGTCCCCAAGGAGCAACACGGCATGGCCTTCGGCACCCTGGCTGCCGTCAATGCCGTCGGCGACTTTGGCTCCAGCCTCCTCGTCGGCTTCCTCTGGAGCGCCTTCAACGTGCAAACCGCCTTCACCGCTTCGGCCATCCTCTTCTTTGCCGGCGCCATCCTCATCCTTCGCCTCCACTAACCCGCGCGTCTGGATTGAAGCCATGACTTCCCTCTCAAATCGGCTCCCCGCCCCTGGCGGCCTTTCTTGTGGAGCTCGTGGGGCGTCTACTCCGACTCTTGTCCGGGAAGCGGGCAGCCGAGGCTGAGAATGGACAGCCCAGAGGCATTCTTCGAATTTTCATTTGCAACGAATGCGTTCTGTTTTTCAGGCAAACGGATTCTCTACCGGAATCCCGAAGTATGTCTGCCCCGCGTTAAAGTCCTCCGACCAGATTTTCTGACAGCCGCCGCGCTCCGCGGATGCAACAATCATTCCATCGTAGAAGTGCAAACCGTACTGTGCCCGAGCCTGCACCGCGCGGCGGACAACATCTCCGTCGACTGCAATCAGCCTGATCGGCCCGAGCGTGTCGAGAAGAACCGTTAAATCTTCGGGCTTGGCCGCAGGAGTTATTTTATGGAGCAGCGTGGCGGCGAATTCGACCAACACTTGGCTCGATGCTACGATCTCTCCCGCAAAAGCCCTTCGAACTAGGCCCTGCGCAAGCTGCTGCTTGCGTGGCTCGCTCGTGTCGTAGGCATAAACCAGAACGTTGGTGTCCAGGAACTCAGGAGCGGTCATGCAGGTCCGCTCGTTTCCAAGTTCTCTTCCCGACTTTGAACTGGAACTCCTCGAAGCTGCGCTCAAGCGCGTCCCGCTCACGCCGCTTTCGCCCAGCCGCCTCGTTTTCCCGGGCAAGCTCCGTCAGGAATTCTCGCACCAACCCGGTCAATGTCGTGTCCCGATCCACTGCAATCTTGCGAATCTTTTTCACCAGGTCATCCGCCAGCGAAAGTGTGATATTCATATACCCATAATACGTGAAACCCATATTCCGTGCAACTCACCTTTGAAAGACTTGCGCAATCCCAGTCATTCGCTCCCTCTCCGCGAACTCTGAGGTCTCCGTGTTCGGCACCTGTCACGACCTGGTCGGGGTGTTAATTCCCTCGATTTTCCGTCTTGCGTCGCAGAAAGCCCGGTGCTACTGTGAGCGAATAAAAGGCGAATTGATGGAAAGGGGCTTTTCATGTCCGAATCGCTTGCTGTTCGTCGAGCTGAAACGTCGAATGCCATTACCCGCGTCCACGAAGTCCTTGACGCCTTTGCCGCCCGCGACCACGACAGCGAAATCCTCACCGCGATTCGTCATTTTCCGGCGCGCGAGGCCCAGTGGGCGGACTTCCCTTCATGGGTGAATTCAGATCTTATCGCCGCCTACGCCGCCAAAGGTATCCGCCGCCTCTACACCCATCAATCCGCCGCCGCCGAAGCCGTACGCGCTGGAAAAAACGTCGTTATCGTCACACCAACGGCTTCCGGCAAGACGCTCTGCTATAACCTCCCGGTTTTGAACGCGGCCCTTGAAAATTCCGACTCCCGCGCACTCTACCTCTTCCCCACCAAGGCCCTCGCGCAAGACCAACTCGCCGAACTTCACGAGCTCAACCAGCGTCTGGAAGATCGCCTCGGCGTTTTCACCTACGACGGCGACACACCCGCGGACGCCCGCAAAGCCATTCGCGAAAAAGGGCACATCGTTCTGACCAATCCAGACATGCTGCACACCGGCATCCTCCCGCACCACACGCGCTGGACCCGCCTCTTCGAAAACCTCCGTTACATCGTCCTCGATGAGTTGCACACCTACCGCGGCGTCTTCGGCAGCCACCTTTGCAATGTTCTCCGCCGCCTCCGCCGCATCGCCCACTTTTACGGCCGCGATCCCCAATTCATCTGCTGTTCCGCCACCATCGCAAACCCCGGCGATCTCGCTGCACGACTTCTTGAATCCGAAGTTGAAGTCCTGAATGCCAACGGCGCTCCCGCCGCGGAAAAAACCTTCGTCTTTTACAATCCGCCCGTTGTGAATCGCGCTCTGGGCATCCGCCGCAGCTATATCAACGAATCTTCGCGCGTGGCCCAGGAATTCCTGAAACACGATCTGCAAACCATGGTCTTTGCCAATTCGCGTTTGCACACCGAAATTCTTCTCACCTATTTGCAACAGGCGAATCCGCGCTTGCCGGGAAAACCGGAAACCATTCGCGGCTATCGCGGCGGCTATCTGCCGAACGAGCGCCGCGAAATCGAACGCGGCCTCCGCGACGGACAAATTCGCGGCGTCGTTTCCACCAGTGCTCTGGAGCTCGGCATTGACGTCGGTTCGCTCGACACAGTGGTCATGGCCGGCTACCCCGGCACCATCGCCGCCACCTGGCAGCGCGCCGGCCGCGCTGGCCGGCGCAGCGGAAGCTCTTGCGCCGTGTTGGTAGCTTCTTCCTCTCCTCTCGATCAATTCATTGTTCGCCATCCGGACTATTTCTTTGGCAACACGCCGGAGCACGCCTTCATCCAGCCGGACAATCTGGAAATCCTCATCAATCACCTGAAATGCGCCGCGTTCGAATTGCCCATCGCTGCGGGGGAAAAATTCGGTGATGTCGATATCCCCGATCTTTGCGCGCGCCTCGCCGAGGCTGGTTACCTGCATTTAGCGGGTGAGAATTATCACTGGACTAATGAGGCTTATCCCGCTGATACCATCAGTCTGCGTTCCGTGAGCAGCGACAATTTCGTGATCATCGACCTCACCGGCGCGCCCACCGTCATCGGCGAAGTGGATTTTCCCAGCGCTCTGGTGTTCCTCCACGAAAAAGCCATCTACATTCACGGTGGCCAGCAACACCATGTCGAACATCTCGACTTCAAGGAACGCAAGGCCTACGTCAAGCGGGTTGACGTCGACTACTACACGGACGCCGTCCGCTACACCCAAGTCCGCGTCCTCGAAACCGGCGCAACCATCCGCAGTTCGCCATCCTTGGCGCCGTCTTCATCATCCTATACCCCCTTAACTTCCTCTACTTCCTTTGCCTGCCATTCCCATGGTGATGTACTTGTCCGCTCCCAAGTCGTCGGCTTCAAGAAAATCAAATTCTTCACCAACGAAAACATTGGCGACGGCAAGCTCGAACTCCCCGAAAACGAAATGCACACAACTGCTTACTGGATCACACTCGAACGCTCGCTGCTCGAATCACTTCCCTTCACCGTCAGCGAGCGCCAAAGCGGCATGTTCGGCCTTCTCCATGCCCTCGAATCCGTCGCCACGCTCCTCATGATGTGCGACCGACGCGACCTAGGCACCGCCATCGGCGAGCGCCCTCCGGACGCTTCCGTGGGACAGACATTTCTGTCTGTCCCTTCTTCACTCGATCCATCCCCGAGCGGCGATTTCATGCCAACGCGCCTCGAAGACGCTCTTTCCGCCAACTCCAAAGAATTTTTCGAACCAAATCTCTACCTCTACGACGCTTACCCCGGCGGAATCGGCTTTTCTGAACCTCTCTTTCGAACGCACTCTCTCCTTGTGCAAAAAACCCGCGAACTCATCGCCTCGTGCCCCTGTGAACAGGGCTGCCCTTCCTGTGTTGGCCCCGCGGGCGATCTCGCGCCCCAGGCCAAGGAGGCGGCGCTGGCAATCCTGGGCCGGCTGACAACATGAGCTTTTCTTACAGGGAGGATCCGCAATGATCGCTCGCATGTGGCACGGGCGCACACCCATCGCAAAGGCCGATGCTTACGCCGCTTTGTTGAACCGGCTGGCGATTCCGGACTACCGCGCCGTTCCCGGCAACCTGGCCGTGCACATTCTGCGCCGAGACGAAGGAGAGGTAGCGAACTTCATCACTCTCACGCTATGGGAGTCGCTGCCGGCAATTGAGAAATTCGCGGGCACGCCTGTCGACCAAGCCAAGTACTATCCGGAGGACAGCGATTTCCTCTTGGAATTCGAACCGAAGGTGCAGCACTGGGAAGTTACAGGAACCGCGTCTCCGAAATGACCCGGAAGGGATTCGAGTGAGCACCGCGGACAAATTCGCACGATTGGCGGCGCTGAAGCCCTCCCGGCCAATGCCCGCGCGGTCCGCCACGATTCGAACGCCGGGCGAAGAAGACACCCTCGGGCGGCTGCTCGGCGCGGGCGTGGCCACAAATCACTTTGGCGAACATCTTGCTATTCGAAACTGGTTCTCCACCCCGGAATTTGCGGACCCTTCCTCCGCAACCCTCGAATTACTTTCACGCACGCGCGACGAATTAGTCTCCCGCAAAACTCACGCCGCATTGCAAAATCCGGAAAAATGGCTTTTCCTTGACACCGAAACCACCGGCCTCGCGGGGGGCACCGGCACGTACGCCTTTCTGATTGGTCTCGCGTGGTGGGATGCCGGCGGTTTGCAGGTCGAGCAATTCTTTATGCGCGACTTTGCCGAAGAACATTCTTTGTTGCAGGAATTATCTCAGCGCATCGCCGAGCGCCCGGTGCTCGTTACCTTCAATGGAAAATCATTCGATTGGCCGCTGCTCGAAAATCGCTTTACCATGACGCGCTCCATCGCGGCGCCGAAGCTGGCGGCGCATCTTGACTTGCTTCATCCCGCCCGCGCGCTTTGGAAACTTCGCCTCGGTTCGGTGCGTCTCGTGGAACTCGAACGCCGCGTCCTCGACGCGCCGCGCCTCGGCTGGCGCCGCGAGAACGACGTTTCTTCCGCGCTCATACCGCAATTGTATTTCGACTACCTTCGTGGCGGTCCGGCCGCGCCGCTCGCCGGCGTGGTGCGCCACAATCAAATGGATTTGCGCGGGCTCGCTGCTCTCTTCGGCAAAATCAACGCGCTGCTTTCGGAAGCATCCAGCGCCACAAACGAAATCGAAAGCCTCGACCTGTTCGGGCTCTCGCGATTTCTCCAGCGCCGGGGGGAGGACGATCGCGCGCATTTCGCGTGTATGCAAGCGCTGGAACTGGGTCTGCCGCAGGAATTCCGCCCGAGGGCGCGCCGCGAGCTTGCGCTTATGATCAAGCGCCGCGGCGAACACGCGCGCGCCGCAGAGATCTGGCTGGAAATTGTTGCCGATCCGCGCGACGGGGTCCACGCCTGCGAACAACTGGCCATTTACTACGAACGGCACGCCAAAGACCTGGCTAAGGCAGCTCAATTTGCCAGGTTGGCGGTTGCCACGCTGCGGCGTCAGCGCGCCGATTCGCGCGACCCGCTCCTCACGGCGCGAACCGCGCGGCTGGAGCAAAAATTCCTGCACCGTCTTGCACGTTTGCAGCATCAAATAAAAATGGCCGACGGCTTGGCAAGACCGCTTGCGCTTTCTCGCTCCAGCGGCGAATCGCAAGCCTGGAGCCGATACCGTCCCCGTTAAGCCAATTCCCGTGTTCCTCAATTCAAAGGAGGAAATCGGATGGAAAGCTCAGCTGCAAAACAGCAACCTGTGGCAGGAGGTAGTATGGCCACTGCCGAACAAACGTATTTGCGCACCGAACTGGAACAACGCCGCGAGCGCCTTCACGAAGCTTTGCATGCGCCCGCCGCCGATGCTTCTCTTTCTCAATTGTTGACGGCTGTGGACACCGCGCTAAGCCGTATCGATCAAGGAACGTTCGGGCTCTGCGAGACGTGCCACGACACGATTGAAGCGGAACGCCTGCTGGCCGATCCGTTGGTGCGGTTCTGTCTGGACCATCTTACGAGCGCCGAACAGCGCGCGTTAGAGAGTGATCTTTCCCTGGCCGCACGCATCCAGCGCGCTCTCTTGCCGAAACCCGGTCTGGCACCAGCTGGCTGGGACGTGCGCTACCACTATCAACCCGCCGGCATGGTGAGCGGCGATTACTGCGATCTTTTCGAAACAGACGGTGGCCTGCTCTTTATGCTGGGGGATGTTTCCGGCAAGGGTGTTGCCGCGTCGATGCTCATGAGCCACCTCCACGCAACATTTCGCAGCCTCGCCGAAGCCGGTCTCCCGCTCGATCGCATGGTGGAAGACGCCAGCCGAATATTCTGCGAGAGCACTCTCGCGGGACAATTCGCGACTCTGGTCGTGGGACGAGCTGCCCAGGATGGTTCGGTGGAGTTTGTCAGTGCGGGCCACCTTCCCGTGCTTCACATCCATGGTGACGGAGCAACCCCAAAGGATTCCACGGGAGTGCCTCTGGGGATGTTCGGTAACACGCACTTCCCTGTCCATCGGCTCACACTGGCTCACGGTGACACTCTGTTCCTATATACCGACGGTTTGACGGAGGCACGGAATCGCGCCGGTGCAGAGTATGGTCTCCAGCGAATCCGCACGCTGGCAGCGCGGCACACAGGGATAGAGGCTGCGGGGCTGATCTCCAAATGTCTCGAGGATCTGCTGAGCTTTGGGGAGGGTTTGAAGCAAACGGACGATTTGACGCTTCTCGCCGTTCGGCGTGCAGAGTAAAAACGTCAGGCTCTGCAGGAAGTTGGGAACTTAGACACACACCCCTTCTCGCGACAATGTTTTCTCCAGGCGCAGAGATCATTGTGGTCTTCGTGGGAACGGGTCCAAGTTTTTCCGGCGGTTGCGGAGCCAAAGGCCAGTTCAGCGCTTTGGTGAAGGTGTCGAAGATGTTGCGAGCCGCGCCTTCCACAGTCACGCACTCGTTTCCCAAACAATCCAGGAACACGCCGCCATCCGGCGTATCAAAAGAAAAAAAGTTCGGGCGGCGAAGCAAATTTGCGCGCTCCGCGTATTTCTTCTCGAGCGCTTCCGAATATTGTCCGAAGAAACGCGCCGCGTGTTCTTCGCTATCCAGGTGCAGCCGAGTAATCAAGATGAGCTTCTTCGATTGCTTGTGCTCGAAGACGACATAGCGGTCGCCGTCCCAGGCTGCAGCCAGAGTCTTTGCCCGGTCGTCGTCGAGGAATTGCTTCAAGACTTCCTTCCACCCGAATTCGCCCATGACGTTTTCGTCGAGCTTCGACCAGTTGTCGCCCAGCAATTTCTCCAGCCGCGGCAGAGCGACACTGGCAGGAATTTTGCCGGACCGATACAGCGCTGGGTGGAGAATCTGCTGCGTGGAAACCGGCGGCTTCTCGAACACGCCCGGCAGAGCGGCCCAGCCGGTATTTTTCATGACCGCAGCCGAGAAGTTCAGCCCGCTGATATAGGGAAAGATCAACGCGTCCTTAAGGAACGGCGGCGCCGTCTTCAATGTGGGAGTGCTGCTGAGATCGCCGATCAGCATGCCAGGATCGAAGTCCGGCACATCCTTCAGCGAGCGGCCGGTCCCGAGCATCAGATAGTCGACCATAGCGGCCATAGCGCTGCCCTCGAGAACGGCATCGCGCGCCAGTTCGGCATCCTCATTGGGTCTGGGCGCTTTTACCCACGTTTCGATCTGGAAATGCTGGTCCTCGAGCGCATGCGTCAATTCATGGGCCATGACCATGCGCTGGTCGGCCAGCGGGCTCCAGTCCGCAATATAAAACTCATGAGATTTCGGATCGTAAAGCCCTTCGATCTGTTCGGTGAGCACGTTCACCATGAAGTTGTCGAGGTCGAATCCCTTGGGAAGCAGGCCAAAGGCCTCCGCGCTACGCTGGTCGGCGTAGCGATCGGCGGCATTCTTATCTTCGTTCATCTGCTTCACGACGTAAGCGCGGATATCCTCCCGCGAACGCAGCGATTTTTTCAGCGGCGTGACCAATTTCAGGCCGGTGATTTGGCTCATCTGGCCGAGGACTTCATCGGCGGCAGCCATGAAATCGGCGTCCGTGGTGGGCTTGGAATCCGCCGAACGCGGAGCGACGGCCGCTTCCTGCGCGTGCACGGCGACACCGCCAAGGAGCAGGGCGAGGCTCAAAAAAAGAGCGCGCAGTACGAAAAAAACGCATTTCAGCTGATAGGCCATATCAGTTTGAGAATAACAGAATCCCGACGGGGTCGCCGGACGACTGCGCGCGGGCGGGCTACGGGGCTTTGGCCGCGGGGACACCGAGGTCGGCGATGTTGTCGCCTTTTTTGAGGGAAGGGACGGCGTTGACATGGAGAACGATGGCGGAGACGGGAGCGCGGGGCTCGGCGATGACTTTGCCGACATAGTCCGTGATGGTGCCGAGTTTCATCCCGGCGGAGACGTACGAGCCGCGCTTGACGAGGGGATACCAGATGCCCGGACCGTCAGCCAGAACATCAACGAGCTTTTCGATCCAGACGGGATTTTCAATGGGGTGCGGGTCGCCAGGTAGCATCTTCAAGGCGCGCATGGTGCTGAGAGTGCCGTTGACGAGGAGAGCAACGTCGTCGGGCTCGACGGTGCCGGCGTAGCCAGCTTCGACGACGATGGACGGCTTGCCGCGAACGGAAGCGGTGTTGTCAAGATAGCGGGTGGCGGCGGGGTCGTTGGGGCGCTCGCGCCAGATGATGATGTGATCGAGGCCGAAGGCGAGAACCATTTCTTTGGAAATACGGTCCTGGGCTTCGCGGCCCGTAGGGCCCCAGTAGGCATAAGGGCGAAGACTCTCATCGAGGTCGCCGCCGTGGTAGTCGATCAAGTAGTCGCAGCGGTCGACGATTTCCCTGGTGATGAGGAAGGAGGCGCGCTCAGTTTGCGTGCCGTCGGGTTTGCCCGGGTAGAAGCGGTTCATGCTCTTGCCGTCGATAGGATTGACGTGCGGGACTTTCTGTTCGAAGGATTGGATGTTGATGAGCGGGACGAGGATGACGGCGCCGGTGATTTGAGCGGGGTCGAGTGCGGCGATAAGTTTTTCGATGGCGATGATGGAGACGTACTCGGTGCCATGCGCCCCGGAGACAAGTGCGAGGACTTTGCCGGGCTTGGAGCCGTTCACGACGACGACGGGGATGCTGGTGGCGGCGTCCACGCCGGCGGGAACTTCGAGGGTGCCGGCGGCTTTCTCACCGGGGGCGGCGGAGGCGGTGCCCACGGTGAAGCGAGATTGAGCGCGAGCGAGAAAAGGAATCAGGGATAGGAATGCGACGATCCAAAGGCGAATCCGCATCAGGTACCTCCGCGAAGGGATGGAGCATAGCGCGAGCAGAGCGATTGGGGCAATACGAAGATGGAAAGGAATTTGCACCATAGGCCGTCTGAAAGACGGAGCGAGGGGAGAATCTAGAAGCAGCGGAGAAGTGTTTCACGGGACGGACGTTCGCGTTGCACGAAAATGCGGTCAGCGAGACAAAAAAAGATTCGCTAGGGTGCATTTTTTCCTTGCATGCAGTGACACCTCTTGTATTCTGCAAATGCGATCTCGCTTCACCGCAGCGGCGAGAGTGAGATTTGTCTGGCGGCACGTACGGGACGGAAGAGATCATTCACGGCGCGGGCTACGGCCACGGGATATTGATCCTGCTGTTTCTGCCCGTGCTGTGGTGCCTGCCGACAGCGTTTATGATTGGCGAACTCTCAAGCGCGCTGCCGCAAGAGGGTGGCTATTACGCGTGGGTGCGGCGCGGCTTGGGGAATTTCTGGGGCTTTCAGGAAGCATGGCTGTCGTTGGCCGCGAGCATCTTTGATATGGCCATCTACCCGACGCTGTTCGTCTTCTACTTGAAGCAGATGTCGCCGTGGTTTGGCCTCGGCAATCATGGAATTTACGCCGGACTTTTCGTGGTGGCTACTTGCGCGGCGCTGAATCTAGCGGGAATTCGCGTGGTGGGAATCACCTCGCTGTGGCTTTTCTTCCTGCTGTCTGCGCCGTTTGCGCTGATCGTGGTGCTGGCGCCCATTCGAATGGGAACGCTGGCCGACGCCCACGCCGCGCCGGCCGCTACGGGGATGGGCTTGCTCGGCGGCGTGCTGGTAGCCATGTGGAACAACATGGGCTGGGATAATGCTTCGACCATTGCGCAGGAAGTCGAGCGGCCACAGAGAACATATCCAAAGGCCATGATCGCGGCTGTGATTCTTGTGGCGCTGACCTACGTGCTTCCG
>WNFJ01231968.1_pt7 | contig 13336 bp, 15 predicted proteins | sample 5400461 | NCBI WGS metagenome assembly WNFJ01 (sample SAMN13153349, study PRJNA577476) | soil metagenome | isolation source: 115 cm saprolite on Douglas fir-dominated hillslope | place: USA:California | collected 2013-09-17 | reverse complement strand
ACCGCTCCTGCCCGCCGTGCCGGCGTCTTCTTGCGCACGGGCACGATCGGCTCCGCGGCGCCCGAGGGGTGGGTCATGTTCGACGCCGTTGTCCGGTGGGCCGTGCAGTAACCGAGCGCCTCGTGCGGTTAGGGGTGTCGGCCGCGGTCGTTCTTTGTGGAACGAGGTGATCAGTGGCCACTTCCATGGGGAGCGCCATCAAGCGCTCTGATTGGAATTGCCGGCGGAGTTGGCTCTTCCAGTGAAATACCTGGGCCGGCTTGGAGCGACTCCCCGCACACAGGAAAACGAAGGGAGCCTGATCATGCTTCGGCTCTTGCGAGCGATGATGTTGGCGGGGATCCACGTCCTCTTGGCGGGCTGCCAGGGCACGATCGCGGGCGGCGATGTCAGTCCCGCGGGCTCGGGCGGCGGAGGCACTCCCGGCGGAGGCANNNCGGTAGCGCGAGTGGGTCCGGGACGACCGCCGCCCCGACTTGCAATCAGCCGAGCGTTCCGGTGGTTCCGCTGCAGCGCCTTACCCAACAGCAATACCTGAACAGCGTTCGCGACCTGCTTGGCTTACCCAACATCGCCTCGCTTGGGCTCGGCCTTCCCGCCGACGAGAAAGTCGGCGCCTTTCGGTCCAATACGATCGCTTCGATCGCCGACCTCGGTGCGAGCCAATACCAGTCGGCCGCGCGGCAAGTGGCGACGCTGGCGCTGAACCAGGTCCCCACCATCCTGCCGTGCGCGACAACTCAACTCAACGCGGCGTGCATCACCCAGTTCACGACGCAGTTCGGAAAGCGGGCCTACCGCCGGCCACTGACCGCGCCGGAGCAAACGGCCTACGCAGCGCTGGTGGCCGCTTCGAACGGCGCTGGAGACTTTCAGGCCAGCGCGCGTCTGGTCATCGAGGCGATGCTCCAGTCGCCGAACTTTCTCTACCGGGTCGAGCTCGCACCGCCCAATGTCGTGGTCGGAATGCCGACGCGCTTAGCGAAGTACGAGTTGGCGACGCGCATGTCGTACTTCCTTTGGAATTCCACGCCCGACGACGCGCTCCTCACCGCGGCCGATGCGGACCAATTGACGGCGCAGGGGCTGGCGACCCAGGTCCATCGACTCATGGCTGACAATCGCTTCCAAGACGGGATCTCCAGTTTCTTCTCGCAGTGGCTGGACCTCGACACGATAGCGACCATGACCAAAGATGCGGCGCTCTTTCCAGCATTCAATCCAATGCTCGCGGCGGCGATGCAGCGCGAGCCACTGGACTTCGCCGCGTACGTGCTCAAACAGGGCGGCGGCAAGCTCTCGACGCTGCTGACCGCGCCCTACTCCCTCCTTTCGGCGCCGCTTTTTGGCGCGTACGGAATGAAGGAGCCCGCCAACTACAACGCCGGCGCTGTCACGACTACGCCGGTGCCGCTGCCCGCCACGCAGCGGTCCGGCATCCTCACGCAGCCAGGGTTTCTCGCGGTCCACGCCCACGCCGATCAGACTTCGCCGGTTCTCCTCGGAAAGGCGATTCGGCAAAACTTCCTATGCCAGGTCCCGCCCGACCCTCCGCCGAACGTCAACACCACCTTACCGGCGCCCAATGCGGCGCAGACGACGCGCCAGCGCTTTGCGGCGCACGAGGCCGATCCGGTCTGCGGATCTTGTCATCGGTTGATGGATCCCATCGGCCTCGGCTTCAGCAACTACGACGCAATGGGCTCCTTTCGGGCCACGGAGGCCGGCCAACCGATCGACGCGTCGGGGAGCATCGTGAATGCGGGCGACGCAACCGGGACTTTCAATGGCGTGGTCGATCTGGCGACGAAACTGGCGAACAGCCACGCTGTGCAGCAATGCGTGTCTCTCCAGTGGATGCGCTTTGGGCTCGCCCGGCAAGACGCGCCGGAGGACGCGTGCTCGATCGCGACGGTCAACACCGCATTCGATGCCTCCGGGCACGACATCAACGCCCTTCTTCTGAGCATCGTTTCATCCGACGCCTTCCAGTGGCGCGCCAACTGAATGGAGCGAGCATGACCCTGGGGGCTGATCGTCTCTTGTCGCGGCGCCGCCTGTTGGCCTCGGTGGGGGCAGTCGCAGCGCTAAGCCCGTTTGTGCCTCTGCTCGAGGCCGAGGCTCAGACAGTCCGTCCGACTCGTCTGGTCCTCTTCTTCACGCCCCACGCCACCTTCTGGCCGAACTGGATGCTGCCCGCGAGCGCGGGAACCAACCTGGCTCTTGGTCCCATTTTGCAGCCTCTCGTGCCGTACCAGAACAAGCTGGCTTTCATTCGCGGTCTGGGCCTCGGAACGCAGGCGGAAGATCTGCCCGAAGCCCACAGTCAGGGCTTCGCCGAACTATGGACCGGCTCGAGGCGTGGCGGGAACAAGTTTGCAAGCTCGCTGTCGGTCGATCAGTACGTCGCGCAGAATCTGAATGCGGGGACGAAGTTTCGAAGCATCGAGCTCGGCGTGCAATGCCTGGGGTCGAGCGGGGGCAATTCGCGAATGATTTACTCCGGGCCGAGCCAACCTGTTGATCCGGAGCAAAACCCAAGAAATGCGTTCACGCGCCTGTTTGGCGGCGGTGTTCCGACGTCACCTGGGCCGAGCCCCGGAACGGGCAATGAAGCCGCGTACCAGAAGAGCGTTCTCGACCTCGTACTTGGAGAGCTCGCGACGCTGCAAACTAGAGTGCCTATGGCCGATCGGCTCAAGATGCAGGCCCACGCGCAGGCGATTCGCGACCTCGAGCTCTCTATGCAGACATCGGCGTCCGTCAGCACAGTTGGCTGCACGGCGCCGACCCTGTCGGCGGGCGGCACACCGAACCTCGGCGGGGCTCCCGACATGCCCCTGCAATTGCAGCAACAGATGGACATCTTGGTCGCGGCGCTGGCCTGCGATCTGACGCGCGTCGCCAGCATGCAAGTGAGTTTCGGCGATAACGACAATCTGTTCCCATACACGTGGCTTGGGATTCACACCGGACATCACAGCCTCTCGCACATGGCCGCAACCGACAGCGTCAACGCCCCGCTCACGCAGATTTACACTTGGTACTCGCAGCAGTTCCTATACTTCCTCAAGAAGTTGGACTCGGTTGCAGAGGGCAACGGAACGCTGCTCGACAACACGCTCGTCGTTTGGGGCACTGAGCTTGGCACCTATCTCAACCACATGTCGTGGCCCCTTCCGATCATCGTGGCGGGGCTATCCGGAAGGCTGAAGGCGGGCCAGTACATCAATTTCGGCAACACGTTTGTCCAACACAATCGGCTTCTCGTTTCCATTTGCAATGCAATGGGACTTGCCAGCGTGACGAAGTTCGGCGCGATGGATATCGGGTCCGGGCCCCTGCCTGGACTATTCGCATAATTTGCCTTGAGCGGTGCGCTGCGACAATCCCTCCGCAGCCGGGGCACCGAAAAAAATCGTCTCGCCGTGTCGATCCGCGGCCCCCTTGTTCGTCATCCCCAGTAGAAGGAGACGAAACACATGAAATTCATGGTCATGGTTAAGGCGACCGCGGACAGCGAGGCGGGCAAAATGCCCAGCACGGAGCTTCTCACGGCGATGGGCAAGTTCAACGAGGAGCTCGTGAAGGCCGGCGTGATGCTTGCCGGCGAGGGCCTCCACCCGACGTCGAAGGGGAAGCGCGTGCGCTTCTCCGGGGCGAGCCGGACCGTCATCGACGGCCCGTTCACGGAGACCAGGGAGCTCATCTCGGGCTTCTGGATCTGGCAGTGCAAGTCGATGGAAGAGGCCGTCGAGTGGGTGAAGCGATGCCCCAACCCGATGCCCGTCGAGTCCGACATCGAGATCCGACAGGTCTTCGCGCCGGAGGACTTCGGCGAGGCGTTCACGCCCGAGCTCCGCGAGAACGAGGCGCGCCTCCGCGCCGAGTCCGAAGCGAAACGAAGAACGTGACGGATCTCCGCCGCACCATCGACGCCATCTGGCGGATCGAGTCGGCGAAGCTCATCGCCGGCCTCGCACGAATGATGCGCGACGTGGGCCTCGCGGAGGAGCTTGCGCAGGATGCGCTCGTCGCGGCCCTCGAAGCGTGGCCCGCGAGCGGCGTGCCGGACAACCCCGGCGCGTGGCTCGCGGCGACGGCCAAGCGCCGCGCGATCGACGTGCTGCGGCGCCACGCGATGCTCGCCCGCAAGCACCAGGTGATCGGCGCCGGGGAGCCGGATCACGCACTCCCGGACATCGAGGCCATGCTCGACGACCCGATCGGCGACGATCGCCTCCGGCTCGTCTTCACGGCTTGCCATCCCGTTCTGTCCGTCGAGGCGCGCGTCGCGCTCACGCTGCGCCTCCTCGGCGGCCTCACGACGGAAGAGATCGCGCGTGCGTTCCTCGCGCCGGAGTCCACGATCGCGCAGCGCATCGTGCGGGCGAAGCGAGTGCTCGCCGACGCCCACGTTCCGTTCGAGCTGCCGCTCGCGCCCGACCTCGCCGAGCGGCTCGCGTCGGTGCTCGAGGTCCTCTACCTGATCTTCAACGAGGGTTACGCGGCCACGGCGGGCGACGACTGGATGCGGCCGGCGCTCTGCGAGGAGGCGCTGCGGCTCGGGCGCATCCTCGCAGAGCTTGCGCCGTCGGAGCCCGAGGTGCACGGGCTCGTTGCGCTCATGGAGATCCAGGCGTCGCGACTCGGCGCCCGGACCGGCCCGTCGGGCGAGCCGGTGCTTCTCCTCGATCAAGATCGCGCGCGGTGGGATCGGCTGCTCGTGCGGCGCGGGCTCGAGGCGCTCGAGCGCGCCGAGCGCCTCGGCCAGGAGCGCGGGCCCTACGTGCTGCAGGCTTCCATCGGCGCGTGCCACGCACGCGCCGCGACCGCGGACGCGACGGACTGGAAGCGGATTGCGTCGCTCTATGCAGAGCTTGTAGAAGTCGTCCCCTCCCCGGTCGTCGAGCTGAACCGCGCCATGGCCGTCGCGATGGCCGACGGGCCCGCGGCCGGCCTCGCCATCGCGGATGCGCTGCTCGAAGAGCCGCGGCTCGAGCGCTATCACCTCTTGCCGAGCGTCCGCGGCGATCTGCTCGCGAAGCTCGGTCGGCGCGACGAGGCGCGCGCGGAGCTCGAGCGGGCCGCGTCTCTCACGAAGAACGCGCGCGAGCGGGAGGTCCTCCTGGCGCGGTCCCGGTCGCTGGCGTGATCACTGCGATAGGATTACCAAGGTGTACGCCCCAACGCCGACATTGCCGCTAAATGGCATTCCCTCATTGCCGCCCATACCCGCGGTCGTGTCGTACCCGACGTCGCCGCAATCGTCGCCGTACGCATTGCCCTGCCAGTAGGGATCCATCCGCCAGAAGGGAGGCCCCCCTTGGTTTCCAGGGCCCAGCCCCTTATTCTGGATGAGGAACCTGTATTGCGCGCCAGCTGCTACGCCCGGTACGAAGCAAGACCAGTAATGGAACCCTGGGCTTGAGGGATTGTTCGAGTCGCGCGCCATCGCGACCGCCCCAGCTTGCCACTGAGGTGTTGTGAAATCCCCTGCGACCGAGACGGCGCCCGCGTCTGGAGCCGAGACGCGAAACGTGGATCCGCCGTCGTGCAAGATCGCTCCCATTCCAAGATGTTGACTCGGGGCCGGCATCGAGGATCAGCGCGCCCTGCACCCCGTCAGGCGAGGGCTGTTTGGATGGCTCTTTCCATTTCGGCACTCGTCGGGTCGACTTTGGGCTCGAAACGACCAATGACCTCGCCGCTTCGGCTCACGAGGAACTTGTTGAAGTTCCATTTGATGTCGCCGCTGAACGCGGGATCCGTTTCCGGATTCGTCAGGAACGCGAAGAGTGGGTCGATACCCGGCCCTTTCACCTTCACCTTGGAGAACATGTCGAACTTCACGCCGTAGCTGGTCGTGCAGAATGTGCGGATCTGTTCGTCTGTGCCCGGCTCTTGCGAGCCGAACTCGTTCGCCGGAAAGCCGAGAACCATAAGTCCCTGCGGCCCGTACTTTTCGTGCAGCCTCTCCAGCCCCTCGTATTGCGGCGTGTGGCCGCAATACGAGGCGACGTTCACTATGAGAAGAGCCTTGCCCTCATAGTCCGCCAGCGTCTTTTCCTTGCCATCGATCGTCTTCACGGAAAAGTCGTAAATGCGACTGGCCATCGTTCCCTCGTGAGCTCTCGTGAACGAGCATGCCACGGGACCAACCCCGCGACGATCATTTCGGATCATTCTGACAACGCGGGCGTGTAATGTAGAATATCTCGGGGAGGGTCGGTCAAGGGATCGTCCACAGGGTAAGGCACCATGGGGGTTGATGTTTCTCGCCGCCGTTTGCTTCATTTCGGGCTGTAGCCGATCGGGGTGCGGGGGCACGGCCGCCGAGGGCAGCACCAAGCCCAAGGAGTGTGTTGGTCTGCCTCCTTTGGCGGCGAAGGCCTCTTACGCCATCGGGTTCGTCCAGCTTCATGAGCCCGGCAATGCGTACACCATCGCCAATACCGAGAGCTTCGTCCACAGAGGCGAAGAAACGCGGATACCGACTCGTTTATAATCCACCCACGACGACTGCGCCGGCAGAACAGACATCGCGCGTGCAGGCGCTCGTCGACGCCAAGGTCGACGCGATCGTCATCAAGCCGGTGGGAGACAGCGCCGCGGTGGCCCCTGCCGTGATCGAGGCGCGGAAAGCCTGCATTCCAGTGCTCACGGAGAGCCGCTACTTCGAGCCCACCCAGGCCGTCCCCGGGGTCGACGTGTTGGCCCATGTCGGGACCGATTCGGTCGAGCAGTCGCAAGCCCTCGCAAACTGGCTCATCAAGGCAACCCACGGCAAGGCCACGATCCTCGAGATCGAGGGTGCGCCCGGTTCCTCCTCGGCGGTGGGGCGCAAGAAGGGATTCGACGGCGTGATTGCGTCGCAGTCGGGGATGAAGATCGTCGCCTCGAAGTCCGCGAATTTCGATCGCACGACCGCCCACGAGGTTGCCAAACAACTCCTGACCGAGTTCCCGACTGCGACGGTCATCTATACCGCCAACGATGGGATGGCGTTGGGAGCGCTTGCAGCGACGAAGGATGCTAGGAAAACCCCGGGAAAGGACATTCTCATCGTGTCCATCGATGGCTACAAAGAGGCCGTCTCTCACGTGATCGACGGATCGATCGCTGCGATCGCCTTCAACTCTCCCCGGTTGGCGGCCGTCTCGTTCGACACGATCGAGAAGTACGCGGCCGGCGAGAGGATCCCTGAGCGGGTCGTCGTCAAGGGGCCGATCATCGACATCAGCAACGCCGCCGCGATGCTCGCGGACGCCTTCTGAGATGCGTCGCGAGGCCAAGGGCGACGGCTTGGCGACTCGAGGCGCGGGTCCGATGCGGTACCCGCGGCGAGCAGTCCTCGGGTTTGCTGCAGGGGTCGCGGGGCCTCGGTCTGGGCTTCGCCGAGCGAGGCGCAGACCTCGCCAGCTTCCCCCGAGGTGCAAGCAAGCCTCCTCGCGAGGGTGGCCGGCTACGACCGGAATTTTGCGGCGCGCGCCATTGACCGGGCGAAGGTGCTTGAGTTCAGGGACGCGGAACACGTCGCTGGGACGTGCGCTTCCCATCGAATCTCGATCGTCTACGTTGGTCCCGGGTTCGCCTCCGCGGTCCCCCTTCTTAGCGCGTCGCTCATGTCGCTCGACTTGCTGAGCGTGGGCGCCTTGCCGCAGTACGTCCCACAGGGGGTCGTTCTTGCATTCGGTATGGATGCGGGCAAGCCCAAGTGCTGGGTGCATCTCGGTCAAGCGCAAGCACAGAACGTGAAATTCGCGGCACGCTTCCTGAAGCTCGCAACCATCTACGAGTGACCCGAGCGGCTCACAGCGCCTGCTCGATAACGACGATGTCCTCTGCATACGAGCGGATCGCGTCCATGCTCCTTTTCTGCCAGCGTAGGTTCGGATTCAAACGAAAGCGCACCGTGTACTTGGATTGCTTCGACTGAAGGACCGAGTTGACGAGACGCAGGAGCAATGAAAGGCAAGACGAATTCATGAAATACAGATCTTGCAGCTCGAGAACGGTCTCACGCACTCCCAGGCCTGCCGCCGTTCGGTGCAGATCTTCGAGGAATACCTTGAGCTGATCGTGCGCCGCCATGTCGGCGTTACCGGTCAGTGCGACGATCAGTGCATCGCCCCGCAACTGCGATCTTGTTGAGAAGCTCGTTATCTTAATGTCGCTCACCGACGCAGGTGCCTCAGGCATTCACGACTCCTCCAGATCCCACTATGACTGAGGTCGCAGCGGACGGAAACGGTGATCTTTTTCAATCTGAGCAAACGACCACGAATGCGGGACAATGAAACGTGATGAGCCCGTCGAGTCCGCTGAGCGATTCGCTGATTCCGCCGAAGGGGCCGTTTTCGTTCGAGCTTCTCTTTCGCCCGAGCATTGACCTCATCTCGATCGTCCGCGGCTTCGTGGTGGCTTTCTACACGAGGGTCGTCGAAGACCAGGACACCGCGTATCGATTGGCGCTGGTGACCCACGAGCTCCTAGAGAATGCGGCCAAGTATTCGGCGGACGGAGAAGCGGCGCTGGTCGTCGAACTCGACCCCAACGCCGACACAGTGACCGTACGCGCCACGAACCGGGCCACCGTCGAGCGGATTGCCACGCTCGAGAAGATTTTCGCCGAGATCTACGCGGCGCCCAGTGCGCACAGTCTCTACATGGACTCGATGCGGCGCAGCGTAGAGAGGGCCTCCGGCTCGGGCGGTCTCGGCCTCGCGCGTGTCTGGGCGGAGGGGGAGATGCAGCTGCGTCTCGTTCGCGATGGCGATCGCGTCGAGATCCGCGCGCAGGGGACCATTCGGGCCGGTCAAGCGTTCGTCCCCAACGGTACGGCATGACGCCCTCTGCTCTCAATCGACGGGTGTCTTGGGACGGTCGGGAAGGAACGAACGCGCCGCGGCTCCGGTCCCGGTGGCGCTTCTCTCTTGGGTCGAGGCTCGCGGCGATCACGAGCCTCGTCCTCGTAGCCGTTTCGACCACGGTCTTCATCAAGCTGACTGCGCGCGATCGCGCGAAGCTCATCGCGGCGAAGTCGAGCGCGGCAGCGATGCTCACGGAGCTCCTCGCCAAGGAGTTGTCGGCCGCGATCGATTTCGATGACCTGGACGACGTCTTGGCGACGCTGAACTACTTGCGTGGAAACCCGGACATCGTCGGCGTGGCCGTATGGCCGCCGCGAGCTTCGAGCGAACCGATGGGGACGTGGGCGCGACCCGCAACTCCCGCCCTCGAGCCGCCTCGAGCCGACGAGGTAGACGGCGTGACGGCTTCGCCCGAGCGGCTCGTGGCGACGCGCACGGTCTTGGGACGCCGCAGGACGCAGCTCGGACGCGTCCGCGTCGTGTTCACGCTAGCGCCCGAGAACGCGGCTTTCCGGACGGATCGCTGGCAGCTTTTCTGGGTTACCGTCGCGCTAACCGCCGCCGCCGCCCTCGCCCTGGGGCTCCTCGCGCGCCGCTACGTCGTCGGGCCCATTCGCCGAGTCGCTTCGGCCGCGACCGCCCTGGCCGACGGCGACCTTTCCGCGCGCGTCGAGATCAGCACGGACGACGAGATCGCGGACCTGGCCAAGGCGTTCAACGTCATGGGCGAGGCGGTGCGGTTTCGAGAGGAGCGGCTCCACAAGGAGCTTGAGCTGGCCAAACGCATCCAGACCTCGGGCCGGCGCGACATCCGGCACGCGACCGTGGACACAAAGCTCCAGCTTCGTCCAGGCGATGTGATGCTCCTCTATACCGACGGCGCCACTGAGACGCGCAGCGAGTCCGGCGAAATGTTCGGGTTCGATCGCCTCTGGCGGGAGCTCGAACGCGTGCGCGAAGAGCCCGTCTCGAAGATTCAGGAACACCTCCTCTTCGCGATCGGTGGGTGGGGGATCCCGGAAGACGACGTGACGCTTTTGGTCGCGCGGTACGTCGCGCCGTAGGATTTGAAGATGGGGACGATCGAGGTCGGCCGTGCAGAGCTCGATGCGGTGGTAGTCGGCTCGGGCCCGAATGGGCTTGCCGCGGCCGTCGCGATGGCGCAACAGGGCGCGTCGGTGCTCGTGCTCGAGGCGAGGGACGAGATCGGCGGCGGCACACGCACGCGCGAGCTCACCTTGCCCGGGTTCCACCACGACGTCTGTTCTGGGTGCCATCCTATGGGGATTCTCTCGCCGTTCTTTCGATCTCTGCCCTTGGGCGAGCACGGGCTTCGCTGGGTGAAACCGACCGCGTCGGTGGCTCACCCGCTCGATGGCGAGCCGGCCGTCGTGCTCCGGCGCTCTCCCGCGGACACGGCACGCGGGCTCGGGAGCGACGCGCGTGCCTACGAGCGGATGGTCGCGCCCTTCCTGAGCGACCCCGAAGGGCTGCTCGAGGATGTCCTGGCTCCGCTGCTGCGTGTTCCGAAGCACCCACTGCTCATGCTGCGCTTCGGTCTGAGCGCCGTCCGCTCCGCTTCGGGACTGGCGCGCGCCCGGTTCGGCGGGCTCCGCGCACGCGCGCTCTTCGCAGGTTGCGCGGCGCACGCGATCCTGCCCCTCGATCGCGCGCTGACTGCGGCGATGGGGCTGCTCTTCTGCATCGCAGGGCATGTAGAGGAGTGGCCTGTGGCGGCGGGCGGCTCGGTCACGATCGCGCGATCGCTCGCAAGCCTGCTGGCCTCTCTCGGGGGTCGAGTGGAGACGGGCCGCGCCGTGGGCTCGCTCGCCGACCTGCCACCCTCGCGTGTCGTCCTCTTCGACACGAGCCCTGCGCAACTGGCGGACATCGCCGGGTCGGTGCTCCCCCCCTCGTACGTTCGCGCGCTTCGGCGCTACCGCTACGGTCCCGGGGTCTTCAAGATGGACTGGGCCTTGGACGGTCCTATCCCGTGGCGGGATCCGACGGTCCTCGAGGCCTCGACTGTGCACGTCGGCGGGACGCTCGATGAAATTGCGTCCGCCGAAGCCGCGGTGTGGCGGGGCGAGCGCCCCGAGCGGCCGTTCGTGCTGCTCGTCCAACAAAGTCAGTTCGACCCGACGCGCGCGCCCGCGGGCAAGCACACCGGCTACGCGTACTGCCACGTCCCTGCGGGATCGGGCGCGGATCTCACGCAAACCATCGAGCGACAAGTGGAGCGCTTCGCCCCCGGTTTTCGCGATCGGATCCTCGCGCGCCACGTCATGAGCGCGGCGGACTTCGAGCGCTACAACCCTTCCTTCGTAGGCGGGGCCATCACCGGTGGCGTCGCGGACCTCGCGCAGGTGCTGGCGCGTCCCGTCCCCCCCCTCAACCCCTATGCAACGCCCAACCCGCGCGTTTTCCTCTGCTCCGGCTCGACGCCGCCGGGTGGGGGCGTGCACGGCATGTGCGGCTACTACGCCGCACGGGCGGCCTTGCGGCGCATCGGGCGGCTCCCGTTCGGTCCGCTCTCCGGTTAGCTGGACTGCGTGGACCCGGTTCGGCGAACTAAATCTCAAAGCCGGGGTAAAGACGGCGTATCATTCGGACATCTGCTTCAAACAGAAGCCGATACACCTCTTGCGCCATCTCTTTACGGGCAAAGTCCCTCTTGATGTCCGCCAATGCTTCTTCATTGGGCGTAATCAATTGCCTGCCGCCGGGAACGAGCTGCTGCATCCTGCACGCCTCATCCACATAGTAAAACAAGCCATAGGATTGCCATAGGATTCGGATATGGTCGGCGAGAGGGTCAACAGACCGTGATTGTTCAACATGACGATCTTCGATGTTCTCGCCACCGCAACGAGATTTGAAGTGTCGCGTTTTCCGTCCATGAACCGGATGCTTGCCCTCCCTTCGAAATCCAAGCGGGGAATCGTGCCCGTCGGGCTTTCGCTCGCGGCATGAGCATAAAAAGTACTCTGATTTATCGGCAATAACCCCTCCTTGGTACAGCTGATTGCGATTACGACCGGGTCGTGGCAATGCATAATACTGCCGACATCACTCCGAGCCTTGTATATCGGAGGATGTATGGCCAAAGAATCGTGACTTACCTTGTACCTCGTGGATCCTTGGTTCAAGACGTTCCCCTCCAGATCCACCTTGATGAGACATGAAGGCGTGATCTCGCAGAAATTCATTCCAAAAGGGGTAATGACATACGCAGAAGAATTTTCCGGATCCCTGAATGACAAGTGCCCGAAGATATCCTGGATCCATTTTCGATGAGCAAACAGGCGGCAGGCAGCGGCGAGATCACACCGCATCTTCCATTCTACTTCTCCGATTCTCGATGTTTCCATGAGAAATCCTTTCCTGAATCGTCTCGTAGGGCCTGCCGCATCGCGAGCTCCGCATCGCCGATTTCCGGGCAAGATGCGAAAACGCAAACGATCGCGCATGGGCGTGTCCCTCCGGTATCTACGTCCGAGGTGGCTCCGGCAGATCGCCCCAATTTCGGCCACCTCGTTGCGGCGAACTCGAGTCCCGTCTAAGTCGGCGTAGGCACTTTTCGACGGAGACATGGATGAACCTGCTTCGGACGATTCGCACCTGGAGAGCGGCACTGCTCGCCACAACGGTCCCCCTTGCGACGCACGCCGCGTACTCCGAATCGCCCTCCAACCCGGCGACGCCGCCCCCCTCCGCCGAGTCGCCCAGGCGCGAGCTCCCGGATTACGACGGACGCGGTCCTCCTCCGACCACCGCGGGCGAAGTCGCGCTCTGGGTCCCGCGCGTGATCCTTTCGCCCCTTTATCTTACGAGCGAGTTTGTCGTACGGCGTCCGCTCGGGGCGCTAATGACCAGCGCCGAGCGATCCGGGTGGCCGACCATCCTTTACAACTTTTTCACGTTTGGTCCCGAGCACAATGCCGGATTCGCACCGATCGCGTTCGTCGACTTCGGCTTCCTCCCTGCAGTGGGGGTTTACGTTTTCTGGAACGACGCCTTCTTCAAAGGCAACAACCTGCATTTTCACGGCTCGGCGTGGAGCGGCGACTGGCTTGCCGGGTCGCTGACTGATCGCATCGACTTCGACGCCAACCGAGCTCTCACGTTGAAGGTCACGGGCGTTCGCCGTCCGGACCAGGCATTTTACGGCGTTGGCCCGAACTCGCTCGACAGCTCACGAAGCCGCTTCGGTGAGGACCGCATCGAGGGGCACGCGATGTTTGAAATCCCCTTCTGGCGCTCGAGCCGTGTGAAAGCGGGAGCCGGCGTCCGCGCCGTGAACGTCTACCCTGGTCACTACGGGAGCGACCCGAGCGTCGAGCAACGAGCGGCGTTGGGCACGTTCGCCGTGCCGGACGGTTTCAATCGCGGATATACGGAGGAGTACAACTACCTTCTCGCGTCGCTCGACACGCGCAAAGACGTGGCGGTGGGCTCGGGCG
>WNFJ01122130.1_pt3 | contig 13336 bp, 7 predicted proteins | sample 5400461 | NCBI WGS metagenome assembly WNFJ01 (sample SAMN13153349, study PRJNA577476) | soil metagenome | isolation source: 115 cm saprolite on Douglas fir-dominated hillslope | place: USA:California | collected 2013-09-17 | reverse complement strand
CTCGTACTGCTTCGTCAGCCCGGATTCTCCTGGCCCGTATCCCGCGACCACCTGTCGCGCTGCGGCGACAAGAAGCGCCACAATGTTCTCCTTCGGCAGTTCGTCGAGCCATGGCATGCCGAGCGCGATGCGCGCGAGCGCGCGTGAAATGCTTGCGAGCTGCGCAGGCTCCCCCTGGTCCACGAGCGATGCTGGAATCACCACCCATGGCTCGTCGTGCGCGAGCACGCGCGTTCGGGCCGCCTTTGCGGTAATCACGAGTTCGGCGTCGTCCACTCCGAGCAGACGGGCCACCCGGTCGAAGAGGACGCGCGTGGGATGGCCGCTGCGCGAAGTCACTCGGTCGCGTGCCGTGATTGCTAGCTCGCTCAAGTCCGATCGAAGGATCTTGCCCTCTACACCAGCGATCGCCGCCGCGACGTCGAGGAGCACGTGTCTGCCCGCGCTGGGCACGACCTGGGCGACGAGAGTCGTCCTGCCGAGCGCCCCTTGCGTCGCCGGAAGCCGCGGCAGCGGACGGGCGCGAAGCCACTCCACTTGTCGAGCGTCCAAGTCACCCGCGAGCGCGCGAAGCTCGCTTACGACCGTCGCCTCGTCTTGGCGTCCGACGGCTACCAGCGAGGTTTCCAGGAGCGCGAGAGCGGCCGAGGGATCGGCGAGGCCCAAAAGCGCTTGCGCTCTCGGCGCAATGAGCCCAAGAAGTACGCGCGTCGCTTTGTCGTTTGCATTTTGGCGCGCGTATACGCCGGCTAACTCGAACCGGGCTTCGTAAAGCGATGGGTCCAAGTCGACCGCACGCTCCAGGTGGCTCATCCCAATCTGCAGTGTGGACGGGTCGCTCACCTCGATGTGAGCGAGGGCCGCGAACCATCGGGCGTTCGTCCGACCGAGGCGCTCTCCCTTTTGGATGATCGCGGACAAGGCCTGCGCGAACCCCGCCTGATCCACGTCATCGGCACGCCGAAAGAGTACCTCTAGGCGGCTGAAAGCGCGCTCGTTGGAAGGCATCGTTGCTGCCGCCTCAATCAGGGCGTCTTTGGCGGCTTGCAGATCGCCTATCCGATGATTCACTTCGGACAATTCGACCAAGATGCCGCTCTTCTGGTCGGCATCGGTCTCGACCTCCGCCAGCCGGCTCAAGAGCTCAGCGATCTCCTTGCGACGCCGGCCGGCCGCTGCCTCGTCTCGGCCCATCGGCTCTGCGGTCATTCGCCGGATGAGGGCGCGCAATGCGCGCGGGTTGGACGGGTCAGTCGTCAGTGCGGCGCGCAGGACTCGGTCGACATCCGCGGGGCGTGCCAGGACCTTCTCGTAAATGCTGGCCAGCGCAAAAAGCGCGGTCAGTCTTGCTGTCAGCTCACCGTCGCTTGCCGCAGCGGTCTCAAGCGCATCGATCGCGTCGGGCCACGATCGTTGCGCAATGCAAAGCTCGGCAAGCGTAAGCAAGGAGGGGACATGCTGCGGTAGTGCCGCGCGAACGCGGCGCAACGCCTCGATTCCTGCGGGAATGTCGTTCAGATCATGACGAGCGACGCGCGCGATTTCCGAGCCCAGCATGACCAAGATGTCAGGCGACTTTGCGCGACCAAGCGCCGTTCGAAACACGGAAACAACGCGTTCAGGCTGATTCTCTTCGAGAAGCACCGTGGCGAGACGTCCCGCCACCGGAATCGAGTCGGGGTCCGCCTCGAGCGCGCGTTCAAGCAACGAAGCGGCACGCTGGTAGCGCTCGGGTCGCGACCCAAGGCGACTCTCGTCGGTCGCGCCAAGAAGGATCTCCGCGGCGTCGAGGAGATGCCGCGCTCGGATGCGTGGATCGTCGGAAAGCTGCGCAAGCGATTGGGAAGCAGAAAGGGCGGCGTCTTCGTAACCAAGCCTTGCGCCAATTCGCGCCAGTCCCGTCGAGGCGATGATGGACAGCTCATCGACCGACAGGGCATCGCGGCATCGCTCGAGCGCCTCGTTCAGAAGCTCCTCGGCTGCGTCGGAATCGGAAGCCACGGCTGCTGCGGCTTCGAGCATGAGCACGAGCCGGAGTTGGAGCGCGAGACGCTCGTCGCCGGTTGAAGAGAGAGCGACCAAGGTCCGCGCCGCGGCGACGGCGGTAGGATGCAAAGCTGGGCTACCCGGGCTGCCGGTTGCTAGCTCGCATCGAAATGAGGCTCGTTTGGCGGACGCGTCGGCGGGATCGAGGTCCAAGATCGCACGGTAGGTGGCTGCGGCGTCGCCGGAAGGAAGGTCCCACTCCTCCATCGTCGCGAGGGACCACAGTACGCTCAACCGGGCACGAGGATCCTTGAACGCGTCGGCCTGCTGCCGGAGCACGTGCGCCAGTAGCGGCGCGTCGACGGGCGGGTTGCGCCGCAGGCCCTCGAGCGTGCGCAATGCCGGAACGTGTGTGGGTTCCTCGGCAAGCACCGCTTCCAAGAGCGCTCCTGCCCGCGCTGACTCCTGACCGTTTTCGACGAGCAAGCAGGCGAGGTCGAACGAAAGGGCGCGTGCGACCCCTGGCGACGCTGCGCGCTGGATTTGCCTCTCGAGCGGGATCGCGAGCTCGGCAAGTTCGCCCGCGTGCCGTTGTTGGGCGCGACGGGCCAGGAGCCTCGTCAGCCGTTGCGCCATGAGATCGTCATCCGGGGTCTCGATTAGGGCGCGCTGGTACGTACGCAAGGCGGCTGCGTCGTCGCCGAGCCGCAGCTCCTCGATCTCGGCTGCGCGAATCAAATGGCGAGCGCGCTCCTCGGGCGTTTGCGCGGAGCTTGCGAGCCTCTCGATGGCGTCGCGCAGTACACGGACGTCTCCGTGACCCTCGAGCATTCGCGCCATTTCCTCTCGCGGGACCGGGTGCGCCGGATCAAGAGCGCGTGCTCGCTCCAGCGACGTGAGGGCCTCCGCCGGCGCGAACAGCCGCAAGTGTTGCAACTGCGCCAGAGCCAGCCAGAGCGCGACTCTCTCCCCGGGAGCAACCGCCGCCTGGATGCGCGATCGTAGCGACTGCGCAGCGAGCTCCCACCGTCCGGCATCTTCGTAGAGGCGAGTCTCGAGTGCCCGCGCCGCCGGGCTCGTCGGATCCTGCTCGAGCACCTCGCGTACGAGTTGGAGCGCGCGAGCGGGATCGTGCTTGGCGAGGGCGCCCGCTGCCCTCGTGCGGAGGGTGAGCTGTGAGCCCTTGTCCCCTGACATGCGCGCCTCGTCAAGAAAGGCGCGCGCGAGCATCCGCGCGTTTCCGGTGCGGGTCGCCGTACGCTCCAGGCCGACGATAGCGCTTCGCCGATCGCCGTCGATCGAGAGCACTTGTTCATAGGCCCGAGCCGCGCCCTCTGGGTCGCCGAGCAACTCTTCAAGGACGAGCGCAGCCCTCTCCAGGTAAGAGACCTTTCGGCCCGAGTCGTGCGCTTGCTCCGCGGCTTGCGAGTAGAGCTCCACCAGATCTCGGGCCCGTGTGTCGACGCCCGGGGCGAGACCTGGAGCAAGCAACCTCGCGAGGCCATCCAGAACTTCGTCGTCGCCAGGAGCCGCTACCCAAGCCGCGCGCAGATGCCGGAGCGAGTCTTCGCGCTGACCGAGGTCTTCACAGATCTGCGCGGCCCGCACGAGCGAGCGGGCGCGTCGGGAGTCGTCCGCGGTCGCCTCTGCGTCTTGCAGCCAGAGTGCAATCCGCTGCTCGTGCCTGCCTGCCGCAGACAGGAGTCGATCAAGCGTTTGCACGAGCCCCGGGTCGGTCGCGTCGAGCACGAGCGACTGCTGCAGATCGCCAATGGCCGTCTCCACGTTGCCGTTGCGCTCGCCGATGGTTGCCAGGACGCGCAACTCGTATGCCGCAGTGGCTTCGTCCTTGATGAAGGACAAGCGAGCCCTGCGCGCGCGCGCTGCATCGGCCCATTGGCTGTCAATCTCGTTTAACCTCACGAGCTCGTCGAGAACGCGGCGGTCGATGTTTGCGGAAGTCGGCGCCCGGGCCGCGGCGCGTTCGAGAAGAGTGCACGCCCGCCTCCGCTCTCCGAGTCGCCATGCGACAATCAGAGCCGCGTCGAGCTCAAGGCGAGCCGCTCGCGGTCCGTTCGATTCAAGCTGCGCCTCTTCCTCGAGCAGGTGTGCGAGCCTTCCCCAATCGCCGTGCGCGGCGACGTGGAGTACGAGAGCCGTGCGCACCGGCCCGACTTCGGGCTGTAGCTCCAACGCTCGCTCGAGCGCGCTGCGCGCGGCGTCGACGCGGTCCAACTGGCGCTCGAGAATGCGCGCTCGTTCGACGTGCAGCCAAGCTGCTAGGGCGATATCAGCCTCGTACGCCTCGGCCATGCGACCAAGGTGTCCCGCAAGCGTGTCCCAGTCGCGCGGTCCTCCGCTCGCGAGCGCGCGCGCGGTCAGTTGTTCCTCGAGGCCCTTGAGAGCCGCCGCGTCGTTGGGCGTGTGTCCAAGCGCCTGCTCCCAGGCAATGCGAGCTTCGCCGCTCCGACCGCCAAGCGCTTCGAGCAGTCGCGCCTTCTCGGCAAGCAAGACTGAGCGCTGCCCCTCGGTCGCCGTCGCCAAGATCTCATGCTCCAGATGTTCGAGCATTGTCGAGAGGAACGGCCGCCCGTGATTCACTCGGCGCAAGATGGCGTGCGCCGGGGCCAACTGCGGATTCGCGCGCACGGCCGCTTGTGAGTGGGTCGCAGCGCGCGCATCGTCGCCAAGAAGCGTTTCGGTCGCAATTGCGAGCTCGAGATGCGCGCGCGCAAGCCCCACCACGTCACTCTTTGCCTCGAGGGCCACGACGCGTGCCTGCAAGAGATCGATGAGGCCTTCTAGCCGAAGCGATTCGGGCACCATGCGAAGGGCGGGTGGCGCCGGATGCGACGGTTCCAGCGAACGTGCGCCCGGGGGAAGCGGCGGCGGGCCTTTGCTCGGAAACGGCGGCGGGCCTTTGCCCGGAAGCGGCGGCGGCCCCTTGGATGGCCGGCCTGAGGGTCGCTTTTCGACGCCAGACACCTGCTCCAGTGTCTGAACTTGGTCGTCTGCGTCCCAGGCCTGATCGGAGGCGGCGAGAAGCTGGTCGATAGACCCCATCTCGCCGCTGGTCCGTTCGCCTTCGGCTTCGTCGTTCGCGCTTAGAGGGAGTGCGGGCGGGTTTTTCCCCGCCCTGCTGCCGTCACTTCGCGGCATGGTTGCAAGGCCCCATGGTTCGTCTTAGTGGTGGGCGGAGCCTCGCACGATTTGGGCGGCGCGTGCTACGGTAGAAGGACGAAAATGGCTGACAACTTCAAAGTCAAAGACATCGGGCTGGCGGATTGGGGCCGCAAAGAGATCACCATCGCGGAGAGCGAAATGCCCGGCCTTATGGCCCTCCGGAGCGAGTTCGGCCGCAGTAAGCCGCTTAACGGAGCCCGCGTCGCAGGATGCCTGCATATGACGATCCAGACCGCGGTGCTCATCGAAACGCTGCTCGAGCTCGGTGCCGAAGTCACATGGACGAGCTGCAATATTTTTTCGACCCAGGACCATGCGGCCGCGGCCATCGCCAAGCGGGGTATCCCGGTCTTTGCTTGGAAGGGCGAGACCGAGGTCGAGTACAACGCGTGCATCGAGCAGCAGCTTCGGGCCTTTCCGGACGGCAAGGGACCGAACATGATTTTGGACGACGGCGGGGATCTGACGGCCGTCGTTCACGAGAAGCATCCGGATCTTTTCGGGGGCTCGGATGGCATCCGCGCCCTGAGCGAAGAGACGACGACGGGCGTACACCGCCTATACGAAATGGCGAAGAAGGGGACGCTGAAGGTCCCCGCCATGAACGGGAACGATAGTGGGACGAAGTCGAAGTTCGACAACTTGTATGGCTGTCGGGAGTCGCTCGGCGACGGGCTCAAGCGCGCCACGGGCGTCATGTTTGCCGGCAAGGTCGCTGTCGTTTGCGGTTACGGCGACGTCGGGAAAGGCTGCTGCCAATCACTGCGAGGGCTCGGCGCACGCGTCATCGTCACCGAGATCGATCCCATCTGCGCATTGCAGGCGGCCATGGAAGGCTACCAGGTGTCGACGCTGGAGGAGGTGGCGGGCACGGCCGACATCTTCGTCACGGCAACCGGATGCCTGAATGTGATTCGCCCAGAGCATATGCGAGCGATGAAGGACCAGGCCATTCTCTGCAACATCGGCCATTTCGACTGCGAGATCGACGTGGCCTGGCTGGAGAAGAACCCGGAGATCAAAGAAGTGAACGTCAAGCCGCAGGTAGATCAGTTCGTTTTCCCGGACGGAAAACGACTGACCCTCTTGGCGCGCGGACGGTTGGTAAACCTGGGCTGCGCCAACGGCCATCCGTCATTCGTGATGTCGACGAGCTTCTCGAATCAGACGATTGCCCAAATCGAGCTGTGGCAAAACCACGCCAAGTACGAGCGAAAAGTTTACACGCTGCCGAAGAAGCTCGACGAAAAGGTTGCGGCGCTCCACTTGCCCAAGCTCGGGGTGAAGTTGACGAAGCTGACGCGCGAGCAGGCCAGCTACCTGAGTATTTCGGAAGAGGGACCGTTCAAGCCGGAGCACTATCGGTACTGACTCGCGGTCGTTGATTGATGAAACGTTCCGGTCAACCTTTCGGGATCCTGGTTGTCATCGGCTTCGGGCTTTGGGCTTGCCAGGGCGGTGTGGATGGCGCTGCCACGCCCGGCGCGATCGAGGCCGAGGCCTCCACGCCGGGCGCGATGGGGGCGGACGATGGCAATGGTGCCTCGGCAAGCTTGGATGCCTCGAACAACACGGGTGTCGATACTGACGGCGCAGCGCTTGTTACCGGTACCGACGCATCCGCCGCCGGCGATGCACTCGTCGCCACCGAAGCGGATGCGGTCGCGTCGTTCGATGCTCAAGGGCCTGCGGACGCGCTTTCGGACGCATCCACCGTCGTGCGAGAAGACTCGGGGGCAGCCGACGCGCGGTCCAGCGATGGCTCTCGGCCCGCAGCTGCAGGCTGTGCCCCGGGCGAGGCGGGCGATCCCGACGCTGCTATCGTGCGACCGCCATTTGCGCCGCCGCCATTGGGCTGCGGCAGCGAGACTCCGGGACGTCGCCCGGCCGCCGCGCAGCAGCTAGCCAGGCGGCCCACGTGCCCGGCACCGCCGATCACCGAGACGGCGATTGCGCCGAACTGCCCTTTAGCCAATCCAAACGACAACCTGCCCGACGACGATGCTTTGCAGGCGTGCCTCGACGGTGGGGGAACCGTCGCAGTCGCCGCCGGCACGCCAGGGTACATCCTCGCGAAGGGTCTAAAAATCACCCAGGACGGCACGACGCTTCGCGGCGCCGACCCCGCCCATCTTGCGCGTTTCGTGGCGGACGCAACGCTGCAAAACACCATGATTCTCGGCCTCCACGTCGCCGATGTGGTCGTCCGCTTCTTAGAGCTCGACGGCAACCGCCCCGCCCGCACGGCGTTTCTCCCGATGTGCCACGGCTACCGGCTATTCGCGAGCGGGCTCGTCGTCGACTTCGCGCGAAACTTCGCGATTCTCGACAACCATGTCACGCGCACTCTCTGCGGCGCCGCGGTCGAGGTCGACGGCGTCGACTTTGAGATCGCACGCAACTTCATCGAATGGAGCGGCCACGGAACGGAGGCGCGCGATGCCGCCGAATCCTGGGCCGACGGCATCACGCTGCATACGTGCAATAACGGGCAAGTTCACGACAACTTGATCGCGGACGCCACCGATGTGGGCATCGTGAGCGGCGGCGGCGCCTGCGATATCGAGCACAATGAGGTCATTAACGAGCGCCAACACACGTTTGGGTCGATCACACTGCACGACTTTACGCTCAAGGGCGTCGATCACACGGGGGCGGTCGTTGCGTACAACACGGTGACGGGTCGCAACGGCATGGTCGCGTTTGGTTTTTCGCTCGGCATTCACCCATGGCATTCCGCCAGCATGTGGGCGAGCAGTCCGGCCTTCAACACGGGGGGAACGGTGGCTTGCAACAGTGTTTCCGGTGGCGTGGTTAATATCGAGGTCGACGGCGTAAAGGGAATCACCGTACGGGACAACGCCATCGGCCCTACTGGCAGCGCCACACCGCGCTGCAACGGAGCTGCAGCGGGCTATACATCGTATTCCGCGCATGTCCTGAGCTCGACGCTGCAGCCCGGATGGCTCGATAGGGAATACGACGGGTGCATTCCCTGACTCGCGCTGGACCGATCAAGTCAGGCATCACTCGCGCCGATGGTAGGCCAATCGTTCTCGCGCGCGATGGATGTCGGCCACGCTGCCTTCGTCGTCCTTCGAGCGCAGGAGACGCTCACGTCGCTTTGCAGCGCGGCGGCTCTCGTTGGCCACGACGGTATCGACTACATCGCAGAGATGATCGAGCAGACTCTTGGCGTCCGGTTTCCAAGCGTACCACCCCTTGGCTTGGAGGACGCGGGCCACTGCCTCTTGCGCGGCGTCCTGCGCTTGCGTGACGTTGCGCGTCCTGTTGTACGCCTAGCCAAAGAGCTTCTTTGCGAGGCTCGGGTGTTTCCTGAGCACGTCCCGCGGATCGTTGGGCGACCTCGGTCCCGAGCCCATGGCGTCCGCAGTGTAACACTGGGCGTCCGCGATGGGACGCGCGGAGGCAATGCGAGAGCGGGCGGCGTGGCACGAGGGACGCGCGAGGTCCGCTGCGTAATGCTTGGCGTCCCGCGCATCGCGTTCGGGCGTCCCGCGCATCGCGTTCGGCGTCCCGCGCATCGCGTTCGGCGTCCCGCGCATCGCGTTCGGCGTCCCGCGCATCACGTTCGGCGTCCCGCGCATCACGTTCGGCGTCCGAGCGAGGACGCTCCGCTTCCGCGTCCGGCCGATGAGCATCCACGGGTGGACATGAGGCGTCCCGCATTGGACGTGGTCCGGGATCGTGTGGACGCCGTGTGTCCCGCGGCGGACGCAGCAAATCCGACGACGGACGTTGCGCGTCCAGAGGTGGACGTCTGCGCACCTGCAGCGGCCGTCGCGAAAAACATAGTGGACGTCGACCGGCCACTCGCGGCCGCGGTTCGATCCGTGAGGGACGTCGCGCGTTCGACGGCGGACGCCAGCGAGTGTGCATTCGAGACGGTCCCGAGCACCCGCTTGCCCGTCAACTTTTTGTGCGCACGCGACGATTCGGCCGCCCCGGAGGCCAGCGACGCTTGCGACGCCTTGCGCTTGAGCAAGGGACGACCTAAACACCAGTCGTCACGCTCATCGATGAGCGCCTTTTTCACGGAGGTTTAGCATGCGTCGGTTCTCGTTTTGGCATTGCGTCTCTCTCGTAGCCTCTCTTGTCGCCTTCTCGGCCTGCTCGTCGACTCCGCCCGTAGCCGCCATGGCGAGCTCCGGGTCTTCGAACGAAGGAGGGCCTACGGTTTCGAACGACGCTAGCTCCGCTTCGAGCGGGGGCGGCGACGCGTCGTCGGGCGACGCATCATCGGCCGACGCGGCAACGGGCGACGCGTCGTCGGGCGACGGGGCTGCCGCGTTCGCGCACGACGTCGTGCTGACGATGAACCTCACTGTGCCCGCGATGACGGAGCTCCACCAGTGTCAATTCGTGCAGGTTCCCGCGGGAGCCGATATCAACGTCGTCGGGTTCGCGCATCGGTACACGCTCGGCAGCCACCACTTCCTCCTTTACCAGACCGACCTGACGGCGATACCCCCCGACATGACCGGTCAGTACGATTGTACGTGGGGCAACGAGCCGATCATGCAGCACTCCAAGAACATTATTTATGGAGCGCAGAAACCTTCGGGCGCCTTTCCGTTCCCTGCTGGAGTCGCGGTGACAATACCGGCCGGCAGCGTTCTCATCATGAACACTCACTATTTGAATCAGAATCCGGCTCCCATTGCGACGACGGTGCAGGCTGGGCTCGACACGACGACGCCGGACAAGGTCACGACGCAGGCCGGGGCCTTCCTTTTCTATGACCCGTTCATCGATGTGCCCGCGAACAGCCAGGCAAGCTCCGGCGGTCGCTGTCCGGTGCCCGCCGACGTGACGATCATCAACGCGTTCACGCATTACCACTACCGTGGATCGAAGATGCAAGTCTGGGTCGACCCCGTGCCGGCGGCACCGGTCGCGACGCCGTTTTACGTCACCACCGATTGGGAGCATCCCCAAGATTTCCAGGGTCCGGCGACGTGGGCCAAAGGCTCGGTTGTGCGCTTTCAGTGCGACTACAACAACACCGAAAGCACCGAGATCTTTCAGGGACCGAACGCGAAAACGAGCGAAATGTGCGTTTTCGCCGGCCTCTATTATCCCAAGCAGGCCCACAGCTTCGAGTCTTGTAGCCAGTATTCGACGATGGGTTTCGGCACGAAGACCTGCTCGGCGACGGCAAGCTGTCTTCAAGCATGTCCGCCCGGAGACGCGCCGATGGGCGTCGCCATAGGACCGTGCTGGGAACACTGCGTGGCGGCCGGTTGCAATGGTGCCGTCGATCGCGCGCTCCTTCTCTTCGGATGCGTTTCCAACCAGTGCAGCGCAGAGTGCGCACCGGTGGATGGCGGCGCACCAGGAGCGGCGTGCGCCACATGCCAGAGCACCAAGTGCGTCAACGAGCAAACGGCGTGCGGCACGCACGTTTGCCAGTAGGGGCTGAGGCTCGTCGCCCCCGGAGCTGCGCTCCGACACCGAGCGCCGGGGGCGTGACCGGAGATCGACGTTGACAATGCCCAGGCGTCGCGTTCTTTAGTCAAGGCCGTGGACGAACTAAGGCTCGGGGTCGATCTCGGCGGAACCAAGATCGAAGCGGTGGTGCTTCGCGAAGGCGGCGATGAGCCAACGGCCGTCGCACGAATGCGCGTGCCGACCAACCGCGCTGAAGGCTACGAATACGTCGTCGGGGCCACCGCGAAACTCATCGCCGACGTCACGGCGCAGGCGGGTCTCTCGTCCCCCCCGCGCATCGGGGTTGGAATGCCCGGGAGCGTGACTCTGCGCCGACCGGACGGCACGCGATCCGAGGCGCCTCTTACGAAAAACTCGAACACGACATGCCTGAACGGCCGCCCTTTCCGTTCGGATCTCACGCGCCTCGTGGGGCGTCCCATCGAGTTCGCCAATGACGCGAACTGCTTTGCGCTGGCGGAAGCGACGTACGGCGCCGCCCGCGACGCACGCGTCATGTTCGGCGTGATCCTCGGGACCGGCGTCGGGGGCGGCATCGTCTTTCGCGAAGGCGGCGAGGCACACGCGTGGGACGGCGCGCAGGGCATTGCTGGCGAGTGGGGGCACGTCACGCTCGATCCCTCGGCTGGTCCTCCCTGCTACTGCGGCCGTCGCGGTTGCATCGAGCAGTATCTGAGTGGACCTGCCATCGAAGCGGCGTATGCCGCGCGAAGCGGAGTCAAGCGATCGCTGCTCGAGATTGCCGCGCGAGCCGCCGACGATGGCGACGCACGCGCGACGCTAGACCAGGTTGTCGAAGTGTATGGACGCGCCATTGCTACGGTGACCAACGTCCTCGATCCGGACATCATTGTCCTTGGCGGCGGAGTCTCCAATCTCAGCGTCCTCTACGACAGTGGCCTTCAGGCTGTCGCGCGCTGGATCTTCAACGACGAGGTCCGCACGAAAATCGTGAAACACGCAATGGGCGACAGCGCCGGCGTCATTGGGGCGGCCCTGCTGGCCTGAGGTTCGCGGCGCCCCTCTGTTTGGAAGCGCGCGCCGTCCCCCTCACCGGTTGCTGCTACGAACGCGCTGGCGCAGCGCAAAAGCAAGTGGACCGCAATACAGCAATGCGGTGCATGCCAAAATCTTTAGCGAGGCCGCGTCGGGCAGTACTAGTTCGTGCGGCTCGGCGAGGTGAGTAAGCACAGGCACGACGACCAAAACCGCAACGGAAGTAATCGCAATCACGAGGTCCCATGGAAACTCGCGAGGTAAATCGATACCCGTCTTCGTTCGAAATTGGTCCTCCGCACCGAATGTACTATGCGAGGAACAAAGCTCTCGCTTGCGAATCAACGCTGAGACGATTGCCCAGCCAATGTAGGGGGCCACGACAAACACAACAAGGAGGGGCACCGCACGAACGTGAAATAGCTTCTCTACGAAAGGGCTTGCAAGAGCGGATGGGGTAACGGCGACGGCAAGCTTTCCGGCAAAACGGCTCCGGACGACAGACCTCATTCGCACCAGGGCTCTGCAAGCAGGCGGGACATCGCTTCGTCCAAACTTATGAGGAATTCCTAGCGAATCCTGGAGTTGAACCTGATGTACGTATTCCAGGAGTTGCTGCGTACGGCCGAGAACGTGGGCCGTGACGAAGGCATCTACCGCCACGCGCAGAGTCAAAAACTGGAGGCCTGGGATTTCACCCGCGCGCAGTGAACGTAGCGCTCCCCTGCAGGTTTCAATTGCAAAGCTCCGCTTCAAGGGCCGGTTACTCTTCGTCAGGAAATTGGATGCCAGGATAGCGGCATTCCAGGCACCAACGAAGGGAAGGGCAATGAGGCTAAACTCAAATCGAAGTAGAATAGTATATAGTCTGATAAAGCCAAACGATACGAAAGGCTCATTTGGAACGCTTCCCAACAGAGTAACGTATGCTCTCATTAGGTCGCGAATCGGCGTGCTCAGGGCCGCCATCGCCTGATCGGTCTCGTCATGGCCATCAGCGCCGACGTCGGGTGCCAAGTACGCCGCCTCCTCAGCGACTGGGTCTTCGATGTCAGCCTGCGAGGCAGCCAAGATGTGAACGCCCATCCTTCTCGAAGCAGAGATCCTGTTGTGGATCGCTGTGAGGGCGCCATAGTCATTTGTTCGTGGTCCCCACCACCCGCGTCGTGTACCAATGCGATCGGAGCCACGGCGAACATCGCCACGCGGAAACTCAGGCGCCGGGTGGTGTCGCTTCCGGCCGCGAACCGTCCGAATCCAGCCGGGAATCCTCGCGTGCAACGGGGATGATTCCTTGTGCATTGCAGTCTTGTGTTCACGCCGAATAGACTCACAGTCACACAAATGGCTTGGCGAGGGATTCGAGTATGGGCGGGGGTTCTGGCGCTTGCCGCGGCCGCAGGGATCGTTGCTGCGTGCGCGAGTTTGCTTGGCATCGACGACCGTAGTCTCGATACCAGCGACGCGGGCGGCTCGGGGGCACAGGCGAGCGGCGCAACGAACGGCAGCGGCGCCGCGAGCGGCGGCGGTAGCGGGGCGGCCTCTGGATCCAGTGGTAGTGCAAGTGGCACTGGAAGTGGCACGGGCTCCAGTGCCGGCGCCGCGAGCGGCGGTGCTAGCGGTGCGAGTACGGGCAGCGCCAGTGGCGCAAACAGCGGCGCGACCAGTGGCAGTTCGAGCGGAACGAGCCCCGGTTCCA
>WNFJ01238651.1_pt2 | contig 13337 bp, 10 predicted proteins | sample 5400461 | NCBI WGS metagenome assembly WNFJ01 (sample SAMN13153349, study PRJNA577476) | soil metagenome | isolation source: 115 cm saprolite on Douglas fir-dominated hillslope | place: USA:California | collected 2013-09-17 | reverse complement strand
GTGCGCCGCATCGCCGGTCCACATTCGCAAGTGAATTTGAATCTCGCCTGGCGCCGCGAGAATCGTTGTGTTCACGTCGGCATAGCGCGTGTAAATGGGTCTAATGCGCTGCTCGACCCCCGATTCACCCATGCCCGCCACGCGCAATTCCCTGTGGAACATTCGAATGTTCGAGCTGCGCCGCTGTAGCCGCGGCAAAACCTGCTCTTGATACATGGGCTTCAATTCGCGCGGCGGCCCGGGCAGCAGTGCAATGAAGTGCCCCGCATCTTCAATCCACAGGCCCGGCGCCGACCCGCGCGGATTCTCCAGCACCTCCGCGCCTTCCGGCACCATCGCCTGGCGAGCATTTACCGCAGGCATTTCCCGGCCAAGCTGCCGGAAGCGCCCTTCGATGTAGCGGAGAATTTCATTATTCAGGTGTAGCTTGCGGCCAAGAAGGTCCGCGACGGTCTCGCGCGTCAGATCATCTTCGGTGGGACCTAATCCGCCCGAGGCGATAATCAATTCGACGCGCTCCAGCGCTTCCTTGAACGCCGCGCTCAAATAGTCGCGATTGTCGCCAACGATCGACTTGCGCACCACTTCGATGCCGAGTTTGTTCAGCTCTTCGGTCAGAAAGAGCGAGTTGGTATCCGTGCGGTCTGGAGTCAGCAGTTCCGAACCAACCGCGATGATTTCCGCTTTCATTTGTTTGATTATCCGATCAAAGGCAAGCCGCGAACATCCCAATCCAGCGTGAAGAGTGCGCCCGAGGGCGGGTTAGCCTCAGACGTCGCAAGAATCGCGCGTCCCGATGGCTGCAGCGCCATGCCCACAATGCCGGAACCGCTGAGCACAACTTCGGCTTGAGCCTGTGGCGTGATCCGCACAATCCCTCGACGCCCGCCATAAGAAGCCGCCACATAAAGATTTCCGTCGCGATCCAGCGCGAGTCCCTGCGGCCGTCCGAGACCCCGAAAGAAAACGCTCACATCGCCGCCCTGGGTGATGCGGTGGATGCGGTCAAAGCTGGAGGTCGTCGGCCCGGAAACGTACAAATCGCCGCTGGGGTGAAACGCCAGGTGATAAGCAGCGACAGAGGGCTCAAGCGTGGCGAATACAAAAATCTCGCGGCTTGGGCTGATCTTGAAAACCGTGCCGCTGCGGTCGCCCACGTAGAGATTCCCGTTGCGATCAAACGCGAGGCCCGTGGCGATGCCCATTCCTTCGACCCACTGCTCGGCGCGGCCCTCGGGCGTGATCCGATGGACGGTGCCATCGTTGCGGCAGGAGACGAAAAGATTGCCCATGCGATCGAGCGCCAGCCCGCTCGGATTCACAAGCGAAGTGATAAAGGGCTTCACGCTGTAGTTCGCGGTAATTTTGTAGAGCGAAACGGGAACACGCTGGCCCCGCGGGCCGGAAAACGTGACGTAAATGTTGCCTTCCAAATCGACCGCCGGATTCGCCACAGGATGCAGGTTGTCCGCGATTTGCAGTCCGATGTGTACCGGATGAGGTGAGCTTTCGTGCTCACCCGTGGCTACTCGCACCTCTCCGCCGTTCGCGCCCTCCGGAACCCGCGCCACCAGGCGACTCTCGCTGGCAAGGGCGATGCCCGCTTCGGCTTCTCCAAACCGTACCACCGGACGCGCTTGTCCGCGCGAGACGAAGCCTCGCCCATGAATCGTCATTTCACCGCCGGGAATGGCTGCCGTGGGCGCAACCCTCTCAATGTGCGGGATGCCGTTTTTTTCTGGCGACGAGCGGAACCCGAGTTTCATACCCAACCAATGTGAACCGTGAGCAGCTCAAAGTGTAACGCCACACGCAGCAGAATTGCAGCGTAGATGCCCGCCATCCAATCATCGGCCATGATTCCCCAGCCTCCGGGCAGTTTTTCCAGGCGCCCGATCGGCCATGGCTTCCAGATGTCGAACACGCGAAAAAGTATAAAACCGAGCAGCAGATATTTCCAATTCACCAGGCTGAGCGCGAAGAAAATCGTGAACACGGAGAGATCCATGTGCGCGCTCAAGTGCGGCAGCGCAATCGGAATCAGCGGCAGCAGCAGTGCCAAATGTTGCCCAGCAACTTCGTCGATTACGACAAATTGAGGATCCTCGATTCCCGCGTAGCTCGCTGCTCGCGAAGCGCTCCAGACACCAATTGCCCCCAAAACAAGCAGCAAGCCCAGCGCAGATAATATGGGCAAGGCGAGCATTGCGTTGTGAACGTTGCTGCCGGGCAGAGGGAAAAGTTCATTTCCTAGAACCGTTTCATAGTCGGGGTGAAGTGAAAACAGAGCCCTGACGGACCCAGGTTGCAGGAAAAAAACCGAAGACAGAAAAGCAGTCGCGACTCCCACCAGCGAGCCAAACGTCCCCGGCGCCTTGGGTATGTAGCCCACTCCCAATACCGTAGCGAGCGCCAGAGCGAATCGTGGTCGCTGCGGCGGCGCTGCCCGTGCTGGTCTAGCGTCAGTGTTCGGGGTCATTCGAGCTTTCCAAATCGTCGTCTAAAGGAAGCACGATGGTGTTCCGCTTATTTTCAGCAACATCCTCTTCGTCGAAGGTTGGTTCGGAGACCACATATTTCTCGCTGGCCCAGTTGCCCAAATCCCTGTCCCGGCAGCGCTCGCTGCAAAAAGGGAAGTCCGCGTGAACCGCTGAGTCTGTCTCCGCTTTACAAATAGGGCATTTGTGCTTCATCATCCGTTTTTCTTCTCTGCGAACTCTGCATCGGCGCCCCCCCGACCTTGCCGGGGCGACCTCTGCGTGAAAAGATTTTATGCGGTATATGCAAAGATCGCAGAAGCTAAGATAGCGCCATTTTCGAGAGAAGAGTATATCTCAGCCCAGAACGCGCAGCGGCGCCCCGGTGGCGATGCGATGAAGTTTTTCGAGGAGCGGAACCGGGGGTACGGGCACAGCGTCGAAGCCGGCCCGTGCCTCGGGCCGCGGCAGAATTTCCACTACTTGCCCGATCAGGTCATAGGCGTCCGCCTTGGTAATCTCCACGCGCGCCACGTCGCCCGCTTCTGCGACTTCTCCTCCGGGCAATTCAATGTCCGTAAGGTACAGCTTCCCATCGATTTCCGGAGCCATGCCTTCCAGCCGCGCTTCCCATACCAGCGGATTGTCTTTCGACGGGCCTTCGATCAGCGCCATGAACGTGCGATCCTCGGACGCGCGCGACTTTGCCCGCAAATACTTCGCTCGCAAATTCTCTCGCGAGATTTTTCTCTGAATGGCCATTAAGTGATTGCGCCGATCGCTGATCGTTTCCGCATCCACTTTTTCATCCAGCGCATAGCTTCCCGCATTGTCCACGTCGGAATACTCGAAGACTCCCATCCAATCGAGCTTCGCCGCCTTCACGAAATCGCACAGCTCCTTGAAATCGGCTTCCGTCTCGCCCGGAAATCCCACGATGAACGACGTCCGCAGCGAAACTCCCGGAATCGTCCCCCGAATCCGCTCCAGCAATTTCAAGAACGCATCACCGTTCGAACCGCGCTTCATCCGTGCCAGCACGTTCCGGCTGGCGTGTTGCAGCGGCATATCCATGTACTTCGCGAGCCGTGGATGCGCCGCAATCGTATCCAGCAATTTCTGCGTGACGCGATTCGGATACGCGTACAGAAATCGCACCCACAGCAAATCGTCAGTTTGCGCCAGCTTTTCCAGCAGTTGCGCGAGGCCGTCCCGCAGGCCGAGATCTTCTCCATAAGAAGTCGTATCCTGCCCGATCAGCGTGATTTCACGCGCGCCAGCCCTCGCCAGGTTTTCCGCCTCGCGCACCACCGATTCGAATCTTCGGCTGCGAAACGCGCCGCGAAGCTGTGGGATAATGCAAAACGTGCACGGATGATCGCAGCCTTCCGCGATTTTGATGTACGCCGCATGTTTCGGCGTGGTGACGATGCGCGGCGTCAAGTCGTGATACAGAAACGCAGGCGGCTGCGCCGGAAGCACGCGAAGGTCGCCCTCCACCGCTTCCATAATACGCTCGACTTCGCCGGTGCCCACCACCGCATCCACTTCCGGCACCTGCTCCAGAATCTGCGCGCGAAAACGTTCCACCAGGCAGCCCGCCACGATCAGTTTCTTTGCCGCGCCGAATTTCTTGTGCTCCGCCATTTCCAGAATGGCGTCCACAGACTCTTTTTGCGATGCCTCGATAAAACTGCACGTATTCACAACCAGCACTTCAGCTTCTTCCGCACGCGGCGTCAGTTCGTATCCTTCGCGCGCAAGAATGCCCATCATCACCTCACTGTCCACGAGGTTCTTCGGGCATCCCAGGCTGACGAATCCGACCTTAGTCATAAGCTATGAATTTCCGCCTTCGCGCAATTCTCAATTGTAACATGGGCTACTCGAACGGGCGCTTGTGGGGGCGCTCGGACCCGGAGGAGCGCCTCTACTAGGCGAGGTGCGAAGTGATTCAGCGCGCGCGCAAGGCCGCGCGAATCTGGTCGAGCAGCTGGTGCAAGCGCGTCGCGTCGCAAGGGGCGCCGCCGAAGCGCGTGTGGGTGTAGAGTTGCGTGAATTCCCGGACCGCCGGCGCGAGATTCGGCGAATCCATGGCCACCGCGAATTCGAGCGGTGTCTGCGACACTTCTCGAATTATTCCGCGCCGCGCCAGCAAACGCAAAAGTTCCGCGTACAGCCTTGACGCAAGTTGTGGATTCGCGCGCGTTGTTTTCCCTGATCGAAGTTGCCACGACAACAACAGCCGCTGCAGCATTGCGGATAGTGCTTCGAAGCGCAGCAAGATCAGGAACGCGATAACCGCGAGCGGGATCAACACCTCAAGCCCGCGGTGCCAGGACCTCATCCACCTTCTTCCCCTGACCTGCTGCAGGCGATACCAGGCGCGCCACGATTCCGACAAATCGCGCGTGCCGCGCTGCACATCCTGCGCCAGCGTTACTTGGTGGGCGAAGTCGTACCCGATTACCCATTCGCTCCAGGTGAGCTGCATCCAGTCGGCGTACTTTCCCATACGTGACAGAAAGCCTGCCTCGTCTTCCGGCCCGGCCGGTGTGGGATCAAATACTTGCCAGTCCATGCCGGGAAAGTAGACCTCTACCCAACTGTGCGCGTCACTCGCCCGAATGATGTAATCCCCGCCCAGATCGTTGTACTCGCCGGGCAGGAACCCGTTGACTTCGCGCGCGGGAATTCCAAGCGTGCGGAGCATGATGGTCATTGCCGATGCAAAATATTCGCAGTGGCCTGCGCGAGTCTCGAAAAGAAAATGAGCCAGCGGGTCGTCTCCCGGTTTCCCGGTCAGGTTCAGCGTGTAGGCGTAACGATTGCGCAAGAGATTTTCAATCGCCAGGGCCTTGTCGAATGGAGTGCGGGCGTTTCTCGTGGTCTGGTTGGCCAGTTCGGTGATACGCGGGTCCAGCGCAGCAGGAAGTTGAAGGTAGGTCGAGGTGATATTGCTGGGGTATTCCGTGGACGCGGCGCGGAATTTCGAGGCGTCCATCGGGAGTAACAATGAAAGACCTGCATAGCGGATGGCCGCGTAGTTGTGAAAAGGATTCAGCAGTGTATCGGTGGAATCCCGCAAAATAAAAGTGCGGCGAGCCCTGTTGAATGCACTCCTGCTTTCGCCGCTAAAATTTCCTTTCAGAGAGATGGCTTTGCCGGGAACAAAAATGGCGTCAGTGGCCACGGGTTCCAGATATACGGTGTAGATCATGCGGGGATAGAGAGCATCTGTTTTCGGCGCTGAATCCGCCGTGCGGATCCATCCATCCGCCTCGGGCTCCAGTTTTTGCGTTTTTTGTTCCGGGGACGTCCAGCGTTTGCCGTCGAATGTCGTAAGCGCGATGCCTCTCCACCGCAACCGGTCGTAAGCAATCGGCTTGCCGGTTTGCACGCGCATGACTACCGCAGAATTCTTCTTGATCTCGCCGATTTGACCGAGTTCCACGCTCTCGGTGAAGCCGGACATGAGCGAGGGATTGAAGCTGGCGCTTCCAAGGTACCCGGCATTGAAACGCGGCAGGCAGAAAAACAGCACGCCGCCGAGAACGATGGATCCCGCAGCCACGCTGAGAGCAGAAAGGCTCAGAGCGCGATTTAGTTTTCGATCGCGTTCGGTGCGCGCATGGACAATGGGCCACACCGCGCCGATCGCTGCGCGGCGAAGTTCCATCCCGACAAACGTGGAAACACCGAACAGGAGAAAGACGAAGAAAAGAACCAGAAAAGTCGTATCGACGGTAAGAACGGCGGCCGCCAGAATGCCGGCGAAAGACAGCATCGAGAGAAACAGAGCGTCACGATCAGTGACGGCGCTATAGAAGCGCACCACGCTGACGAAAATCAGAAAGTGTACCGTCCCCAGCAGCAGAGCGAAAAGCGGCGGATTGGAGGAGTTTGTTACCGCCAACCGCGAGAGAAACAGGGCATCCACCGGGAAGAACACCAAGTAAGCAATCACACTCCAGGTTGCGGTGCGGTGTGAAAGTTCGACGGGGCGCCCGTGCCACCATCGGAAGCCCTTATAGAGCACGATGAGCGGGGCTGCGAAGCTGGTGACGATGTCAAGCTTTCCGGTGCTGACGAGCGTGAGCGTCGAAGTCAGCAGCAACAATGAAAGTGAGGTGCGGAAGAATCGCTGGGCGGGCAGAGCGGGGGCAGTCGGAACTGAGAAGATGGCGGCCATGGCAGACTTTTTATCGTAGCATTTGCCGGATTCGGGAGGAACGAGGCTGGACGAAAGTATAACTCTCAGCTCTTGGCGGAGGCGGGAGCGACGGTGGCCAGAGCGGCCCGAGCGACTTTTCTGGTCAGGTTGGAGACCGGCAGACTGGAAATGTCTGTGAGTGGTACCCGTTGCGCGCCGGAAAAGCGCGGGAGGCTTTTTACTTCGATGAGAAAAGGCAAAAGGGTGATGGCGCGATAGGTCACCGCGTGACGGACTTTGCCGGCCGGGACAAGCTCCCAGTTGCGATTTTGCTCTTCTGGAAATTCTTTTTGGAGGAATGCGATGAGATCCTTGCCGGGTTCTCCGGCTAGGGAGAACGTTGGGAAATGCCACATTCTTGAAACCAGCGTGGGCACGTGATCCGCGGAAGAGTTCTCTCTTGTACTTTTTGGCGGCGGAAGCAGCAAAGTTTGGCCTTTTCCATCCGCAAATACGGCAGCGGCAAGAGCGACTTCCACCGTAGCGCGTTTTTTGCGTTTCTTCGGCAAGGATTCAGTCATGCCTTGTCTGCGTCCTTCGCAGAATTGCGCGACGGGGCAGAGCAAGCATTGCGGCGATTTCGGAGTGCACAACGTCGCGCCGAGCTCCATCATTGCTTGATTCCAATCGCCCGATGATTCTTGTTCGAGTAACCTGTCCGCCGTTTTTTGCAGCTTTTGCCACCGCTTAGGCTCGCGGATATCTCCGCGAATGGCGCAAAGGCGCGCGAGAACACGCGCAACATTGCCATCAAGAACGGCTTGTTTTCCATCGTACGCAATGCTGAGAATCGCCGCGGCGGTGTAGTTGCCAATTCCGGGCAACGCAAGAGCATCATCGAGGCGTGTTGGAAACCGGCCTTTGTGTTTGGCGATGATCTGCTGTGCAGCTTTTTGCAGATTACGCGCGCGGCTGTAATAGCCGAGACCGGACCAGAGGCGCAGCACTTCGTCTTGTGGCGCTGTCGCGAGCGAGCGAACGTCCGGGAATCGTTGCAGAAAGCGCTCGTAGTATGGAATCACGGCGGTAACGCGCGTTTGCTGCAACATGATTTCCGAAAGCCAAATGCGATACGCATCTTTCGTCCGCCGCCACGGCAGGTCGCGCTGAAATTGCCGGAACCAGCCAAGCAATTGTTTTCGAAATGTGGCGAGTTCGCGGCGGTTGAACATGGTGCTGCCACATTCTCGCACAGCTGGGTGGGCAGCTATTCCTGCCGTCTTAGTTTACTCGACGCAATCCTCGAGGAAGACGACGTAGGAAGAGCTCCACACGGAGGCGGGAACGGAACCGTGGGGTTGGGTGGTTACGATGATCTTGAAAAGATCGGGTGAGGCCGCCAGATCGGCCATGAACTTCTGATCGGGATCGGGGGGCAAAGGCTGCGCGGTCGCCAGGTGTTCGAGAATTGTAAAAATGAGTTCATCGGCCGGAGCGAGAGGAGTTTCCACACCGGCGCTGCGGTATTCCAACAGCGAGTTGTTTTCGTAAAAGTGCCAGGCCAGGCTGGCGCAGATTGTGACGGTGCGCTCGAAGCGCTCGCTTGTTGCAGTCACTCCCCCCTTCAACAGAGAGAACTCTTTCTCCGACAGGTGAGGATCGAGCACAAGCAGGATGCGGCAGTCATCCTCGCGTGTGAATTCGCGAACCATCAATGAACCGGAGCGCGCGGAAGCTTTCCAGTGAACGTGGCGCGCGCTATCCGTGGGGAGGTAATCGCGCAGCGCGTAGAGGTCTTGACCGCGGCCTTTGGTGACGCTCTCCAATGCCCCCTGCAAGCCGGTCATGATTTCCAGATATTCCGGGCTCGGTTCCACTGAGGGATAGACGAGTGCTTGCGTTTTCAAGTTCAGCTCGCGGGATTTCCTCAGGAAGCCAAACGGAAAGCTGGTGACGACTTGGAAAGCTTCCTGGCGATAGACGCCGCGGTGCGGAAAGATTACGGGTATGGTTTGCTGCACGGAGTCATGTTTCGGGAGATACGGAAAGTAGACCGGCGTATCAAGCAGGGCCGCGGGCTGAGCATTTTTCACTTTGGCGGCTTCGACGCGCAGCGAGAACGAGGGCAGAGTCAGCTTCTCGTTTTCGAGCTCGACCATGGCGCGCACCGGCTGGCCGGCGAAAATATGTTCCGGGAGCACGAGCCGCAATCCGATTCCCGAGAGCGTGGTGGCAGAGAGGATGCCAGACATTAAAAGCAGGGCGATCAGGCTTGCAAGAATCAGAAAGAGGAGATTGTTGCCGGTGTTGAGCGCGGCGAGTGCGACAAGAAGGAGCCCGCCGAGATAAATCCAGCCCTGAAAGGTGATCCGGAATTGCGTGCTGTAACCGATCCAGCGGAGCGGGGTGCGCTTCGCCAGGATGGGAACCAGCGTCACGCCTACCCAGCCGGCGATGACCAGCGAGGCGATTGCCGAAGTGGCGGCCAGCGCGAAATTGCCGAGTTCGACGGTGGCGGCGGAATACAGGGCCAGCAGGAGGGCGGCGGCGAGCGCGGTGATTGAGAGAAAGAAGGCGCGCACGGCGGAGTGGTCGGCCCTGGCCCAAAGTCGCGCGATGGTAGATTTAGTAGCGCTCATTTTCAGGGCAGCAGAAGACAGGAACAGATTCCTTGCGACAAGGTCGAAACCTTCGGTCGCTGCGCAAAGACATCCGGATCGCGGAAAGCGCGCCGCGCTCGGAATGACAACGCTTTTTGTGTTCGGTCACGCACTGATGAAATAGCGCCTTGTCATACCAGCTCGCTCACAAAGGAACAGGGACGGATTCCACGATATCGCGAAGAACGGAATCCGTGGTTTCCGACTTTTTCTGCAGCGAGGCATGCCGCGAGCTGGCGACGACGCGGTGCGAGAAGACAGAAACGGCCAGCCGTTTGAAATCGTCAGGGAGGCAATAGTCGCGGCCATCCAGGAAGGCTCGTGCTTGCGCGGCGCGCTGGAGCATGAGTGTGCCGCGGGGACTGACACCAAGGGCGAGCTGCTCGCTCTTGCGCGTGCGGTTGACGATTTCGAGAGCGTAGTCGTGCAAGCTGGAGTCAACCTTGACGTGCGCGACGGCCTCCTGCATGCCCATCACATCGCTGACGTCCGCTATAGGATCCAGCGAATCAAGAGAATTGTCGCCGGCGCGCTTGCGCAGAATTTCCTTTTCCGTTTCGTGGGAGGGATAACCCATCTTGATGCGCATCAGAAAGCGGTCGAGCTGCGATTCGGGGAGCGGATAGGTGCCGTGATGCTCGACGGGATTTTGCGTGGCGATGACGAGAAACGGCTGAGGAAGCGGAAGAGTCTTGCCATCGACGGTGACCTGAGCTTCGTTCATTGCTTCGAGAAGCGCGGATTGCGTGCGCGGCGTGGTGCGGTTGATTTCATCGGCGAGAACGACGTTGGCGAAAATCGGGCCGGAGCGGAATTCAAATTCACGCGATTCGGGATTGTAGACGCTGACGCCAAGCACGTCGCTGGGGAGCAGGTCGGAGGTGAACTGGATTCGCTGGAAAGTGCAATGAAAGGATTTTGCCAGTGCTTGCGCGAGAGTGGTCTTGCCGACGCCGGGAACGTCTTCAATGAGCAGGTGGCCGCGCGCGAGCAAGGTGATCAAAGCAAGCTGGATGGCTTCTTCCTTGCCATAAATGGCGCGCGCGATGGAGCGCTGGAGTTGAAAGACGACTTGAGAGGTGGCAGTCGACATCGGTTGAAAACCCGCGTCCTTCCTGTTACAAATAGATGGCGGTAGCGGCTGTCGCGGTTACTGGCAATGGGCGACTAGCTCAGTTGGTTAGAGCGCTCCCCTCACACGGGAGAGGTCAAAGGTTCAAGTCCTTTGTCGCCCACCATTCCTTCTCATTCTCCCACATCGGTCACTGATGAGCAGCCTGTGTGCGCGAGTTCTGTGCTGAACTTGCTATTTAGATGCGGGCGCATGCCGGCGATACATCCACTCAGCACGGCAGGTTGCGAACCAATCCGGTGGCCGGAATATGAGGTGTCTTGTATAGTGCTCGCATGGCGAGCTTGCTGCGCAGTCTTGAATTTCTCGGGTTGAGCCTGTGGTTGGGGAGCGATGCGTTTTTGAGCTTTGTGATGGCGCCCGGGGCGTTTCGGATCTTGGCGAGCCGGGACCAGGCCGGAGCGATGGTTGGGTATGGGCTCTGGTGGATGCACATGATTGGAGTGGTTTGCGGCATTGCGATTCTGCTGGCGCGTTTGTTGAGGACACGAACGTTCGCCAGTCTGGCGACGCCGGCGGCGCTGTGCGTCGCGTTGATGATTTTGCTTACAGTGGTGTCGCAGCACGCGGTTAGCCCGAAGATGGCGGCGCTGCGGGCGCAGATGGGGTCGATTCAAGCTTTCCAAGCGAGTGCGGCGGACAGTCCGCTGCTGGCGGAGTTTAGCAAGTTACACCGGATTTCGGTTTCGCTGGAAAGTGGAGTGCTGCTGGCCGGATTGGCGGCTCTGTATTTGATGGTGAAGGAGTCAGGTATTGGAAGCTAAAAGAATAAGCACCTAATGCTTGAGTGATACCCCCTACCCCCCACCAATTTGTATGAATATCAAAGGAAAGAACTTACAAAAATTGCACTTCGTAAGTGATTGATTCTAAAGGATGCGATTTTGGTTGTTTTGGACAAGCAAAGACCGAAATGGCCGCCTTAAGAAGAAAAGCGGGAGCAAGCTCCCGCACTCCAAACATAGTTATCTACAGCGTAAATTATAGTATTCATTGGAAAAAAGTCAAAGGAAACTTTGCATGTGTGTTTCTTCTACCCGTGTTCTTTGCCTGTGCTTCTTCCGCAGATGGGCCTGAAGTCCCAGCTTCGCTGGTACTGAGGGTCCATTCTCCTTCCCAAAACGGGAATGCTACGTTTGGCGGCACCAGCCTTCCAATTAGACCGGAGGGAACTTGCCCGGCGTATTTACCCAAATCGTGTTGAGCAGGCATACAAGACTGGGATTGCGAACCAAGTTTATCTTGTCGCTCGTGCTGGTCACGGCGGGGCTGACCTGCGGCACGCTGTTTGTGGTAATGCGCTCCGCCGAAGCACAGATGCAAAGAGAGATCGAAGAAGGCGCGCGCAACGCGATTCTAAGCTTCCGGGTAGTAGAGCAACAGCAGCAGATGGCCCTTGGCCGCAAAGCGGACCTCCTGGCAATCATGGCGTACATAAGAAACGGGGAAGCCAGCACCATCCGGACTGCAACCTGTTTGTGCTTGCGGATCGCAAGGGCAAGGTAGTCGCCCTGCGCACCACGACTCCGACATTTCCCGTGGCAACTGCGGAGGAATTGCTCCGGCGCTCTCTAAAAGAGGGCGGGAAAACGGGATGGTGGCTGAATGGCAAGCGTCTTTATCAGGTGGTGTGGCAATCGTATTACGCAGACGCGCCACTAAATAGCACGCTTTTGGGCACGGTAGTCGTAGGCCGCGAAATTGACGCTGCCCGAGCCACTGACCTAGGCCGAATTTCAGCAAGCCAGGTGGTGTTCCGCCACGGCGGCGACGTGGTCGTGAGCACGCTTCCGGCCTTCAAGGAGCAAGAACTAGCGCGCCAAATCCAGGATAGGCCTGTGCCGGAACAGATGCAGATGGAGAATGAGCGGTTTTTCGCAAGCTCGGTGGAGCTAGGGCCAGGCATGCACTCCGATCTGAGCCTGACCGTCCTAAAGTCCTATACGCCGCTGAGGGCATCACTCTCGAGGCTGAAACATCTGCTCCTTGCGCTGGGCTTGATCGCAGTCATCGCAGGAGTTGCCCTGGTGTTTCTGATTTCGGACAGGTTTACGCGACCGTTGGGGAACCTGGTAGAAGGCGTTCGCGCAGTCGAGCGAGGGGATTTCGCTTATCCTCTGGGATCCAATGGCGGCGATGAATTGGCGCAAGTGACTCGAGCATTTGACCGCATGCGGAGCACTTTGCAGAAAAACGAAGCCCGCAGGCAACAATTGGAAGATCAGTTGCGCCAGTCGCAAAAGATGGACGCACTGGGACGCCTGGCGGGTGGCGTGGCTCATGACTTTAACAATCTCTTGACGGTAATCAAGGGACACGGTGACCTGCTGCTTGGCCGGCTGGAGCCTTCTGACTCGCTCCACCTGAGCGGTATGCAGATTGTGAAGGCTGCCGACCGCGCAGCCTCACTGACGCGGCAATTGCTGGCCTTCTGCCGGATGCAGCTTCTACAACCCAAAGTCGTAGACCTAAACGCGCTGGTCTCCGAGATGTGCAGCCTGCTGCGGCGTTTAGTGCGCGAAGACATCGCCTTCACGTTTCAGGCGGGTGAGTCACTGGGACGAGTGAAAGCGGATCCGGGTCAAATCGAACAAGTAATCGTCAACCTGACCGTGAATGCGTGTGACGCGATGCCAGAAGGTGGCAAGCTCACCATCGAAACCCACAACGTGAATGTGGACGAAAGGTGGGCCGCCGCTCGGCCCCCGATCCAACCCGGTGGGTACGTTCTGCTGGCAGTTACGGATACGGGCCAAGGAATGGATGCCAGCACAAGGGGCCGCATTTTCGAACCATTCTTCACCACAAAGGAGCAAGGGAAAGGAACCGGACTGGGCCTTGCTACAGTTTATGGCGTGGTAAAGCAGAGCGGCGGGTGCATTTGGGTGGTGTCGGAGCCAGGCAAGGGCGCCCGC
>WNFJ01163573.1_pt1 | contig 13338 bp, 9 predicted proteins | sample 5400461 | NCBI WGS metagenome assembly WNFJ01 (sample SAMN13153349, study PRJNA577476) | soil metagenome | isolation source: 115 cm saprolite on Douglas fir-dominated hillslope | place: USA:California | collected 2013-09-17 | reverse complement strand
CCAACCGCCACGATGGTCGCCTCCACGTGGCCGACGCTGCGTCCCTTTGTGATTGAACGCCCAGAGCAGTTTCGGCCGGGCCCACCGGTCGCCCTTGCCAGTGCGGAATGGGCTTCCGATTACAACGAAGTCAAAACGTACGGGGCGCGCAACAGCACGCAGCGGACGCCGCAGCAGACCGAGACCGCAAAGTTCTGGCTGATGGTGGGACCGCAGGCCTACCACCCGCTTGCCCGTCAGATCGTCGCCGCGCGCCGCATGAAACTGGTCGACAGCGCTCGATTCATGGCCTCTTTTGCCGCAGCCCTCACCGATGCCTACATCGCCGTGTTCGATGCGAAGTATCGCTACGAATTCTGGCGGCCGATTACCGCGATACGCAATGGCGATATCGACGGTAACCCCGCGACGGAGATTGACCCGACGTGGCAGCCGCTCGATGCGACGCCGGTACATCCGGAATACCCATGTGCGCATTGTATTCTGAGCGGAACGGTTGCGACCTTGATCGAGTCATCCGGTGGGCTGCACGATGTCCCGGAACTCTCGCTGACGAGCCCGACGCCACCAGGAGTTACCCATCGTTGGTCGACTTTGGAGGACTTTACGACCGAAGTCGCGAATGCGCGCGTCTGGGCCGGGTTCCACTACCGTTCGTCGACGCGCGTCGGCGCGGCGATGGGCCGAGACATCGGTCGGTATGTCGCCACTCACTTCGCCCCGCCCGAGAGCAACGCGCCCCATCCGGCACGCTAGGGCGCCTTGTCGTTCGCACAACCATGCATACTCAAGCGTGCCGGGGGCAAGCCCGAAATTGTTCTCGGTGCTCGCCGCGGCGGCCTCAAATTCACCTTCCGCGCGCGCGGGTCGCGCGAAACCGTAGTGCCCGGTGCCGCGGGCGGGCTCTGTGGCATCAAACTCTCGTCACTCCCACTCGATCGTCGCCGGCGGTTTGCCCGAGATGTCGTAGACCACGCGTGAGATGCCCGCCACCTCGTTGACGATGCGCCGCGAGACGTGTCGTACGGCAGGCGCGCCCAGTGCGCGGTCATGAAGTCCACCGTCTCCACCGCGCGCAGCGCGATCACGTAGTCGTAGCGGCGCCCATCGCCCATGACGCCCACCGAGCGCACCGGCAGGAAGACCGCGAAGGCCTGGCTGATGCGGTCGTAGAGATCGTGCTTGCGCAGTTCCTCGATGTAGACGGCGTCGGCAGCGCGCAGCAGGTCGGCGTATTCCTTGCGCACCTCGCCGAGGATCCGCACGCCCAGGCCGGGTCCGGGGAAGGGATGTCGATAGACCATCTCGCGCGGCAACCCCAACTCGATACCGAGCCGACGCACCTCGTCCTTGAACAGCTCGCGCAACGGCTCCACCAGCTGCAGATGCATCTTCTCGGGCAGTCCGCCCACGTTGTGATGCGATTTGATGACGTGCGCCTTGCCGGTGCGGGCAGCGGCGGATTCGATGACGTCGGGGTAGATGGTCCCCTGAGCGAGGAACTGCACGCCGCTCAAGCCGTGCGCCTGCTCGTCGAACACCTCGACGAAGGTGCGACCGATGACCTTGCGCTTGGCTTCGGGGTCGGTCACGCCCGCGAGAGCGGTGAGGAAGCGCGCCTGCGCGTCGACCCGGATGACGCGCACGCCGAGATGCTGCGCGAAGGTGTTCATCACCTGTTCGCCTTCGCCCAGGCGCAGCAGCCCGTGGTCGACGAACACGCACACCAGCTGATCGCCGATGGCGCGGTGGAGCAGGGCGGCGACCACGGAGGAGTCGACTCCGCCCGAGAGTCCCAGCAGCACCTTGCCCTGGCCGACCTGCGCGCGCACTCGGGCGATGGCATCCTCGATGATGTTGCCAACGCTCCACAGCGCATCACTGCCGCAGATCTCGCGGACAAACCGCTCCAGCAGCCGCGCGCCCTGCGGGGTATGAGTCACCTCGGGATGGAACTGCACGCCATAGAAGCGGCGGCGCTCGTCGCTCATGGCGGCGAACGGAATGGTGCTGGTGGCTGCGGTCGCCACGAACCCTTCCGGTAACGCGTCCACGCGGTCGCCGTGACTCATCCACACATCGAGCCCCGCTGCCCCGGCCGCGCTGCGGCGGTCCTGGAGGTGATCGAGCAGGCGGGACGCGCCGGTCACGGTCACTTCCGCGTAGCCGAACTCGCGTTCGACCCCCGGGCTGACCCGCCCGCCCAGCTGCTGCGCCATGGTCTGCATGCCGTAGCAGATGCCGAGCACCGGCACGCCGAGCTCGTAGACCGCGGGCGGCGCGCGCGGCGGGTCTGCATCAGTCACCGATTCTGGTCCGCCGGAGAGGATCACGCCGCGCGCCCGGAACGCGCGCACCTCGGCGTCGCTCACGTCCCAGGGGTGGATTTCGCAGTACACGCCCAGTTCGCGCACGCGCCGGGCGATGAGCTGCGTGTATTGCGCGCCGAAGTCGAGGATCAGGATGCGGTGCGCGTGGACGTCGGCGTGGGGGACGCTGCCGGCAGTGGCGCTGCCCGCGTGCGTCGCGTCGTCAGCGGCTGCAGCCGCAGTGGCGTGAGGAATGCCGGCAGGTCGTGGAACGCTCGCCATGGGAGAGGGGTCAGGACACCCGGTAGTTGGGGGCTTCCTTGGTGATGCTGACGTCGTGCACGTGGCTCTCGCGGATGCCGGCGGTGGTGATGCGCACGAACACCGGGCGCGTGCGCATATCGGTGATGTTGCGGCTGCCGGTGTAGCCCATAGCCGCCCGCAGGCCGCCCGACAGCTGACGCAGGATGGTGACCACGCTCCCCTTGTAGGGAACGCGGCCCTCCACGCCTTCCGGCACCAGCTTCTCGAGCTCGGTGGCCGCGTCCTGGGAATAACGATCCGCGGAGCCGTGGCGTTCGCCCATGGCCCCGAGCGAGCCCATGCCGCGATAGGACTTGTAGGAAGCGCCCTGGTACAGCTCGACTTCGCCGGGGGATTCCTCGGTGCCGGCGAACAAGCCGCCGATCATGACCGCATGCGCGCCGGCCGCGATCGCCTTGGCGATGTCCCCGGAGAAGCGGATGCCGCCATCGGAGATGACCGGCACGTCCGCGTCGCGCAGCGCTTGGGCGACGGAGGCAACCGCGGAGATCTGCGGTACGCCGACGCCCGCGACGATGCGCGTGGTGCAGATCGAGCCGGGCCCGATGCCGACCTTGACGGCGTCCGCGCCGGCATCGACCAGCGCCCGCGCAGCCTCGGCAGTGGCGATGTTGCCGGCGATCACCTGACTGTCCGCCCACTTCGCCTTGATGCGCTTCACGGTGTCGAGCACCCCCCGGGAATGCCCGTGTGCGGTGTCCACGACCACCAGGTCGACGCCCGCTTCGGTGAGAGCCGCGACCCGATCAAGGGTATCGGGCGTGGTGCCGACCGCCGCGCCGACGCGCAGGCGGCCGCCGTCGTCTTTGCAGGCGCGCGGAAACTCGTTGGCCTTCTGGAAGTCTTTCACGGTGATCATGCCCACCAGCTCGTGGTCGCCGTTCACTACCAGGAGCTTTTCGATGCGGTGCTTGTGCAGCAGCGCCAGCACCTGGTCCTTGGGCGCGTCCTCGCGCACCGTTACCAGGCGTTCCTTGGGCGTCATGACCGAGGAGACGGGAGCTTCGAGCTTGTCCTCGAAGCGCAGATCGCGATGCGTGACGATGCCGACCGCTTTCTTGCCGACCACCACCGGCACGCCGGAGATGCCGCGCGAGCGCGTGAGGTCGAGCACCTCGCGGATCGTCATGGTCGGGGAAACGGTGATCGGATCCTTGATGACGCCGCTCTCGAACTTCTTGACCCGGTCGACCTCGCGCGCCTGGGCCTCGATGGTCATGCTCTTGTGGATGACGCCGACGCCGCCTTCCTGGGCGATGCTGATGGCGAGGCGCGCTTCGGTGACGGTGTCCATGGCCGCCGACATGAGCGGCACATTCGCGCGGATACGGCGCGTGATGCAGGTGGAGAGATCGACCTCGCGGGGCAGGATTTCCGAGTAGGCCGGAACCAGGAGGACGTCGTCGAAGGTGAGAGCTTCTTCGAGAATGCGCATGCGCAATTATATGCGCCCAGCCCGCGGCGGTAAACCTCGTGCTAAGGTGCTTTATGCCCATAAATCCTGACGACCGCGCCGCGCCTGCGCCCGTGCGCGACGTGTACAGCGTCACCCGTTTGAACCGCGAGGTGCGCGTGCTCCTCGAGCGCGGTCTCGGGGTGCTGTGGGTGGAAGGGGAGCTCTCGAACTTCTCGCAACCTGCGTCCGGCCACTGGTACTTCTCGCTCAAGGACCGGGACGCACAGCTGCGCTGCGCCATGTTCCGGATGAAGAACTCGATGGTGGGCTTCACGCCCCGCGCCGGCACGCAGGTGCTGGTCCGCGGCCGCATCAGCGTGTACGAGGCGCGCGGGGAGTACCAGCTCATCGTCGAACACCTGGAGGAGGCGGGTATCGGCGCGCTGCGGCGCGAGTTCGAGCGCCTGAAGGCGAAGCTCGCGGCCGAAGGTCTGTTTGCGCTCGAGCGTAAGCGAAGTCTGCCGCGCTTTCCGCAGCGCATCGGCGTGATCACCTCCCCATCGGGGGCGGCGCTGCGCGATATCCTGCATGTGCTCGCGCGGCGTTATCCGCCGGCGGCGGTCCTCATTTATCCAGCGGCGGTGCAGGGGGCAGCCGCCGTGCCGGCGCTGGTCGCCGCGCTGCAGACCGCCTCGGCGCGCGCCGAATGCGAGGTGCTAATCCTCGCCCGCGGCGGCGGCTCGCTCGAGGATCTGTGGGCGTTCAACGACGAACGAGTCGCGCGCGCCATACGCGCGTGCCGCCTGCCAGTGGTCTCGGGTGTTGGGCACGAGATCGACTTCACCATCGCCGACCTCGCGGCCGATGCGCGCGCCCCCACCCCCTCGGGTGCCGCGGAGCTGGTGGTGCCGGATCGCAGCGCGTGCCTCGAGGTTCTGGCGCGCGCCGCGCAGCGCCTGGGCGCGGGTATGCGCCGCCAGCTGCGCGCGAATGGCGCGCGCTGCGAGAGCACCGAGCGGCGCCTGAAGCTCGCGCATCCGGGCGTACGGCTTCACCAGCAGATGCAGCGTCTCGATGACCTCGCGCAGCGCCTCAGCGGCGCGGCGCGCGCCGGCCTGCACCGTGATCACATGCGCATCGCACAGAGCAGCGCGCGTCTGGTGCGCCGCTCCCCGGACCAACTGGTGCGGGAATATCGCGCGCGGCACCAGGGTATCGAGGCACGGCTCGACCACGCCGCAAAGGAATGCGTGTCGCGCGCGCAGCACCGCCTGGCTCTGGCGCAGCGCGGACTCAGCGCCGTCAGCCCGCTCGCGACGCTGACGCGCGGCTTTGCCATCGTGACGCGCGCCGCGGGCGGCACCCTGCTCACGGACGCCGCTGCGGTTGCGGCCGGGGAGGAGATCGAGGCGCGTCTCGCCCGCGGGAGCCTCAGGGCACGCGTCACGGGTCGGAAACAGGATGTCTAGGGTGCCACGCAGCGGCGCACAGTTGGCGCAGGGCGCGCGGCGCGTGCTGCAGCGCGCGGCATGCCGGGTCGCGCCGGCGCTGCTGTTGGGCACCGGCGTTGCGGGCCTGGCGGCGCTGCCCGACGTGCCCTCAGCTCCGGACTCGCCCGCGGCGCCCCAGTTGCCGCAGCAGGAGCTCGTTCCGGGCGGCGTCGCCCTGCTGACCCTCGACGCAGCCCCAGCGCAAGCGCCACGGGTGACCTTCGGCGAGCAGCGGGTGCTCGTGCTCCCGGTACAGGACAAATGGCTCGCCGTGGTTGGCATCCCTCTGTCGCACGCCCCCGGCCACGCGGAGCTGCGGGTGCATGAGGGCGCATCGACCGACACCACGGTGGGCTTTGAAGTCGCCGACAAGCAGTACAGTGTGCAGCGCCTGACGGTCGCACCGCGTCAGGTGAACTTATCGGCGAAGGACCTGGCGCGCGTCACCCGCGAGCGGCCGCACATTCTGCGCGCCCTCGGCACGTACTCGGAGAGCGCGCCGGCGACTCTGCGGCTCCTGCAGCCGGTCCCCGGTATCCGCTCGGGCTCCTATGGCTTACGCCGCATATTCAACGACGAGCCGCGCAGTCCCCACACCGGCATGGACATTGCCGCAGCGACCGGGACGCCGGTAGTGGGATACCGGCCGCTATTTCTTCAACGGCAACACGGTATTCCTCGATCACGGTGCGGGCCTCGTCTCCATGTACTGTCACCTGAGCGTCATCGGGGTGAAGCCGGGCGAGCGGGTCAAGGCGGGCGCTGTCATCGGCAAGGTGGGGTCCACCGGACGCGCGACCGGACCGCATCTGCACTTCGGAGTGGCGCTGAATGCCACGTTCGTCGATCCGGCGCTGTTTCTGGCGCCGCTTGCCCCGTCCCCGGACGAGTCACATGGCGGGTCCGGCTGACGGCGGGCGCGATAGCGCCTTCATGCGCATCGCACTCGGACACGCGGTCGCGGCCGGCGCGGGGGGTGAAGTGCCCGTGGGCGCCGTGCTGGTGCGCGGTGAAGACATCATCGCCACGGGCAGTAACCGGCCGATCGCGAGCCACGATCCGACCGCGCACGCGGAAATCCAGGCCCTGCGCGCCGGCGGTCAGGCCCTGGGGAGCTATCGGCTCAATGACACCACGCTGTACGTGACGCTCGAGCCGTGCGTCATGTGTGCTTCCGCCATCGTGCACGCGCGCGTTCGCCGATTGGTGTTCGGCGCGTGGGATCCGCGGCAGCATCAGCAACGTGTTCGCGCTGCCGGGACTCAATCATCGCGTCGATGTGTTCGGCGGCGTGCTCGTGGACGAGTGCGCGCGTCTGCTGCAGGAGTTTTTCGCGCGACGGCGCGCGTGACCTGCGGTGCGCGAGCCGCGCGCCCCCGGGCGCGCGGGTGTGCAAGCCAAGCCTCAGGCTCCGGGAGTCGCGAGACTGAACGTGTCCGGGGCTGGCGCGCCGTGGGCGGCGGGTGCGTGGGTGACGGTCGCGCTCTGGGACTCGGCTTCCCCGGGCTGCCACTCCAGCAGCCTGAGATAACGCTGGATACGATCGACGAACTGCACCGGTTCCCAGCCGCGGGCGTAACCGCGCCGGACGCGCGCGTACCAGCGCTCCTGCGCGAGCAGCGGCAGGCGTGCCCGCACCTCGCTCCAGGAGTCGGGATTCTTACCGAACGCCTGGGTGAGGATGCGCGCGTCCTCCAGGTGCCCGAAGCCTACGTTGTAGGCGGCAACGGTGAGCCAGGTACGGTCGGGCTCCGGAATGCGGTCCGGGATCATGGCGCGCACCTGAGCGAGATAGCGCGCGCCGGCGAAAATGCTCTGCTGGGGGTTGGTGCGGTCGTTGATGCCCATGGCGTGTGCCGTGTCTGCCGTGAGCATCATCACCCCGAGGGCGCCGTCGCCGGATTCGGCGTGCGCATCCCATTTCGACTCCTGGTAGCCGATCGCGGCCAGCAGCCGCCAGTCGGTCCCGGACTGCGCGGCCGCCTGCTCGAACCACGAACGGTAAGCGGGAAGCCGGTCGCCGACGTGGGTCTGGAATTCGCGCGATTCCTCGTAGGCAAAGCGGCGCGTGTCGCCGGAGGACTGCTGCACGAGCCGCGCCAGTGCGCCCGTGGCCTCGAGGTCGTGAAAGAAATTGTTGACGCTCGCGAGCAGATCCGGCGCGCCGTGCCGCACCAGCCATTGCGCCGGCCGCTCTTCCGGCAGCGCAAAGCCCACCCGCACGTTCGGGTACAGATGATGGGCAAAGGAGAATTCACGCGCGTCGGTGATGGCGTAATCCGCGCCGCCGGAGTCAACGTCCTCGACCGGATCGGCGGAGCTCGGCGCGGTTTCCACCCACTGCAGGGCGGGCGCCACGGTGCTCTTCAGGCGCTGCAGGATCCGCTCCTGCGGACTGCCGGCGCGCACCGCGAGTTTCGCGGCTTCCAGCTGCAGCGTGTCCCGCGGCTGCACCCGGCTGCGCTGGTAGACCACCAGCTGCGGGATGCGCGCGTAGGGCTGGGCGGCGTCAGCGGCGCGGCTCCAGTCGGGCGTGGCGGTGAGCGATGCCGCGGCGATATCGGCGCGGCCGGCGACGAGTTCCGCCTGCATCGCCTCCTCGTTGTCGAGCGCATACATGGTGAGTGTCACGCCCAGGCGTGCCGCATAGGCACGCGCCAGATCGAACTCCAGCCCCTCGCTGCCCTGCGCGCCCAGGTAGTAACAGGTCGGGAGATTCAGCGTGACGACGCGCAGCTCGCCGCGCGCGCGGATCTCATCAAGGGTGGAGGGCGCAATCCTGCCGCAGCCCGCGAGCCAGGCAAGCAAGCTGACGACGGCGGTGAGGAATGCGCGCACGAACCCTCCCCTCGCCACGCGGCCTTTCGTTAGAATACCAGCCCCGCAACACCCGTGCGGAGCCGGAGAGGTACCGAAGCGGTCATAACGGCGCCGACTCGAAATCGGATGGTCGGGTAAAACCGGCACGTGGGTTCGAATCCCACCCTCTCCGCCATGAGTACCGCACTCCGCTCACGGTGCCGGTTTCTTCAACACCTCGCGGTAGGCCGCGCCGAACGCCTCGACAAACGTGTGGGGTAGATGATCCGCCGGCATCTCGATGAGATTGCGGTAGAACGTCGTGAACAGCTCCCAGTACTGCGCCTTGTCGGCGGCGCGCGCTTTGCCGCGGCGTGCGGCGCGCTCGAAGCGCGCCTCGAGCTCCGCCGGGTCGAGCCGGTCGAGAAATTCGACGAACGCGGCGCGCGTCGCCTGCGCCGTGGCCGTCTCGTGCAGCTTGGCTTCGGCGACCGCTTCGCGCAGCCACTGCACCGAGTCGAGCCGGCGGCCCTCGTGCTGCACGAACAACGCGATCAGCAGCTCCTCGACCATGGAGTCGGCCAGCGACGGACGCGGGTCGTCGGGCTCCTGCGGCGAGGATTCGATGCGATAGCGGTTGCGCGTTTCGCTGCGGCTGCGCTCCAGATCCTTGAAGCCGACCAGCGCCTCGCGAAACAGCCGGCCGGCGAGATGCAGCAGCCGCCCCTGGGCGTCCGCGGGCAGGCGCTCGGACTCGATGCCGGCGCCACGACAGAACGCGTCCAGCCCGGTACGCACGTCCTCGAGCGCGATCACACTGGCGCCGATCTTCGGCTCGCGCCCGACTGCCTCGGCAAGTCGCGCCATGCGCTCCCCGAAGGACCGCGGATCAGTGTCGTCCGGCAGCGGCAACTGGGGTTGCACCTCCGGCATGTATTCCGGCTCTTGGGTCCTGCCGAGCGCGCGCACGCGGTCCGAGTCCACCGATTGCCCGTAGGCGCTGACCGGCAGCGCCGGCAGCCTGCCATCGGCCTCAGTGGCCGGCACCAGCAGCTGCTCCAGATCGAGCGGCGCGCCGATGTCACGGTCGGGCGGGCGCCCGAGGGTGCGCAGGCGGTGAATGCTGGTCGGGACGGCGGCCGCGACGTGTTGCTGGTCTTCCTGCGCCTGGCGCGCCTCGAGCGGGGCCACGATGTGGTACTCGCCCATGCGCAGCATGTCGCCATTGGCGAGCCGGTAGCCGCTCGAGCCGCGCTTGGCGAGCGGCTCCATGTCGCCGTTGACGTACACGCCGTTGGTACTGACGTCCTGCAGATAGAAGTGGCCTTCGCGGAACTGCACGCGCGCGTGATGCGCGGAGACGTAGCGCGACGGATCCGGCAGCACCCAGTCGTTATCCGTGGAACGGCCGATGGTGCCGCCCTCCACGGAAAAAGTCGCGCTGCTGCGCTCTGCGAGCGAACGGCGCTGATCACTGATGATACGCAGCCTGAGCATTGTTCCCCGACTCAAAGAAAAATCCGTCCGATTGCGAGCGAGAGCCCTCTCCACGCGGGCGCGGCAGCATCCCCGGCGCGCCCGGACATATAATGCGAGCGTCAAAACTAGCAGCGACCCCCGCTTAAGCCATGGCAACCAGTCACATTTTCCGGATTATGTTCGTGAATCAGGGCAAGGTTTACGAGGTCTATGCCCGCAAAGTGAGTCATGGAGAGCTGTTCGGATTCATAGAGGTCGAGGAGCTGCTGTTTGGCGAGCGGCGCTCCTCGGTGGTCCTCGACCCTTCGGAGGAGCGCATCAAGGGCGAATTTTCCGGCGTGAAGCGCACCTTTCTGCCCATGCATTCGATCCTGCGCATTGACGAAGTGAAGAAGCACGGCTCGGCCAAGATCACGGTGCTCGAAAGCGGCGCCAACGTCGCGCAGTTCCCGATGCCGATGTACTCGACGCCGCCCGGCGAGAAGAAGTGAGGCACGCTGAGTCCATGCTGCAGATCCCGGGTCCGCCGGCGCTGTCCGCGTTCCGCATCGCGAAACTCCTGGAGCGTCTTGGCGCACTCGAGCCGGCCGTCACCGGGCTCGCGGCGCGCTTCATGCACTTCGCCGAGCTCGCGCAGCCGCTGTCCGCGCCCGAGCGCGAGGTCCTGGCTGAGCTGTTGACCTACGGACCGCGCCCGGAGGCGCCGGCGGACGCCGGCGCGGGCGAGTGCGTGCTGGTGGTGCCGCGCGCCGGCACGATCTCGCCCTGGTCGAGCAAGGCCACCGACATTGCGCGGGTGTGCGGACTTCAGAGCGTGCAGCGTATCGAGCGCGGCATCGAGTACCGCGTGCGCGCCGGCCGGCCGCTGGGGAACGAGCGGCTCACGCGCCTCGCGCCGGTGCTGTTCGACCGCATGACCGAGATGGCGCTGCTCGATGGCGCGCAGGCGGCGCGGCTGTTCGAGCATGCGCAAGCACAGCGGCTCGCGCGGGTGTCGCTGGCGGCGGGCCGCGCGGCGCTCGAAGGGGCGGACCGCGCGCTCGGGCTGGCACTGTCCGCGGATGAGATCGACTACCTGCTGGCGAGCTTCGCGCGACTCGGACGCGACCCGAGCGACGTCGAGCTGATGATGTTCGCGCAGGCCAACTCCGAGCACTGCCGCCACAAGATCTTCAACGCGCGCTGGATTATCGACGGGCAGGCGCGCGAGGAGTCGCTGTTTGCGATGATCCGCTACACCCACGCCCGCAATCCCGCGGGCGTGCTGTCCGCCTACCGCGACAACGCCGCGGTCATCGCCGGCCCAACGGGCGCGCGCTATTTCCCTGACCCGCACTCCGGTGTCTACCGCGCCAGCACCGAGCCGATCGACATTCTCATGAAGGTGGAGACGCACAATCATCCCACCGCCATCTCGCCCTTCCCGGGCGCCGCGACCGGTGCCGGAGGCGAGATTCGCGACGAGGGCGCCACCGGTCGCGGCGCCAAACCCAAGGCCGGGCTGACCGGCTTCTCGGTGTCGAACCTGCGGATCCCCGGATACCAGCGGCCCTGGGAGCATGAGTTCGGCGCGCCGGCGCGCATTGCCTCGGCGCTCGACATCATGCTCGAAGGTCCGATCGGCGCCGCCTCGTTCAACAACGAATTCGGCCGCCCGGCAGTGTGCGGCTACTTCCGCACCTTCGAGCAGCGCGCTGCCGGCGACCCGCCCGAGCGCATGCGCGGCTACCACAAGCCGATCATGATCGCCGGAGGCCTGGGCAATGTGCGGCGCGCGCACGTGGACAAGGCCGAAGTGCCCGTGGGCGCGAAGCTCGTGGTGCTCGGCGGGCCGGCCCTGCTCATCGGTCTGGGGGGCGGTGCCGCCTCCTCGGTCGGCAGCGGCAGCTCGAGTGCGGACCTCGACTTCGCCTCCGTGCAGCGCGGCAATGCTGAGATGCAGCGCCGCGCGCAGGAAGTCATCGACCACTGCTGGGCGCTGGGGCAGGACAATCCCATCGCCCTCATCCATGACGTCGGCGCGGGCGGCCTCTCCAACGCCGTGCCCGAGGCCGTGGCCCACAGCCAGCGCGGCGCGCGCATCGATCTGCGCGCCATCCCGAGCGCTGAAGCTGGCATGTCGCCCATGGAGTTGTGGTGCAACGAGGCGCAGGAGCGCTACCTGCTCGCCATCGCCCCGCAGGCGCTGGCGCAGTTTGCCGCCATCGCCGAGCGTGAGCGCTGCCCGTTCGCGGTGATCGGCGAGACCGACGCGAGCGGCCAGCTCACGGTGCGCGATCCGCTGTTTGGCGATCAGCCGGTCGACATGCCGCTCGAGGTGCTGCTCGGCAAGCCGCCGCGGCTGACGCGTGACGTGCGCAGCGTCCTCGTGCGGCACCGGCCCCTCGACACCGCCCGCATGCAGCTGCGCGAGGCCGCCTACCGCGTGCTGCGCCTGCCGGCAGTCGCCGACAAGACCTTCCTGATCACCATCGGCGATCGCACCGTCGGCGGGCTCATCAGCCGCGATCAGCTGGTGGGGCCCTGGCAGGTGCCGGTGAGCGACGTGGCGGTGAGCAGCGCCGACTACCACGGCACGGCCGGCGAGGCGATGGCGATGGGCGAGCGCACGCCGGTCGCGGTGCTGGATGCACCGGCTTCCGGGCGCCTCGCGGTCGCCGAGGCGATTACCAACATCCTCGCGGCCGATATCGATTCGCTGTCGCACATCCGCCTGTCGGCCAACTGGATGGCCGCTTGCGGTGAAGCCGGCGAGGATGCGGCTCTCTACGCTACGGTGCAGGCGGTGGGCAAGGAGCTGTGCCCGCAGCTCGGTATCGCGATTCCCGTAGGCAAGGACTCGTTGTCGATGAAGAGCGCCTGGAGCGAGGGCGGCGTCGAGAAGAGCGTGGTGGCGCCGCTGTCGCTGATCGTGTCGGCGTTCGCGCCCGTGAAGGACGTGCGCCGCACCCTCACTCCCGCGCTGCAGCTCGATGAGCGCCCGACGTCACTGTGGCTCATCGACCTGTCCGGTGGTCGCAACCGCCTGGGAGCCTCGGCGCTGGCGCAGGTTTACGGGGAGCTGGGCGAGGAACCGGCGGACCTCAACGAGCCGCAGCGGCTCACGCGCTTCGCATCCGCGCTGGCGCAAGCGCGCGCCGCGGGCATGTTGCGCGCCTATCACGACCGCTCCGACGGCGGACTGTTCGTGACGCTGCTGGAGATGGCGTTCGCCGGACACTGCGGACTGGACATCGCGCTGCCCAAGGAGCGCGGCACGGCGCTGGCGCAGTTGTTTTCCGAAGAGCCCGGTGTGGTGGTACAGATTGCGGCCGGGGATGAGCCCGCGTTCACCGAACTGCTTGCGCGCCATGAGCTCGCCGATGCCGCCCTGTACCTCGGTGCGCCGGTGAGTGAGCTGCGCGTACAGATCAGGATCGGCGAGACGCAGCTCGATGAGTCGTGGGTGGATCTGAAGCGTGCCTGGTCGGAAACCTCGTGGCGCCTGCGGCGGCTGCGCGATGAGCCGCAATGTGCGGACGAGGAGTTCGCCGCGCAGACT
>WNFJ01543695.1_pt4 | contig 13339 bp, 15 predicted proteins | sample 5400461 | NCBI WGS metagenome assembly WNFJ01 (sample SAMN13153349, study PRJNA577476) | soil metagenome | isolation source: 115 cm saprolite on Douglas fir-dominated hillslope | place: USA:California | collected 2013-09-17 | reverse complement strand
CACGGTAGTTACGGGAACCTTTGACGCCACGAGCGGCGAATTTAATTTTTCTTATGCGGCGCACCCGCGGATGCTTCTTTGGCGCGAGCGTGAAGCACAATTCCTAGAACTGGGGGAAGGGTTGGAGGGCTTTCCGCTGGGATATATCATTGGTGAGACCTACAGCCAACAAAGCGTTCGGCTGAATCACGGCGACATGATTCTGGCGTTTTCCGATGGCGCCACCGAGGTTCGGTCGCCACAAGGCGAGCAACTCACCTCCAAGGGCTTCTTGGGACTCGCGGAAAATGCCCTGGGCCGATTGCCCCAGCCCTTCGTGCTTCAGGATTTTTCTTGTGCGCTTCTCGAAGCTGTGCATCGTTACCGTGGCCAGGCAGGCGAGCTGGAGGACGACATTACGCTGCTCACTCTCCGGCGCGTGGTCCAATAACAACAGGTTAAATGCAGCGTTAGAGCTGCAATCTGTGTCGCTCTACTTGACGGGGTGGGACACGAAATACTGGTCCAAGCTTTCCACGACTTCTTTCACGCAGCGCTGCACATTCGAATCCAAGGCCGCAACTATGGCCGGAACATCTTTCCCGCTCGCGGGTTCGTCGTGCGTGTAGTAATGCGTCCAAACGGTCGCGCCACTCTTCAGGTCACGCATCTCCAATTCCAGCGTGACTCTCCCCGTCATCTGCCCTCCAGCGACCTCCTTGAAATCGTAGAGCCGCCCGCGCAGGGCAAAGTCTCCCTTAATATTGCTGCGCCGGTAGCTGACCGCTCGGTATCGGCCCGATGCTCGCAGTTCCCGCAGCAAGACTTCCTGGATCATTTCCGCGGGGGGTTCCGCCCAGCGTTGATATTCGTAGGTGCCCAATTGCTCGGCCCCATTGCCGTAGACGATGCGGTCCTCGCGATACAAATGTGAGGTCATCACGCCGCCCAAGAGAAGCGTCACAGGAACCGCGTCTGGCTTTTCCGCCACGGGCATGTCTGCCCGCACCGTAAGCTGGTAATACTTGCTTGGCCGCGCGGCCCCGCAGCCGCTTAGCAATCCGGCCATCAGTACGACGGTTGCGATTAGGGCCCTTCCCAAATATCGCGGTTCCACATCACCTCGCGCTTGGATCATTGCAGTGTTCCTGGTTTGTGCTCGCGTGGGGCGGCCGACCGAATCAGCGTGTATGGCCTCGTCTTGATCGTGTTCGTAAATTCCTTGAGGTTCTGGGTCACGTGGCGCAGATTTTCGAGCAACTCGTCGATGTTCTCGGAGTTTACGTCGAGCGTCTGGTCCAGGCGCCCGGTTAAGTCGTTCACCGTTGTGAGTGACTGCCGCAGTTCAATCACCGCCTGGCGAATGTCGGCGCGATTCTCTCCAACCAGGGAATCGATGTGATTCAGCGCCTCATTGGCTTGCGCGGAAGTTTTCCGCAAGTCCTGAAGCAAAGGCTCCAACTTTTGCGTAGCTGAATTCAAGTTCTGGACGGTTGCTTTCACAGAGCTGCGGTTTTCCGTGAGCATTCCGCGAGTTTCAGAAAGCGCACCCGCAAAGTTCGCGCGATTCGAATCGTTCAGCAGATCGTTGACGCGCGCCAGAGTCTCCTTCACTTCGCTGGCGCGATCGTTGAGCGTACTCAGGAGCTCCTGCGCCTGGGGCGCCAGGTCGTTGATCTTTGCCGTGATGGCATTGAAATCTACGTACGGATCGGATGGTAAAATCGAGCCAGCCGGGGCCAGCGGCGCTTTTTCGCTCCCCGGAACAATTTCCAGATGATTGTCACCCAGCGGGCTCAAGCTCATGATCCTCACACGACTATCCGTCTTCACCGGCAAGCCGGACTTCACGCTGAAGGTGATCTCGATGCGCGAGGAATCTTTCGGGTCAAGCTGCAGTTTCTCTACGCGGCCGACTTTCGGCGCGCCCGCATAGCGCACCGTCGCGCCGGGCTCCAGTCCGCCTGCAAACTGAACGTAGGCGCGATACGTCGCCGCTGAGCCGGCAAACGCTCCCGAGAGAGCAAATACCGTCGCCACCAACACCGCGGCAGCAACGAGAACAAACAATCCCACCAGGGCTTGCTCACGTTTCGATTCCATTGCACACCTCTCGTCACCGCCATTTAACGGCCAGGATGGCGGTGTTCTTCCGTCAACATCTGCAGATAATCCAATTCCCCGGAAACTGCGGGCTCGGCAATGCGGTCCAGGAATTGCCGCACACGAGGATGCGCGCTCGCACGCATCTCGTCGGTCGTGCCGATCGCCACCACATTCCCCTTGTCGATCAACACCATGCGGTCAGCAATCAGGAAAGCGCTGGCCAGCTCATGCGTGACCACGATAATGGTCATGTGGAAAGCTTTCTTGAGTTCGAGAATCAGTTCATCGACGCCGGCGGCAATAATAGGATCGAGCCCTGCCGACGGCTCATCGAAAAAAAGAATTTCCGGATCCATGGCCAGCGCGCGCGCTACCGCCGCTCGTTTCTTCATGCCGCCGCTCAGTTGCGAGGGCATATAGTTTTCGAATCCGGACAGGCCCACCTGATCCAGTTTCAACCGCAGGATAATTTCGATGGTCGACTCTTCCAGTTTGGTGTGCTCGTGTAGCGGCAGGGCTACGTTTTCTCCAACCGTCATGGAGCCAAACAGCGCACCGCCCTGAAACGACATTCCGATTTTCTTGCGGATTTCGTCCATTTCCTCGGTTGAAATCGCCGCGATATTTTTCCCTTTGAGCCAGATTTCGCCGGAACTCGGCCTCTCCAGACCCACCAGTGTGCGGAGCAACGTGCTCTTTCCGGAACCGGACCCGCCCAGAATCACCAAGGTCTCCCCACGCGTCACATCAAAATTGATGCCATGGAGAATCTCGCGGTCACCATAACTGACGCGAAGATTCCGCAAAGAGATCATCGCCTCAGATTGCGTTGTCGCGTTGATGGACTGCTCCATGGCCATATTTCAAACCCTACTTTTCGCTCAGGAAGAAAAAGAGCACCGTAAAGACCAGGTCCACAAGAATCACCAGAAAAATGGAAACCACCACGGCGCGCGTTGTCGAACGGCCGACCTGTTCCGCGCCCGCCCCGGTGGATAATCCCTCGTGGCAACCAACGGCCGTGATGGTTATGCCGAACATAATGCTCTTGATCAATCCCGTCACAATGTCGCGAAAAAAAAGCGCGTCCAGGGAAGCCTGAATGTACCGCACCAGGGTGAAATCCGCCTGCGCTACCCCAAAAAGCGCTCCCCCGAGGACTCCCATGAAGTTCGCCCAGATCGTCAGGCACGGCAGCATTATGATCATGGCGGTAAATTTCGGCGCAACCAGGAAGTGAATCGGATCGATGGCCATAGTTTCCAGCGCGTCGATTTCTTCCGTGACCTTCATCGTCCCAATCTCGGCGGCGAACGCCGAGCCGGAGCGTCCGATGACCACGATGGCGGTAATCAGCGGCCCGAGTTCCCGCGTCATGGAAATGGCCACGGCGCTGGCAACAAAATTCAAAGCGCCGAACTTGCGCAGCTCGTAAGCGCTTTGCAGCGCCAGAATCAAACCGATGAAAAACGTAATCAGGGAAAGGATGGGGAGCGCCCCCACGCCGGTCTGCATGGCTTGCGAAATCGCCCGCTGCGCACGGAGCGGCTTACCCCTGAAAGGAGCGACAAAGGTGAAATAGGCCGCGCGGATGCCGAGCTTGGTGAGAGCTCCCAGGTACGCAAGCCCGTCGGTTACCGATCCTCCAATTTGCGTTGTCAGTTCCACAGTGCTCTCGACAGGCTTCCTCGGTTTGTGAGTTCGGCAGGCTCAGGGCAACACGGACTGCGCTTCGTCCTCGTAAATCTCAAAAATTCTCGCCAGCTTGGAAAGTTGCAAAACGTCGCGCACCGTGCGGTTCAGCCCGAACAGGATCAAGCGCGACCCGACGTCGCGCGACGCCTTGAGGGCCTCCACCAGCGAGGCCACGCCGGAGCTGTCGATGTACCGGACGGACTTCAAATTGAGTACCACCCGGGGCGTCCTCAATTCGCGCAGCTCGCGCAAAAGCCCCTTCCGCAGTTCCGGTGATGTCGCGAGGTCGATGTCTCCCGAAATATCAAAAATTGTTATCTTGTCCAAGCGACGCGCGGCGATCTGCACGTTGGGTTCTCCTCAGGAGCCTTTTTCCGGTCCTTGCACATTCAAGAATTTAACGAGGCGAAGCTGATTCCGGCCCTCACTGCGGCTGAATTCTACCGTATCCATGCACTCGCGTATAAAGTGCAGGCCCAGCCCGCCCGGCTTCACATCTTCGAGCGCGCGCCCGCACAGTTTTTCAGGGTCCACCGCGGGACCGCGGTCTTCCAGCAAAATTTCCAGGGCCTCTCTGCGCTGGCCATTTTGCGCTGCCTCAATTCGGTGGAAGGATGCTTCGATGGGCTGTTCGGCGTTTCCGCGGTAGGCATGCCGAATGATATTTGTGAGCGCTTCGTCGACGGCAAGAACCACCGCGTGGCACTCCGCCTCGGAGAATCCCAGTCCGGCCGCAAGCTGCCCCAGGGCTTGCCGCACTACGCAGAGCATCTCTGGATTGCTCCGCAGCTCCATTTTGAGTAGCAAACTGCCTCGGCTCACGTGAGCGCTCCCCTGGCCGAAAAAACCGGATTCCCCGTTTCGTCTCGGAAAGATCACCGTTTGGGGACGTGTGACAAGAACTCTGCCCGATAATACACTGAATCCGCCTGAGGGCAACTCGCAAGCCCGCGGCACCCGAGCCGGCCGCTATCAAATCCGAACTTCTCATCGCTAGTAATACTCAGTGCTCGAAAACGTCTCTCTACCATTACAATCGATACCGATTGGTCACACTTTCGTTCGAGAATTTCAGCGCCATCCAAATCTGAGGAGCACTTCATGGGCCATCCACTTTTCGACCTCACAAACAAAACGGCTGTGGTGATCGGCGGAACCAGCGGCATAGGTCTGGCTCTCACCCACGGACTGGCGCAAGCCGGCGCCAACGTCGTGCCGACGGGCCGCCGCTCAGAACACGTTCGAAACGCAGCCGCAGCGGTTGTGGCTCTCGGGCGTCGCTCGCTCACCGAGACTTGCGACGTCACCGACAACGCCAGCCTCGAGCGCCTCTTGAACTCAGTTTGCAAGGAGTTTGGCAGCGTCCAAATCCTCGTGAACTGTGCCGGCCGCACCAAAAGAATGCCTACGCTTGAATTTCCAGAGTCCGAGTGGGACGCCATCCTCGAAACAAATTTGAAAGGTACTTTGCACGCTTGCCGCGTGTTTGGCCGGCATATGATCGAGAGGCGCTACGGGCGCATCATCAATATCGGCTCGCTTTCGTCGCTCGTGGGGCTCTATGAAGTTGCTGCGTATGGCGCAAGCAAAGCGGCCGTTGCTTCCCTCACGAAAACGCTGGCGATTGAATGGGCCACATCAGGCGTATGCGTCAACGCGCTGGTTCCGGGTGTTTTGCGCACGGACATGAATGCCACGCTTCTCGACGGAACCGAGCGTGGCCGGGAATTCTTGCTGCGCACGCCAATGAAGCGCTTCGGCAAGGTCGAGGAGTTGGCGGGCGCCGCAGTCTTTCTCGCCTCCGACGCGGCCAGCTTCGTGACCGGTCATCTGCTGGTGGTTGACGGCGGCATCTTGGCCAGCGGCGTCAATCAATAGCGCGGCCAACCTAAGAAGCGGCCGCGATTTCGAGATCGCATGTCATGAGCGGCTCTTGGCAGCAATGCTCGATGACGCCATTTGCGCTCGCGCTTGCTTCACGATCCCCAGGAATTTTCTGGCATTTTCAACAATAACTTCCGGCTTGTTTGCCTTCAGCGTTTCAGCTTGCACCAATTCGCCGCCGATCCCCAGCGCAGCAGCGCCTGCTTCGATGAAATCAGCCGCTGTATTCAGGTTGACGCCGCCCGTCGGAACCAGTGGAACCTGTGGCAGCGGGCCTTTCAGCGCCTTAATGTATTTCGCGCCCCCCACCTGGCCGCAAGGGAATACCTTCACGAAATCCGAGCCCGCTTCCCAAGCGGTGATGACTTCCGTGGGTGTCAACGCCCCAGCCATCATCAGCTTCCCTTCCCGCACCGCAAACTCGATGGTCTGAAGGTTGAGCCCCGGACTGACCAAAAATTCTGCGCCAGCATCGAGGCAACGCCGCGCGGCTTCCGCATTGAGAACGGTTCCCGCCCCCACCAGAATGTCCGAAGCCCCGCCCTTGGTCAGCTCGCGGATAACGTCTACCGCGCCGGGCACCGTCATGGTGATTTCCACAATGGTTATGCCGCCTTCACAAACAGCGTCGGCCGCAATTCGCGCCTCGCGCGGCGAAGACGCTCGCACCACGGGGACGATTCCAATCTCTGTTATCCAGTCGCGAACCTTTTGCTTATCCATTTGAGATCCCCTTTTCCCCGCGCCTCTCTACCGCGCGATACGCGCGCCGACTCCTTTCATCACTTGCATCACTTCTTGCAGAGTTGCCATGGAGGTGTCTCCCGGCGTCGTCATGGCCAGCGCGCCATGCGCGGCGCCGCATTCCACTGACCACTGCGGCTCTTGTCCCGTCAGGAATCCGTAAATCAGCCCGGATGCGAACGAATCGCCCCCTCCGACGCGGTCGAAAATCTCAAGATTCTCGCGGTTTCTTGCCTGGTAGAACTTGCCATCGCAATAGCAAATCGCGCCCCAATCATTCAAAGTCGCCGTCTTCGCTTTCCTGAGCGTGGTGGCGACCACCTTGAACGGATAATCCTTCACCACCTTCGCGATCATCTGCTTGAAGCCTTGCACTTCGAACGCCGAAAGATGCTCATCCATGCCCGGCACTTCATAGCCCAGCGCGGCCGAAAAGTCTTCCTCATTGCCCAGCATGACATCCACGTGCGGTGCAATCCGCCGGTTGACCTCTTGCGCCTGCTTTTTTCCGCCGTGCGATTTCCAGAGGGAAGCGCGGTAATTCAGGTCGTACGAAACAATTGTTCCATGCCGCCTTGCCACCTGCATTGCTTCCACCGTCACTTCCGGAGTCGTCGCAGAGAGCGCGCAAAAAATCCCGCCGGTATGAAACCACCTCGCGCCCTGTTTTCCAAAAATCTGTTCCCAGTCGATCTCGCCAGGCTTCAACTGCGACACCGCCGTATGCCCGCGGTCGTAACTTCCCAGCGCCGCACGCACGCCGAATCCGCGCTCCGTAAAATTCAGTCCGTTGCGCGCCGCATGGCCCACGCCGTCGTGCTCCACCCAGCGCACCAGCGACTGGTCCACGCCGCCCTGGTAAATCAAATCCTGCAGCAACCGCCCCACGGGATCATCGGCGAAAGCAGTCACAATCGCGGTGTCCAGGCCGAAGCAGCGTTTCAATCCTCGCGCGACGTTATACTCGCCGCCGCCTTCGCATACTTCAAACGATCGCGCCGTGGCGATCCGCCGGTCCCCTGGGTCAAACCGCACCATCACTTCACCCAGGCTCACCAGGTCCCAGCGGCATTCTTTCTTTGCTCTGGTCGTCAGACCCATGCCCTCACCTCTGCCGCTCAGCCAAATTCAAAATTGTCACCCGCTACATTCTCACGAATTACCCCGGTTGTTGCCAGATTCAAGTTGCGCGTCTCCATCGATCCCGGCCGGCTCCAGCCTCGGAGTCAGAAGGTGGATGACCCCAATAGCTACCCGTCCACTGGAGCACGTAGCCCACAATTTTGGCGATGAGCATCCCGCCAACCGCGCCCGCCATCCCGCCGATTCCCACTACCGACCCCACCGCTCGCGATGGAAACAGGTCGGAAGTCAGCGTGAAAAGATTCGCGGAGAAGCCTTGATGGCCTGCGGCAGCCAGACCAATCAGCAGCACTGCTGGCCACAACCCCGTCACTCGATACGCGAACACAATGGGAACGATGGCGATCGCGCACGCCAGCATGGCGATTTTGCGTCCTGCGTTCACGGAAGTCCCCCGCCGGATCATAAACGACGATAGCCATCCTCCGGCTACGCTCCCCACATCCGAGATCAGATAGATCACTACAATCGGGAGGCCAATTTGTCCCAGATGCACCCCGTGCTGGCGTTCGAGGAAATCGGGTACCCAAAAAAGATAGAACCACCAGATCGGGTCGATCAGGAATTTTCCGCATGCAAACGCCCACGTCTGCCTATACGGCAGCAGGCTCAACCATTTGATCTTTTGTGTCGGCTGCGGTGTATCGCCTCGAATGTAGTCCAATTCAGCCTTGGAACAGCGCGGATGCTCTTCGGGCTTTTGATAAATCAAAAGCCACAAGGCCAGCCAAGCGAAGGCGAGCGAGCCGATAATCACAAATGCCCAGCGCCAGCCAAAGTGACCGGTGATCCACGGCACGGATAGCCCAGCTACAATCACGCCCACATTCGTTCCCGCGTTGAAAATCCCCGTAGCCAGCGCCCGCTCTTTGGCGGGAAACCATTCCGCAACGGCTTTTATGCTTGCTGGAAACACTCCCGCTTCTCCGAAGCCCAGCGCCACGCGCGCCATCAAGAAACTAGAGAACGAGTTGCCCACGGCATGCGCCATCGATGCCAGGCTCCAAAAAATCATCACTAGGGCGTAGCCCAAGCGCGTTCCGAAGCGGTCGATAAACCGGCCCACCACGAGCATGCCGATCGCGTAAGCGGCCTGAAATCCAAGCACAATATTGCTGTAGGCGATTTCGCTCCAACCGAGGTCATGCTGCAGCGTGGTCTTCAACGCCGAGAGCACCCACCGATCCATGTAATTTTTTGTTGTGCCCAGCAGCAGCAGGGCGCAGATCACCCAGCGGAAATAGCCGGAGCGAGAGGAGGGGTTCGGCAAGTCCCATTCACCGGCCGCGCGCAAGATCGCGCATGGAAGTGTTGCAGGGCGTAACAGCGGCGTAGCCCCCCGTCTTCTCATAGGTCTTGCGATGCACCAGTTTCTCCACTCCGGCTTGCTCTTGCATATTCATGAAAATCGTATTCCCGGAACGATATGCCTCCCGGCTCCCCGAGTCAAACCAGAGGTTCTCAAGGTTCCTTCAACAATTTTCAACGCCGGAAACGCCCGTCTTGGCTTACTATTGGCTCGTTTGGCGCAGTGCGGACTACGGCACCGGTTGCCGCCCTGTTCTGCGCCCAGTCTAAAATCGGTGGGCGTTCTAACCGGCCGACGCGTTCTTGTCGGCATTCCTGGAGGTTCTATGTCTTCATCAAGCGCTTCGCGGCGTGAATTTCTGAAACTCACTGGCGCCGGAGTCGCCACCACGGCCCTTGGCGTTGCGGCATCCAGCTACGCTGGAATCCTGAGCGCGAATGATCGCGTGCGGGTGGGCATTTGCGGATTGCGAGGCCGCGGCAATGATCACCTTCATGGATTTGCTCACGTTCCGGGAACAGATATTGCTGCTCTATGCGATGTGGATGAAAGCGTTTTGGACAAGCGCCTCGGAGATGTGGAGAAGCTGGGCTTGCCAAAGCCAAAATCTTACATCGATGTTCGTAAGCTGCTCGAGGACAAAAACATTGATGCCATCTCCATCGCCACGCCCAATCACTGGCACTCGCTCATGGCCATCTGGGCGTGCCAGGCCGGCAAAGATGTGTATGTAGAAAAGCCCTGCTCGCATAACTGGTTTGAAGGAAGACAATTGGTGCGTGCCGTAAAGAAGTACAACCGAATCTGTCAGCATGGCAGCCAGTCGCGCTCCAACCCGGGAATGATCGAAGCCATTCAGCGGCTGCGTGAGGGCACGATCGGCGACGTCTACATGGCCCGTGCGCTCTGCTACAAATGGCGGCCGTCGATCGGGCGCGCCGCGGTCGAAGCCGTTCCCGCCGGCGTTAATTATGACCTGTGGACCGGCCCTGCACCGCTAAAGCCGTTTACTCGTAATCGCTTTCACTACAACTGGCATTGGATTTGGGACACCGGGAACGGTGAAGTCGGCAACCAAGCCATCCACGAAATCGACATTGCCCGCTGGGGCCTCGGTGTGCGCTTCCCGGTATCTGTGTCTGCCATGGGCGGACACTTCATGTTCGATGACGACCAGGAGACGCCCAATACTCTGAATGCTACCTTCTGTTTCGATGGTCCGGCGGGCAAGCGCAAGATGATGGCACTCGAAGTCCGGCACTGGATCACCAATCACGAGGCGGACATTGGCACTGGCGCTTTCGGTGCCAGTGGTGTACCGCCCGCGGGACTCAGCGCCGATGCAAACAAAAAGCCTGCTTCCCCAAAGCCTGCTGACCAACAGGCCCTTGGCCCAATGGATGCCAAGACCAACACGGTTGGCAACATTTTTTATGGATCAAACGGCTATCTCGCCTTTGATGGATATGACGCCTACAAAACATGGCTAACGGACCAGGTCGAACCCGGACCACACGGCAAAGGTTCTGGTGACCACTACGCAAACTTCATTGATTGCGTTCGCAGCCGTCGTGCCGAGGATATTCATTCGCCGATTGAGGAAGCCCACATCTCCACCACATTGGTGCATCTGGCCAATGCTTCGTACCGCCTGGGGCGTACACTGAAATTCGATGCCGCGCAGGAGCAGGTCATTGGCGATGAGGAAGCCAACCGTCTCCTACGTGGTAGTTATCGCGAGCCGTATGTTGTGCCGGAAAAGATTTGACCATCGTCGGAGGCCACAGCTAACCATGCGCATTCTGTTTGCCGCCTTGTCTCTCTTCCTCTTCGCTGCGGCTATGCTTCTGACATCTTTCGTCACCGCCGGCCCGAGTCCTTCCGACCGAATCACCGTCATCGCCAACGAGCAGCAACGCCGCGTCGATGTCTCCATCGATGGAAAGCCTTTCACATCCTACATCTGGCCCACCACGCTCAAAAAACCCGTTCTCTATCCGTTGCGCACCGCCAATGGCACCATCGTCACTCGCGGCTATCCCCTCGAACCGCGCCCCGGCGAGCGAGACGATCATCCTCATCACGCCAGCCTCTGGTTCAACTACGAGAGTGTTAATGGCATCGATTTCTGGAACAACTCCGACGCCATCAAACCGGAAGATGCCCCCAAGATGGGCGCCATCGTCCACCGTTCCGTCGTCTCCGCAAAAAGCGGCTCGCAGCAAGGCGAACTCGATGTCGAGGCCGACTGGGTCACCTTCGACAAAAAAGTCCTGCTTGAGGAACATACGCACTTTGTATTCCGTGGCGCCCCCGGCTTCCGCATCATCGACCGCATCACCACGCTCCGCGCTCTCAATGAAAAAGTCGATTTCAAGGACGCCAAAGACGGCCTCTTGGGCCTCCGCGTCGTTCGCGCTCTCGAAATTCCTTCGGACAAACCCGAGGTTCTCTACACCGACGCCAGTGGCCGCGCCACCACCGTCCCAAAGATGGACAACACCGGCGTCAACGGTACCTACCTCACCAGTGAAGGCAAAAAGGGCGACGCTGCCTGGGGCACGCGCGGCCGCTGGTGCAATCTCAGTGGACTCGTCGGCAGCGAGCCCGTCACAATCACCATTCTCGATCACCCCTCCAATCCCGGGTTTCCTACCTACTGGCACGCCCGTGGCTACGGCCTCTTCGCCGCCAATCCCCTCGGCCAGAAAGTCTTCAGCAATGGCAAAGAGGAGCTGAATTTCTCCCTCGCCCCCAATACCAGCGCCACCTTTCGCTATCGCATCTTGATCAGCTCGGCCATCGCCACCCCCGAATCCACCGAAGCCGCCTACAAAGACTTCGTGGCCGCGTATCATTGATTCGCTGCGTAACATGACTTTCCACATCGGCCTCATCGGCGGCGGCAACATCACGGAAACCCACGCCCGCGCCGCACGCGCCATTCCCGGCGTCGAAATCGCCGCCATCCACGGAACCAACCCCGAGAAAACGGCTCGTCTTTGCCGCGAACACGGCTGCACCTCCTATCAAGACTTCGACGCGTTCTTAAATCATCGCCCCATGGATCTCGTCGTCATCGGCAGTCCCTCCGGACTCCACGCCGCCCAAGGCATCGCCGCGGCCCGTCACGGCCTGCACGTCCTTACGGAAAAACCGATCGAAATCAGCATCGCGCGCGCCGATGCGCTCATCGAAGCCGCAAAGAAATCCAACGTAAAACTCGGCGTGATTTTTCAGGACCGCCTGAAGCCGCACATTCGCCAGCTCAAAACCTGGCTCGATCAAGGCCTGCTCGGCAAACCCCTCTTCGTCGACGCCCGCGTCAAGTGGTATCGGCCCCCCGAGTACTACGCCAATTCCCGCTGGCGCGGCACGTTCGCCCTCGATGGCGGCGGCGCCTTGATCAATCAAGGCGTTCACACCGTCGACTTGCTCCTGTGGCTCCTCGGTGACGTCGCTCGCGTTCAAGCCCGCACCGCCACCCAGCTTCACAAAATCGAAGCCGAAGACACCGTCGCCGCTATCCTCGAATTCTCCAGCGGCGCACTCGGCATTTTCCACACCACCACCGCCGCCTATCCCGGCTACCCCCGCCGCGTCGAAATCTCCGGCACGGAAGGTACCGTCATCCTCGAGCACGACCGCATCATCGAAGCCAATCTCCGAAACGCCCCCGCCGCGGCCATCGAATCCGCCGCCCTCGACGAAAACCAAAGCGCCTCCAGCGCCACGGTCAGCGATTTCCGCGGCCACCAGGCCGTCCTGGAAGATTTTCTCCAAGCCATCCAGCAGAATCGCGCTCCCGTATGCGATGGCCTCGAAGGCCGCCGCAGCCTCGCCCTCATCGAATCCATCTACCGCGCCGCCAAAACTCCCGATCGTGCCGTCACCGTCTGAATTCTAGTGAGTTGTCATGACAAACGAGCGCATGCTAAAGATTCTGTGTCGCGAAGAGAAGGAACATCTCAATTTAATTTGTTCGAATTGCCAAAAACGATGATTTGAAGGCAGCCAAAGGAGAAAGCCATGTCTGTGACGAGGCGCGAATTATTTTCGATGCTCCCCGTGGTGCTGATTCCCGCGGTACTTCCGGGCGAGAATCCCGCGGCGCAAGAGAGTGCGATGCCTTCGGCAGTGTATCCCTTCGAGAAGCTGCCGATTCGAACGCCGAATAACGCACAGATCCGCGACGTGCTGAAGGGTAAGCTTGCCACTGGCGAACCCTTGGAAGTTCACGAAACGACTCTGTCACCCAGCGGCGCACCTCATCCGCCACACCACCATGTACATTCCGAGATGTGGCTCATTCGGGAAGGAACGGTGGAACTCACGATCAACGGAACGAGCTATCAACTTGGACCGGGCTCCGTCGGATTCGTGCATTCGAATGACGAACACGGGATCAAGAACGTAGGCGCAATGCCCGCAACCTATTTTGTCGTGGCGGTCGGCCCGGGCGCGGTGTAACAGGAGAGG
>WNFJ01444941.1_pt1 | contig 13339 bp, 11 predicted proteins | sample 5400461 | NCBI WGS metagenome assembly WNFJ01 (sample SAMN13153349, study PRJNA577476) | soil metagenome | isolation source: 115 cm saprolite on Douglas fir-dominated hillslope | place: USA:California | collected 2013-09-17 | reverse complement strand
GCCATCCTGATAATCCGTTCGCAGGGTGTACGTTGCAGTGAGAGGCGAGCCGATTTGATAGATCGAGTAGCCACGCGTGCATGCCGAGGCGGACGGCGGACTAAATACGTAAATGGGAGCAGCGGGGGCTGGGCAGCCAGAGACCACCACCTGAGCCGCTGCCGGCTGGTTGCAGGCCGAGTCCGCGAAAGTCGCGGAGGGCGTCGCATAATAGGCCTGGTTCGAGATGGGCATGCACCGCGTCGATCCATCGCTAGCGACTAGGAATATGCAATCGACATTGAGTTGCGAGTCGTGCCACCCGTTGAACTGCCGCGACCCATCACTCCCGACTTGCCACTTGGCCTTAAGCCGTGTGCCGCTCTGTGTGTCTGCCTTCGCAACTGGGACCGGAGCCGTGAGCGCATCCATGATGTGGCTGCCGCTACTGTCTCCGAGCGGGCGTCCGCTCGACATCGCATCGCCCACTGCATCCGTCGCCACCATCGAGCCCATCGTGTCCGACATCGCGGATCCGTTCGGACTGCCGCTGCTCGCCCCACCGGACCCCGCGTCGGAAAGCACATTGTTTTGATTGTCGGCGGCGGTGCCGCACGCGACGACGATGACGTAAACGACGAGCGACCCGGCGACGAGCTTGAGAGCTTCTTTCGTTTTCATGCTCCGAACCCCCTTTGGGGAGGGACTTCAGCACGAGGCCCGGCTTACGGTCTCAAATTGTCGATCTTGCGACGGGGGTTCGCGGCCCGATCTGAGCGGCCGGCCTTGCTCCGCTGGGTGTCCGATCACTATGCTTGTCCGCTGTGAAGGGCCCGGAGGACCGACGCGAAGCGCTCCTGCGAGCGATGGCCGACCTTGTCGTGCAGCTCCGTGCGCTCAATGACGTGCACTGGACAGGGTGGGTCGAACAGGAGCGACACCGAATCGAGATCGGTGACGCCTATGGCATCGAGCACTTCCTGGCCGCTTTCGGCGGCGCCGGCAGCCTGAACGACCTGAGCGTTGACGGAAAGACCCAAGGGATGATCAGTCACTGTTACGACCTCGCCCGCGAGATTCAGCGAGACCTGAAGCGCCGAGCGCCCTGAGTCGAAGCGCGCCCATCCCGGCTCCTGATACCCCCAGACCGGCGCGCGAGGGCCGGGGGTTGGGAGCGCTGCTCTTATTTTGGCACTGACCGCGGAAACCCGCGTCGAGGGGTCGAGACGAAAAGAGTGCATCGCGGACATCTCAAGTGCTTTCGAACACGCCCGGAAAGACGCGAACAACATCCGTTCGTAGGTCGGGGATGTCTTCGACGATCATTCGCAACCAATGTTGGACCTGGGTGCCGCGAATCCAGCGCTCCCCTTCATGCCAAGAACTCTGGATTGCGATTAATCGCATGTGACTAGGAGTCCAGACATGCGCGGCCAGCGGCTTGAGCAATCCGGTAGCGCCCGAAGGTATCCCGCAGGAGCGTGCTGGCTTACTTCGCCCGCCGGCCAGTCGAAGCACGCGTCATGACGCTCCTGGTAGCGTTCTCTGAAGCGCTCCGGGCCCAGCGTACGGTACCGACGGGGGCCGGATCTGAGATCAAGAAAGGAAGCTCCTCTCGTTGACCCAATTCAATGCGCTCCTTCGGATACCCAAAGATGAACGCCGGTTCGTCGGGCACGTGCGCGACGCCGGTCTGCATCGACTCGATGGTTAGAAAGCTCTTGTCAAACTGCGAGACCGTCCGAGGCTCAAGTTCAAGCCACCCCACGTCAAATGGGTCCGTCGCTCCTCCGCCACGCCAACCGCGTGCCAAGAGCTTTGGAGTGTGGCGGCTCGGTCGTGTGAAGACGCTGACCCCAATTTCTTCGAGCTTCTCATCGCAGATCACGTGCTCCGCCGTTGAGGAAGAGAGAACCTAGAGAGAACCGTAACCTGGTTGGATAGCCCAACCCACCCGGAAGGGAGGAAGCGCGAGGACGGCCGTTGCGCAGGGTGGCCGCGCCACCCCCAGAACTGACCGTGCCACGCAGGCAGGCGCAAGCCGGAGAGGATCCGCGAAAAAGTCGCGCTGTCAGGGTGGATACGGCGCTCGCAGTGGGACGCATCCCGTGGCCAATCCGCGGCGCATCGGTTGCGGGCGAGACGTATTTGATCTCCCGGCGCTGCTACCAGCGCACGTTTCGGCTGCGCCCCTGCGCCCAAACCAACCGGATCTTCCTTTACTGCCCGGCGTTCGCCGCGGAGCGCACGGGCGTCGTGGTTCACGCGACCTGCGTGATGCCGAACCCCCACCACATGGTCGTCACCGACAGGCACGGGGTCCTGCCCAATTTTCTTCGCGAGCTGCACCGGCTCACCGCCAAGGCCATGAATGCGTCGCAAGGTCAGTGGGAGAATCTTTGGGCCGCTGAGCATTGCAATGCCGTTCGCCTGGTGCTGGGTGCAGATTGCAGCTTCACGAGATCCGCTACTGCGTTTTCTGTTTTCCTTCCGCCGCACGCCATTCCCTTGCGCGCTCGACACTCTTCTGCGCCACCTTTTCGCCTCCGGTCAGACCGGCTTCGGCGCGCGGGAGCAAGTAGCACTCCGGGTTCCAGTACCGCGCCTTCTCGAGCCAAGTCTGCGCGTCGGCCCGGTCCCCTTTGCGCGCATGAAGCATCGTAAGCAAGCATGCGGTCTCCGGCAGCGGAGTGCGACGATTCGCACGGACGTCAAATTGCCACGGCATATGTGGCGTGGTGGTCAATGCGCGAGCCTCCGTTGCGTGGCCACGTGCCGCGTCTTACCGCGTCGGAGCGGCGGCTCCGTCGAAAGCTTGCCGCAAATTCGCGTCGTCTGCGCGAGCAAGCGGAGCTAACGCTTGAAGAGGCGGCGCCAGACCGACGCGGGGCCGTCCGGCGCGAAAGTACTGGCCCCAGTGCGGCGTCGTCGTAGCATCGAGTCGTTGCGTCCGGAGGTCTCATGTCCAACCGTCCCGTTCTGCGGCACCTCGGTCCCGGCGCGCCTGCCCGTCGGCTCAGGCCAACGGCGCATTTCCCAATTCGCTGGGGATTCTTCTGCCCACGGATCGGCCCGCGGAGATCTTCTTGGCCACGACCTTCGGTCTCATTTCGTCGCAAGACGCGGGAAAGACCTGGACGTGGAGCTGTGAACAGCCGGTCGCGTATTCTGCCAACCTGTATCAGATGGGCCCGTCGCCTCTCGACCGCCTCTTTGCCGTTTCGAGCGACGGCCTCATTTACTCAGACGATGGTTCCTGCACTTGGTCAATCGCCGCCGGAGCTCTGAAAGACGCCTTTGTTACCGACGCTTTTGTGGACCCCACCGATCCGATGCACGTTATGGCCATCGGTTTCCCCAACCAGACGGGCCCCGAATCGGTCTACGAGTCTACCGATGGCGGCGTCTCCTTCGGACCACCGCTTTTCACGGCGCCAGTCATGGGCGTGCTCACCGGTATCGAGATTGCGCGCAGCGATCCTGCAACCGTTTACCTTGCGATGTACGAGACTCCGGGCCCTCACCCGAAGATCGCAAAGTCCACCGACGGCGGCAAGACCTGGGCTACTCCCGTGGACCTCTGGCCTATTCTAGGCCCGAGTACGTTCCGCATCCTGGCCGTGGATCCGACCGATCGCGGCAAGATCTTCTTGCGCGTCAGCCAGCCATTGGGCGACGTGCTGGCCGTATCGGCTGACGGTGGCGTGTCGTTTCAAACGCCGGTGAAGTTCGCTTTCCAGCTCACCGCATTTGCTCTCTTGGCGAGCGGCACCGTTCTGGTTGGCGGTTCCGATTTCGATCCGCAAGGCAACATGATCCCAGCAAGCTATCGTTCGACCGACGCGGGCCATACGTTTGGCACCTGGCCCGCGCCTAGGCTGCGCGCGTTGGCCGAACGCAGCGGTCAGCTGTACGCCGCCGCAGACAATTTCAAGGACGGGTTCGCGCTGGGCGTTTCTACTGACGAAGGGCTGACGTTCAGGCCGCTAATGACCTACGACAAGGTGACATCCGTGATGGCATGCGTTCAGACCGTGTGCTCTGACTCGTGTCGCGCTCAAGCGCTGCTTTCTCTCTGGTCGGCCTCGATCTGTCCGGCTAGCACAATCGGGGCCGACGCGAGCGCGCAGCCCGACGGCGCACCCCCTGCAAACGTAGCTCCGAGCGGGCGGCCTCCACCCGCAAAACATGGTTGCGCAGGCTCAGGGTCGGAAGCGAACGATTTCTCGGCAGTGGTCCTCGCCGCGGCTCTGGCCGGCGCTCTGCACGAGCGACGTCGTTGCAGCCGCCGCTCACTCTCGACCGACACCTGAAGTCGATGGGTACGAGTTGCGAAACTGCTTAGAGTGCTTTTCCAAGGCGTTGACCCGGTTCGGCTGGGGGGTGTGAAAAGCGCACTAGGGCATGACCGGCTGCCAGGTGCTGTCCGTACTCTTCTCCAATAAGGTCCGCGACTTGTCACGAACCCAACGGGACGAAGCACGATCATGCGGCTCACGGCTTACGTCGCAACCCGCGAATAGCAGTATGACTCGTCGTCGAAGCGCCCTCGCTGGTCTACTTCGGTCCTCGAATCACCTAAAGGAGCCTGAACAAAAAGACGCCACAACAAAACTCGTTGTCCTGCTTGACGGGGTCACTTCATAGCATTGGGTGGGCGATTCCGCTCCCATTGTCCCCGCTAACGGGTTCTATGTGAACTCGGCCGCCCCTTCTCGCCCGCCGCGATGAACGGGACATCACCGGGTCGCGGGAGACGCCCTTACGGACTCGAGCGGGCCGAGCGCCTACGGGGCGTCAGCTTCCAGATGCCGGCCTTGTCGAACCAGACGACGCTGTTGCCGGCGACCGCGACGAAGGGCGTCCCGAGTGGAGAGGGCATCGTGAAGTTTTGAACCGTGGCCAGAACCTTCAGTGGCGCGGGGACGTCGGTCCCTACGTCGCCTACGAAGCCCAAGTTATTCCCGGAGAGGAAATAGACGCCGTCTGGACAGACCGACGTCCCGTCCATGGCGAAGACGTTGGGCGCCGCCGCGAGCAGCCTGGGGGCCGGCGCCGAATCCGAGCCCGCGGGCCCCGTCCAGATGCCGTCGGAGGTGACCCAAGAAACGCCGTCCGCGTTTGCGACGATGTAAGAGCCTCGACTCGGAGTTGTGGCATAGGTGCCGACACCTTGCGGCCCCTGCATGAGCAACGTGCCGTTGGGCAAAGGCCAGTAGACGCGCCCGCCATACGCGGCAAGCGGCGGGGCCCCTCCCCCCGCGTCGCCACTCCACACAGGTCCGTTCGGCGAAACAATCGAATTGTACTCGCTCCAGTAGACGCTTCCGGACGTGGGGTCGACGGCGATCGCCCTCGGCGTGACGCGCCCGGAGGCGATGGTGGTGATCGGGCCCCCGCCGACGGGCATCGAGTAGACCGCGCCATCTGAGCCGGTGCCAAACGCGGTCCAGTACAGGGTATCTCCGTTCACGGCGATGCCCCCGCCTCCGTGCGCATTCGTCGCCAGCGTGGTGATCGAGCCGCCGGCCAGGGGCAGGCTGAAAACGTTCCCGAACCCAACCCAGTAGACGTTCTTGTCGTCTGCAGCCACCGAGACCGGCCGATCGGGCACGGACGCCGGCAGCGGCGCGAGCTGGACCAGGCACCTGTTGTTGTTGGTGCAGTCTCCGCAGGTCCCCAAAGCACAGGGGTCCGAGCTCGGATCCTGCACAGAATCTTCGGTGAATTGGATTCCAGTACCGGTAGACAACGGACTGCAACTCACCAGATTCAGGTTGTTCGTTTCCCCAGTCGTAACGCCGCAGCCGCAGGACAATCCTGCATTACCAGTTTCGGCAACGGTCACCTTTGAAGTTATACGCGTAATGCCCATGAATTTCGCCTCGGATAGATTGCCGATGCCGAAGACATTGAATTCGACCTCGTTCCATCGGGTCGCGAGGCCGAGAATGGCGCCGGACGCGCGGGCCCGCGCTTTCCCTCGGTTGGAGGTGAAGATAGTGGAGTCAAGGCCAGCAGACGCCTGTGCCGTGAGCGATATGCTGCTTAAGTCGTCAATGGTCAGTCCCACGGGAACATCTACAAAGGGGCTCTTGTATTCGCAGTTGTTGGTGTTCCCAACCGATTGCCAGTGGTTCGAAGGTGCAGTGGGGGAAGCGTTCGGGTCAATCGGGTCGGGCGGGCATTTGTTTCCGTAGTTGAATAGCCAGTACTCCTGGAACACTCCGGCCAAAGCAGCTCCACACTTCTGGTTGTACTTTCCGGACGGGTTGTTGATGAAGACGAACTGTTCCCAGCCATAGCAGCCAGCTTTGGAGCCACAAGCGGGCGCCGTTGGGAAGAAGTTCGAATTCAATTGAATTGAAAACCCATTATTCTCGGGGGGCGCCGCTGCGTCAGAACAGGAAGGAGCCGTCGGAGGCGGCACGTCTGTTTCGCTATCGGGTCCCCTGACTTGCGTGAAGGAGCCAGTTGCCGAGAGTATGTTGGAATGCGAACGGGCCGTGTAGCCGACGTCGTTGCCGACGCTGAAGGTCGCCGTCGGCGCGTCTCCGCACGAAGTCGGTTGCCAGGCAGTCGCCGGATAGTCAGCCGTGTAGCACCCGGCGCCGGGCAGCGGCGCTGTCCTCATGAAGGCCTGCCACGCCTCCACCATTCCGCCGTCCGGTCCGAAGGCACCATCGCTCGTAAAGCCGTCTTTCGAGCCGGTGCCCGCGTCGGCATCGATCGGCGAATCCACGCCTGCATCACCATCGACGGAAGACGCGTTAGCCCCCGAGCCGCTGCCATCCGAGCCCGCCTCGGCATCGATCCCCGCGCCCACGCCACTCGAGCCCGCCTCGGCATTGACGGCATCGACCGATGACCCGTCATAAGATGCCGGCCTGCTGCCACTCGACGAGCAGGCGAAGAACGGGCCCACCCCTATGAGGATCATCAGAGCGATGCGATGCGAGTTCATGAGGATCGGGCCTTCCAAAATCAAGCGAGCTCGGCATGCAAGCACAGTTCGACCAATTTCGGTCGGCGAAATTCGCGGGGCGCCGCGGTGTTTGGGTGAACCGGTATGACCCCGAACGCATGGACAACACGTCGACGTCACGCTCGACCCTGTTGGGACACTCGGTGGGTCGGGTAGCCCCGGGTCGTTGCTTTCCCAGGGCTCCCACGGATCCGGACGTGCAGATTTCCTGGAGAGGGGGAGGGCGTCCAAGCGCTACGCGCGCCTCGAGCGGCGCAAGAGGCCGCCTCGTGTAACGAGGGTTCCCAAGTACGTATGAAGTGATCGGCTCCGATCGTTGAGGTCGTGAGCGACCGTTAGGCGCTCGACGAAATCGGGGACAATGTCCCCAGTTCGCGGATGCCGAGTTTCGTGACGGACGTCACGATCATCCCAATCCCGGACCGTGCTGCGCTGAAGGTTCCGCCGGCGGACGCCGCGACGGACGGTTGAACTACTTCCGTCTCGCGTGCCACATGATGCGCTACGGGCTCGCTTGGTTCTTCGCGCCCGCAGCTCTCGCCGGCGCAGCCATCGCGCTCCTTTTTTGGTGAAGCTTGCGAGCTGCCGGTGGCATGATCGTTGGGGAGGCCTGCTCTCCACTCTCTATACCGGGATGCATGTCGACTCCGGCACTCTTCAGCAGGGACGTCCAATGAATCGAATGTTCGCGCTCCGAACGATTCCGTGGGTAGCGCTCGTGACGGCCATCGCATGTGGTGACAGTCCGGGGACTGTCGCTGGCTCAGGCGTGAGCGCTTCGGGCGTGGCGATTAGTGGCACGAGCGGCGGCGTGAGCCCTAGCGGCTCGGGTGCTAGCAGCGGCGACGCGAATACTGGTTCGACCAGCGGAGTGGTCACCGGCAGCGGCTCGTCAGGCACTTTCGCGGCAAGCGGCGGAACGGCGACGGGTGAAGGTGGACGGGATGCCGGCCTTGAGGGCAGCGGCGGCGCCGCGGGAGTTCCGGTTGATGCGACGACGATGGCCCGCCCCGGTAAGGCGCTGATCTACATGTCAGCAACCTGTAATTCCAACCCCCTTCGATCCGACACGACCGCCAACACCCTGCTGCTGGCGCTGCGAGACCGTGGTTTTACCGCGGAGATCAGCAAGGATCAGACGAAGTTCTCGACCGCGGGGCTGGCGGACCTCACGCTGGTCATCATGGTGGGTACTTGTGGCACGCCCCTCGGCGTGCCGGAGACGCAACCCGTCGCTGCCCTGGATGCCTGGCTCAAGGCCGGTGGAGCCTTCGTCGGCATCCATCTCGCGTCGGACGTCGCGTATGCGCCGACGTCACGGTTCGTCGCCATCATGGGCGGGAGGTACGTCAGTCATCCGGGCGATGTGCGTCCCGACGCCTGCGTCCCGCAAGGGAATCACCCCTCGGTGGTCAATCTTCCGACGCCGTTCAACGTCCTCGACGAGATCTATGTCCACGACGGTTTCAACGCGGCCAATCAGGTCGATCTGCAGTGCCCCGGCCTGGACGGCGCCCTGCTCCCCATCGCCTGGCACCGAACCGAGGGGATGGGGCGCGTCTTTTACTCGGCCCTCGGGCATAGAGCCGAAGAATGGGTGGCCGATGGCCCATTGGTCAAGAACCACGTGCTCCCGGGCATCCTCTGGGCCGCCGGGCATTGACCACGGCGAGCACAAGTGCCGGTACGGGACGCACGGTTGCGTCTGGTGCGGCGGACGCGTTGCAGAGCAGCCAGACCGAAGCCGCCAGAACAACGGCGTTCGACAGAGGTCCCGCAGCGGCTGTCGCCATCAAACGCGCCCGCAGCCAGCGCGTCGATGGCGCGGCGACCCACACGTCGCCCGAGAGCGGAATGCGCCGGATCTCCACGCTGGTGAAGCCGATGTATCGCGACCAGATGATAGGTCCATACCCCAGGCGCGCGAAGAGCAGCACGCCGCAAAGCGCTACGCAGAGGCGCGGTGAGCCCACGAGTCGGCGCCAGGCGGAGACCATTGGTAGACTCTTACCTTTCTTCCGCCGTCGAAAGCTTGGGTCAAGACCCCCTATCAAACCGGGAAACAACGGGAGCGACGCGGCGTTGGGCGCGAGTTCTTGAGGAGAGCGGGGTCCTCGTGACGTCGTTCACGGAATGCGAGAAGTGACGTTCCCCGTGGGGACCTGGGGCATGGCGGTTTGGCACTCGGTTGTCGTGGACCGAGCCGAAGCGCGCGGCTGGTGGAGGGGTCCTCGATATCGGATTCGCCCAGCCTTCGCTCGCCTTGACCCGTGCCTCAAAAGCGCGCGGCGCGCGTCGGAAGCGAAGCTACGTGTCCGCCGATCGCCACATGATGATCTGCGAATTCGAAGCGGCGGACGCCGAGGCATTGCAGGCGTCGCTGCGCGCAGCCGAAACGCCGTTCGGGCGCGTGTGGGTCGGCTAAGGAGACCTTCGCTCACTTCAAAACTCCCATGACCCTCGACGAAGCGAGGGGCCATGTCGCAGCCCGGCCGCCTACCGCGATGGTCATATCCGGGGGGCGTCCTCTGGAACGTCGCCCAGCAGGGCCGCGAGGCGACCATGCCGATCATGGCCCGCGCAAAGCGAACCAGATGTCGAAGCTGGAGGAGCCTGCGTCGTGAAACGTCCCGTTGCTAGCGAAGTAAAGGAGGCAGCCGTCGGGCGAGATCCACGTCGGCCAATCCGCAAAGGGGCTCGACACCTCAGTCACGAGCGCGGGAGCTCCCCACGGATCACCGACGTTTGCGCGCCGCGCGACGTAGATGTCGTACGGTCCCGCCGCGGGGGGGCGGTCGCCGAGGTAAAGGGTGAGCTCATCGGCCGTGACGGCCGGCTGTATCGGCATTCTTGGGGCGCTGACCCATGCGAGGGCCATGGGCAGCGCATAGCTGCCCGGCGACGTGCGCGCAGCGCGCTGAATCGCGCCGCCGCGAAGCAGGTACAACGCCGAGCCATCGCTGAGCAGGAACGGGGTGCGGTCGCCGTCGATGCTCTGGCTCCACGTCTGCGGCGCGTTCCACGCCACGGACGTCGTCGCTCGCTGCGCGATCCACACGCGCGTCGGCGACCCGCGCTCGAGGAACATCGTGAGCCCGTCGTCGGAAACGGTGACGGCGTTGTTGGTCAGCGAGTCGAAGACGGTTGCCCTCGTCGGCGTGCCCCACGGCTGATCGACCGCGAATCGCTTGGCGAGATAGACGCCGTACTGACCGCTGCCGGCATCGGCGCGATCGCTCACGAACGTGACCTCGAGGCCCCCTTCGCTGAGGCAGGCGCTCGATTCGTAGCCCGCCGAGCTCAGGTCGTCGGCTCGCATCGGCGGACCAAAGCGGCCCATGGGATTGCACGCGACGACCCGGGTGTGGGTGTCCCCGCCGTCCGGTGATGCGTCGAGATCGATTGGGCCGTCGAGACCAGGGCTCGCTTCGGCGTCGGTCGCATCGAGGCTGCCGGCGCCGTCGGCATCCGCAAGGCCATCCGCCGATGCTGCGCTGTCGATTGCAGAGCTGTCGATTGCAGAGCCATCGATTGCTGCGCTGTCGATTGCGGCGCTATCGATTGCGGCGCTATCGGGGGCGGTGCCCTTGGAATTCGCGGCGTCGGGCGCCGTGCTGTCGGGTGCCCCGCCGTCGGTAGAAACAATGCCGGCCGGCATGTTGTCACCGCCGCACGAGGGCGTCGAGACGCCGGCGGCGACGAGAAAGGATGCGAGGGCGGCGCGTGCAAGCGTCATCGGACGAGTATCGCAAGCGGGCCGCAGTGGGGGAAGCCTCGCCGTTGAGGCCGCGACGGCGCGATTGAAGGCCTGAGTGTTGTCGGCGCCAGTGAGAAAAGCCAATACCGCGCGCGTCGGCGAGTTCGACGTCGATTCCGACTCGGCAACGTCGTGCGCCACACGTTCCATGAGCGAGCAGGGCCTGCAAGGGTCTCGAGCCAGCAAGACGAGTCTACGTAATCCGTCTTAATCCGTCTTAGGGGGGAGTTCGCTCCAGCTGCTAGTCCGCCCGATTTGGCCTGCCAGATCACGCCGCAATGCGCGACCAGAGCGACCCACCCAGCGTGTCGAGCATGGCGCTCGCCTGGGCCGCGGTCGGCATGCCCAGCCGCTCGGTGATGGCCGCTTCGGTGAGCTGGCCTGTTTCGCGTCGCAGCTGCGCTACGGCTTCCTCGCGGGCACGCTGCACACGCCGGCGCGCCGCGGCGTCGAGCTGGCCGTCGATCCATTCGGCCACCGCCCAGGCGAGCTGCGAGTGCCGCGCCTCGTCCTTGGCGATGCGCTGCATCGCGCGCCGCACGCCGGCATCGCGCGCGTCGCGCGCTTGCACGATGGCCACCGCGGCGCCGAATGTTTCGCGCACGCACCCCTCGACGGCGTTCTCGATCGCGATTTCTTCGAGCGAGCGCACCGTGACGGGCGCCGCGCACTCCCTACGAACGCTCGCGCCCGCCCGCTCGGCGAGGCGCTTCATCACGCGCGCGTGCCGCACCTCGTCGCGGGCGGCGCACCGCGAAGCCGCCTGCACGTGGCTCGGCGCCCGACGCGTCGGCGCTTTGGCCGATGCTGCAGTTGCTCGTTGTGAGGTTCACCATTCCGGTGTTGAAGGGGAAGGTCTGGGTTGGGCAGAGCGCCATGCACTCGGAGCTCGAAAGATTGCCCGCGTCATTCGGGTTGCAGGCGCTCGCCGAGCCCGTCAGCTCGTAGCTGGCGGTGCCGCAGTGCCCTTGCGAAACGGGGTTCTTGATCGAGCAGCCGGGGGGCGGGCCGCCGTCGCTGCTCGAGCCGCTGCTGCTTCCGGCTGTGGCGCCGCTGGCATAGCCGGAGGCGGAGCCGCTCGTGGCGCCGCTGGTGTAGCCCGAGGTGGAGCCGGACGCGCCCGACTGTGCTCCCGAGGACCCCGAGGCGGAGGCACCGCTCGACGCACCCGAGCCGCCGGCGGTGCCCGACCCTGCAGAAGCTCCGCTCGCCGACGTGCCGCTCGTAGCGGAGGTGCCGCTTGCTCCCGCGCTGCTACCCGAAGTGGCGCCGCTCGAGGTGCCGCTCCGGAGGAGCTGCCGCTGCCCTCCGACGTGCTCGACCCGCCGCATGCGACGATGATAGGGGCGACGAGGGCAGGTCCGACGAGGGACGCGAGGGCGGCCCGCTGCAGCGCCCGAGTAACGATGAAGGCCTTCATGTCCCGCTTCTCCGCAATTTGTGTGCCCCGCCGATTGTCGCATGATTCCCAATGCGTGCGGCTGCCTAGGGTGACGCAAGCGTCGCGACCGTGGCACAGGGTGGCACGGAAAGGCTTGGGCAGAAGCCAACGGTCTGCCGGCAGGTTCGTTGGAGCCCACCATCGCCTCGACCAAGGGGGGGCCTGCAGCCCCCTGTCGATTTTTTCGACCTCCGGCGCCGGAAAACGGGGGGGTCCACAGCTTAACGGAATGAACGCACACGATGGCGGAGGCAAGTATCCGCTCCGCCGGGAACGGTGGGTTCATAACCATCAACCAAGAAAGGAGAAGCACAATGTCAACGATACATACAAACAGGAATGCCAAGATCTCGGCCGATCAGAAGATGATTGACGGGATCCAAAAGTTCCTCATGCAGTTCGCATCGCTTCCGGTCGGCAGTCAAACGGTGACACCGGCGGAAATTGTCAAAGTCTTCCAAGACCGTCTCGATGCAGGCAAGGCCGTTCTCGCGGCCGAAGCTGCCCGCACCACGGCGGTCAAGGCGGACAAAGACAAGCGCGTACAGACGGCTGCGTTCGCGCAGTCGTTCCGTCGCATGGCCCAGGGAATGTTCTCGCAGTCCCCGGACACGCTCGCTGAGTTCGGCTTGAAGGGCCTGAAAACCCCCAAGAAGACCGTGGCGACGAAGGCGACGGCGGTAGCCAAGAGCAAGGCGACCCGTAAGGCGCGCAATACGATGGGCACGAAGCAAGAGAAAGCGATCAAAGGCACCGAGCCGACCCCCGCGAAGAGCGGGACGGCGACGCCGCCCGAGACCCAGCCGACCAAGCCGAATGCCTAGCGAACAGGAACGAGGGGGCGGGAAAAGTTCAACCCGCCTCCCTCGGTCCACTATTCTGAAGCGCCGTGACGACGGAGTCGGATCCATCGAGCGCAGACCCGGACGATCCCGAGGCCCCCGAAGCGACCGACGAAGAATCAACCAAGCTGCCCCGCGAGCTGCCTCCCGAGCTCGCCGTCATTCCGCGCAATGAGTTTCGCGCAGTCTGGGAGCGCGTGACGCTCGTCGCACTTCGCATCACCAAGTCCAAACTGCGCGCCGACCAACTCATGTCCGATGTCTATGCAAAGCTCGTAACGACGCGACGCTGGGACCCGAGCAAAAAGCCGCTCGAGAAGCACCTGTTCGGAACC
>WNFJ01182674.1_pt4 | contig 13341 bp, 20 predicted proteins | sample 5400461 | NCBI WGS metagenome assembly WNFJ01 (sample SAMN13153349, study PRJNA577476) | soil metagenome | isolation source: 115 cm saprolite on Douglas fir-dominated hillslope | place: USA:California | collected 2013-09-17 | reverse complement strand
CCAATCGCATTGTGGGGCGATTGGAGCGCATCTCGGCGTTGGAGGACGAGGCTAAAGCCGAACCGCGGGAAGCCCCGTGAACGGGGCTAGAGAATGAGGGAGACGCTCATGCCAACCCGGCGTCAACGACGGGCCTATTACCGCTGCCGCGGGAAGCCCCGTGAACGGGGCTGGAGAATGAGGGAGACGCTCATGCCAACCCGGCGTCAACGACGGGCCTATTACCGCTGCCGCGGGAAGCCCCGTGAACGGGGCTGGAGAATTCGGGGATTGAGCAATTGGTCAACCAACAACATGAACAGTCCAATCCCTACATTCTTGGAAAGGCTGCGGTAAACATGCCCAAGGCAAGGAACAGTCCAATCCCAATCGCCAATAATAACCTTTTCATGAGTTTTCCTCTCCGCGGTGGGGTATTCCTTGGTTCGGTACACCGGGCGCGAATCATCAGGGCGGAAACGTGCCAAGGGCAATGAGAAGCTCGCGTAGCCTGACGCGATCATCGTCGTTCATGTTTAAGACCCGGATAGTTGCCTTGCGGCAGCTGGTCTTGCCCACCAATACTGGGCCGTCCCAGCGAAAATGGCGCTTCCAATTCTGCTTGCGGGGGTGAAACAACGTCACGATTTGGCCCAACACGCGGCCCGATAGATTCGATCCCTTTGCCAGATTGCAATTCTGGCAACTCCAGGCGAGATTGAAAAGATCGTCTTTCCCGTCGTGTTTCTTGGCAACGATGTGTTCGACGTGAAAGGCGTAAGGATCGTCGTCCTCGTGGATGCGGCAATACTCGCACCGGAAGCCGGCCCGCATCTGGACCAATCGTCGCGTGGCGGCATCCATCAAGAGCGTTTGGCAAGAAGAAGGCGGGCGTGGGCTTGAAGGATAGCAATGAGATTACCCGCAGTAAGGTAGCGTTCGTATTCGCTTCGTTCTTTGGGAGTAAGCTCCCCCTCGTTGCACTTGCGGGCTAATTCATCGACGCGGGCCTGGGTCTTGGCATCCGCTTTGATGCGCACCAGTTTTCGGGCGGCCTCGACATTGATGCTTTGGCTTACCGGCTTCAGAAGGCGCTCCAAAACAGCGGACCCGTTACGGCGATTCATACAAGCATCCTACTGGATTGAACCACCCCAGGCTATGCTTTTTCATCAGTCCATTTTTACACCGACACGCCCGCGAATTTGCCGACGCGCTCCAGGTCGTTCAACAGCTCGGCGGCGGTTTGGTAGCGGTCCTGGGGGCGCTTGGCGAGCAGTTTCAGGACCGTGCCCTGGAACATATCGGGAATGGAAAGCTGGTATTTCTTGGGTTTTTCCGGGTCGGCGCTGCGGATCATGGCAATGACATCCGGAATGCTCTCGGCGGCGAAGGGAGGCCGGCCGGTCAGGACGGCGTACACGGTGGCGCCCAGGCCGTAGAGGTCGGCCCGGCCATCGATGTCGCTCGTGCCACGTGTCCGCTCGGGGGCCATGTAGGCGACATCGCCCAGAAGCGCGCCGGGCCTGGTCAGCTGCTGGGCAAGAGTTCCCTCCAGGGCCTTGGCCAGCATCAGGTCTCCCAGGAGGGCAACCTTGTCGCTCTTGCGCAGGAGGATGTTTTGCGGCGTCACATTGCGGTGGATGATCGCTGGGCCATGGGCGTAATCCAGAGCGCGGGCGATGTCCACGGCCACGCGGAAAGCCTGTTTCCAGTCGAGCATGCCGGCCACGCCGATGCGGCGGATCACCTGGGTCAGGCTTTCACCTTCGACATAGTCCATGGCGATCCAGCAGAAAGGCCCGGTCTTGCCGGCGCCCAGGATGGCGACGAGGTTTGCGTGGCGCACCGGCAGCATGGTCTTCATGGCCCGGACGAAGCGTTGCATCTCCTCGTCGTTCTTGGAGAAAGCCGGCTCGAGGACCTTCAGAGCGACCGCCTGGTTGTGGCGCGTGTCCAGGGCGCAAAAGACGATGCCGGAATTGCCGCGGGCAAGGACCTCCTCGACCAGGAAATAGGCCAGGCTCTTGCCGGCCAAGTTGCTGAGGGGCTCATTCGCGGAAAGAGTGGTCTGCCCCACCGGAACAAGCGTGGCCGGCTCCTCCTTGCCCATGAAGCGCAGCTCGCTGTTGCCGATGCGGATGACGTCCCCGGATTGGAGCGGCTGCTCCACGGCCGCCTGGCCGTTGACGAGCGTCCCCTGCCCGCTGATGTTGTGCAGGACTACCTGATCGTCGGCGATTTCCAGCTCGCAATGGACGCGCGAGACGGCCGGGTCCGTCAGGCGGATGGTGGTCGCCTGACTGCGGCCGATCTGCATGGTTTGACCAGGTGTAAGCTGAAACAGCTTACCCTGATCCGGTCCGGAAGCGACCGCCAATTGTGCCGGCATGGGAGTCTCCAAAAGAATTCGCTGATTGGATGTGAGTATGCGGGATGGCTTGGGACTTGTCAACCGAAGAGGCTGACGAGAACATTCTTCCTCGCATCCCGTCCGCTTCGCCTGTGCCGGGACTTGAGAAGGTCTATTGTGGGTTGTCCAACTAAATCCTGTCAAGGAAATTCCAACGGTCAGGAGTTTTTCACTTGCTCGATAACGGAGTTCAGGAATCTTGCCTCAATGAACAATGTCGATCGTTGTGGAAGGCTTCGCAGGAGGTTAAGGATTTGTCTTTTGGTTCGCTGCTGCCGTCGCAGGGCGCGCAAAACAACACCGATCGTACCGTGAACTTCGTACTGCAAACGGTGTGCGTCGAATCGAGCAGCCGCATCGTCTGTAAGCAAAATGCCGGCCGGGTTTTCCTGCATGAGTTTCAGGGCTTCCAGTTCGCCAGCATTCAATAAAAAGACCTGGCTCAATTCTAGGAGTTCTCTTGTTGGCTGAGGAGAAAAACGCATGCGAGTCAGCTTCACACTTCGCCGCCGCAGTGCCGACGGGCGGTTTCGCTGCACCTCCTGGCAAACGACCTCCGGGACCTGCACTTCGGCAAAATCCCGCATCAGATCCAGGCAGCCGAGCTCGTCTAGATGGATCAGAGGACCAGCCATCACAGACGACCAGGCCCGCGGGTTCAGCTTCGACCACGCAACCCCCACTCGATGTCCTGGCGAATGAACTTTTCCATTATTTCGGGCCGGTGGGCTTCCACAAACCGGCGCAGCGCTTCCTGGAACACCTTATCGCGGCTGTGAAACCACCCCTGTTCGACCAGGACGTCGATTTGATGATCCAGACGCTCGGATATTTTGGCCTCAATGGTTTTCATGGTATCCACCTGCGAAAGAAGGAATCGTCATTTGCCTTAGCGACTGCAAGTCGTTTGATCTGGCTCAGTATCCTTGCTGAACCTTATCATCAGCCAGGAAGTTCGACCAGGCAAGTTGCCTCCGCAGCGGTTTGTTGGGCCGCTTACCGCGAACACCCTGCCGAGAGCACCAACAGCAAGCTGCCGTCGCCATTCCACAGCGCCCGGCGGCCGTCCGGCAGGCCCAGGAGGAATAGCCGGGTCTCGTCGATAGCGCCGTGCTCAAGCCCCGGTATGGACGGGTCCGGTGGGCAGGTTAGCAGCAGGCTGAAGGTGCCGTCGTCATTCAGCCGCCAGTTGCCACTGTTCTCATGGGTTTTTTCCGCGCTGATGGTTTTCACGAGGCAGGTGCCGTCCGCCCTCAGGTGGTAGATAAACGCTGGCTCCGGCGGCCGCTGCCCAAAGGAGGTGTCGGCAGCAACATCCCACGAGCCGACCAGTTGGTCGCGATTGCTGATGGGCTCCCCGCGCATGCCGATGCGCAGCAACACCCCCTCGCGGACCTGCGTCCGGTAGTTCCCCGGCTCGTCCTTGTCATCGATCTGCCGCGGTTCATTCTTCACGCTACACCCGTCAATGAGAGGACCATGGTTTCTCACCCCGTCCGCTTCGCCCGTGCCGGGACAATCCGCAGCTTGTAGCCGATGCGCTCCATTGCTTTCGACAGGCTTTCGAGGGATAGTTCTTTCCGTCCCGCAAGAACATGGCTGACCATGCTTTCGGACAGGCCGGTCGCTTTACAAAAGGCGCGCCGCGAAGGGAAATGGTTCAAAACGAGGTCTTCGAACTGGTCGAGATAATCGGGAGGCTGGATAAAGCCCTGGGCGATTCCCAGGTGGGCGCTGAGGTCGAGGATGATTTGAAAAGGAATGGTCTGGTTCAAGCGTTTGCGCGGCAAGCCCCTGGCATCGTAGAAATCACCCACGGCGTTGAAAGCAAAGTTGTCGAAATCGACCCAGTCCGGCTTGGCCTTGGCGCGGCGCAGCAAGCGGGCAACCAGGAATCGTTCCTCCCGGTCCAAGTTCGCAAGAGAGATTTCGTTATCATCGAGGTCCACATAAATATCAGCCCGTTTCATGGGTCGGCCTCCCAAACCTCCATCCCATCCGCCTCCGCTCCGGTGTCTGTTATTCTTTATCAGGAGTGTGACCATCAGTCAAGAATCTCTTTGGCCTTTTCTTCTTGACAATTGTCCCCCCTGGCCTTAGCCTTTTGGTTAGATGTTCAATCGGCAGCGCTCTCGGTCCGTAGGGGGGCCTATTGGATCGGCGGCTGCCAATCATCCTGCCAAAGGGGTATTCCTGCCATGCTGACCATTTTTGGGCCCAAGAGCCGGTATTGCGACGGCATCAGCCGCCGCAGCTTCTTGAAGATCGGCGCATTCTCCTTCGGCGCCACCACCTTGACCTTGGCTGACGTCTACCGCGCGGAAGCGCGGACGGGAACGCCGTCGTCTCACAAAGCCGTCATCAATATTTTTCTGGGCGGCGGTCCTCCCCATCAAGACATGTGGGAGATCAAGCCGGAAGCGCCGCCGGAGATTCGGGGCGAATTTCGTCCCATCGCCACGCGCGTGCCCGGCCTGCAGATTTGCGAAGTCTTCCCGCGCCTGGCCGGCTTGATGGACAAGGCCGCCGTGATCCGCTCGATTGTGGGCGCAACCGGCGGCCACGACGCTTTTCAGTGCACCAGCGGCTGGGCGCCATCCAACATGTCGAACCTGGGAGGCCGGCCCAGCATCGGCGCCGCCGTCACGCGCTTGAAAGGACCAGTCGATCCATCCGTGCCGGCCTTTGTGGGTTTGGCGGCCCGGACCGGACATGTGCCCTGGTCCGATTCGGGCCGGCCGGGCTTCCTCGGCCAGGCGTACGGCGCTTTCAAGCCGGACGGCCCGGGCATGGCGAACCTGCGCCTGAATGGCATCAGCACGAATCAGCTGGCTGACCGCCGCCGGCTGCTTTCCTCCTTCGACGGCCTGCGCCGCGAAGTCGATAACACCGGCATGCTCCAGGCCATGGACGCCGCCAGCGAACGCGCCATGGGCGTGCTGACCTCCAGCCGACTTTTGGAAGCCCTCGATCTTTCCCGAGAGCCGGCCAGGGTCCGCGAACGCTACGGCGACGGCAAACCCTATCAGTTCCAGTTCGACGGCGCCCCGACGGTGAACGATCAGTTGCTCATGGCTCGTCGCCTTATTGAAGCCGGAGTCCGGGTGGTCACCCTATCGTATGGCCGCTGGGACAGCCATGGGCAAAACTTCAATCTGGTTCGCGATCACGGCGCCAAGCTGGACCAGTGCCTCAGCGCCCTGATCGAGGACCTGGAAGCGCGCGGCATGCTCAACGATGTTACGGTGATTGCCTGGGGCGAATTTGGCCGGACCCCGCGGATCAACAACCAGGCCGGCCGCGATCACTGGCCGCAGGTGAGTTGCGCCTTCCTGGCCGGCGGCGGCATGCGCCTGGGCCAGGCCATCGGCGCCACCAACCGGCTGGGCGAATTGGCTGCACGCCGGCCCGTCGGCTTCGGCGAAGTCTTTGCCACCCTGTACCACAACCTTGGCATCGATCCGTCCACCACGACCATCAACGACCCCAGCGGCCGGCCCCAGCACCTGGTGGATAGCGCTCCCATGTGCGTTTAGCGTTCGGAGAACATTTCCGAACGCTAAACGCAAGCGGAGTGATGGCCAATGAGGAACCTTCTGGGCATTTCGGTTGGCCTCTACCTATTAATCTACATAACCTCAAGCACCGGCCAGGAACAGGCCAAGGCCCCCCAGACCCAGCGTGCCGGCAAGCTTGGCGATTTCTTGCAGCACCTGTCCTGGTCGCCGGACGGCAAGCGCTTCCTGTTCACGCGAATTCACAAGGGCAAAATGGGCCTGTGGACCATGAACGTGGATGGCAGCGATCCCAAGGCGCTGTTGCCGAACGAGAACATGCCCCATTTCGACGGGCATTTCTCCGCCGACGGCAAGAAGATCGTCTTCGTTTACGACAAGCTCCAGGGAACCGACGGCAAGCTGCAGATCGACGTGGTCAATGCCGACGGCACGGAGCACAAGAATTTGATTCCGCACAAGGCCTTTGAGGAATCGCCGCGCTGGTCGCCGGACGGCAAGACCATCGCCTGGGTCAGCACGCGCGACAAGAACCAGGAGATTTACCTGGCCGATGGCGCCGGCCAGAATATCCGCCGCCTCACCAATAACCCCGCCCCGGACAATGCCCCGGCCTGGTCCCCAGACGGCAAATGGCTGGCGTTCACGAGCGGCCGGTCCGGAAACCTGGACATCCATCGCATGAACGCCGACGGCTCCGATGTCCGCCGCCTCACCACCAACCCAACCATGGATTACTGGCCGGTTATCTCTCCGGACGGCAAGCGTATCGCCTTCACCAGCAACCGCGACGGCAATTACGAGATTTACGTTATGAATGCCGACGGTTCGGAGCAGCGCAACCTGACGCGGCACCCGGCCCAGGACAACTTTGCCGCCTGGTCGCCCGACAGCCGGCGCCTGGCCTTCATCTCCAACCGGGGCGGCGGCTATGATATCTATATCATGAACCTGGAAGCAAAATAACCAAGGAGGTTTACGTTTAGCGTTCGCTTGAAACCACCCGAACGCTAAACGTAAACAGGGCTGCAATCCGCAATCGTATGATCCACATTGCACCATCCATCCTGGCAGCCGACTTCAGCCGTCTGGGCGAGCAGGTCCGGGAGACGGAAGAGGCGGGGGCGCAGCGCATTCACATCGATGTCATGGACGGGCATTTCGTACCCAACTTGAGCATGGGCCCGGTGGTGGTAAAAAGTTTGCGACCCAGGACGCGTTTGCCCCTGGAAGTTCACCTGATGGTGGAGGACCCGGCACGATTCGTCGAGTCTTTCATCAAGGAAGGGGCTGACAACCTGATCGTTCACCACGAGGTTCTGCCCGATCCGCGGCCGCTCTTGCAAAAAATCCGCTCCCTGGGCAAAAAAGTCGGCCTGGCGGTCAATCCGGAAACCCCGATCGAGGCGCTGGAGCCCTACCTGGGCCTGCTGGACCTGGCCCTGTGCATGACGGTGCATCCGGGCTTCGGAGGTCAGCCTTTCTTGCCGGAAAGCCCGGAGCGCATTCGCCGCCTGCGCCGCTTGATCGCGTTGCACAACCCCGCCTGCGAGTTGGAAGTGGATGGCGGCATCGACCTGGACACGGCGCCCGCCGCACTTGCCGCTGGAGCCAATGTCCTGGTCGTCGGCACCGGCATCTTTCGCTATCCGGATGGCCCCGCAACGGCGGTCCAGAAGCTCCGTTCTCTTGTCGGACCCCTTCATTGTTCCTAATTTGTGTAGGGTGGGTCGAGTCTTCGAGACCCACCACAACCGCCCGGAATTTGAACCTTTTGGTGGGTCTCGAAGACTCGACCCACCCTACGGATAGGTTTTCCAATGTCCATCGATAAAAGTTTGCGGCGGAAGAATCAGCTGGCACGGGCCCGGAACGTCTTGACCCGGGACGAGCGCATCAAGCAGCTCCAGACCGAAGAACGCTGGCCGGATGGCCGCAGCCCGTTCGGCTTGCCCAAGGTCAAGGTGATCAAGCTGGTGGTGAAGAAAGCCAAGAAGGCCAAGGAAGAAGAGAAGCCGGGCGAGGGTGAAGAAGCTGCTGCCGCCGCCGCTGGAACTGCCGCCGCCCCTGCCCCCGGCGACAAGAAAGCTCCTGAAAAGAAGGCCCCAGAAAAGAAAGCTCCAGAAAAGAAAGCTCCAGAGAAGAAGGACAAGAAATAACCCTCTCTGCAAGCCCTCTATTCCCGGCTGCGCCGTTAAGGTGGGGCAGGTGGACCTGCCGGGGATTCTCAGGCAGGTTGGCAACTTGCCCCAAATTAACCGAGATGCGTTTCGAAGTTGATTTCCTGAGCCCTGCCTTCTACCCGGAAAGTGAGGATTCAAGATCATGACCCGGCAATTCACATACCGCATCCGTATTCTGGCCGCCCTGGCCGGTTTGCTGCTCGCTCCGTTCTGGCTGTCGGCCGAGCCGATTCCCGGAAAGAACGATAGCCTGGTGGCCAAGGTGGTGACCGGTATTTTGCAAGAAGGGCATGTCACCAAGCCCAAGATCGACGAGGACATCTCCAAACGCCTGTTCCTGCGCTTTTTGAAGGACCTCGATCCGGGCAAGATGTACCTCCTGGCCGGCGACATCGACGAGTTCAGAAAGCAGGAAACCGAGCTGGGCGAGCTGCTTCTCAAAGGGGACGTGGGCTTCGCGTACAAAGTTTTTGGCCGGCTCAGCCAGCGCATCGGCCAGCGCCTGCCGGTGATCGACGAGCTGCTCGACGCCAAGCACGACTTTACCGTCAAGGAATACCTGAACACGGACAATGCCAAGGCGGAATACGCCAAGGATTCCGAGGAGCTGCGCGAGCGCTGGCGCAAGCGCATCAAGTTCGACCTGCTTCTGGAAAAACTGGGCACCAAGCCCCTGCCCGAAGCCGAGGCCAAGAAGAAAATCCACGACCGTTACCACGGCTTCGCCCGGCGCATGAAACAGCTCGACAACTACGATCTGCTGGAAATCTACCTGTCCGCCCTGTCCGCCAGCCTCGATCCGCACGGCGCCTACATGTCGCCGAACATGGTGGAGGATTTTGCGATTTCGATGCAGCTGCGGCTGGAGGGCATCGGCGCCCTGTTGCGCGAGGAAAACGGGCAGATTATTCTGGTGGAAACCGTGCCGGGGGGCGCGGCCGCCAAGGACGGCCGGCTCAAGCCCAACGACAAGATCATCGCCGTCGCCAAGGACGGGGACGGCAAATTCGTCGATGTCGTCGATATGAAGCTCCGCACGGCCGTCAAGCTCATTCGCGGGAAAAAGGGGACCAAGGTGGAGCTGAAAGTGGTGCCGGCCGGCAAGATCGAGCCCGTCGTTTACGCCCTGACGCGGCAGCAAATCGAGATCAAGTCGCAGGCGGCCCGCTTCGAGATCATCGAGCAGGGCAAGAAGCCGGGCGGCCAGCCCTACAAAATCGGCGTCATCGATCTGCCTTCCTTCTATGCCGCCACCCCGGGCAAAGAGGCGGGCGCCGTCCAGAGCGCCAGCAAGGACGTTCGCCGCATCCTCATCGAGCTGAAGGAACAGGGCGTGGACGGCGTGATCCTGGACATGCGCCGCAACCCCGGCCGCCTGTTGAAGGAGGCCATCGCCCTGGCCGGACTGTTCATCGACCAGGGCCCCATCGTTCAGGTCAAGGACCAAAGCGGCGGGCTGCGCCGCCATAACGATCCGGAAAAGGGCGTGGTCTACGCCGGCCCGCTGATGGTGCTGGTGAGCCGCGGCAGCGCCAGCGCTTCGGAGATCGTGGCCGGGGCCCTGCAAGATTATGGCCGCGCCCTCATCGTCGGCGACTCCGCCACCCACGGCAAAGGCACCGTCCAGGCCGTCATCGACCTGGCCGACCAGCTCGGCCTCAAAGCCAAGCTGGGCGCTTTGCGCCTGACCTTCCAGCAGTTCTACCGCGTCAACGGCGACAGCACCCAGAACAAGGGCGTCCTCTCCGACATCGTCTTGCCCTCGCTCACCGAATACCTGGCCACGCCGGAGAAGGACATGGATTTTGCTCTGCCCTTCGACAAGGTCAAGCCGGCCGAACACGAGCAGGTCAACATGCTGCCCGCGAAAGTGAAAGCCGCCCTCAAGGCCCGCTCCGCCCAGCGCCTCAAGGATTCCAAAGACTTCGCCAAGCTGGCCAAGGACATCGAGCGCCTCAAGACCATGAAGGCGCGCAAGCAAGTCCCCCTAAGCGAAAAAGAGCTGAAGGAGCAAGAGGAAGCCGACAAGGGGGACAAAACCGGCGAGGAACCCGAACCGAAGGAAGACGAGGTCTACAAGTTCCGCCGCAACTTCACCAACAACGAGATTTTGAAGATCATGGAGGATTTCTTGCAGGGCAAGAAGCTGCTGCAGAGCCGCAGGGAGTATCCCCGGCGCGACAATCTGGCGATTATCATTGAAATAAACCCAACCCGAGAACTTCATGAGCGAACCTATCAACCTGCACCTTCCACAAGCCGTGACCGAGGTTTTGGAAGAAAGTGGGCCGCTGAGCTCCCAGGAAATTTCTTTCTTACTGCGACAGCGTGGATGGCGCTGGGCGTCGGGCAAGGCGGTACGATGTGCCTTGGTCCAACTTAGGGATCGAGTTTGCAAAAGTCACCACGGCCGTTGGTCGGCGGCGCCAAGTAAGTAGTTGGCTGTTGGCCAAGTTTTTCCCCATTCTATGACAATTAGGGAAGGAGAGCTCCAGTGCCAATCCGGAAGCCGCCAAGAAAACGCTCTGCGGTCGTGCGGCGATACACCGTGTTCTTCCTTCCTGACGAATCGGGCGGGTACACCGCTCATATTCCCGCTCTGGGCATCGTGACCGAAGGAGAGACGCTCAAAGAGGCCAAGGACATGGCCAGGGATGCCATTGAGGGCTGGATTGAAGTCGCCCACGACCTGGGTAAACGGATTCCGGATGATGTCCCGATCGATCAGGTTGAGGTGTTCGCATGAGTCGCCGGCTCCCGTCGTTAAAACCCATCGAGGTGATTCGGATTTTGGAACGGAACGGATTCTGGAAAGTTCCCAAGCGGAGGAAACATCGGATCGTCCCAGTTCCCTATCACAACCGAGACTTGAAGCTGGGAACCCTGCGGGGAATCATTCAACAGGCCGGCTGGACGGTTGAAGAATTCGTGGAAAAACTATGAATATCAGCCCCTGGCACTCGATAAACCCAATGCTGCATTACCGCTGGTGTCAATGCCGCTGCGAGAACGGGTTTATTTTACCGATAGAACCGTCAACCTGCCGTCCGCGTCCCCCACCAGTAAATTCTCTCCCGCCCAGGCCATGGCGGTGACATCCTGAGGCAGTCGCCGTTCGGCTTGGATCACCCCGTCGGCATTCACCAGGGCCACGGTGCCACCCCAGTAGGCGACGGCGGTTACCTTGCCGTTGGGGATGGCGAACTTGACTAGCCGGCCTTGCGGGGCCTTTTTTTGAAAGGCCTGCCGGTGCGGCGGAAGGCGCATTTGCTGAAATCGCCGCCCAAATTGCGGGCGACCCGCAACAGCCAGGCCTGGGGATGGAGGATTTCCCGGCCGGATTGGAGCTGCTTCCATAAACGAAAAAAAACTTCCTGTACAAGATCCAGGGCCAGGTCCGCGTCCAGCCAGCGCGCATAAGCCATCGCCCAGATTTCCCTGCTGTGGCGCCGGTACAGGGTTTCCAGGGTCTGCTGCGGCGAACAGGACGTCGGCGCTGTCGCTTTCATGCCTGCTTCCCGGCCGGCCCGTGGGTCCTTGCCAAGGTCTCCTATTATATAGTGCCTCCCGGAGGGCAAAAAACTTCGCGAAAATTGGTCAAATCGGCAGAAAAAACTGGCCGAATGCCTGAAGTCCCCAACACGGCTTTAGATATGACGCCAACGGCAGCATTTTTTTTCAAAAAATCCGGTGATAAGCGAATGATGGATAGATTTACCGAATCGAATTGAGCGGGGGAGAAAGATTGGGAATGGCGGCGCCACCCTCAATGGGAAACAGCGGAGCAGCACGAGTAAGGCGCACGTCGCGAAAACGCAAGCGCAACAACCAACCATTACCGAATACGATTTCTTGTGTGTAAAGCGAGCCTCCGGAGTTTCGGATGACGTCGAATTCGTCGAAATTGAAATCCGTGGTCCGGGCCCAGTCACGTGGATGGCGCGCGAACGTTTCCAGCACCGGCTCGCTTTCCAGATCATAAGAAAGAATAACCAGATCGCGTGGAGGAATGTCCTTGCGCAAGATCAGGATGAGCCGGTTATCCTCGCGGCCAATCGACTGCACCACGGCATCGTGGAGAAGCAATTCCTGAAACTCGCGGATATGGACGGGCAACTCCGGTTCAATGCCCTGCAAGTGCTTTTCATATGCCCGGAGGGCGGACTCCCATTCTTCCTCGGAGGCATCCAGAATCGCTTCATCTTCCGACTGCGTCCGCTCGTACAGTTCCCGCGTGAAGAATTTCATCGCTTTTTCCTCGCTTTGCGTTTCTTGGTCTCGTAGAATGTGTGGCCATCGGGAGGTTTGTTTTTCTGTTGGTAGTGGGGTAAAACCAAGGGTCCGGCTTGTTTGTGCGGGTCCTGCCGTTCCGCGTCCCCGACCGCCGATTCAATCTGCTTGGCTCGTTGCCTGTTGGCCCGTTGATCGTCTCCCCGAACCACGATATCTTCTCCAGTCTTGCGCCGGGAAACCGCAGCATCGAGGTCGATCTTAGACCCGTACAATACTGCTCCAGAAGGGCCCGAAGCGCGTTCCGCCTCGTGGATCGTAACCGTTGCCGGCGACGGGGGCACAACTTGGGCCTCGCTGTTCATGCTTTCTCCTGCATTCTAACGGATTCGCGCTCTTTTACCTATCCTAGAAATTGTACCAGTCTAGTTTTTGGATTCGGAGAGCGAGCGAAGTTGTATAATCGGCCAGATTGATATGTCAGCAGGAGTGGCCAGGACAGGCATGAGGAGACGTTATGACCGAGCCGATTGGAAATGTTCGTTTTGAAAAAAGAATTAACAGAGCCATTGAAATGGCTGAGATCGGGAAGTTTTCCCAAGCCGTTCGGCTATTAAGGGCCTTGGCCGTAGATTTCCCAAAAGCTGGAAGTGTGCGTGCTCATCTTGCTTGGTATTTATTAGAGCTTGGGCGATATAAGGATGCCCTACAACAAAGTCGCCGGGCAATTATCCTTTCCCCAAAATCAGAATTAGTGTCTTTGATCCACTTTCGTGCCTTGCTTGGGGGCGCAGGCCAAAGTCCTCGCCGGAAAGTAGGAAAATATATAAAAGCCCTTGATGAGATGAAGCGTTTCCTAACGATCCGGCCTTCAGAGGTATACTCGAAAATGATCAAGGAATGGGAAACAGGAGAAAAAAAATGAGCGACGATGAACCCAGCGGCATCAATCGGCGGCAGCTTCTGGAGACCGCCGGGGTCTTGGCGGCGGGGGGCGCTCTGCTCTCAGCCGGCAACGGAG
>WNFJ01121977.1_pt1 | contig 13342 bp, 12 predicted proteins | sample 5400461 | NCBI WGS metagenome assembly WNFJ01 (sample SAMN13153349, study PRJNA577476) | soil metagenome | isolation source: 115 cm saprolite on Douglas fir-dominated hillslope | place: USA:California | collected 2013-09-17 | reverse complement strand
GGCAGAGTCGGTTCGTAGCCGCCATCTATTGGCCACGGTAACGCGCGAAGACAAGCGGCAGATCATCAAGTACTGCACAACGCGGAAGATAACCATGAGCGAGTTTCTAACCGACATCAGCCTGCGCGAGGCACGATACAGGGGCAGACGTGCTCGAAAAAGAATAAGCATCGATTTGTCCTATGCGCAACATGCAAAGCTCGACTACCTGGCTACTGCCCGAGGAGTTACGGTCCAAAAATGCATTTATGATCTCATCCAGCCATCGTTGGATAAGCACAGAGCCTGGAACACTCCAAAAGGAGAAACACTCCGATACTATCTGTCTGAGGAGGAACACAGGCTGGTAACCCAGTATATGGCGAAACATAATCTGTCTTCACGTCATTTCGTTGGGCTCTTAGTAAAACGCCATGTGGCCCACATGAAGGGGGCAAGAGACTATGAGTAGGGCTGGAGGCATCCCTGTAGCAAATTGTCCAAGGCTACGCCAGTAAATTTGGCCTGGCGGCCGTTGCATATTCTACTGTTTAAGAAATACCGACATCTGTAAACCCCTCCACAGGGCAGGAGGAGAGAGAAAAACATCATGGTGACCGATCGCAGAACTAAAACCGTGGTCATCGAGTTCCCGGAGGACCTCCTGCTTGCCCCCGAGATACCTCTCCGTGGTCTGGTATTGATTCATGCCCCAACAGATACAACAGATACTGTAGGGAAACAGGAAAAGGTTATGATGGAGGGTTGGTTTTACTATTCGCACCTTACTTTGCGTGATGTAGACATTCGCATTTTGTTCCATTTGGGGGTAGGTGGAATGTGGCTCCAGCCTGAACAAGATAGCTGGCATAGGGTTGAAACTCTGGCACCGCTGGGTCGGTAAAATAGCATACGTCCCCAAAGTGCTCTTTGACGTGTGCAAGATCCAGAGCGGTCAGACCACAGTTCTCGCGAGCATCGACATTCTTTGTGTGAACGAGCAGTGCTTGGAAGACATGCATTTTCCTGGCCCACATGGCCTGCATGATTGGCGTATGTCCCAACGTTGTCTCACCAACGTCAGGATCGGCACCCTTACTCAAAAGGAGGTCCACGACGGTATCCTTCAATAAGGCATCGTTAATGTTACTTACTGCATACATCAAAGGGGTAGCGTTCAGGTCATCTCCGATATTCGGATCAGCTCCTAGATCAAGCAGCGTCTCTACCATACCGTACATTTCTTGATTTCCAGGCTTTCCGGAGTACCATTGGAGGCAGCGAAGCAAGGGGGTATAGCCGTATTGGACTTTGCTATTGATCACAGTCTTGCTCGGTTTCCCTTGCAATTTTGAAACGAGATAATTTAGCAGTGTTCTTTGCTTTTCCTCGCACACCACATGAAAAGGTGTCATGCCGCTGCTTGACACAACATCGATCCTGCCTCCAGCAGCAAGCAATGCGTCGATAACTTCGTAGGAACTATACTTCGTAAACATCCTTACCGCGGTAGCCATGAACGGTTCGTCATTATATTCTCCAGATGGATCAACATAGGGAGTTCTTAGCAAAGCTCTTACCCTGAAAAGGTTGTTGTTATATATAGCTTCATGCATCAGTTTCGCATGTTCTTTGAACGGATCATCGACACCGGAGGCCTGCACCGAAAGAATGAATACCAGGGGCACCACGAGCGACAAAAAGACGAGCCTAGCCGAGCATTGCTGAAGCAATTGCGTTCCTGGGTTTCTTAGTTTCAAAGTTCGAATTGCCCGCGACTTCATGCCGTCGTTCTTCATCTGGGCTCTCCCTTTATTGCACACAATAATGCGGATTGCCATTGTCCCAGAATTTCCGTTTCGCAGTCAAAAAGAAAATTCCGATTGAGTCCCCACGACCTGCGCCGTACCTGTGCCAAGCTGTGCCGTGTCGCCGGCGCGGACCTGGAGCAGATCCAGTATTTGCTGGGGCATGAATCAATACCAGACCACGGAGCGGTCATCTCGGGGCAAGCAGGAGCTGGTCAGCGGTAAACGACAGAATTGTGGATAACGGGGTTCTCAACGACTAAAAGAAAGAATTGTTGTTTTGGTTTCTGGAAGCGAAAGGCTTAATTAGTGGCGATCGTCATTGCGCCAATGCCACGGATGCACTCCTGGTGCTTGCCTCTCAACCCCAGGCAGTCGGCTCGCCTCGTGTCGGTTTCATCTAGAGAGTCGGGCCTCAAGCCTTTGGCGGAGAGTATCGTTTCTTGATGGCATCTGCTTTGTTGTTGAGCAACGCTGTCGTTTCTGCAAAGGCGCCCATGACATCAGCCATTGTGACCGACCGGCCCTCGCCCTTGCCAGATATGTCGTGTTTGAAGGCATTTACTTCGTCATATACCTTGGTCCAGTTTGCATGGTCATAGGTATTGACTTCTTTCATCCTTTGTTTGGCGCTGATTGATTTGGAATGAACTTTCTCTCGAGCTCCAAGCAACTTCGGAATGCGGTCATATGCTGCGGCAAGTCTTTGTATCGCGGAATTGAAGAAGTAACCTGCGAGCCAACTGGCGTGAGGCTGTGTTTTTTCCGCGATATTGAGAGTGTAGTTGGAGAGATGAGCTGAGTATTCTGCTGGATATGAACTTGGCCGGTCCTTAAAGCCGAGTTCTTGTGCGTTTGCAAGCGAATACAACGCACCGACTAAATAGTCGAGCGTATCCACGACGGCTACGTGATTCGGTAATGCGTTGAGTAGGTTAAAAAGGTTTTTGCTGATAGGAACGATTTTATCGGTGGGCATTGTCGTCAGGCCTCAATGTTTTTACGTTGGAAGATGCCTACCGGAGCAGATCGTGTAGGACTGATTGGGTGACGAGGCCCGGTGGAGCCTTTCTGACCAGTGCTCGGAGGACTTCAGCGCGCGGGCCGGTGCCTAGACCTTGATAGGCGAAGCTACTGACGCGGAAGTGACTAGCAAAGTGAAGAGCCAATTTCAGCATATCTTCAGTAGTTTCCAATTGCTGGCGCAATGGTCCCCGAAGCGATCTCAGTTTTCTTGGATTAAAGCTACTTTCAAGGAAGGTGGCGCCGTTGAGTGCGTGGAACATATCGTAATTTACCTCGTTGCGGGCAGTTATTTGCCACGTGCGGTCGTTGTTGACAGGTGTGGTTACTGAGTGGAGATGAGTGGGAACCCATGGAGAAATCGTATTACAACCCTCATAGAAGACATCCCAGAAGACCTTATGACTGCCCTTGTAACCGGATGGCGATTTTGCACCCTTAGTGATTCGAAGGACCTGATTAGGAACGACTCCATTATCCACATCTACGAGGCGTTCAAAATGAACCCATACACCAAACATTCCGAGGATTGCGTTGGCAGCGAAGAATGAGGAGTAGTAAAGAGTTACATGTGCCCAGGGAGCGTTGCAGGGAATCAGCATGTCGAGAGCACGGCGGTAGTCCGCTATGCCAAATAGTATCCATCTCTCGACGGCATTCAGTAAACTCACACGATGAATTTCGAAAGGCGCGGTACCTTCGACTAGCTTTTGCTTTGGCAGCTGCAGGTTGTTATGAAAGGCGACGAGGGATTGACCCTGGCCTGGCACGTAAGTTTGGAGCGGGCGGCAAAAGTGCCGTGCTTCTGTGATATCAAACAGTCGCATTACGCAAATACCTGGTTTTTCATCTCTCGGTAGAGGTCGATCACACCTGCGGCGCCTTGGGCAGCTCGCACCCTTTGCTCGGAAAGAGTGGTCGGATCAATCTTCTTGAGATGGCGAAGGAAGACGGCTGCGCTTAAGGACTCTAGAGACTTGGCCCCTAAGACAATATCCGTGAGAACGCGGAGGAGCGCCCTAAGAACTCGAGCTTTGTAGTAGGTGCTGGAGGGATCTCCCCAGCCTTGGGGATTGAGCGAACGTATTGCAGAAAAAAATCGAATCAACAAAGATATATATTCTTCGAAGGTGGGATCATGCACCTTCTTTACCCTGGATACTAGTGTCTTGATTTCAGGTGCAAGTGAGCCTTGTTTTACGCTTATGTCCTTCTTCTCTCCTGTAAGATCAATGGAAATGTAAAAGGGACTATCCTCCCGATTTGCTAATTCGTAAACCAGCTCGGCGGCTGTGACTGCGGCTTCGTCCCCTGCCGGTCTGACCAATCTGACCAGGTCCCATCGAAGGGAAGAAGGCACACGTCTTTGGTTCTCATTGATTTCAAGAAAGAGTTCTGCCATTTCTTGCTCTGACTTGTTTAGGTGGATGATGCAGGCATACTGTCCATCTTTATCTGAAAAGTTTTGCGCCCAGAGACGATGCTGACCATCGACGACAAGGAATTTTGCGCTTTCAGGAAAAACAAGATCCGTATCCGATGTGTTGAATTCCTTGACATCAGTGGCCAAGGTAATAGCGTTTGGAAATGCTCGATCGCGGTCGAGTACGGTCCGCGCTATTTGTTTCGCTCGATCCTCATTTACGATTCGCTGAAATCCCTTAATTGGATCCTTGATTCGCCAAGAAGGAGTGGTGTGCTTCAGTAGCCATCTACCTGAAATAACGATCACGTAAACTGGGGGTGACGTTTGAAGCTGGAGGGCTGGCGCCGTCTCGGCGGCTGTTTTTGATGGGTTCTGTTTTGGCACCAATCGGGGCATCCTTTCCTATCGCTGCACAATAATTCTGGTTACCCGTGAAGAGTTTAGATTGCCGTCGTGGTGAGAGCAAGCGGGTTCTTAAAGGAACGCGTGGGAGATTGTCAGAACTGAAGGCTATGCACGTCTTCTCGGTTTTTTGCTCTTGATAGTGGGGGAGGACCGTGTGCGATTTAACCGAGCAACAATTTTCTCAACTAGGGTCTGTGCCTTTTGAAGGTCATCTGTTGATTGATAAATCGCGTTGAACACTTCGGTCAAGACCTTACGTTGGCCGGGTAGAAGTCTCGCAAAAATACCTTGCGTGGGTCGCTCTACATTTAATTTCAATACACGTTGTCGCAGCCGCTTTATTTGTCCGTGGTATCGAAGTCGTTGCTCGGCATTGATGCTTGCCCGCGATGACATTCGTTGGAGGTGCTCAAGAGTGCCTTGTAGTGCGGCGGTCACCTTCGAGGCCGCTATGTCGGCGATGACGCCTTTTTCAACTACTCGTAGATTTTGTTGGCATTCAGACAAACGCTGTTCGATTGACCTGATTAAGTTGCGAGCGATTGAGCTGGCGCGACAACGTTGAGCAATGTCTCGTGCATGCGGTGCCAAATGGTTGATGAGATCGAAATAGTAAGTGTTTTGTTCAAAATGGTCTCGGCGGCCATTGGGAAGAATACGCGGGTCCAGAATGTGGGTTTCGGCTACACACCAGCCGTTAAATCTCGCCTCAGGAAAAAGCGATTGAAGCAGGGTATTATCACCCACCTGGATATCGCCACAACGAAAACGCCACCCTTCTACCAAGGAGTTGGAGGGGAAGGCTCCCAAATAGTCATGGTGGAGAATCCAAGTTGCTGCGGCCACGTCGCCGTCGCGTCCAGGAGTGTACATTGTGCTCAGCTCCTGGAATCGAGTTGTTGCAGACTTGCCCATAGCCATGCTGTTCTGATGCGGTCGATAGATTAGGCCACGACCGGTCACTTCCAATTCGATTGTGGCCAGGCGTACACCATGGCTTTCTAAGAATGAGCGTATTTGATCTGCGAACTGGAAATTTCGAGAAAATGGGACAGGCGCTACTTGGCCGAGATAGTTGGCGACCTGGTCCTCATTTAGAAGTCGGTCATCACGGTGTCGAACAACACCGCGTAGTTCGACTTCAAAAAAGCGTTCCGGCCAATTGCGTCCAGGAACTTCACGCGTTTGAATCGTCTTCCCCACGATTTCACGTAAGTCGGATGAACTGTCGGCGTCGCGTAATAGTGATCTGACCTCACGGGAATCCCATCGAAGCTCATTAACGGTGTTTTCCCCGTTCTGTCGTGACCGGAATATCAGTTCCTGACAAAAAGCGAGACCAGCCAGTCTTCCGACTCCACGGAAGCCTCTTGCCTTTGTGCCGCGTTTTTTACTGCCTCCAAGTGCAGTGAGTTGGTGAACAAATTGTTCCTTTCCCAAACCGGAGCCGTTGTCGCGGATGAAAACTGTTCGGGCTGATTGCTCGATCCGAATGCTTACCTGTCCTGCCCCCCGTAGAACGCCGGCCGAATTCGCGACATCGATAGCGTCGGCGGAATTCTGAATATACTCTCGATACATGCACATTGGATCAACATACATCGACGTGCTGAGCAGCTCGAGAATGTCTTTTCCTACGAGTAATGGTTGTTCCGGGCGCGACCATTTGATTTCAAGTTGCGGGAGTGAAACCAATGCAGTTGTCATGCAATAGCCACCTCATCATTAGGAACATCCGCTTTTACACTATGCTGTTCATCGGATGCGTCTGACAGTCCCGCATCTTCGACGCGCTCGTCTTCCGGCATTGGAGAGTAGTCGATGATTCTACTTACTGCCCAGATTTTCTCCTCCTCTGTCTTGGCGAGTGGCTTGTAAAAATGCAGAATCTTCCGGACTAGGGCGTTAGATGTTTGTTGTGGAAGCCGGCTGATGTTCCTCGGCTCAACCGACGAGAGCAGCGCAACGAGTTCAATGCGATCGGCTGGAGAAAGGCGTCCAAATTCACGCGTGAAGTCGTCGAATTCCGCTTTACCATCTAACCGTTCGTACCAATCGCGATTGAAAATGAAGTGGTGCGGACGTAGCAGAATGTCCTCAAAGTCCTGATAGGAGTCGCCGAATGCTCTTTTGAAGAATACGGGTGCTCCGCTTACGACGCCGTGCGTTGCTTGTAGGATCAACTGCATGGAGCGCAGCTGGTATCGCGACCACTTCTCCCCTATGTGGGATCGATCGGGCAGATCTGTTGGCTGAAAGCGCATTGGAAACGACCATATCCTAATGCCCAACTCTTCATTCAGCGCCACATTGAGTCGCATGCGCTCGAAAAGGTCGGCCGGAGAGTCGTGAAAGTTGTAGAGCATATAATTTGACAGTTCCGTGAGACCGAACTCGTGAGCGAAACGAATCGCCTGTTCATAAGGCTTCTTTAACCCGATGTGGTCGAATGCGATTCTTAATGGCTTTAAACAGATGGTTGCAAGCTCACGTAGATACATTTTGTCTTTGCAGAGAATACGTGCATCCACGCCCTGATTGAAGTCCACTCGTCTGAAAACCGGAGTTTTCCCGCGATTCAACTTGGCTCCGGCAGCAAAACCTAGGTCACGAATTTCCGCAATAATTTCCTTGAAACGGGCCGAAGCGACGACGTTATTATCCATTAGGGTTAGGTCTTTTTTTGCTCCGTATAGTCTATCGACGCCTTTAACTATCGCTGTTATGGATTCAGTGTCGCGTTGGTCACCCTCCAGTTTTGGTACTCCGCAGAAACTGCATTTCCTGATGCAGCCCCGAGACGCATAGGCAAAATACGCGTCACGAACGGGATATTTGTATTCGATCTGATCCAGAATGCTGTAGTCAGGAATCAGATCCTCAATAGGTGTTCCAGAATGGTCCTCCGAATAAAGCTCTTCTGAAAAATCATCTAGGTGTAGGGCTGGCGCCGGCGCCGCAGCGAGGAGACCTTTTATGAATCGTATTCCACGCCATCGCGATTCGGCGAGGAAACGATCATGCATGAGTGATGCGGCGATACCTCCGACAAACACTTTGTCTTTTTGACCGTTCGCCGTCACTATCGCGAAGTCAATACTCTTTGCGATTCGAGGAAATTCAAACGAGAACAGTGTGGTTACGTAGATTCTATCCCAAGCGGTGGTCATTACGGACGCGTCTTCGCCCTTGATGAATCGTACGTTGTCCCGTTTGCCAAGTGGTCCATGGTATTGGGCAATCTTCATGAGACCGAGGGGTGGATATTTGTTCTTGTACCCTGGTTCGATAAGAAGGATGTTTTTGCCTGCCATTTTTAGCTCACCACCTTGAACTGTCGTTTCTTTCGACGATCCCTGACCAGACTGACGACAGAGGCGACGCCTCCCTCCCCACCTAATCCTTTCATTGGCCCTTGGCTGGTCCAATCAATGTCGGTAATGAACTCAGCGAGTTTTGTCACAAAGTAACGTTTATCGCAGCCTTGCCCCATTGTTTCTAAGTACAAGTCGCCAGCGATTGTCATAAGAGCGTATACTCCGACACCTTTGTTGATCAGGTACTGGCGTGGATTGTCCCACGCTTCACGAAGCACAACGGCTACCGCCGCCCAGAAATCGAGGACAATTTGGGCGGCCGCCTCGGGAGGGTGAACGCGAAGCGCCTTTGTTTGACCCAGAAATCGTTTCACGGCTTTTTGTATTGTTCTTAAAGATGCACGGCGCATCAATCCGGAAGTGCTGGTTCCCCCGAGGTCGAGCTGGCGATACCACGGAGATTCTGTGTTGTTCTTGAGGTGGAGTGCGATGAACAGTTCCGGGCGTTCTGTGGCTAGATCTGTGGCAAGGGTGGCATCGTGAAAGTCTAGGAGACTGGTGCTCAGCCCTTTGGCTTTACTGTTGATAACATTAAACACTTCCATTTCTTCACGCTCATTTAATCCAAGGAAGCACATGAAGGGAAGCTCGATATTTACGTCGTTTAGATAACCCAATCTATGCTGACAATCGACCTGGGTGAAGACCTTGCCGGCACTTTCAACGATTTCAAGAATGGCTGTTCCTCCTGTGCTTTCTTGTATTCGCCATGCCTTGTCGCCTCTCGGTCGTAAATTGAATGTCAGCGGTATCGTGGAGCTTCTCTCAAGCTGGATGTATTTCCGAAAATCAAGACTATGCTGAGGATTGAACCTACGCTGGTAGCCCTTTCCGGTATCTTCATTTAGCACATCGGCGAAGCTGAGAGAGTACAAGAGACCGGCCGGGGCAAACCCGATAAGAACTTTCCGATGTGCCGACAGTCCAAGCAGACCCGTAATCCTGATTTTCTTCGACAAATCAGCACCTCACCAGGGCAGAAAATGCAGCTATTTACTGCAATTCTGTCACAGATTAGCTGCGTGTCAAGTGCTAACTGTAATCAGGCGTGAAGTGAAGATAATCTAATTAATCTCCGTCCCAACAACTTCAATATTACGAGTCGTTTGCGGCTAAAAGTGTCCTCTTTCAATGGCGCTGATTCCGTGGCACAATCCCCCTTCAGTTTCTTCACAAGCAGCGTTTTGAAGAGGAGGCTCGGATGGCAAGTTCGGCAATCAGCGCAGGTCCAGGTACATTCCAGTTGGTTTCGATAAGCGAAATTCTCTTAGATCGCGATAATCCTCGAATTCGGAAATTTCTAGAAATGTATGGTGAAACTCCTACGGCAGAGCAGTTTTACTTGGCCTTGGGTGCCGCAGGTGATGAGGAGGGCGACAACAGTGCGACATTTGAGAAGCTTAAGAACTCGATCCAGACGAATGGCGGCATCATACAGCCCGTTATCCTAAACCGAAAAAAAGGAAAGTACGTTTGTGTGGAGGGTAATACCCGAGTCGCGCTATATAAGAAGTTCCAGACTGAAAAAGTGAAAGGCAATTGGGCTAAGATTCCGGCCCTTGTCTACGATGAGATGGAAGATTTTCAGATCGATTCGATTCGCCTTCAGGTTCACCTCGTTGGTACACGCCAATGGGACCCATACTCCAAAGCCAAGTATCTCCACAATCTCCGACAGGATAAGAACATGCCGTTGGCAATGCTTGTGGAATTTTGCGGCGGTCGCGAGCGCGAGATCATCGAGAGTATCAACGCATTTTCCGACATGGAGAGTTATTACCGGCCGATCGTGCAAGAGGGCAACTTTGACACAAGTCGCTTCAGTGGATTTGTTGAGCTGCAGAAGCCAAACATCAAGCAGGCGGTCGCCGAGACTGGATTTACCTTAACCAATTTTGCGGAATGGATACGGGATCAACGTCTTTATCCTCTGAATACCGTACGTCTGCTGCCACGGATTCTCCGAAATCAAAAGGCGCGAGAGGCATTCCTGAAATATGACGCAAGGCGTGCCGCTGACCTACTCGAAAAGCCGGCTCTTTCAAAAGCTCTGTCTGACGCAAATCTCGGGCAGTTAGCCCATGCGTTAACTCAGGCTATTTACCAGTTGCCTTGGCTTGAAGCAGAGAAGTTGCGCAAAGACGGCAGTAGTGAGGCAGCCCAGCTCTTACATGAGGCCCTTGATGCACTACGTGGGGTTCTAAAAGCGCCTGAGGATGCCGACTGAGTGCCAGAGTCTTCGAAACATCTTGATCTGGTTCGTTGCATTCTCGCTTATATACGGAAGAATTATTCAGGGCTTCACCACGTCGCGATTTTGCACGATCTTCCAGGGTTTATTGGATGCGACAAGCCGCCAAAGATCGGCGCCTACAGACCAGATGTTTATGCCATTGATGCGCCGCTGACACGCACGATCGTCGGTGAGGCGAAAACTCAACTTGATTTGGAGAGTGATCACACGAAAGACCAATTTATTTCGTTTCTGACCTTCTTGCAACTGCAGCAAAATGCAATGTTCATAGTGGGTGTTCCTTGGCAGGCTAAAGCGACTGCGCGCGGCATTCTGGAATCGCTGAAGCGAAGCTTAACGACCAATGATGTCGAGATCGTGGTCATTGACGATGTGCAGGGGCTCGAATGACGATCAAAGCGGCACGTGAGCCAGACCTGAGTGCAAAGCGAGCAGGTTTTGTTTATCAGGTTCAAGCAGTCGATGCTACTAAAGATCTGCCTTTTGCTGCTGTCTTTCATGAGCAGGGACTTGGCAAGACAAAGATTGGTATCGATCTAGCGTTGTACTGGCTCACAAGAAATGTTGTGGACTCAGTTGTAATCGTGACGAAACGCGGATTGATTCAGAACTGGGTTGATGAGTTAGCTCTTCACGCTCACGTACAGCCCCGGCTTTTAAGTCAGGACCGGCGCGCAAATTTTTTGGCATTCAACAGTCCAGCTCGAATCTATCTCGTTCATTATGAAGTTCTCAAATCAGAGAAAAAAAGACTGAAGCTCTTTTTGAAAACCAGACGTGTTGCTGTGATACTCGATGAGGCACATAAGATCAAAAACCCCGATTCAGGTTTGACTCAGGCTTTATTCGACTTGGCACCGGGTTTCGTGCGGCGTGTGATCATGACCGGAACCCCGGTGGCGAATCGTCCTTACGATATTTGGGCGCAGATCTTCTTTTTAGACGAAGGGGTAAGCCTTGGTAACGATTTCAACAGTTTTAAAAAGGACCTGGACCTTGCGAATGATTTGTCGAGGGATGCTGAGAAGGTTGGGCGATTTGAGGAAGCATTGGCGGGGCTGTTTCGGCGTATTCAACAGTTTTCGGTTCGTGAAACAAAGCGGGCAGCCGATATTCGGCTTCCAGACAAGCAACTAAGAAATGTGATGGCAGAACTCGAGCCGCGTCAGGCCGAGATTTACGACCGCTTTCGGCGTGATTGTGCCGCTATAGTTGTTAAGAACGGCATACCAGAATATGACAATGCGGAAGAGATCCTAAAGCGACTTCTACGGCTAATTCAGGTCGCTTCAAATCCCAAATTGGTCGATGACTCCTATCATGCGATTCCTGGTAAGTTCCCTGTCCTTCTTAACCTGGTGGAGGAACTTGCGGATCGAAACGAAAAGGGAATAGTTTGGACGACGTTTACGGAAAATGCCGATTGGTTGGCGCATGAGTTGCGACAGTTTAACGCAGTGAAGGTGCATGGGAAGATGTCATACGAAGACCGCGGCCGCTCGCTTAAATCCTTTAAAACGGAAACTGATTGCCGTTTATTGGTAGCAACCCCCGCGTCCGCGAAAGAAGGCTTGACACTGACAGTCGCGAACAATGCGATTTTTTTTGATCGTTCATTCAGCCTCGACGATTATCTGCAAGCTCAAGATCGCATCCACCGTATTTCACAGGAGAAAGACTGCGTCGTTACGAACATAGTAGCGTCCGGGACGGTCGATGAATGGGTTGATGTGCTGTTAGCGGCAAAACGCTTAGCTGCCCAATTGGGGCAAGGTGACATTACACGGGAAGAATACAATTCACAAGCCACGTACGCCTTTGGACAGATGGTAAGGGACGTTCTCGGCCTGGCGGGAGCAACTGATGCGAAGCAAAGGAACACTAGCAGTACCGGCGTCTGAAAATACAATTTTGATTCGCGGACAGGCGATTCCGGTTTCGACCAAAAGTCTGGAACAAGATAAGCTGAAGTTCTACGCGGAAAACCCCCGTGTCTATTCCATTCTTCATGGGAACGGAGAGACGCCTACTCAGGAGGAGATCCAGCAGCGATTACTGGAGATGGAACACGTTAAGGTGCTTGTTCAAGATATTCAATTGAACAAGGGGCTCATTGAACCTCTGATTGTCAGAGACGGGACTCTGGAGGTTCTCGAAGGCAATAGCCGGTTAGCTGCCTATCGTTTCCTGGCAAAATCAGACCCCGTGCAATGGGGATACGTGAAATGTACTGTTTTGCCGAACGGCATTGATGAGTCTCTCGTATTTGCCCTTCTTGGACAGTTACACATAAAGGGCAAAAAGGACTGGGCACCGTATGAACAAGCGGGCTTTTTGTATCGTCGCTCCAAGAAACATAACGCTGATTTGAAGGCTCTGGCGCTTGAGATCGGTATGTCAGCGAAGCATGTTAAGCATCTCGTGGAAACCTACCAATTCATGTTGGCTAACGATGAGGACAATATCAATCGCTGGAGCTACTACGACGAATACCTGAAATCCAACAAAATTAAGCGTGCGCGAGAACAGAATCCAGTGCTAGATTCCTTGGTAATCAAGAAAATTCGCAGAGAGGAGATTGAGCGTGCTGTTGACTTGCGCGAACAACTGCCTGTGATTTGCTCTACGCCGAAGATTCTTGCCAAATTTGTTTCTGGAGCGTATGACTTTTCAGACGCTTACGAAGCTGCTGTTCAGGCGGGTGGCGATACTGCCCATCTGAAAACTGTCAAGAAATTCCGCGATTGGGTCACCAGACCAAAAGTGCAGGAGCACTTACTTGATTGCGAAGGGAAAATTCGAGCCAGCGTAACGTTTGAGTTGCGGAAGATCGAATCGAGGATTCGACACCTGCTTAAGAAATTGGAGGTTGAGTGAAGCTGGGGGGAAGAGTTGATTGGTGGTCTGGGCGCATGCTTTGTTAAAACTATCGCCCTCGGCTCACGCCTTTGCGGTCAGCTCTGGTCTGTAGGGTTGCCCGCAAGTTGGTGATGTCGAATTTGGTTCCTTTGACGAGGTGCTCGAGCCAGGGCGAAACCTCTTTGGCCAACCAGGTCGGGCGACCGCGATG
>WNFJ01115448.1_pt1 | contig 13343 bp, 15 predicted proteins | sample 5400461 | NCBI WGS metagenome assembly WNFJ01 (sample SAMN13153349, study PRJNA577476) | soil metagenome | isolation source: 115 cm saprolite on Douglas fir-dominated hillslope | place: USA:California | collected 2013-09-17 | reverse complement strand
GTTCGATGCGCTCGCGCACCGTGAGCTTGCCGCCGTCATGCTGGCGCTTGATCTTGTCGGGCCCGCCCATGCGGCGCGCCATCTCCTCGCGCCGCCGCAATTCGTCGATCTCGGGTTGCCAGCTCATCGGTCAGCCTCGCCCTCTTCACGCACGCAACGGGATTCCCACCATCTCTTGCAGCTCGTCGATCGCCGCGTCGGGGTCGCCGACCTTTATGGTGCGCATGCCCATGGCGCGCGCCGGCTTGAGGTTGACGCCGAGATCGTCGAGATAGACGCAGCGCTCGGGCGGCACGCCCAAGAGTTCGCAGGCATGGCGATAGATGCGCGGGTCGGGCTTGCGCCAGCCGAGCTTGCTCGATTCCACGACATGCTCGAACAGCGTCATGATCTCGGCGACGGCTTTCGCCTTATCCGGGCTGCGGGCCATGCCCGGGCCTTCGCCGGATTTCATGTTGTTGGTGATGCAGGCGACACGGAACGCCGTCTTGCAGCGGCGCAGCGCCTCGACCATCTGCGGCCGAATGTCGCCGCTTAGTGACTGCAAAATTCTCCAGCCATCGACCCTGTAGCCCTGCTGGCGCGCTTCCTCCTCGAACAAGGTGACGAAGCCTTCGAGGGAGACCTCACTTCGTTCCATCTTTGCCCAGGCATTGGCGTCCGGATTGCGGGCATTAAGGCCGCGGACGAAATCTTTGGGAAGCCCGGCCTCCGCCTCGTAGCGATTGAAGGCCTCGAAGGGGCTGCTGAGGATGACCCCGCCAAAGTCCCACAGCACGGCGAGGGGGTTTTTTGCATGGCTCGTATTCATGGCGGTGCGACGGTGTTTACCTTGTTCCTGCCCTAGTCGGCCCTTATTTCACGCCCTCCATAGGCGACAGGTCGGCCATTGGCCACCATCCGCCGTTACACCGGATAGGAATACGCAAATGAGCGAAGCAGCGGTTCTCCCGCGCGGCAGCGCAGTGGCACACTCAAGTGAGGTACAAATGGTCGAGACGGGCCGTTCTGACGGACGCAATCGACGCGCCGCCGAGACGCGCCGCAAGATCATCGCGGCCGCCAAGGAGATGATCGCCGAGACCAGCACGGCGCCGACGGTGGTCGCGGTCGCCAAGCGGGCCGATGTCTCGGTCCGGTCGGTTTTCCAGCATTTTGGCGACGTAGAGTCACTTTTCGTAACTGTGGTCGACAGTGTGCGCGGTGACCTCGTGGTGCCGCCGCCGACCTCGAGCAGCCGGCCCCTGTCGGACCGCATTGCCTCGGTGGTCGACAATCTGGCGCAGGTCTTCGACAAGATCGTGCCGTTGCGCGTCGCCGCCGGGCAGTTCGTCGATCACCCGGCTCTTACCGAGCGCGGCCTTACGTCGAAGAATGAGCTGCGGCAGGCCACTTTTGAAGTGTTCGCGCCGGAGTTTGCCACGCTGGATGAGCCGGCCCGCGAGGAACTGGCCGACGCCATCGGGGCGGCCCTGTCGCTGGAAGCCTGGATCGTGCTGCGGCGTCGCGACGGGCTCGGCTTCGAGCGCGCCACCGCCGTCTGGCGCCGGACGCTGACGGCACTGCTCGCCTACCGCTTCGACGCCGCCGCGGCCGAGTAGGTTTTCCAGTCGGTCGCCAATTGACTTGGCGTTTGCGATCAGTGACTTAAGGGCCCGCAAAAGACGGCTTACTGACCAGGCACCATCGATAAATGGCGACCAGCCAGCTTCACGAGGACTTTTCGCGCGAAGAGCATGTCAAAGCCGGTAGCGACCGCGGCTTTGGCCTGGTCTTCGCCGGCTTCTTCGTGCTCATCAGCGCGTTGTCGTGGTGGCGTGGCCACACCGGCTGGCACTGGACCTTGCCGCTGGCGATCGTCTTCCTGGTCGTCGCCTTCACCTATCCGAAGATACTCAATCCCCTCAACAGGCTGTGGCTGAAGTTCGGTCTGCTGCTGTACAAGGTCATGAACCCTATCGTGCTGGGGCTGCTGTTCTTCGTGACCATCATGCCGATCGGTCTCGTGATGCGCGCCATGGGCAAGGACTTCCTGCGCCTCAGGCTCGATCCCGCGGCCAAGAGCTACTGGATCGATCGCACGCCGCCGGGGCCGCCGCCGCAATCGATGCGCAACCAATTCTGATTCCGCCAATTCCGAATTCGAAAGGCACCGGCCAATGGGCTCCATCATCGTCGAACTCTGGGCCTTCATGCGCGAACGCAAGAAGTTTTGGCTGTTGCCGATCCTGATCATGATGGTGATCTTCGGTGGCCTGATCGTGCTGACCAAGGGCTCGGCCATCGCGCCATTTATCTACACGCTGTTCTAAAGGGAGCGCTGCCGTTCCATGCGCGTGCTCGGGATCTCGGCTTTCTACCATGACAGCGCGGCAGCGCTGATCGAGGACGGCCATCTCGTCGGCGCCGCGCAGGAGGAGCGCTTCACCCGCAAGAAGCACGATTCGGCTTTCCCGCAGAACGCCGTGCAGTACTGCCTGGACACGGCCGGCATCAAGCTGGCCGACGTCGACTACGTCGCCTTCTACGACAAGCCGTTCCTGAAGTTCGAGCGTCTGCTCGAGACCTACCTCGCCTATGCGCCGCGCGGCTTCAACTCGTTCCGCATGGCCATGCCGTTGTGGCTGAAGGAGAAGCTGTTCCAGAAGACGCTGCTGCGCGACGAGATGAAGCGCTGGCAGCCCGACTTCGACTGGCACAAGCGCCTGCTGTTCGGCGAGCATCACCAAAGGCCGTGCTGTGCATGGACGGCGTCGGCGAATGGGCGACCACGTCGCTGGGCTGGGGCCAGGGCAACAAGCTCGAGATGCTGAAGGAGCTGCACTTCCCGCATTCCCTGGGACTGCTCTATTCGGCGTTCACCTACTACACGGGCTTCAAGGTCAATTCCGGCGAGTACAAGGTCATGGGCCTGGCGCCCTATGGCGAGCCCAAGTTCAAGGACACGATCCTCGCCAACATCGTCGACCTCAAGGAGGACGGCACCTTCCGGCTCGACCAGACCTACTTCGACTATTGCACCGGGCTGCGCATGACGAACGAGAAGTTCGGTGCGCTGTTCGGCGGCAAGGCGCGCAAGCCCGAAGAGCTTCTCACCCAGCACCACATGGACCTGGCAGCTTCGGTGCAGGCCGTCACCGAGGAGATCGTGCTCCGGCTGGCGCGCTCGGTGAAGAAGGAGACCGGGGCGAAGAACATCTGCCTGGCCGGCGGTGTGGCGCTGAACTGCGTCGCCAACGGCAAGCTTTTGCGCGAGAACCTGTTCGACGGCATCTGGGTGCAGCCGGCGGCGCGGCCTATCACGGCTATCTCGGCCAGTCGCGCCAGCTCAACGGCCATCTCGACGGCATGGCCGGCAGCTACCTCGGCCCGGAATATTCCGACGACGAGATCGCGCAACGTCTGGCGGCGGCCGGCGCCAAGTTCACGGTGCTCACCCGCGAGCAGACGATCGAGCAGACGGCGCAGGCGCTGGCCGATTCAAAGGCGATCGGCTGGATGCAGGGCCGCATGGAGTTCGGGCCGCGCTCGCTCGGCGCCCGTTCGATCCTGGGCGATGCGCGTTCGCCCTCGATGCAAAAGACGCTCAACCTCAAGGTCAAGTACCGCGAATCGTTCCGACCCTTCGCGCCGGCGGTGCTGCGCGAGGACGTGACGGACTATTTCGACATCCAGGGCGACAGCCCCTACATGCTGATGGTGGCGCCGGTGGTCAAAAGCCGTCGCCGCGCCATGAGCGAGGCGGAGGAAGCTCTGTTCGGCATCGACAAGCTGAACGTGCCGCGCTCCGACATTCCCGCCGTGACCCATGTCGACTACTCGGCGCGCGTTCAGACCGTGCACAAGGAAACCAACCCGGCTTTCCACGACCTCCTCGAGTCGTTCAAGGCCAAGACCGGCTGCTCGGTGCTGGTGAATACCTCGTTCAACGTGCGCGGCGAGCCGATCGTGTGCACGCCCGAGGACGCCTTCCGCTGCTTCATGGGCAGTGAGATCGAGGTGCTGGTGGCCGGCAACTGCTTCCTCCGCAAGGAAGACCAGGATCCGGCGCTCAAGCTCGACTACAAGAACGCCTTCGAGCTCGACTAGTCGGCATGCGCGCCGTTGTCTGCGATCGCCTGGGCGATCCATCGGTCCTGAAGATCGAGGAGCGGCCGATCCCCGAGCCTGGCCCGGCCGACGTGCTGATCAAGGTAGGCGCCGCCTCAGTCAATTTTCCCGACGTTTTGATGCTCTCCGCCGGTTATCAGCACAAGCCGGAGCTGCCCTTCGTGCCGGGCATGGAAGGCGCCGGCACGATCGAGGCGGTCGGCGCCGAGGTCAAGAACTGGCAGGCCGGGGACAGGGTGATCTTCGGCGTGCGACCCGGCGCCTTCGCCGAATTTGTGCGCGTGCCGGCCAGCGGCAACCTGATGCGCCTGCCATCGGGCTGGTCCGACGCCGAGGGCGCCGCTTTCCGCGTCGGCGCGACGACCGCATACCATTCGCTGGTCCATCGCGCGCAGCTCAAGCAGCGCGAAGTGTTGCTGGTGCACGGCGCATCGGGCGGCGTCGGGTTGGCCGCCGTGCAGCTCGGCAAGTATCTCGGCGCGCGGGTGATCGCCACCGGCAGCGACGATGCGCGGCTCGCCGTGGTCAGCGAGAACGGCGCCGATCTGGTGGTGAACTACCGCACTGCCGATTTCGTCGCGGTTGTGAAAGCCATGACCGACGGCCATGGCGCCGACGTGGTCTACGATCCGGTAGGTGGCGAGGTCCTGGAGAAATCCCTGCGCGCGGCGGCCTACGGCGCACGGCTGCTGGTCGTGGGCTTCACGTCAGGCCGTCCGACCAAGATCATGTCCAACCATGTGCTAATCAAGGGACTGTCAATCCTGGGCGTGCGCGCCGGAGAGACCATACGACGCCAGTCGCCCGAGCTCGGCGTGGACTACGCCAGCGAACTGCCGCGCCTGGCGGCTCTCGGTGTCATGCGCCCGCACATATCTCACCGCTTCCCGATGGAACGCGCGGCCGATGCCTTCCGCGTGCTGATCGACCGTAAGGTCGTCGGCAAGGCGGTGATCGAGATGAACGCGTGAGCTAGCGCGAAAACCGGCCGCGCGTCAGCGCGAAAAAAGTATCGTCACCTTGCGATCTTTCTGCTGGGCATCGAGATTGCCCAGGCTCAGGTTGCCGAACGCCTCGGGGTCGGCGGCAATCACGATATCCTTGGCCGGAATGCCGGCACTGATCAGCTCGGCGGCGACGGCCTTCGAGCGGGCGCGCGCCAGCTGTTCGTTCAGTGCCTTGTCTCCCAGCTTGTCGGTATGGCCGATCACGCAGATCGAGGTGACCTGGCGCGCCTTGGCAGTAACGGCGGCTTCAGCGATCTTGTTCTTGTTGTCGCCGCGCACCTGGGCACTCCCGAGATCGAACAGCACCCACACCGCCCGGGGCTGGTTGGCGCCGCCGCCATGAGCGCAATTGCCGACGGTCTGCGCAAAGGACGGAGCAGCGGCGAACAGCGCGCCGGTCGCGAGCAGGGCCCGGAGCTTGATCATTTGAGATCCCCTTTCAACGCCATCTCGACGAAGGGCAGGCGGTCGTTGCCGAAGAACATCATGTCGCCGACGAAGCTCGTCGGGGCGCCGAACACGCCGCGCCCGACGCTTCGTCCGTCGTGGCCTTCAGCCGGTCCTTGACGTCCTGCTCCTGGATGCGGCCGCCGATCTTGCGGGCGTCGAGGCCGGCTTCGCTCAGCACCGCCGCCACCTCGGCCGTGTCGTTGAGGTTGCGGCCGTCGACCCACATCGCCTTGTAAACCGCCGGGTGATAGCGCTCAAAGGTGCCGTCGATCTGTGCCGCCGCGGCACCACGCATCAAGGCGAGCGTGTTCACCGGAAAGAACGGATTGCGCTGGAACGGCACGCCGTAGTGCTTGGCCCACATTGGCAGATCGAAGCTGCTCCATTTCGACTTCAGTTCCACGGCCATCGGCGAGGCATTGCCCGTCGCCTTGAAGACGCCACCCAGCAGCATCGGCTTGCGCACCAGAGCCGCACCGGCGCGCTGAGCGATCGCCTCGACCTGGGTGTCGGCGAGATAGGAATAGGGGCTGCCGTAGTCGTAATAGAATTCCAGAGTGCGGGCCATTGCGTTGCTCCGTGCTTGCCGCAAGCCTGCGCCGCTTCTAGCCTCGCCTCAAGAAAGATTGGGGAAGCAACGCATGGGCCGGGTTGCAGGCAAGGTTGTGCTCGTCACGGGCGCCGGATCGGGCATCGGCCGCGCCACGGCAAAGCTGCTCGCCGCGGAAGGCGCGGCGGTGATCGTTACTGACATCAACCGCGCCGGCGGGTTGGAGACCGTCCAGCAGATCGGCGGTAACGCTCGCTTCGCGGAACAAGACACCTCGCGCGAAGCCGATTGGAAACGCATGATCGACGACATCCTGGCGCGCGAGGGCAGATTGAACGGCCTCGTCAACAATGCTGGCATCTCCGGGCCGTTCCCGGCGACTTTCGAAACCGAGACGCTCGAACAGTGGCGGCGCATGCTCGCGGTCAATGTCGAGGGCGTGTTCCTGGGTTGCAAGTACGGCGTGCCGGCGCTGCGGCAGTCCGGCGGCGGCTCGATCGTGAATCTGTCCTCGCTGGCGGCTTTCCTCGGGACACCCGATCTCTCTGCCTACGGCGCCACCAAGGGCGCCGTGCGCCAGTTCACCAAGACCGTGGCCATCGATTGCGCGCGCAAGGGCTACAAGGTGCGCTGCAACTCGGTCCATCCCGGCGTCATCCTGACGCCGATGGGCGAGGGGGTCATGCCGTCGGAGAAGGCCCGGGAACGCACGCGAAAACGCATTCCGATCGGCGATTTCGGCGCGCCCGAGGACATCGCCTATGGCATTCTCTACCTGGTTTCCGATGAGTCACGCTTCGTCACCGGCACCGAGCTGGTGATCGACGGCGGCATGAACGCGATCTAGCAGGGGAGCAGCCGATGCGATCCTCCGACCAGGTGGCCTATCTCGAGCGCATGCTCACCATGGTGCGCACCAACACACGCGACGACGGGCCTGGCGTCAGCCATACCTCGGTCGAGGAGTACTACGACCCGGCGCGCTACCGGCGCGAAGTTTCGCTGCTGTTCCGGCGCCATCCGATCATGGTCGCCTTCGCGGGCCAGCTGCGCAAAGCCGGCGACTTCGTCGTGCACAACGACACCGGCCAGCCCATCCTGGTGGTGCGCGGCACCGACGGCACCCTGCGCGCCTTCCTCAATGTCTGCCGCCACCGCAGCGCCAGCGTCGAGGTGAAGCCCTGCGGCTCGAACAAGCGCGCCTTTGTCTGCCCCTATCACGGCTGGAGCTACGACCTCACCGGGCGTCTGGTCGGCATCACCGACGGCGCGGCGTTCGGCGATGTCGATCGCAGCCAGTATGGCCTTCGCCGGCTCAAGGTCGCGGAGAAGTACGGCCTGGTCTGGGTCGTGCCGACGGCGCTCGGACAGGGCGAGGATGCCGGTCTCGACATCGATTCCTATCTCGGGCCGCTGCAGGTCGATCTGTCAGGCTGGAACATGCAGGACTGGGAGCTGCACAGTTCCGAGCCGATCCGGCCGCGCATGAACTGGAAACTGGTGATCGACACCTTTCTCGAGCTCTACCACTTCCGCTATCTCCATCCCGGCACCGTCTATCCGCTGTTCCTCGACAATATCGCGACCTACGAGCGGATGGACCGCCACCTCCGCATGGCGGCCGCCAAGCGCACCCTCACCGAACTCGAGGGCCAGCCCAAGGAGACGTGGCGCATCCTCGACCACGCCATCGTGCTCTATCAGCTCTTCCCCAACACGGTGCTGACCTACACCCAGGATCACTGCGGCGTGTTCACCAGCTTCCCGGTCTCGCCCGACGAATCGGTGATGCAATTCTCCGTGCTGGTCAGTCCGGAGGAGAAGGCCAAGAAGCCGGAGAGCTACTGGAAGGCCAATGTCGACCTCTTCGCGGTCGCCCTCAGCGAGGACTTCGCCATCGGCGAGTCGATCCAGCGCAACTTCCCGACCGGCGCCAACAGCCGGCAGACCTTCGGCAAGTTCGAGAAGGCGCTGGGCTGGTACCATCGCGAGGTCGAGGCGGCGCTTGTCCCGAGGCCGTAGGCCGAGGGAGCTTCGGGCCGCTGAAAGATCCCTCGCTTCGCTCGGGACAGGCTACTTGATCGTCACCTGAAGCGTCGTCTTCTCGCCGTCGGTGATGGTGAGCTCGCGGAAGCCCAGCAGCTTCAGCAGGTCGAAGAAGGTGGCATCCTCGGCCACCGTGCGCTCCTGGAAGAACGGCGACAGGCGCGACATGGTCGTCATGTTGGCGAGCAGCGCACGCATGCGATAGATCGTGTTGAGCTCGCCCTGCTGCAGGCCGACGATGATCAAGCGGTCGGCCTTCTCGCCCTTGGCGAACACGGCGTAGGGCACGCGATAGGCCGACTGGATCGTACCCTGCGACACCACGGTCACGAACTGGATGCGCTGGGCCCGCTCGGTGCCGGCGATCGGCTGCATGGTCGATTCGAAGGTCTCGGTCGCGGTCGGCTTGGGATAGTAATAGCCGATGTAGCGGTCCTCGCCTGGGGCCGCCTTGGGCGCCGGCGCTGCCGCCGGCTTGACGGCCGTCTGCGCGGAAGCCGACACGGTCACCGTCATCAGGGCAATGGCCAGGCAGGCCACAAACTTCTTCATCATTTCTCCGTCTCCCCGAGATGCTTCGGACTAGAACAAGGTATAGCCGCCATCGATGACGAAGTCGCGCCCCGTCGTATAGCCGGTGGCGCCGCTCGCCAGATAGACGGCAATTGGCCCGAAGTCGGCGCCGACACCCCAGCGCCGTTCCGGAATGCGCGGCATCACGTTGCCGGCGAACTTCTCGTTGCCGAAGGCGTTGGCGGTCATCTCGGTCTCGATCCAGCCCGGCAGGATCGAATTGGCGGTGATCTTGTAGCGCGCCAGCTCGACGGCGAGCGCGCGCACCATGGCGGTGACGCCGCCCTTGCTGGCGCCGTAGTGGCTCGAGCGGGCCGCGCCCTCGATGGCCGCGGTGCTGGCCATCGCCACCAGCGACCCGCCTTTGCCGCGCTCGACCATGTGCTTGGCCGCAGCGCGGAAAGTGAAGAACACGCCATCGAGATTGACCCGCATCACGCGGCGCCATTCTTCGTAGTCCATTTCCAGGATCGAGCCCTTGCCGCGGCCCGAGACGCCGGAGTTGGCGACGCAATTGTCGACATGGCCCATCACCTTCAGGGTCTCGGCAAAGGCGGCCTGGACCTGCTCCTCCTCGCCGACATCGACGATCTGGGTGTGGACCTTGCGGCCGTGGCGCGCCAGCTTCTCAGCAGCGGCGTCGTTCTTTTTGGGGTTGGTGCCCCAGATGCAGACGTCGGCACCGGCCTCGGCCAGCGCATCGGCCATGCCGAAGCCGATGCCGCCATTGCCGCCGGTGATCAGCGACACCTTACCGCTGAGATCGAAGCCCTTGTAGGCCATGGACGTTCCCCCTTCTCGCTCATGTTCCTCTCCCCGCTAGGGGGAGAGGCTAGGTGAGGGGGAATCGACGTGCACCGCCCCCTCACCCGTCCTCTCCCCCTAGCGGGGGAGAGGTGGAAAAGGAGGATGAGCACGAAACGCCGCGTCAGTTCAACTTGTCGGTTTCGACCAGCACAATCTCAGCGTCTTCGACCGCCTTGATCTCGATCTCGTCCTGGTCAACCACCGCGACGCCGTCACGGGCGTTGGCTGTGACCGGCTGGCCGTCGCTGCCTAAAACCTCGATCTTGCCCTTGGCCGGCACGAGATAGGCGGGCTTGCCGTCGAGCTTCTGGCGGATCGTCTGGCCGGCCTTGAGCGTGCCGGCATAGAGCGCGCCGTCGGCGTAAAGCGGGATCGCGCCTTCGTGGCCGCGGCCCGAGGCCAGCGGCGCCAGCTTGCCGTCGCGCGCGTCGGCGGGAAACTGCACGGTCTCCCAGCGCGCCGGCACGCCCTCCTTGTTGGGCAGGATCCAGATCTGGAACAGCTCGGTCTCGGCGTTCTCCTTGTTGTACTCGGCGTGCTGGATGCCGTTGCCCGCGCTCATCACCTGGATCTGGCCCGCCTCGGTGCGGCCCTGGTTGCCAAGATGGTCCTGATGCGTGATCGCGCCTCTTATGACGTAGGTCACGATCTCCATGTCGCGGTGGGGATGCGGCGGGAAGCCCGAGTTGGGCGCGATGCGGTCGTTGTTCCACACGCGCAGCGCGCCCCAATGCACGCGCTTGGGGTCGCGATATTCGGCGAAGCTGAAATGGAAGTTGGCGTTGAGCCAGCCGTGGTTGGACTTACCCAACTTGTCGAAAGGTCTGAGTTCGATCATGGGATTACCTCTTGCCGCCAAAATGGCGCTGCGGCGTCCGGGATCAAGTTTCCGATTGGTAACGGCTCAATCGGTGGACCTGATGCTAGCAGTGAACATCGAGCGCGTGCTGGACGAGCTGGAATGCGCAACTGGCTCCGGAGATCGCTTCTTGCCTTGCGAGAGAGAGATTGACTGCCCCGTGTTGCTCGTGAAAATTGCATCTCAATCGGGGGGCATGAAATGCGGCAGACGATCCTGTCCGTTGTCTTGGACGTGGAGCCGCAGAGCGCCAGGCTTCTTTCGGGTCTCCTCGAGAGGTTCAAACGCGACCAGGAGCCGCCGGGAGCCAAGGAGTCGTACGGCCGGCTGAAGGAAGAGGTGCCGGCCCTGCACTTCATGTCGATGTCGGTGTTCGAGAGCGCCAACTACGACCCGATCTTCGTGATCGAGGTGAATTTCGATGGGCCGCCGGGTCCCTTCTGGGCTCAGATGGAAGCGGCGCTGGCCGACGATCTTCGGCCGATGCTGCGCTGCTGCAAGCGTCCCGACGATGGCGACGGACCGGCCCACGATGCCGTCACGAAACCCCTTTCGCGCTATCCGCTTGCCCCTTACCTCGAGAAGACGACGCGGCCTCCCAGCGTCTTCCATCAGGGCAACCGCGGTCTCGAAAGGGACCGGATCCTGTGCGAAGGGGCTCTCTTCCTGGCGACCAGGGACGCGCTGGCGCAGCGCAGCCCGACCGACCCCAATCCCTACCGCGGCATTCCGGCTGAGGAAATTCACCAGAAGCTGCGCGCCGAGCTACTCGGGAAGTTTCCATGGCTCGCGACGCCGGCGCCGGCGAGAATTTCCTGGCTCGAACGGGCGGTCGATTTGGGGCAGCTCCTCCTCTTCGCGCTTCTCGCCCTCTTTTGCCTTTCGATTCCCGGCATGGTGGTTGCGCCCCTAGCCCCGCCCTGGAGATTTCTCGTCCTGCTCGCGCTCGCGACGGGCGTGGTGGCCTTCCTGCTGTGGCGGATACGAGCGCCCCGGGCCGGCGAAGGCGTTCCTGCCCGGTCGGGTGGCCTGACGGCCGCCAGCCTGTCGACCAAGAACGATGTCACGTCGCTGGCGAACCCGTGGACGCTCTCCGTCGCGGTAGGGTTGTTCCTTGCGTTCTACTTCGTGATCGTGTCATCGCTCGGCGTCATCGTCGCCCTGCTGCTCACCGGCCTGGGTTTTGAGGGCGCCTTGGGCCTGACCGTCAAGGTCGTCGGACTTGGCCTGTTGAGCGTCGCCTTCACGGCTCCGGCGGTCGTCCTGTGGCTGCGCCTGCTCGAACGAAGCGACCCTTCCCAGGACGCGCCGCCGGTCGACGAGCACCTGCTGGGCGAGATGGCGCGCCGCGAGGATTGGATCCCGCAAAACCACATGGGCAGCGTCGTTCTCGTCAAGCCAGGTATGCTGCGCATGGCGCTGTTCCGCGCCGGACACCGGGGCCTCGGCCTGGTGCTGCGGGTCGTCGCGACGGACGGCTATCTCGGCAGCATGCGCACGGTTCATTTCGCCCACTGGGCGTTCGTGAACAACAGAAGCCGCCTGATGTTCTTCAGCAACTTCGACCTCAGCTGGGAAAGCTACCTCGACGACTTCATCGAGAAGGCGCATGGCGGCCTCACCCTTGCGTGGGGCAGTGGCGTCGGCTTTCCGCCGACCCGCTTCCTCGTGCTCGATGGCGCGAGCCACGGCCGCAAGTTCAAGGCCTGGGCGCGGCACTCCATGGCGGTGAGCCGGTTCTGGTACAGCGCCTACAAGGATTTCACGGTTGACCAGATCGAGCGCAACGCCCGCATCGCCAACGGCCTGCGCAAAGCCACATTGAACCCTGAGGAGGCAACCGTATGGGCGAGGGATCTGTGATCGATCAACCCAGCGATCAGCCGACGAGCTGGAAGCTGAAGCCGCCGAACGACGCGCTGACGCAGGGCATCGTCGTCAGCGGCTTTTCGGACCTTCCGTCGGCCAAGGCGCTGTTTCTCGAATTCGACTGGCCGGCGAACGAACCGGGCTCTGGCGATCCCCCCGGGGGCAAGGGCGCTTGGCTGCAGACCCTGAACACGGCGGCGCCCATCACCGACAGCGACGGCAAAGAGAAGCAGGCCGCATCCATCGCCTTCACCTGGACGGGCCTGCAGAAACTGGGCTTGTGCCCGCAGGCGCTGGCTAGCTTTTCGGCGCCGTTCTGCGAGGGCATGTACCAGGAAGACCGGCTACGCCGCCTCGGCGACAAGATCAAGGACGAGTGGCAGAAGTCCGTCATTGATGGCGGACCGCGGTGGAGCGCCAACATCCCTGTGAAGGACGGTCGCGCGCCGGCGGCCGGCCTCCCGCTCGAAGATTCGAAAAAGCCCGAGCTGCCGCGCCAAGTGATCACGCCCACCACCGTGCATGCGCTGCTACTGCTCTACGACAACAACGCCGCCGCCGTCCAAGCCTGGGCCACCAAGGTCGGGGCTGCGCTGGCGCCTCACAACGTCAAAATCGTCCACTGCCTTGCGCTCGATCTGCACCTCGACGCGAGAGGCGTGGCCCATGAGCATTTCGGCTTTGCCGACGGCCTGTCGCAGCCAATTCCGTTCGGCGGCGAGGACGGCGCGGTCGTTATCAACGGCCAGCCCGCGCCGCGCGATCCCTGGCATGGCGTGCCGCTGGGCGAGATCCTGCTGGGCCATCCCAATGCCCATGCTGAGAAGTCGCCGGGACCGTTGGTGCCGGACGACCTTGCCGGGCGGGCGCGCCAAGCGGAGTTGCAGCAGAAGGGCGCGCCCGAGGGCTTCCTCAACTTCGGCCTGAACGGCAGCTACATGGTGGTGCGCGAGCTCCGCCAGTACGTCGCCCGGTTCTGGAATTCCCTCGAGGCCAACGCGGCAAGAATTCGCGCCCACGACCCGGCCGCGACGCATGTCACGGCCGACTGGTTGGCCGAACGTGTCGTCGG
>WNFJ01112527.1_pt2 | contig 13344 bp, 10 predicted proteins | sample 5400461 | NCBI WGS metagenome assembly WNFJ01 (sample SAMN13153349, study PRJNA577476) | soil metagenome | isolation source: 115 cm saprolite on Douglas fir-dominated hillslope | place: USA:California | collected 2013-09-17 | reverse complement strand
CGGGAGTCAGCGGTTCACCGCCGAGAAAGAGCTCCCGAGCCTGCCGCATGCCCATCACATCCACCGCCATTCGGACCAAGCCTGGCGGCAGGATGATGCCCAGGTTCACTTCGTTCAGCGCAAACTGGTATGGGCCGTCCGCCATCACGCGGACATCCGAAGCGAGCGCCAGAATTGCCCCGCCTGCGACGGCGTGCCCCGAGAGAGCTGCTACAACAGGTTTCGGCAAGCGGAACAGGCCCTCGTAAAGATCCATGAACGCGCCGAAGAATGTAGTCATGGCGGCCCGGTCGTAGGCGAAAACTTCTTTTGCGTCGAAGCCGGCTGAGAAAAATTTGGGGCGGTCGCTTGTCAGGACCAGGCCGCGAACGCCGGGGTCGCGAGCCTGCGCCAGCGCGGCGTTCAACTCGCCGACCATGCCAGCGTTTAGCGCGTTGGCCTTCCCGCGCGACATGGTCGCGATCAGCAGGCCGTCTACATTCTCGGTTCGGATGTCAGTCATAAAGTTTAGTGGGTCGTCTTGATGTACTCCAGGACATCGGCCATTTGCTGGATGTCGATTTGCTTTTCCAGATCGCCGGGCATCGCGGAGAGATTAGTGACGTACATCTGCTTGATATCTTTGCGCTGGATGATATCCTCTTTGCCATCCTCATGCCGGAGGGCGACGCTGGTGGGAGTCTGAGCGCCCATCACGCCATCGACCATGGAACCGGAGAAAGTTTCGATCACGTAGGCCTCGTAACCCTGAGCGATCGACTTACTGGGGATGAGGATATCCTCGAGCAGCATTTGCTTGGGACGATTCTGGACTGTCGCCAGGTCGGGACCGACCTGTGCGCCGATTCCGCCCAGGCGATGGCATTTGGCGCAGATTGATTTGAACACCGCCTGCCCGCGGGTTGCGTCGGCCTTCTTATCGAGCGCCGCTTCGTACCGTTTGACGACTTTCTCACGCTCGCCGGCGCTCTGCTCGAGCAGCAGGCGAGCAGGCTCGCGAATGGCCGGGTCGGTGTGCATGAGGAGCCGGCGCTTGTGGCGAAAGGCGAGAGTCCACGGTTGCACGTCGCCGCTTTGCAGCGCGGCGAGGAGCAGCTTCACCCGGCTCGGCTCCAGATACATCGCGTCGGCTGCGGCGGATCGCGCCGATCCGGTGAGGACGCGCCACCTCGCCAGGATCAGGCGGCCGATGTCGTCGCCTTTGATCCTGCCGATCGCCCGCACGGCCGCAGCTTGCACTTGCTCTGGCTCATTAGCGTTGATCAGCGATTGGAACATTTCCTGGCGCGGCTGCGAACCGGTGACCGCGAGTAAACCGATCTGGTCGGCCCGCAGCTCCGGATCGGCCGCCGAGTTCTGCGCAATGGCGATTGCCCGCTGCAGAGCGTCTTCCGCGGCGCGTCCGGCCGGCAGGCCGATCATGTCCAGCAACTGCAGCGAGGCGCGGCGCACAGCCGGGTCGGGGCTCTCAAAGATTTTCAGTAATAAGGGCCGTTGCGCTTCCTGTCCGGCGCGTCCGCCGCTGCGCATCCCTGAAGCCAGGCCCTCCAGGCTTGCCGTTCGCCACCACGCGGCGCCCGGTTGCGCGGCGCCCTCCACCTTCATCAACACCTGCTGGATCTCGCCACTCCTCTTGCGAACGCCGATCACCGAACAGATCTGGCGAAAGAGATTGGCGCGTCCCTTCGATTCGGTTTCCGTGGCAGCCGTCTTGAATAACCTCGGAGCCTCGCCCGAAGAGGCGCTGAGCGCGGCTAGTTGAACCCAGCGGTCTTCGATATCGCGCGCCAGCAGAAGGTCACGCGCCGCTTGCGCCGCATTAGTGTTCAGAAAACCCAGAGTGCAGAGAAGCTGGAAACGCACCTTCGGACTTGGATCGTTCGACATGCCGATCAGTTTGACGGCGAGCGCCGGCGCAGCAGCCAGGCGGGGCTCGGACAGGATGATGGCATTCTCGCGCACTCCCGCGTCGGAATCGTCCAGCGCCTTTTCGATCAGGGCGGCGTCCAGGCTGTGAAGTCCATCGAGCGTCCACAACGCGTGCAAGCGTCCAACTGGCGCCGGGCTTGCTGTTGCCAGGCGAGCCAGATCCGCGGCGGAGTCCAGCGCGTTGCGATCCACCAGCAGCCGCTGCGCTGTGCGGCGCCACCACGGGTTCGGATTCTCGAGTGCCTTGACCAGCTCCCGATTGGAGGCGCTACCCAGATGGATGTTCTTTGGCGGAGCCGGACTATTGGACTGGGGAACAATCCGGTAGATGCGCCCACGGTCGATCCCCTGCGTCAGATCCTTGGAATTATACGTCTCGGTGGCCATCCACTCCGGGTGCTCGATAGTGAGGCGGTAGAAATCCATCAGGTACAGCGCGTCGTCCGGACCCACCATGAAATTGACGGGACGAAACCAGGCGTCGGTGGAGGAAAGAAACTCCACACCTTCCCGCAGCCGTTTGGCGAGGAAGGTGGCGCCGGCTTCGGAGAGGACATCCTCATGCACTAGGTTATGCACCGGCTCGGCCACGAACATAGCGCCATGGAACTGCGTGAGGCCGCAAGCGGACGTGAACTGGCCGGCTTCGGTGAGCATCTCAAACCGCGGGTGCAGCGTGGTGGGAAAGACCTTGGCGGCGGGGCCGTGATCGGAGATCTGCTCCATGACTGTAGAGACCGGCAGGTCCGGGTTGCGCTGGAGATAGCGGGCGGCGATCACTTCGTGGCGGATATGCTCGGAGTTGTTGAGCGTGAAGTGATGGCCCTGATCGTCAAACGCCTGTCCGAACTGCGAGCCGCCGGAGAGCGCTTCAAGCTCGTTCGTATCGGGGCGCAGTCGCACGTTGCGGCCGTGCTCGGTGAGCTGTGGCGTGCCGGGCCGGTCCGGAAAACGGATGTCGGAGCCGCGGTCGCCGAACTTATCTTTGAAGATAATGGCGGTGGCGGCGTTTTCATGCGCAAGGTAGATCCAGTTATCGAGGCCATACACCGGGTTGTTCACAGTGTGTTGCGGATTGGTGATCGCGAATCCGGTGAGCACCACGCGGCGGATGTCGGCCTTGCCGTCGCCATCGGTGTCTTCGAAGTAAATCAGATCCGGCGCGTCGGTTACCAGGATGCCCTTCTTCCAGCGCATGACGCCGGTCGGCATCGTAAGATTATCGGCGAAGATCGTGCTGCGATCGGGAATACCGTCGCCATTGGTATCCGTAAGCAGCTTCACGCGGCCGAGGCGCTGCTCGGTGCTGAGCGGATAGCCGCGATCCTCCACCACGAAGATGCGTCCGTTCTCGTCGAAATCCATGGCGACGGGCGATACGATGGCGGGCTCGCAGGCGAATGGCTCGATGCGATAGGCGGGATCGATCTGGAAAGTCTTAATGGCTTCGGCCTGATTATAAGGTGCGCCGGACTTGCGGCAGGCTGTGAGGATCAGCACTAGAACTGTGAGAAGGTGGCGCAAATTTTCTCCCTGGACGATAAGGATACATCAGGCGGCGGCGAGCCGCTCCCGTTCGTTTCGGCGATGATATTGTAAACTTACCCTATGTCTCGCATTGTGCGCTGTTCCCTGATTCAGGCTGCAAATGTATCGCCTGCCAAAGCGATGGTCGACAAGCACCTGGAATACATCGCGCAGGCGGCCGCCGCCGGCGCTCAGATCGTCTGCTTGCAGGAGATTTTCAACGGCCCATATTTTTGCGCCGAGCAGGAGACGCGCTGGTACGATGTCGCTGAGGCGGTGCCTGACGGGCCCATGGTCCGGCTCATGCAGGATGAAGCGCGGCAGCGGCACATCGCACTCATCGTTCCGGTTTATGAGCGCGAGCAGGAGGGCATCTATTACAATACGGCCGCTGTGATCGGCAACGACGGCAGCTATCTGGGGAAATATCGCAAGACGCATATTCCGCACGTCGCTCCCGGATTCTGGGAGAAGTTTTATTTTCGTCCGGGGAATTTAGGATATCCGACATTCGATCTGGGGTTCGCCCGGATCGGCGTCTACATCTGCTATGACCGCCACTTCCCGGAAGGCGCCAGGGCACTGGGACTCAACGGCGCGGAGATCGTCTTCAACCCTTCCGCCACCGTCGCCGGATTGAGCGAGCATCTGTGGAAGCTCGAACAGCCCGCGCATGCCGTGGCGAACGGCTACTACATTGCCGCGATCAATCGTGTGGGCGTCGAGCCGCCCTGGAACATCGGGGAGTTCTACGGTTCCAGCTATTTTTGCAATCCGCGCGGCCAGATTATCGCGCAGGCTGCGCGCGACAAGGATGAGGTGCTCACGGCCGATCTGGATCTCGACCTGATCGCCGAAGTCCGCAAGACCTGGCAGTTCTTCCGCGACCGGCGGCCCGATCAATACGAGTCGCTGGTGCGGGCGTGAGGAGCGTATGACGAAAGACGAGATCATTCTTGCTAATCGGGAATTTCTGTTTCCGGCGGTTTTTCACTACTACAAAAACCCGCTGGTGATTTCCCGCGCTAAGGACCAGCACGTCTGGGATGCCGATGGCAACCAGTATCTGGATTTCTTCGGCGGCATCGTCACGGTGAGCGTCGGCCACTGCAACGATGCAATCAATGCGAAGCTGCACAAACAGATGGACACGTTGCAACACGTCTCCACTGTGTAAGAAGATCGCTTCGATCACACCCGAGGGCAAGCTCACCAGGACATTTTTCACTTCGAGCGGGACCGAGGCCAATGAGACCGCGATCGTGGCGGCGCGCTGCTACACCGGGTCGAGCGAGATTGTCGCGCTGCGGCACTCCTATCATGGACGCTCGGCGCTGGCTATGACCCTGACCGCGCATGCAAGCTGGCGTCTCGGCGGGGTGCCGCAGCCCGGCGTGGTGCACGCGCACAATGCGTATTGCTATCGATGCCCATTCGGGCTCACCTATCCCGATTGCAACATCAAGTGCGCGCAGGATGTGGAGGAGCTGGTCCGCACGACCACCTCGGGCCGCATCGCGGGATTCATCGCCGAGCCCATCCAGGGCGTGGGCGGCTTCATCACGCCGCCGCGCGAGTACTTCGGCATCGTGGCTGGAATCATTCGCAAGTATGGCGGCATCTTCATCAGCGATGAAGTGCAGACTGCCTGGGGTCGCACGGGCGGCAAGTGGTTCGGAATCGAGCAGTATGGCGTGACGCCGGATATCATCACCAGCGCCAAGGGATTGGGAAACGGATTTCCGATCGGCGTCACTGTGGCGAAACCGGAGGTCGCGGACGCCATGAAAGGAGCCACCATCTCGACGTTCGGCGGCAACCCGATGGCGGCTACCGCCGGAAAAGCAGTACTCGACTACATCGAAGAGCAGAACCTGCGCGTGAACGCGGCTGAGGTGGGCGCCTATTTGCGCAACAAGCTACTGGAGCTGCAGGACAAGCATACGCTGATTGGCGAAGTGCGCGGCATGGGACTGCTGCAGGGAGTGGAGCTGGTAGAGGATCGTAAGACCAAAGCTCCTGCAACCGCTGCCATGGCGCAGTTGATGGAGGCCACGCGCGAGAACCGGATCATGGTGGGTAAGGGTGGCCTCTACGGAAATGTGCTGCGCATCTCGCCGCCGCTGAACATCGCTAAGACGGATGTGGACGAGTTCGCGCGGTTGCTCGATAAGAGCTTTGCGCAGTGCCATGCGCCGGTCGCCGCTTAAGCGATGAATAATCCCGCGCCACCGCTTACCGCCGAAGAGTTTGCGAGCCGCTTCGCCGAGATCCATCCGCCTTTTGAGCGGCAGGCCGCATTAGTTGAGGCCAATCGCTGCCTCTACTGCTTTGATGCGCCCTGCGCCACGGCCTGTCCGACCCACATCGACGTGCCCGGGTTCATCAAAAAAATCTCCAGCGGAAATCTGCGCGGCTCCGCTCGCAAAATTCTGGACGCGAATATTCTGGCGTTGAGCTGCTCGCGAGTATGTCCGGTGGACGTGCTCTGCGAAGGAGCTTGCGTGATGAATCAGCGCGAGGAGCGGCCCATCGAAATCGGGCGCTTGCAGCGTTTCGCGATGGACCACTTTTACGCGAATGGCCCGCGGCTGGCTGTTCCGGAAGCGCCGCGCAGGGGCCGTGTGGCCTGTATCGGAGGCGGGCCTGCGTCGCTCGCCTGCGCGGCTGAGCTGCGAAGGAACGGGATTGCAGTCACCATCTTCGATAGCCGGCCCCAACCGGGTGGGTTAAACACGTACGGCATCGCCGAGTACAAGCTTCGCCCGGTCGACAGCCTGAAAGAGGTGGACCTGGTGCGATCGATGGGCGTGGAGTTTCAGACAGGCATCGAGGTTGGATCGGAACTCCCCATCGAAGATCTCGAGCAAAAATTCGATGCGATCTTCCTTGGCGTCGGATTAGGTCCCACGCAGTCTCTCGGTGTGCCGGGCGAGGATTTACCGGGCGTCGTGGATGCGCTGCGCTTTATCTCCGGCTATAAAACCGGCCGCGCGACGGTAGGCCGGCGTGTGCTCGTGGTTGGCGCCGGCAATACGGCGATTGATGCGGCGACCGCGGCAGCGCGGCTGGGGGCTGCCAGCGTCGGTATCGCGTACCGGCGGGGCGAGGGCGAGATGCCGGCGTTCCGGTACGAGTACGAGCTCGCCAAACAGGATGGCATCGCATTTCACTGGCTCACTCAGCCGGTCGCTATACACGGCAATGAGGCGGTGGAGTCGGTGGAGTGCGTGCGGATGGAGCTCGGGCAAGCCGACCAGAGCGGTCGCCGATTCCCAGAGCCAGTCGCCGGGTCGAATTTCCAGATCGCCGCCGACATGGTGATCACCTCGCTCGGCCAGTCGCGATTGATTGCATTTCTTGAGCAATGCCGCGGCGTGAAGTTGCAGAACCAGTGCGTTGCGGTCACGCGGGAAACGGGGCAGACTTCGAACCCCAAATACTTCGCCGGTGGAGATTGCGTCAGCGGCGGCCGTGAAGTGGTCGATGCCGTGGCCGACGGAAAGCGGGCGGCCTTAGGGGTTCTACGGAATCTCTTTTCTCAAGACCGCTTGAGTGTCCGCGGGTAGCGGTTTTGTGGGCTGCCCCTTCAGGAATCCCAGAGAGCCCAGGAACAGATCGGTTTGATGCATCACCACCGCGTGCCACGGCGTGCCGCCCCGATCGTTGAAGAAGCCGTGCTTCTGGCTGGCCGCTGTATACAGTTCTGCGCGATTTCCCGCCGCGATCATCTGCCTGGTGAAGATCCGCGCTCCTTCCAATAGATAATCTTCCGTGCCGAAAAAGAGTATGGCGGGCGGTCCGCCTTTCACCACCTTCCAGGCGGTGAGGAACGCTCCCAGCTTTTTCACATTCTCGAGTTCCCCCGGAGTGAACTTGCTGGTATCCGCGGGAAAGCCCAGCGCCGGATTGTAGAGCACCAGGGCGTCGGGCCTGGAGGAGACTGCGGTGTCCTCGCCTTCGGGTTCATGGGTGGTGTTGTAGGCGGCGAACGCGGCGCACGTTCCACCGGCCGATCCACCGCCCGCCACCACTCGGCCGGGGTCGATCCCCAGGCTTCGTGCATTCAGTCGCAGCCAGCGAACAGCGCTCTTGGCGTCCTCTGTGCTTTTCTCCGGACCGGTATGATGCGTGTTGCCGATGCGATATTCCGAGCTCGCCGCCACCATCCCGCGACTGGCAAAGTATTCGGCCGTGGTAGTGAACTGATCCGGTTTGCCGCTGACAAAGCCACCGCCGAAAAAGAACACGATTCCCGGCCGGCGATCCGTGGATTGCCAGTCTTTCGGAAAATAGAGATGGATCTTCAGTTCGCCTTGTGGCGTGGTCTTGAAGACCGCCAAGCTCGTATCAGCCACGGGAGTTACCGCGCCCGCAATCGGCTGGAGCGCCGCACGGGTTGCCAGGGCATTCGACAGCATTACCATCGCCGACAGGATTCGCATACCTCTCCTCAATCGCTCACTTCTTCACCGCCAGCACGCTGCTCCCCGGATCCAGCAAAACCTTCGCCGGAGCCTGACGCAAAGCCATCGTGAATACCGCGGGCTCGTTGCTGGTGCGGACCAGCCGCGTAACAGGCTTCGACTTTCCGAGCTGGATCTCCACCGGCACGGCCACACTGAACTCGTCATCCACGCCGCTTTGCTCCACGGTAACGGTCAGCTTTAGCGCCGGCGCTTTTCCCGCCAACGAATATTTCATGTGCAGTGTGGGGATGCCGCTCGAGTAAACCCACTGATCGAAGAAAGCTTCGAGCTTCGGATCTGGCGATTTGGGCGGCAGGAATTCCGCGGCCAGCAGCCGGAAACTTTCCGTGTCCAGCGATTTCCATTCGAACCGGCGCCGCAGCTCGCTCAAAAAAGCCAGAAACCGCTCATCGCCCATCCGCCGCCGCAGCATGTGCAGAATCCACGCGCCTTTCCCATACACGATGGTGCGCCAGGCTTGGGGATTTTGCGATGACAACAGCCGGATTCCTAACGCGATCGGTCCCGAGGATTCGATCGTGCGCCCGTTCTGACTCTTGGCGAGCAGTTCGCCGCGGTATTCGTTCAGCACGGACTCTGCCGCGCGCGGCCCTTTGTGCTTTTCGAGGTATAGCAGCGCCGAGTAGTTGGCCAGAGCTTCGAGTAGCCAATCGTGCTGATACCCGGCGGACACCACCACGTTGCCCCACCATTGGTGCGCGGTCTCGTGCGCGTACAGCATTTCAGAAAAGAATAGTTGCTGGCTTTCGGTCATTCCGGCGAACGTACGATTATTGGCCCCCAGATAGGACAAGGTGGAAAGGTAAATCAAACCTGGAAACCCCTGCCCGAAGGCGCCTGGGACAGGCGAAACAGTGAGCGTGGAAAGCGGCGGTGGACCGAATCGCGCGGCCATGAACTCGAACGCAGCCGCGATGTCGGCGCCAAGCACCCTCACACGCGCCGCCGGACCGATTGTCTGAGGCGCCTCGGGGGGCAAGCTGAGCGTTGGCGGCTGGCCCACCCGCCTGCGAAGCATGGTTGGCGGCGGGACCTCATATTGCTGGATGGGCTTCGGCGCCAGCGCGCGCTCCAGATTGCGATTCGCGCACAACTCCACGGTCTCCCCGCCGCGCACGATCTTCGTCCGATCATACATGCCGAGGTTGAACCCGGCCATGCGGATGGGCGTCGAAGCCCGGCGGCGCGTCACCCTCAATTCGCCCTCCTCGGCATCGGAAACCAGCTCGCCCGTTGATACCAGGTCCAGCTCCTTCGGATAGCGGAATGTGAGATCGAATTTGGCGAATTGCAACCCCCGGTTCGGATACCAATTTGCGCGCGATCCCACTGCGTATACCTTATTCCCGGCGTCGGCGATCACGGCTCCCTCGTGATGGAATTCGAATTCGTACTCGCGTCCCGGCGTCAGCGCCTGCGCTGGTATCAACAGGAAGAGGTCGTTGCCCCGGTCGCGAATCAGATTGGAGCGCATCGATTCAGTCTCGAAGACTTCAGCCGATTGTCCGTCCACCGAAGCCGACGTGACGCGCATCTGCCTGGATAGATCGAACGCAAACACGCGCGCGCTGCCACTGGCCGGTTTCACCTTGACGCGAGTCACGGCCGCAAGGCGAAGATCGGGCGGCGTCACAATAGCGTCAATCCGGAAATCGCTCAAGTCGAACTCGCGCTCAGGCTGCGGCCGTGTCCCGCTACGCACCGATCGCGATTCAAACGTCGTCCAAACATCGAAAAAGGCCCGAGTGTCGCGATAGCCAACTTTTCCAATCGTGATCTGCTCCCGCGCACGCGCATCGTAGATGACGTCGAAGTTGCCCAACTGATTGCCGCCGATCGCGGCGAAGAAAAAAGCGCGGCTGGCGCGCGGCCCGGAAAGCAGATCGAGCACCAGCCGGCTCTCGAAACTGGCGGCCAGATTCCGCGTGACCGCGCTCCACTCCGGAGCCAGCGTAAGCCCCATCTCCGGGCTCTTCTTGTTCGAAGAATTGTCCCGAATCTGCGCCACCAGATCGCGATAGGTCTCATCGGTGAACAGCATCACCGCGACCTTGAAGTGCTCGCTCAAGTTGGGCGAGCCCGTATAGGATGCGAGCGATTGCCGTTCACTCTTGCTCGGCGGCAGCGTCAGGATCTCGGCGTCCCCGCCCTGCACGCTGGTCACGAAGACCGCCGAAATCGGCGCATCCCCGGCCGGTTTGCCGAAGATGATGTGCCCTTCGCTGAAGTACAGGCGAACGTCTTCTTTGGTGAGAGTGAGATCCCGGACGCGATAGCAATCTTCCGGATCCAGACCGTTTTGCGCGATCTGGCGGGCCATGTCGGCGGCGGCCCCGGCATGGAGCAGACGCGTTGCCAGCGCCAGAATAAAGACGCCTGCGCCCCGGTTTCTCATGACACCAGTGTAGCGGGCGCTGGCCGTTAAAGTCCCTTTGCCAGGAATCCGCCGTCCACCGGAACGGTCACGCCGGTAACGAATGCCGCGGCTTCGGATCCGAGGAAAATCGCCGCGCCCACCAGTTCCTCCACGCGTCCGATGCGGCCCATCGGCGTCTTGGCGGAGATGGCGGCTTTGCGCTCGGGGAGGTCGAGGACGTGCGAGTTCAACGGCGTGCGAAAGAAGCCGGGAGCGATCGCATTGACGCGAATATTGTACTTGGCCCATTCACTCGCCAAACTTTCAGTCAGCATCTTGACGCCGGCCTTGCTGCACGAGTACGGCGCCACTTCGGTGAAGCTGACGAAGCTGGTGAGCGAGCAGGTGTTGATGATACAGCCGCGCTGCTGCTTGATCATCTGGCGGCCGAAAATCTGGTTGGCGCGGAAACTGCCGTTCAGATTGATATCGATGATTCGGGTCCAATCCTCGTCGGAGAAATCGGCGGTGGGCATCTTCTTGAGCGTGCCGGAAGTTACCACCAGAATATCGACCTGTCCGAAAGCCAGCACCACCTCGTCGCACAATGCTTCCAGGCTGGCGCGATTCTGTACATCGCTCGTCAGCCGCAGCGTCTTCGAGCCGAGCTTCTCGATCTCGTCCCCCATGGCGTCGACCTTGGCTTGATCGCGGCTGCTGGCGATGGTGACGGCGCCCGCCGCGGCATATCCGCGCGCGATCGCCTGGCCAATACCGCTGGTGCCTCCGAGCACGACGGCAATCTTTCCTTTGATAGAAAACTGTTCGAGTGGGTTCATCAAGTGCTAATGATACAATACAAAATCCGCTTTCCTGAACGTACTTTGCCCTATGAAATTTGTTACCTTCCACCGCAATGGCGCCAGCGAGCCTGGCGTGTTGATCGATAGCAATGTTGTGAGCCTGAAAGGCGCCGGTTTCGCCACTATGCTGGACGTGATCGCCGGCGGAATCGCGGCGCGCGGCCGAATCGGGACGTGGGTCCTCAAGCCGCCGGCTTCGGAGGTGACGCCGCTAGCTTCCGTCAAATTACTGGCGCCGATTCCGCGCCCTCCCAAGATCATATGCGTGGGGCTTAACTATCGCGACCATGCGATGGAGAGCAACATGGATATCCCCAAAGTCCCAACCATCTTTTCGAAATACTCGACCTCGGTGATCGGGCCGGGCGATCCGATTCTGCTGCCGCGCCTTTCCACCAAGCCGGATTACGAGGCGGAATTTGCCGTTATCGTCGGCAAAGGCGGCCGTCACATTCCCGGCGCCCAGTGGCGGGACCACGTATTTGGCTATACCAACCTGAACGATGTGAGCGCTCGCGATTACCAAATGGCCACCTCGCAGTGGATGATGGGCAAGACCTTCGATACCTTCGCGCCCATGGGTCCGGCCATCGTGAGCGCCGATGAGATCGCCGACCCGCACAATCTGGATATCAGTCTCACGATCAACGGCGAGACCCTGCAGCACTCCAATACCAAGAATCTGATATTTCGAATTCCGGACCTGATCGAATATTTGTCGGGAGTATTCACCCTCGAATCGGGCGACGTGATCTCCACCGGCACTCCCGCGGGCGTGGGCTTCGCGCGCAAGCCGCCGCGGTTCTTGCAGCCCGGCGATGAGGTGGTGGTGCGCGTTGAGGGATTGGGAGAGTTGCGCAATCCGGTTGCGGCTGAAATCGGCCAGTAAGAAAATGGCAATAAGGAGTCCGCGCTACACTGAAGGTATGGCGAAAGTCAAGAGCATAGATCCCTTTGTCTGCAATGAGCCTGTTGAGATTAGCGTGACAACGAGTCGCGTCCTGAAGCGGCGAACTAAGACCGCCGACGGAGGCCGCCTGGTTTCCGGCGATAAAGCTCGGCAGCGATTCCAGCAATGGCTTTCAAAATCCTCTACCATGAAGATGCGTTAGCCGATCTGGAAGAAATTTTCCAATGGTCGAGGGAGAAACATCCCGAAACAACCGAGCAATTTGCCACTGATCTTTTCGACTACATCGAATTGCTTCAATCCCTTCGCCACATCGGCGCTCCCATAAAAGGACATCCTCAGATCAGGCGACTTCTCCATTCGCCGCTCTACGTCTACTACCGCCTGGACGAGGACCGGGGAGCAATTGAAATTCTGCGTTTCTGGCATAGCTCCCCGAAAGATATCCAATTCTAAAGGCAACAGTTGGCGATCATTTATTCCACTTGGTAATTCGGCGCGATGAGGTGGTGCTGCAGGTTGAGGGATTAGGAGAGTTGCGCAATCCGGTTGCGGCTGAGATCGGGTAAACCTCACCGGTCGCTCGATAAACGACAGGTTGCGCCAATCTCACCCGCGTGCGCGTTTGCGCAGAACATGCTGAACGCCTGGACAACTTGGTATCCCATGTTCCAGCGTCCGATCGCGACAGAGAGCGCCGTGGCGCCATCGGCCGTACAAGAGCAGATCCGCTGATTGTCCGATGAGGCGAACGCCGCATGATAGGTGTATGTGCGCGGATTAGGGGTGTTCCGCATTTGACCCGTCGAGCCAAAATTGCCTCGCTTGTCGCGTCGCGTATTGTCCAGATTCCCAACGGGCAGGACGCCGAACACTTTTTGGCTGCCGCCAACCTCATCCGTACCCGCGGCGAGACCATTGAGCAAGGCGCACTCGGGCTGCAGATCGGTAGCGTAGGCGTCCGAGCCCGCGCTGCCCCCGCGAAATCCCGCAACAACGTAATTCTGCGGACACACGTCAGTGTTCGCTATCGTTCCGCCATTAGGATTGCCTTTCCCAGGTCCCCATTGGTATTGGGTCCAGCGACATCCGGTACGATCACAAGATATAACAGCGCAGGCGAGCCGAACGTAGTCCAGTACCGAACCGCGGCGCGTATAAATTCCCACCATGGATTCGTTTTGACTCAGGCAGCGGAGAGCGCCGACAAAACTATAGTAATTAAAAACACCCTTCCCGCCGACCTGCGCCGTTTCCTCTTCGAACGCA
>WNFJ01099923.1_pt2 | contig 13346 bp, 7 predicted proteins | sample 5400461 | NCBI WGS metagenome assembly WNFJ01 (sample SAMN13153349, study PRJNA577476) | soil metagenome | isolation source: 115 cm saprolite on Douglas fir-dominated hillslope | place: USA:California | collected 2013-09-17 | reverse complement strand
CGTCAGCAACGACTGGCACGACATCACCACCGAGGACGAGGCCTTCTTCATGCGGGTCTACGGCCCCGGCGAGTACCGGTTCCACGGCGCCGACCTGGGTATCCTGGTGACCAAGGGCCGGATGCAGACCGCCGAGGGCCTCACCGACCGGTGCCGCCACTACATCCAGGGCATCCGCGCCCAATATCAGTCCCAGCCGCTGCCCCAGCCGCCCGCGGTCAAGCCCGTCGCCTAGGTGAAATAGCGCCTCGCGTAGGGGCCGCCGCAACGAGGTGAACCCCGGCTTTCACCTTGTTCTAGCACGGTGAACCCCGGGATTTGTCAAGTTCTGGCGGCGATCCCGCTGGTGACCAGGGTTTTCGCAGGTAGCAGGCGATGAACCGACCGTAGAAGGCTTACCGTCATCTACCTGATTTTCGCCTGATTTGGCGGGGTAACCCTGACTTCTGCCTGACATGCGGCGTCCCCCGGCGGCAGAGCAACCGAGGGGCGCGAACGCAGACCTACTCGAAGGTGATTATCAGGTTCCTGCCCGCTATGACCGGCTTCATCTTCTCCTCCGGCAGCGGACCATCGGTGCCGTACGGCCGGACGTTGTTCCGCGTTAGCTCGATCGTGAACCCTTCGCCCTTGAGCAAGATCAGATCGCCCCGCGCATCTTCGCCCGCTTCGGCAACCTCGATCCTGCCGACCTTGCTCTCGTGGCCGATCTGCCGAGGCTTGCGGGGGTCTCTAGCTTCGTAGTGCTGTATCTGGCCCAGCCGGTGCGGTCTTCACGTTAGGGCTTAGGGATGGGCAGTAACGCTGTCGGCGCCAGTGGTTTGCTGAGCTGCGGCGCGGCACCGGTCACGGTCGAGGGGGCGGCCAAGTTCTGCGAACTGGTCTGCGGCCTCGTTGTAGAGCGCGGCTGCTCTTGTGGTGTCGCCTTCGGCTTGCCGCAGCACGCCGCGTGCCTCCCACAAGGCGGCGTGCCACGCGCCGCCTGGCCACATCCCGGCGATCGGCTCTGCGGCTTGGACCCTGCGGCGGGCCTGGTCGAGACGGCCGGCGCGAGCGTAGGCGATGGCGGCGGCCACGCGGAACCCCATGGAACAGGGTGGGCACACGTTGCGCCGTCCGAGCCTGCGGTCGGCGTCTTCGACGCGCCGGGTCGCTGCGTGCGGGTTCGTCGTGGCAGCGACGAGCGTGCCCTGTATCCGTACGACGGCATGCGGCTCCAGCCAGCACTGCTCGGCCAGGCGGAGGCTGTGCTGCAGCAGCGCGATGGCGTGAGTTCGCCGGCCGGCGGCTACAGCTGCATCGGCGAGCCGGTGCATCGCCAGTGCCTGTCCCGATGTGGCGCCCGCCCGCTCGTACAGCATGACGGAGGAGGTGAGCAGCTGGTGGGCCGCGCCGAGCCGGCCGGAGAGCAGCTCGGCTTCGCCGAGCAAGAACTGTGCCAGCGCCTGCCCTTGGACAGAACCCGCGCGTTCGGCGATGGTCTGCAGCTCGCGCGCGTATTCCGTCATCCCTTGGTGCCCGGCTGGGCCGTGAAGGCAGGCCTCGGCCAGGCACAGGTGGGCGTCGAGGACGTGGGCTGAGACATCCGGGTCCGCACGTGTCGCGGCGATGAATTCGCGGCGGAACTGCTGTTTCCACTCGCCGCGCAGGTTAGCCAGGATCCCCAGCAAGGAGCTCGCCTCGCCTATCTCGCGGCCGAGGCTGGCCTCTATTGCGAGCGTTCGTGCCCGGCGGGCTGCCTGTTCGGCCTGGTCGAGTTCGCCCATGCTGAGCTGGACCAGTCCCCGGGCCAGCAGCGCCCGGGTGCGCTCAGCCGCGGTAGGCGGGCCTGGGCCCCCCATCGAGATCGCCCGCTCGTACAGGGCCACCGACTTGCGGTCTGGGCCGGCCCCGAGGTCGGCCCGCAGGCGCTCGCACAGTCGCTCGAACTGCCGCACGGCGGCGCGCCGGTCTCCGGCGTCGCCCGCGCGCTGCATGAGCGCCCGGTGTGCTTCCTCATCGGCGGGGTCGACCTCGAGTACCCGCTCCCACCGTCCGGCGGTCTTGAGCAGCTGCAGGTACAGCGCGCGCAGCCGGTCGCGCGGCTCCGCCGCCCACGGTGCGTACCGGTCCTCGGGAAGCAGCTCCCCCTGGTAGGCCTCGAGCGCACCAATCTGCCCGGCGCGAGCGGCTGCTTCGAAGCTCACTGCGTCCACGTAGACTTGCCCCTCGGGGCACAGTTCTAGCATCTCACCGCTGCGGCCGATAGCGGTCGCGGAGCCCAGGCAAGCGCGCGCGAAATGGACGGCCTTGCGCAGGTTGCCCGCAGCCGCGTCCGGGGCAAGATCGGGCCAGAGCAGGTGCACGACCTGTTCGCAGTGCAGGCGATGCGCGTCGGCCAGGGCGAGAACTTTGACCAGTTCGGCTGCCCGCTTGTGCCGCCATGCGCCTGCCGGCACCGGCTGGCCGTCAACCCGGACCGCGAACCGGCCCAGCAGCATGATCTCGTAACTGGGCACACCAGAAACGTAACCCGGGAACGACGGGGGAACGCAAGCCCCTTATGGTCGCGTTCGGCACATTCCCCGTGACCACGAGGCGGACCGATGACACTGCAGCTCGGCGGCACCGCGCGGAAAGCCCGCGGTCCATCCCGGGCGGAATCTGTTGACGTCGTGGTGATAGGCGCAGGCCAGGCCGGGCTCTCGCTAAGCCACGAGCTCTCACAGGCAGACGTTGAGCATGTCGTGCTGGATCGCGGTCGCGTGGGCCAGACGTGGCGCACCCGCTGGGACAGTTTCTGCCTGTTATCCCGAACTGGACCGTGCAGCTGCCCGGCGGCCGCTACGACGGCGGGGATCCTGACGGGTTCATGCCCCGAGATGACATGCCGGTAGCTTCCAGCCGCTTGCATATGCCGCGCCGTCGGCTGCCCGCGTGGAACCTCCTGGCGTGGCGGCGTGCCGGTTCCCGCTCCGCCGCGTGACAGAAATTCCGGGCGAACACCCGATGTGCCGGCGATGCCGCGCCGCTTACAACTCATCCATGGATCACACGCTGATGGGGGTTCTGGCGGCGTGTTCATCGAGGAGCTCGCCCGGCGGGATTTCGCGGCGCTGGCCGAGTTCCTCACCCCAACGGACGCGTCCAGACCTCGCCGCCGAGTGGAGCAGCAGTCTTTGCAGCGAGCGGGGAACGTATCCGTGCCTTGGCCCTGCTCTGCTTGGGATTCATCACCCAGCCGAGCACCGCCAGCAGCCCGGGGAACGCCGGGGGAACGCCTGCCCCATAGCGTCGTCCCCGGCACATGCCAAAGGACAAGGAGACACGATGACATTGCAACTCGGCGATACCGCGCCCGATTTCGAGGCTCAAACGACCCAGGGCCGCATCGGCTTCCACGACTGGATCGGCGACAAGTGGGCGGTGCTCTTCTCACACCCCAAGGACTTCACTCCCGTGTGCACCACCGAGCTTGGCTACATGGCGAAGATCAGGCCGGAATTCGACCGCCGCGACGTGAAGATCATCGGGCTTTCTGTCGATCCGGTCGACAAGCACGCGCAATGGGCAGCTGACATTGAGGCGACCCAGGGCACCGCGCTCAACTACCCGGTGATCGCGGACTCGGACTTCACCGTCTCGAAGCTGTACGGGATGCTGCCGGCTAGCACCTCCGGCGACGCAGCGCAGCGCACCCCGGCCGACAACCAGACGGTCCGCAACGTGTTCGTGATCGACCCGGACAAGAAGATCAAGCTGGTCCTAGTCTACCCGATGACGACCGGCCGCAACTTCGACGAGGTACTGCGGGTCATCGACTCGCTGCAGCTGACCGCCAAGCACAAGGTTTCCACGCCGGTGAACTGGCGTCAGGGCGAGGACGTGATCATCGCGGGCTCGGTCTCCGACGAGGAAGCCAAGCAGATGTACCCGCAGGGCTGGAAGGCGCCGCGGCCGTACATCCGGATCGTCCCGCAGCCGCGCTGACCGCGGCGCAGATTACGGAGTCGGCAATGACCAGCTACTTTCCTGACTGGCGTGAGTTCGGCGTGCGAATCGTGCGCCACGACCAGCTCGACCCCAGCACCCCGCAGACGCCCGGCATGCATCGCGAGGCCGCGGTCAGCCGCGCATCGGCGGGCGCCGAGAAGATCTGGGCCGGGACGGTGACGATCCAGCCCGGTGCCAAGACTGGCCCGCATCACCATGGCGAGCTGGAAAGCGTGATCTACGTGCTGCGTGGCCACGCGCAGATGCGCTGGGGTGACCGGCTCGAGTTCGCCTCCCAGGCAGGTCCCGGCGATTTCATCTACGTGCCCCCGCATGTGCCGCATCAGGAGATCAACGCCAGTGACGAGGAGCCGTTGCACTGCGTCGTGGTGCGCAGCGACCAGGAACCCGTCGTGGTGAACCTCGACATCGCCGCGGTCCAGGATCCCTCGATGGTTGAGCGATGACAGGGGGGTGCCGCCCGTGCAATTCACCCAGTACTACCTCGACTGCCTGTCGCAGGCGTCCTACCTGATCGGGGACGAGACCACCGGGCGGGCGGCGGTGGTTGACCCCAGGCGAGACGTCGGGGAGTACCTCGACGACGCCGCCGCGGCCGGACTGCGGATCGAGTACGTGATCGAAACCCACGTGCACGCGGACTTCCTCTCCGGCCACCTGGAACTGGCGGCGGCAACCGGCGCCACCGTGATCTACGGGGCTGGAGCTGACCTCCACTTCCCCCATCGCGAGGTCGCTGACGGTGAGCGCCTAGGGCTGGGCCTAGTCGTCCTGGAATTCCGGGCCACCCCGGGGCACACGCCGGAGTCGATCAGCGTCGTGGTCTGGCAGGCCCCCGACGCCGCCGTCCCTTACGGGGTGCTGACCGGGGACACCTTGTTTATAGGCGACGTCGGCCGCCCCGACCTGCTCGCCTCGCAGGGTCACAGTCCCGAGGACATGGCCCGCCAGCTATACCGCTCGCTGCACGCCCGCTTGCTCTGCCTGCCGGAGGGCACACGCGTCTACCCGGCCCATGGGGCCGGGTCGGCGTGTGGGAAGAACCTTTCCACCGCGAGGGTGTCGACCATCGGCGACCAGCGCCGCACGAACTACGCGCTCCGGCTGGGAACCGCCGACGAGTTCGTGCGGGCGGTCACCGGGGGGCAACCGCCTCGTCCCGGCTACTTCGCCCATGTGGCCGAGCTCAACCGGGAGCCGCACGGGCTGCTCCCAGGCGGACAGCCGCCTGATCTGTCGCTGGATGAGGTACTGCGGCACCAGGCCGGCGGCGCTGTGGTGCTCGACGTCCGCACCCCCGAGGCGTTCGCCCGGGGTCATGTGCGCGGCTCGCTCAACGTCGGGCTTGAAGGCCGTTTCGCCGAGAACGCGGGCGCGATCGTCGACACCAGCGAGGACGTCGTGGTCGTGTGCGATCCGGGCCGTGGCCACGAGGCGCGGGTGCGCCTGTCACGTGTTGGTCTGGACACCGTGATCGGCGCGCTCGACCGGCCCGGCCCTGCGTTGTCCGAACGCCCCGACGTGGCCAGCGTCGCCAGCCGACTGACTGCCTGCCAGCTGGCGCAGGCCCGGGCCGAGATCCCCGACCTGATCCTGCTGGACGTTCGCGATCCGGGCGAGCGGACCCAAGGCTGCGTCGAGGACAGCATCCACATCCCCGTTACCCAGCTGCGCAGGCGGGCGGGCGAACTTGACCCGGCGCGGCCAGTCGTCACCTATTGTGCTCGCCGCGGCCGGACTGCGGATCGAGTACGTGATCGAAACCCACGTGTCCGATCTCATCGGCGGCTACCAGGCCTGGGCGGCGGCATGAGCGTCTTCGTCGTGCACCACCAGCATCCGGCTGACCGTTGCCCGGCCGCCGACTTCACCGCCGGCGCTGGCCTGCTCAACCATCTCAGCCGTCCCAGCGCGGCCCGCCACGGCGTGCGCATCCGCGGCGAAGCGGTGCTCGCCGCGCACACGCTGGTGATGATCGCCGAGGCAGATGGCGAGGACGTCCTTCGTGCGTTCCTGCGGCCATTCGAGGCGGCGGGCACGGTGAAAGTGGACCTGGCGTCGACGTGCGCGCAGGTGGTGGCAGGCGGCGGATGCGGCAGCACCATGCCCGCCGCCGACCAGGAAGTGCCGACGGTCAACCCAGAAGAGGCCTGCCTGGCAGCACTCGATGCCGGCCTGGTCGTGCGCAGGGCCCACCCACTGAATTGCGAGACGCCGCTTCCGGCCCTGACCGGAGGCGTGGTCATGCCCAACTCTCGGTTCTATGTGCGCAACCACTTCAGCATCCCCGACCTCGACCCGGCCAGCTGGCGGCTGCACGTGGGCGGGCTGGTCCGGCGGCGCCTCTCGCTCGGCCTCGACCAGCTGCGGGCCATGCGATCGGCGAGCGCGCTCGTGACGCTGGAGTGCGCTGGCAACGGCCGCGCCGGACTGCAGCCGGCGGCTCCGGGGGAGCAGTGGGCTCTGGGTGCGGTGAGCACCGCCGAGTGGACCGGCGTGCCGCTCACCGAGGTGCTGGACCGGGCCGGGGTGCAGGCCGCGGCACGGCAAGTGGTGTTCCGCGGGGCTGACCGCGGCCAGGTGGACGGACACGACGGCCGGGTGCATTTCGAGCGCAGCCTGCCCGCCGGGCAGCTCGCAGAAGCAGGCGCGCTGCTGGCCTATGCCATGAACGGCGAAGAGCTTCCCATGCGGCACGGGTACCCGCTCCGGCTGGTGGTGCCCGGCTGGTACGCGGTCGCCTCGGTCAAATGGCTGACCGACATCGAGCTGATCGACCGGCCCTTCAACGGGCACTTCCAGGTCGACCGGTACCACATCGACGGTGAGCCCCTCTGCCTGCAGCGGGTACGGTCGCTGATCGTCGAACCGGCCCCCGGCCAGACGGTCAAGCGCGGCGGCACCATGGTCCGGGGCGTGGCCTGGTCGGGGGCTGCGCCCATCGCACAGGTAGAAGTTCGCATCGACGATGCTCCGTGGCGGCCAGCCACGCTCGTCGGTGAATGCCATCCGCACAGCTGGCAATGGTGGGAGCTGCCAGGCCAGGGCCACAGACCACGCGGGGCGGACCCAGCCAGACCAGCCGCAATGGAATCCGCTCGGCTACGCCAACAACGCCATCCACGAAGTACGCGTCACTGTCGGAACGGCCTTTGCCTTGCCTCAATTGTTAGCCTAAGTCGTTGCTTGGCAGGAAGCCGGGATACCAGAAGGCGGTGATGGTTGGTTGACGGGACCCGCGCTCCCTGGTAGCGGCTAGGGTAAGCCAGCGTCGGCATCATGTGATCGGACGAGCAGGGAGCGGATCTTCGCTATGGAGATGGCAGTCGGCTCAGCCGACTCCTACAATCTTGATGCGCTCGCGGTCAGCGACAGGTTCCGCCTGTTCAACTTCACCCGCCGCGACGACTACCTCGCGTACCTGTGGGTGCTTCGGGCGATGGACCGGCTTCGCGGGATGCATGTGGCGCAGTCCCACACCGATGACGTGGCGGCCGTACTGAACGAACTGGCGGCCGCGCACGACGGCGTCCCGCGATGCGTGGGCAACCTGCGGGAACGGCTGGACAACCTGTCCGACGACGGGGTGCTGCACCGGCTGGAGGACGCGTCACGGGCCGGAAGCCTCGCGCGATACCGGAACCGCCAGTCGGTATATCAGTTCACCGAGCTTGGGCACCGTGCGTATACGGCGGTCGAGGGCGTGCTCGCCGCGCGGCTGCAGGACGCGAACCTGTCGCGGCTGGTGTTCTCCGACATCGTGCGCGACCTGCGGGGCCTGGCGGAGGCGAATCGCGACAGCGATGGCGACGAGATCGTGCGCCGCCTGGCTAGCCTCGACCGGGTGATCGAGGATATGGCGCGCCGGTCCGCCGGGTTTCACCTGACGCTCGGCGACATCACCCGCTCGACGGACGCGTCGCCGGAGATGTTCCTGCGCTACAAGCACGCGCTGATGGCGCACATGAGCGACTTCATGGCCGAACTCGACCGGTATCTGCCGCGTCTGGCCCAGGCGGTCGAGCAGGTCGAGGCGACCGGCATCGGGACGCTGCTGAACCGCGCAGCCGAGGCCGATGACCGGCCACTGATGCGCCATGACGAGGTGCTTGAAGACTGGCGACACCGGTGGGCGGGGATCCGCGCGTGGTTCGTGGCCGAGGCGGGCGCGCATTCGCACACCGCCGAGCTGGCGGCGGCGACCCGGGCCGGCGTATCCAGCGTGATCGCCTTGCTGCGCCAGATCACCGAGTCGCAGCGGGGCGGGGTCAACCGCTCCACCCAGCTCAAGCACCTGGCGCAGTGGGTATTCGACGTGGCGGACGAAGATGCCGCTCAGGCGCTGATGTCGGCCGCGTTCAACCTGCGGCTGGCGCGGCACGTCGGCGGCGTGCACGACGACAGCGACCTGATTTCGCCCCGGCTGTCCTGGATGGACGCGCCGGGCGTGGAGGTCGCGATGACACTGTTCCGTCGCGGCAAGGCGCCAAGCCCGGGCCTTCCGCAACGGCTCGGTGCCCAGGCCGGCATCCGGACCGAACTGCGCCGGCGCCAGGCCAGGCAGCGTACCGCGGAGCGGGATGCTGCGCGGCGGCTGCTCGGCTCGGGAGCGGGCGACCGGGTGCTGGATGAGGCCGAGACCCGCGTGCTGCTGAAGCTGCTGACCCGGGCGCTCGAGGCCAGGTCTGTGGTGGCGGGACGGATCACCGGCGGGACAGGCGGGAACGACGTGATGACCCTCCGGCTGGTGCCTTCGGATGCTGGCAGTAGCGTGCGCACGGTGCATGGAGTCCTGCACCTGCCTGGCCTCAGCCTCGAAATCGCGCCAGCCCGGACACCAGCCCAGACGCCGGCCCGGACGCCGGGCCGGGCCCGGCAGGCGGTGGCTGGTGGCTGAGCCGCGGGCCGCCGGCGGGGTCGCGCCGAGCGATCTCGGCTCATTTCAGTACGCCGTCCGGCTGGTGCTGACGAACGATGTCATCACAGCGGCGCGTCCCAGGGCCGGCGCGCTCGCATCGGTCCTGCGCTGGGCGGACCTGATCGCCAGAGACTTCGCCGAACTGCTCGGGTACACGCTGATCGCGACCGCGCACCAGGTGCGGCTACTGCGACGGCTCGACACGCTGGACGCGACGCAGCGGTCCGTCTTCGCGGCCAGAAGCGGCAGGCAGTTCGACCGGCGGCGGCTGTCCTACCTGTGCCTGGTGCTCGCCGTCTTCCAGCGGTCCAGGGTCGAGATCAGCCTCGCGGACCTGGTCCGCGCCTTCGCCCCGACGGCTAACGCGATCGACGGTCTCGGCTTCGATGCCACCATCACCGAGCACAAGCGCGCCGTGGTAGACGTCCTGGACTGGCTCACCGATCATGACGCGCTGCGCCTTTCCGACGGTTCGGCGGAGAACTGGGCGCACGACAGCGAACGCGGTGACGCCCTTTACGACATCGACCATGATGTGTGCGCCTCGCTGTTCCGGCCCGCGCGCCCGATCCAGCAACTTGGCGGGGCCGCCGGGCTGCTCGACGTGGCCGACATCAGCAACCGGCGGTCCGCGCAGCGGGAAGCGGCCGCGCGGCGGGCACGGCGCCTGCTGGTTGAGCACCCGGTGCTCTACTACGCGACCCTTGATGCCGAGATCGCCGCCGTGCTGCGCGGCACCGAGCTGGCGGACAACCTCGCCAGGCTCACCGGGCTCGTGGTGGAGCGCCGGGCCGAGGGTGTGATGCTGGTCGACCCCACCGGCCGATTCTCAGACCAGCCGTTCCCCGGGCGCGGCGGCGCGGTCAACCGGACCGCCGGGCTGCTGCTCGCGAAGATCGCGGATGTGCTGGAGGATCCTGACGACGGGCCGGCCCTGACGCGGGTACCTGTTCCCTCCGCCGCCGATGACCTCCGCGATCTGCTCGAACGCATCGACGCGGGGATGGCCGACCCTGACGGCGCCGCCTGGGCGGGCACCGCAGTGGAGGGCGCCAGCGCCGGAGCCGATTCGCTCGAGGTGCCTTTCCTCGACCGGACCCGGCTGGAGCGCATGCTCGATGAACTGTACGAGCACTTCGGCGCGGCCTCATTCACCGTCCAGTGGCAGTACGACCGCCACGGACTGCTCGACGCCGCGACGCGGCTGCTGGCGGATCTGCGGCTGCTCCGGCCGATGCCTGGCGGAGCGCTGATCCTGCCCGCAGCCGCGCGTTACCGTAACATCACAGCGGCGCTGCCAGAAGGTGCCCGCCGCCAGGGGCAGGGCATGTTCGACTTCTCCTGACAGATGACGGAGGGACCCCCATGACCGAGACCCGGTTCAAGCCGGTCCGCGCCGGGATCATCAACCTGTGGGATTACTATGACGAGGAATTCGCCTTCGCCGACGGCCGGCTCGCCCTGCGCGGCCACAACGGCTCCGGCAAGACCAAGGCCCTCGAGGTTCTCTTCCCGTTCGTGCTCGACGGCAGCCTGGATGCCCGGCGCCTCGACCCGTTCAGCGGCGAGAACCGCACCATGAAGGCGAACCTGCTCTACCGTGGGCAGGATTCCGAGCATGGCTACGTGTGGATGGAGTTCGGGCGGCCGGGCGAGACTGTCACCCTGGTGATCGGCCTGTCCGTACACAAGAACATGGACCGCCCCCGCCCGTCGTTCTATCTCACCGGCAAACGGATGGGCATCGAGTTCGGGCTGCTGTCCGCGGATTCCCGGCCGCTGACGGCCAAGCAGCTGACCGCGATCCTCGGGCGCGACGCGTACTACGGCGACAAGAAGGGCGCGTACACCGACGCCGTGGACGCGCGGCTGTTCGGGCTCGGCCGGGAACGGTACGCCCAGCTGCTCGACCTGCTAATCGCGCTGCGCCGCCCGCTGCTCGCCAAAGACCTGGACCCGGGCAAGGTCTCGGATACGCTCACCGCGGGCCTGAGCCCGGTCGATGACGATCTCGTCACGCAGGCGGCCAGGGACTTCGAGAACCTGGCCGCCGTCCAGAAACAGTACGACGACCTCGCCGCCGCGGACACGGCGGTGCGTGCCTTTCTCGACCAGTACGTGTCCTACCTTCGCGTCCACACGCGGCACGAGCTTGATCAGGTGGCCGCCCGGATGTCAGCGGCGGGCGGCCACCTTGCGGCGATCGGGAACGCCGCGCGGGAGGTCTCCCGGTCGGGCGAGCAGGAACAGCGCTGGAGGGAAGCGGAAGCCGACGCGAAGACCAGCGCCGAGACGTGCCAGGCACGCCTGTTCGCGCTGAAGAACCGGGACGCATACAAAGATCACGAGAAGCTCGCGCTCCGGCGCGGCCAGCTGGAGAAGGAGAAACGGGACCTGACGGCCGAACAGGCCCGGCTGGCCCGCGCTCGCGCCAACGTGTCAGACCTGTCGGTAGAGGCGGCTCGTGTTGCGGACCGGCTGGCCGAGGTCGGCCGGGCGATCAACCGGCACGCGCGCCGTCTCGCCGAGACCGCCGACAGCTCCGGCATCAGCCGCGACGGTTCACCTGCTGATACCGCTGAGGATCTGCCGGTCACGGCGAAGGCGCGGGCCGCGGCGCGCCGCGATGACATCCGCGAGGTCCGCGACCATCTCGCCCAGGTCCGCGACGCGGAACGGGACCGGCAGAGCGCAGCGGCCTCGCTCGGCACGGCCCGGCAGTCGATGGAGGCCTGCGAGACAGCCTGCCGCGAGGCCGGTGAACGGCTGGCCGCCGCCCGCGCGGACCTGTCCCGGAAGCTAGGGGCCTGGGTGGGCCGGTGGATAGGCGACGAGCCGCACGCTGCCGTCACTGCCGATCAGGCTGAATTGCTCTTCCAGGGCCTGGACGGAATCGGTGAACCGGACGCGCCGAGCCTGGTCGAGCTGTTCGGCACGCTGACCGCCGAACGCGGCCGTGCGCTGACCGCCCGGGGCGAGCGACTCAGGACCCGCGACACGGACCTCGCCGGAACACAGGCGCGGCTGGCCGAAGAGCGGGAGACCGTAGCGGGCGAGCGTGACGACGGACCGCCGGCGTCCGATCTGCGACCTGCCAGTCGGGCCGAACGAACCGGGGCACCACTCTGGCGGCTAGCGGATTTCCGTCCTGGGGTGGACGCCGACACCGCCGCCGCGATCGAAGGCGCGCTGTACGGCGCCGGCCTGCTCACCGCGTGGGTTCATCCCGATCCCGCGCTGACCGAGGCGGCGGTCGGCGCGGCCGAGGCCGACGGCTACCTGGTGGCGCTGCCGCCGGTGGCGCGGCCGGCGGGACGGACCCTGGCCGACGTTCTCGTCCCAGAGCAGCAAGACATCGTCCCGCTGCCCCTGGTCGAGGCGGTGCTCGCGTCGATCGCCCTGTCCGATTCGATACTGTCCGGATCCGCGGCGGTACCTGTCGTCACCACGCGGGCCCAGTTCAGCTACGGTCCGCATCTTGGCGCGCGGCCCAAGCCCGCGCCCGAGTTCATCGGGGCGACCAACCGGGCGGCCAGGCGCCGGGTTCGCCTCGCCGATCTCGACCGGCAGATCGCCGAGGTCAAGCGACAGCGCGATGAAATCGAGGCGGAGCTCAGCCTCGTCGACGAGGCCCTGGCGAACCTGGAACTCGCGCGGCGTGAACTGCCGAGGACGGCGCCGGTCGCCGAGGCGCGGCAGAAAGTCAGTGAGGCGGCGGCCCACCTGTCGGCGGCCCGCGTCCGGCTAGACGAAGCGAAGACAGTGCTCGACGCGAAGGTCGCGGAACTCGACGCGCGGACCCGGCGGCTGCGCAGGAGCGCGGCTGACCGTGACATGCCGGTCGGCCCGGACGAGATCAGCTGCGTGGAGCGTGCCGTCGCCGAGTTCGAGCGCGCGGCGGAGGACCTGGTCCGCGCCCGCGGCGACGCGGCTGACCTCGGCGAGGACCTGAAGGGACGGCGCGCCCGCATCGATCGCCTGGGCGGCGAGAACGACGAAGCCGCCGAACTGCTCGAGGAGAAGCAGACTGCTTACCTGGCGGGCGACGAGGAACTTCGCGTCCTCGAGCAGGCCAGCGGAGCCGAGTACGAGCAGATCAGCGCCCAGATATCCGAGACCGAACGTCTGCTCAGCAGTGCGCGAGCGGAGCAGAAAACCGCTGGCGGTCACGCGGCGGCGGAACACGACACGCTCGTGGCCGCGCGGCGAGATCTGGAGCGCGGCGGCGAGGCGCTGGTCGTAGCGATGTCCGAGTTGTTCGCTCAGGCCGCGGCGTTCGCGCCTTACGCGCACGGCGACCTGCGCCCGCTGCTCGGCGTCACGGAAACCGCTCCCTGGCCTGGCGCCAGCCAATGGCCCGGCGTGGAGCAGGCGGCCGCTGCCCTCGCCGACGAGGCCCACCTCGTCGAGTCAGACTCCGACGAGCCGATCCGCG
>WNFJ01282013.1_pt1 | contig 13347 bp, 11 predicted proteins | sample 5400461 | NCBI WGS metagenome assembly WNFJ01 (sample SAMN13153349, study PRJNA577476) | soil metagenome | isolation source: 115 cm saprolite on Douglas fir-dominated hillslope | place: USA:California | collected 2013-09-17 | reverse complement strand
GGGCAACGATGTTCTATCCAATCGCAGTACACCAATGATTAACCCCCTTCGGATCACCTTGGATGCCGGATCAGAATCGTGTATCTATTCGTGCCCTCCTATATACGAATGATGCGGGTCGGCGTGTATTTCGATCAAGCGGACATAGCATCGTGACGCAATACCCGACACGCGCATGAAGCCTTATGCTGCGCTAGCCGGGCTGCCGCTCGCAATATGCATTGGACTTTTCGCAACCCCTCCGATTCCGCGCTCGATTTTCCGGTTCGCTCTATACTTGATGAAATTTTCAGGGCTTTTCCGGCTAGCACGCCACGTTACGCGGGATGGGTTGCGTATTATTTGCTACCATGGCTTTGCCGTTGCCGAGGAGTACAAGTACAGGAGCACACTTTTCATTAGAGATGAATTTTTTCGTAAGCGCGTGGAATATCTGAGGCGGGAACGCTATCCGATTTTGCCTTTGCGAGATGCGCTGGACGCTCTGGCCGCGGGCCGGCTTCCGCCCTGCTCCACAGTTATAACCATGGACGATGGCTGGCGCGGAGTTTATACGGTCGGGCTGCCGATCATTCGGGAACTGAAAATTCCGGTTACGGTCTACGTAACGACTTATTACGTCGAGAACCGGATGCCGGTCTATACCGTAACAGTTTCTTACTTGTTCTGGCGAGCCACCCCGAGGCTGGTCGATTTGCCGCGCAGGATCGGAACTTTCGACCTGGAACGGGAGGCGGAAAAGGCCGAGGAGGTGGCGCAGAAATTCGGCGCGGCGTTGCCGCCGGACGAGCGCCTCGAGTTCTTGAGGGAATTGGCGGCGGTCCTTGACGTCTCTTTTGATGAGATACAAAGACAGCACCTTTTCGAGGTCATGGATGAACAGCAGCTACGCGGCCTCGCCGCTGCCGGCGTCGACATCCAGCTCCATTCACACCGGCATCAATGGCCACTTTACGATAAGGAAATGGTTGAATCTGAAATTGCCGAAAACCGCCGATTTCTTCAACGCGCCGTCTCGTACCCGCTAGAGCATTTTTGCTATCCGAGCGGCGTGTATGGTCTCCACCAGGCAGAATGGCTAGCGGAATTGGGGGTGAAGAGCGCCACGACGATCGAACCCGGATTGAATTACCGCCACACCTCCCACTTTGCGCTGCGTCGCCTGGTCGATGGCGGGCCTGTGTCGGATATCGAATTCGCCGCCGAGATGACCGGGTTTATGGAATTCGTGCGTGTGTTGCGGCGCCGGTTCCGCCCCGGGCGAGGCGAGAAAGCTCGAATGCGCGTTTATCGAACCAGAAAGGGCCGGCCCCCTTCGCCCGGCAGCGAAGGTCGGCCGTAGATGCGCGGCCTCGGATTTTTTCTGGTCTTCGTCGCAGGCCTGCCGTTCATTTTCGTGTCGCCGTTCAATGGAGTGCTGGCCCTGGCCTGGTACGTGTTCTCCCTTGGAAATTTTCACACGCTGATCTGGGGTGGAGCCTTTGCTGGTCTCAATTATGCCTACCTCATTGCCGTCCTCACCTGCCTTTCCTGGTTCTTTTCTCAAACAGACAAGAAACAACTACCGATCACCCCCCTCGTTATTCTGACGTTGCTATTTTCCATATGGATTACGTTTACCTCCTGGTTCGCGTTGGCCCCGGGTGAGGACGTCTGGGGCAAATGGATCACCGTCCAGAAGATTCTGTTCATGTCCCTCGTCGGCTATGCCCTGACGACGACGCGCGAACGGCTAAACCAGCTGATCTGGGCCGTCGTACTGACCATCGGGCTTTGGGGAGTAAAGGGCGCGCTCTCGAGCATTCTACATGGCGGCAGCGAAATTCACGGACCCGACGGCGGCATGCTCGCGGACAACAACGACTTCGGCCTCGGGCTCATATTGATGTTACCGTTACTGTTTTATCAGTGGCATCTCACCACTAATCGGTATGTTCGCCGCGGGCTGATGTTCATGGGATTTCTAGTCACTCTGGCGGTGTTCTTTACCTATTCCCGAGGCGCATTGGTCGGGGTATGCGCGATGGGAGCGGTTTTCTGGCTTAGATCGCGCGCAAAGTTCACGACGGCGCTGCTGATTGCCGCGCTCGCGGTTTCCATCTATAGCGTCGCACCCGACGAGTGGTTTAAGCGGATGGGGACGATAGAAACGTATCAGGACGATGGCTCGGCAATGAGCCGGATCCATCTCTGGCAGGTTTCGCTTCGGATTGCGGAGCTTCATCCGATCACCGGGGGCGGCTTCAGGGTGACATTCTGGCCGAACGTCGCAAACAATATGCTGCGCGGCACCGATTTGGCCAAGCTGACAAAACCTCGCGCGGCACACAGTATCTACTTTGACGCACTTTCTGAGCATGGCTGGATCGGTCTTTTCTTGTTCTTGATAATCTTTGGCTACTCCTGGGTGAACTGCGCGTGGTTGACGCGTCATTCACGCAACAGGCCTGATCTCGCCTGGGCGAATCTGTTGGGAAGGATGGGGCAAGCGGTGCTCGCAGGCTATGCGACTGCGGGTGCCTTTGCGTCTCAGGCTTACTTGGACGAGTATTGGTGCATCATCTTTATTTTCGAGGCTGCACGGCGACTGCTCGCCAAAGAAATAGCCTCGGCCGGCGCCTTCGCGGGTGCCGGACCGAGGCGCTTGCCTGTCCCTCGGCAAGCTGCTATCACCCCGGCGGTGCTCGCGAAGGCGGATAACGCCCTGAGATATGCCAAATCTAACCCGTAAGCCATAGTCACGAGCCATTCGGCTTGTGGTGCCCTGCCTCCGGCGGATCGGTAAGACTCAGGCCCGCCCGCCGATTGGCCGCGCCGGGCTCCCCACAACAAAAATTCCGGGACAGTAAAATGAAACTGACACGCTTCGCAAAGCGATTAACCGCGGTGATTACCAGCAGGTTTCGGTCATGATGGGTCGCAGGAGCCGACAAAGATTCTCCCTTGCAGTGATGATGAGTGATCTGACGCTTGCATCTTGGGACACGATTACGCGCCGTTCGCTTCTGATCGTGCAAAATGATTGTTCGCCAGCGGAATACCATCGAATGCTTAACGAGAAAGCCGAGGCTGCTGCGAGATCCGCGGCACGGCTCGTCTCCGGCGGCGGCAGAGCAACGATGACTTCGCTTCTGGCGCCTTGGCGCACTCGCGCGATGGCTAATGCGAGGCGCTTGCGAAAGAAGTAGGGTACACGAGCTTACCCCCGCTTATGTTTGTGCATTAGACTAGCGCTCAGAGTTAGAAAATCGAATTGTAGGCGTTGGTAGCCGGAAATTCGCCATAATGCGATGATATGACTTCTTGGTTGAGGGAGAAGGCTTCGGATGGGACGATTTGATGGCGACGGCTGGAGTTCCTGTTGTTTCTCTCTAATAACAGGATAAGCGTCGGCCCTATATGACCGCTTCTCCGGCGTCGCTTGGTGGTTCTGGAAACGATACCGGGCGGGTGCGTTCGCCATAAATGTTTAAGCTACGCCACAGGCCGTTTGAGCTCGCCATAATGCGCCCTGCACTCGCGCTCGCGGGCCTCGCGTTGTCGGCCGCCGTGGCCTGGGCTCAAGCGCCACCGCCCAGCATCGAGGTGCAACCAGGCCGGGTTTTCTGTGACCAGAGCATAACCTATCGGATTGCCGCGCCCGCCACGGTGCCGGAGCCGTACCGGGGCTTTCTCGGGGCCTGGAGCGATGCGGCTTGGGACGCCAATACCTGTGCAGCACTGATCGTCGAGAATGTCGATCCGGACGGCACTGCTTCAATCATCTACGCCTACGGGCCGCTCGGATCGAGCGCACGGATCACCGGCGGGACATTGCACGGGACCGGAATCATCGGCGACGGCGGGCTCAGATTTCAGAACTCCGACGGCACTCAGTTCGCTTTCCGCCCCGGCATCGCCGATCTGATCGGACGGATGACGGCCCCCAACGGCCAAGCATACGAGGCCGCCTTCAAGAAGACCTTGTGAAGCCCGACCGCTATTCGGCACCGCAATACCCGTCAGTTCCTTGCGAGTTGACGCCCGCAAAAGGCATTCCTAAATTCGCAGTCGCTGGGTTCGACCACCGCGTGGTTGACTTGCCGGTGCTCGTCGGCCTCGCTTGGCTGACGAACAGCGGATGACCACATACACAGACTATCAATCGTAGATCGACCGCAGCTACGGGTGAGACCGCCCGTGAGACGGATCATCACATGTGGTTCCGCATGCTTCGACCCCTCCTGCCTTCCCCGATAAACGAGCTCAACGAACGCAGCCGGGAGATCTTCCGCCTGATTGTCGACGGCTATGTCGCAACTGGCGAGCCGATCGGCTCGCGCACCCTGTCACGGCGCCTTGGGCAGAACTTGTCGCCGGCGACGATCCGCAACGTCATGGCGGATCTGGAGGAAGCGGGGCTGCTGTACGCGCCTCACACCTCGGCGGGTCGGCTGCCGACCGAGCTCGGGCTGCGCCTGTTTGTCCACGGTCTGCTTGAGATCGGGGGACTGGCCGAAGACGAACGCCGAAGCATCGAGAGCCTGTGCGTTGCCCGCGGGAAGAGCCTGCCGCAAGCGCTCGAGGAAGCAACGACCGCGCTGTCTGGTCTGTCACATTGCGCAGGCATAGTTGTGGTGCCCAACCAGGACCGACCCTTGAAACACATCGAATTCGTCAATCTCGGTCCTGGGCGCGCCCTCGTAGTGCTGGTAACCGAGGACGGGCTCGTCGAGAACCGTGTCATCGAAGTTCCAGCCGGCCTGCCTCCGGCCGCGCTGACCTCCGCCGGCAACTACCTCAACGCCAGGCTGATCGGCCGGACGGTCGAAGAGGCAAAGGCGGAAATCGAGCAGGAAATCGCGTCCAATAAGGTCCAGCTCGACGAGCTGACTTCGAAGCTCGTCGCGGCAGGACTTGCCAACTGGGCCGGCGGCGACGAGGGCAGCGCGCTGATCGTGCGCGGACAGGCCAATCTGCTCGAAGACGTCACCGCGCTCGCCGATCTCGAAAGGCTGCGCACTCTTTTCGAGATGCTCGAAACCAGAGAGACCATGCTGCGTCTGCTCGACGCCAGCAAACGGGGCGAAGGCGTGCAGATCTTCATCGGTGCCGAAAACCGCCTTTTCGGGGTCGCCGGCTGCTCAATGGTGATCGCTCCCTACCAGAACAGCCGCGAGCAGATCGTCGGCGCGATCGGCGTCATCGGCCCAACTCGGATCAACTATGCCCGCATCATCCCGATGGTGGACTACACCGCCAAGGTGATCGGGCGACTCATCGGATAGGGACAGACCATGGAAGATACGACGACCAAGGAGCAGGAGAAGTTTCCCGCTGCTGCGGACGAGGCTGCCAACAACAATAGCGACGGCCTCGCCGGGGCGCCAACCGAGTCGGAAGCCGAGGAATTGTCGCCAGAGGCTAGAGCCACCGAACTCGAGGCTGAATTGGCCGAGTATAAGGATCGCTTGCTGCGCGCGCTCGCTGAGACCGAGAACGTGCGCCGCCGCGCGCAGCGTGAGCGCGACGATACCTCGAAATATGCGATCGCCGGTTTTGCCAAGGACTTGCTCTCGGCGGCCGACAACCTGCGCAGGGCGCTGGAGAGCCTGCCGGCATCGGAGGCGAAAGACGAACGTACGCGCAGTCTCCTTGCCGGGGTTGCGGCGACAGAGCGCGAACTGTTGGGCGTCTTCGAGCGCCACGGGATCAAGCGCATCGATCCGAAGGGCGAAGTTTTCGACCACAATTTCCACCAGGCGATCTTTGAGACCGAGCGGCCGGACCAGCCGAGCGGCTCCGTTGTCGAGGTATTGCAGCCCGGCTATGTGCTTCATGACCGCCTGTTGCGGCCGGCGATGGTCGGCGTCGCCAAGGGCGGCCCGAGGCCGCCGGAATCCGCTTGAACCCGGTGGATTTTTGGCCGCGGAGGCCACAGCTAGCGTGGTTGTAGCGGCACGACCCGACACATATATAGACCCCAGCCACAGTCAGGGGATGGCTGTGATCACTTCCCGGGGGATCGGGACGGTGCTTCCCCGGGCCGCCCGGTCCTGCTTTACAACGAGGTGTACATGAGCAAGGTCATCGGTATCGATCTCGGCACGACGAACTCCTGCGTTGCCGTGATGGAAGGCAAGGGTGCCAAGGTGATCGAGAATAGCGAGGGTATGCGCACAACGCCCTCGATGGTTGCATTCACCGAATCGGGCGAGCGCCTCGTCGGCCAGTCAGCGAAACGCCAGGCGGTGACCAATCCCGAGAATACATTCTTTGCGATCAAACGCCTGATTGGCCGCCGCTTCACCGATCCGATGGTGAAGAAGGATATGGATCTTGTCCCGTACAAGATCATTCCCGGCGATAATGGCGACGCTTGGGTCGAGAGCCGCGGCAAGAAATATGCGCCCTCGCAGATCAGCGCGTTCATTCTGCAGAAGATGAAGGAAACGGCCGAGGCCTATCTCGGCGAGACTGTCTCGGAAGCCGTCATCACCGTTCCCGCCTATTTCAACGACAGCCAGCGCCAGGCGACCAAAGATGCCGGCAGAATTGCCGGGCTCGAGGTGTTGCGGATCATCAATGAGCCGACCGCAGCAGCGCTCGCTTACGGCATGGATAAAAAGGGCACCGGCACGATTGCGGTCTACGACCTCGGCGGCGGCACCTTCGACATTTCTGTGCTGGAGATCGGTGACGGCGTGTTCGAGGTGAAGTCGACGAATGGCGATACTTTCCTCGGCGGTGAAGATTTCGACAAAAACATTATCGACTATCTCGCCGATGAATTTCGTAAGGAGCAGGGAATCGATCTGCGCAATGATCGGCTGGCCCTCCAGCGATTAAAGGAGGCCTCGGAGAAGGCCAAGATTGAATTGTCGTCGTCGATGCAGACGGACGTCAATTTGCCTTTCATTACCGCCGATCAGCACGGACCAAAGCATCTCAACATCAAGCTGACCCGGGCGAAGCTGGAGGCGTTGGTCGACGATCTGATCCAGCGGACCATTGGACCGTGCCGCAGCGCCCTCAGGGATGCGGGGCTCAAAGCGTCGGAGATCAACGAGGTCATTCTGGTCGGCGGCATGACCCGAATGCCCAAGGTCATAGAAACCGTTAAGCAATTCTTCGGTAAGGAGCCGAATCGCAGCGTCAACCCGGACGAGGTTGTGGCCGTCGGTGCGGCGATCCAAGCGGGTGTCCTGAAGGGCGAAGTCAAGGATGTCCTGCTGCTAGACGTCACCCCGCTGTCGCTCGGTATCGAGACGCTGGGCGGTGTTTTCACTCGGCTGATAGACCGCAACACGACGATACCGACGAAAAAGAGCCAGACCTTTTCCACCGCCGAGGATAACCAGACGGCAGTCACGATCCGCGTATTTCAGGGCGAGCGTGAGATGGCGGCAGACAACAAGCTGCTTGGCCAGTTTGACTTGGTCGGAATCCCTTCGGCACCGCGCGGTATGCCGCAGATCGAAGTAACTTTCGATATCGATGCCAACGGCATCGTGCAGGTCTCTGCGAAGGACAAGGCTACCGGCAAGGAACAGCAGATCCGCATCCAAGCCTCGGGCGGCCTCTCTGAGGCCGACATTGACCGCATGGTCAAGGATGCAGAAGCGCATGCCGATGAAGACAAGAGGCGCCGCGAGCTGGTTGAGGCGAAGAACAACGCCGACGCGCTGATCCATACGACCGAACGGACGTTGAACGAGAGTGGCGACAAGGTTCCGCAGGCCGACCGCGACGCGGTGCAGCAAGCCGTCCAGGCTTTAAAGGATACCCTCGGCAGCGAAGACGCCGGTCAAATCAAGGCCAAGACCGAGGCGCTAGCCCAGGTCTCGATGAAGCTCGGGGAGGCGCTGTACAAGGCCCAGCAGGCCGAAGCCGGCGACGGTGGTGCGTCACAAGGTGGGCCGTCGCACGGGGCTGCCGCCGGCAATGACAAGGTGGTCGACGCAGATTTTGAGGAGGTCGACGATCAGAAGAAGCGCGGGTCAGCGTAATCGGTACAACCGAGGTGCCGGACAGTTGCGAACATCCCGGCGGAAAATCCGCCGGGATGATTCATGGTGGAGGAACTCCCTCTCGAACGCATGTCAACCATGGCTAAGCAGGATTTTTACGAGATCCTCGGCGTCTCCAAGTCAGCGAGCGCCGATGAGCTAAAAAGGGCTTATCGAAAACTCGCTATGAATCATCACCCGGACCGTAACCCGGGTGACAAGGGGGCCGAACAAAAGTTTAAGGAAATCAACGAAGCCTACGACATCCTCAAAGATGATCAAAAGCGCGCCGCCTATGACCGCTTTGGTCATGCCGCTTTTGAGCAGGGGGCCGGGCGCGGCCCGGGTGATTTCGGGTTTTCCGGAGGGTTCGCCGACATCTTCGATGAAATGTTCGGCGAATTCATGGGCGGCGGGCGGCGCGGCCAAGGCGGACCGAGCCGCGGCAGCGATCTCCGCTACAACCTGGAAATTTCGCTTGAGGACAGCTTCCGCGGCAAACAGACGACGGTTCGAGTGCAAACATTGGTCGCCTGCGACCAATGCAAAGGCAACGGTGCCGAGGCAGGATCGAAACCGATCACCTGTCCGACTTGTCACGGCCGAGGGCGCGTGCGTGCGCAACAGGGCTTTTTCACGATCGAGCGAACCTGCGCCACCTGCCAAGGAGCGGGGCGCGTCATCGACAAGCCGTGCAAGGCTTGCGCCGGCCAGGGCCGGATTCGCCGCGAAAAAACATTGTCGGTGAACATTCCCCCGGGTGTCGAAGACGGCACCCGCATCCGGCTCGCCGGCGAAGGCGAGGCGGGCGTACGTGGCGCCCCGACGGGCGATCTATACATTTTCATCACGATAGCTCCGCATCGGATCTTTCAGCGCGATGGCGCCAACATCTATTGTCGTGTTCCGATCTCGATCACCACGGCAGCCCTCGGCGGCTCGATCGAAGTCCCGAGCGTGGACGGCAGCCGAGCACGCGTCACGGTGCCCCCCGGTACCCAATCGGGTCACCAGTTCCGGCTAAGAGGAAAGGGTATGAGCGTTTTGCGCTCACCTGCGCGCGGCGACATGTTTATTGAGGCGATTGTCGAAACCCCGGTCAATCTGACCAAGCGCCAGCAGGAGCTGCTGCGCGAATTCGAAAAAGCCGGCGACAATGCCGGGACTCACCCCGAAAGCGAAGGCTTCTTCGCGCGGGTGAAGGAATTCTTCGAGGACTTGCGGGAGTAGCATTATTCGGCCGCCGCCGGTTCACGGCTAGCCACTGTAAGAGCAGGCTCGTTGGCCCTGGCGAGAACTACCTCAAGCGTCCTTTGGATTTCGGCGAGCTTTGCCGAGTGTTCGATTTTGTGGCCGAATAGATTCTTCACGTAGAAGACGTCTACCACCTTTTCGCCATAGGTCGAGATTTTGGCGCTCGAGACCTGCAGGTTGAGACCGGTCAGCGCGCGGGTCAGCTCAAATAAGAGCCCCGGTCGGTCTCGGCCATTGACCTCGATCACGGTGTGCGAGCCGCTTGCTTTGTTATCGAGGAGGACGCGAGGCGTTACGGTGAAGACCTGGGTGCGGCTTGGAAAGGCCGGTGGGCGGGCGAGTTCCCGGTGTGGCTTTAGATCACCGGTCAGTACATTCTCGAACACAACCGCGAGCTTGGCCAGTTTGTCTGGGCGGTCGAACGCGCCGCCGGCCGAATCTTGCACCCAGAAAGTGTCGAGCGCCATGCCGTTGGACATCGTCATGATCTTGGCATCGACGATATTGGCGCCACTGACCGCCAGCGCGCCGGCAATGCGGGAAAACAGGCCGGGATGGTCCGCTGTATAGAGGGTTATTTCGGTTACCGATCGATGGGGATCGACCCGTTTCTCAACGGTCAGAGGCGCGCCGCTCGCCTCTGCCTCGCGCATCAAGCGCGCATGGCGCGCATGCGTGGCAGGATCGAAAGACAGCCAGTAAAATGAGTAACCGCGACTGACAAACGTCGCGAACTCTGATTCGCTGAAATCGGGCAGCAACCGGTGGGCCGCAGCCTGAGCTGTTGCTGCACGAGCATCCTGCCCTTCGCCGCTGAGCCCGCCGGAGATCACTTCGATTGCCCGCTGATAGAGCTCGCGCAGTAGCGCCGCCTTCCAGCCGTTCCAGACCTTCGGACCGACAGAACGGATGTCGGCCGCGGTCAACACCAAGAGCAGCTTCAACCGCTCCGGAGATTGCACGCGCTCGACGAAATTGCCGATTGTCTGCGGATCGCCGATGTCGAGCTTGAATGCGGTGCTGCTCATCAACAAATGCCAACGTACGAGCCAGGCGACAGTCTCGGTCTCCTGCGCCGAGAGCCCTAGCCGGGGTCCGAGCTTCAGAGCGATCTGCTCGCCGATTTCCGAGTGATCGCCGCCCCGGCCTTTGGCGATGTCGTGCAGCAGAGCTGCTAGATAAAGAGCACGGCGGGAGACGATCGTCGGCATCAGCTGGGTGGCCAGTGGAAGCTCCTCATCGAGGAGCCCGCTCTCGATCTTATGCAGGATCCCAATTGCAAACAGCGTATGCTCATCCACCGTGTAAACGTGATACATGTCGTACTGCATCTGCGCGACGACACGACCAAAATCGGGGATGAAGCGGCCGAACACCCCGGCTTCGTTCATCCTCCGCAGTGCCGTTTCCGGATCTTTGCGGGAGGTCAGGATTTCGAGAAACAGGCGGTTGGCCTCCGGATCCTCTCGCAGCTGTCGATTGATCAGCCTGAGTGACTGACTGGCCCCTCGCAAGGCGCGAGGGTGGATGTCGAGTTCGTGTTGCTGGGCGACATGAAAGAGCCGAAGCAGCCCCACTGGATCTTTTTTAAAAAAATCCTCCGACGGAATAGTCAGCCTCTCACCGTCCACGATAAAGCCACCGAGGGCCCGCCGCCCATTCCCCCAGCGTACCCAGGACAGCCGGCGTTTGTGCTTCTGATCGGCTTCGAGAATTGCGCAGAAGATCCGGGTCAGATCCCCGACATCTTTGGCCACCAGAAAATAGTGCTTCATGAAGCGTTCGACGCCGCGGCTGCCGGCATGATCGGTGTAGCCCATCCGCCGCCCGATCTCAGTCTGCAGGTCGAAGGTCAGCCGCTCCTCGGCACGACCGGCGAGGTAATGGATGTGGCAACGAACGGTCCACAGGAACTTCTGGGCACGATCGAATCGTTGCGACTCTTCCGCCGACAACACCCCCAACTCTACGAGCTTGCCGACATCGTCGGTGCGATAGATGTATTTGGCTATCCAAAACAATGTGTGCAGGTCTCTGAGCCCGCCCTTACCCTCCTTGACGTTGGGCTCGAGCTGGTAACGGCTGTCGCCGACTCGCTTGTGCCGCGCATCCCGTTCGGCGAGCTTGCTTGCGACGAACTGCGCCGCACTACCCTTTACGATGTCCGAATCAAAGCGTCGTTTGAGTTCATTGAAGAGGGCTTGTTCGCCCCATATGTAGCGCGCCTCCAGCAGTCCGGTGCGGATCGTCAGATCGGATCTGGCCTGACGGAGGCATTCGTCGACGGACCGGGTCGATTGCCCGATCTTGAGGCCAAGGTCCCACAGCAGATAAAGGAGATACTCGACAACCTGCTCGGTATGGGGAGTTCGCTTGTACGGCAGCAGGAACAAGAGGTCGACATCGGAATAGGGCGCCAGTTCGCCGCGCCCATAGCCCCCCACTGCAACGATAGCCAGCCGCTCGCCCGAAGTCGGGTTGGGGAGAGGGTAGATTACCTGGGTCACGAGATCGAACAGCGCGCGGATCAACTGATCCATCAAGAAGCACTGCTCGCGGATCGTTGCGGCGCCGTCGCCGGTCGCCTCGAAGCGGCGATGGATCTCTGCGCGGCCCTCTGTCAGAGCCACCTTTAAGGGCGCGACGAACGCACTGCGATCGAGTGCGGGAGCTGCGATCGATAATGTCGCGTTGCCGGGTGATGCTGCCCATGACGATTCCCTTCGTCCGGAACTCTCTCCGGCGCTAAAGACTTCCGCTGGTATCGACGGTGATGACCGAGCCGATCGTGTGCTTGAGATGGGTAATGCAAGCCATTACCGCGAGGGTATTTTCGGTGTGATTGCTCTCCTCAGGCCGCGGTGCGCGGACCGGCGATGTCCGCTAGAAGCGGGTTGAACCGGTCGGCTGCTTCGTATTGAACCCAATGCCCCGCTCCGCAGATCACTTCGAACCGGGCGCCTGGTTGGATATTGCGCAATGTGCGGGCGCGATCATCGAGATGAGGGTAGGCGGTCGCGTCGCGCTCACCCCAAATCCCGTCGATGCGCGCCTTGATGAGCGGTAGCGCCCGGGCGAGCGTGTCCGCGCGTGAGAACCTCCGGCTCTTTACGCGGCCTCGCGGTGCGTTCTGCGTCTGGATGTAGACCGCAAGTTCGTCGATCTTGCCTCGGTCGGCGATCATCAGTGCCGCGAGATTATGACGGGCGACAGCGAGCGCTTCGGCCTCGGAAGCACCTTCGGGCAGTCGACGACTGCGATCGATAATGTCGCGTTGCCGGGTGATGCTGCCCATGACGATTCCCTTCGTCCGGAACTCTCTCCGGCGCTAAAGACTTCCGCTGGTATCGACGATGATGACCGAGTCGATCGTGTGCTTGAGATGGGTAATGCAAGCCATTACCGCGAGGGTATTTTCGGTGTGATTGCTCTCCTCAGGCCGCGGTGTGCGGCTCGGGCGGTGTAGCCGACTCGCCCAGACCCGGTAGATCTGGTGCCGCTACGGTGAAGGTCCGTGATAACGGAATGACGTTGCGAATCCAGTGGGTCCACGAGCCGTAGCCGCCGTGCAACAATACAAGCGGCGGCCCTTCTCCCCACACATGCCAAACCATGTGGCCGTCCCCGCAAGGCGTCTCGACTCGTCGCGCTTCGGCCGCCACACCCTTCACGAAAGCCACGGTATTTTCGCTGACCAGACTCGACATCGGCCCCTCGTCATTGTCTGCCACAGGCTGATAACCGGTTTCACCCCGAACGCCTAGGCCTGCGGCCGAAAGCAAGTGTGGAACCCCCTTCGAACGGGCCTGTTCAGCCAAATGGAACGGGTTTTATCCAGGAGACGAGCCCATGGAAAACAAGAGAGAGCGCGCGCACGACATTACCGAAGAAGGTTTGGACAAAGTCGTAGAGGGCGACACCGAGATCGGCAAAAAGTTGATCGACAAAGCGAAGCAGATCGATCCCAAAGCGGTCGAGGAATTGGCTGAAGAGGTAGAACGCGACAAGGAGAAGGCAGAACAGTTCGTCAATAAAGGTTAGGCGGGTCGACTTGCAGCCTCTCCGCTCTGCCGCGCCTGCAGCGTACCGCACGAGTAAGGCCTCG
>WNFJ01214036.1_pt2 | contig 13348 bp, 11 predicted proteins | sample 5400461 | NCBI WGS metagenome assembly WNFJ01 (sample SAMN13153349, study PRJNA577476) | soil metagenome | isolation source: 115 cm saprolite on Douglas fir-dominated hillslope | place: USA:California | collected 2013-09-17 | reverse complement strand
CTCGTTCGATTCGATGGATGCTTCGAAGATCGCCGTGCCGGCTCAGTGGTGGACCTGAACAAGATTTTCGGGCTGTCTGATACAGATGTTTGGGCCGCCGGGAAATCAGGGACGGTGCTTCGCCGAGCGCCCAACGAATGGGAGACCACTCAACTCCCCACGCGAAGAACCTTTTCAGCCATCGGCGGAACGTCGACCGATGACCTTTGGGTGGTTGGAGATGGCGGAACCTCATTTCACTTTGATGGTCACAGTTGGTCTAATGTTTCGAGCCCTACGCCGGAAGATCTCACTTCAGTCTGGGCGAGCAGCCCGGACGATGTGTGGGCGGGGAGTTGGCAACGCCCGGGCGGGTACAATGCATTTTTACACTGGGACGGCGCTGCGTGGTCCCAGTGGATACCGCATCCCCAAGGTACCGTCCTGGGGTTTTTCGGGTTTGCGCCGGACGACGTATGGGCCGTGGGCTCTTGGTGTGACTACCATTCCCCGTTCGATCCACTTTGCTTGAAGCAAGCATCGCACTTCGATGGAAGCACCTGGACGGTGTATTACGTGGCACCCGCCGCCCACGATGTCGGTGAGCGCCTGGTGGCTATCTGGGGCAGTGAGCCTCGAGACGTTTGGGCTCTGGGCGAGAACAGCGCCGTGTACCACTGGGATGGAGAGCGCTGGTCGGCGGTCGATTTCCCACGGATTTTCGGGTGCAAAGGTCTTTGGGGTCGCGCGGCGAACGACATCCTCGCTACCTGCGGACATTCTGTCATTCACTGGGACGGTGTCGGCTGGTCTATTGCGCCCGCGCCAGTTGAACAGTACCTGACCGGCGTATGGAGCGCGGGGTCCACCTTCTGGATAGTCGGAGGAGGCGGGGCCGTTTTAAGGTACGACGCGCCCAATCACTAATGATGGCCTTACCCGTCGTCGCCGGTTCTTTGGCGACCTGCGGCTTAAAGCCGCGATCAAGGTAAGGCTACGGTGGGCGAATTCCTGGCTGTGGCAAGAGCTCCTCGGAGCTCAGTGAGTGCCCTAGGATTGTTCCCCTTTCCCCGACGACCCAAAATTAGGAATCGATTCCCCACAAATCACTCAGTCTTTGTGCACTCAGCGTTGGCAGGACCGACCAACGGTCGCCGTCCCAAATGAACGACCGGGTTCCATTCTTCTTCGCGACGAGCTTCGCTCGGCAATTCGGCGCAGAGCGGACACCTCGGGATGCTTCACTCGTCCATCGTCCGCCGGGGAAACCACCTTCCGTTCGCCATCTCGCCCGCCTATTCCAGGCGCTTGGCGCAATCCCGCAGTATTTCAGCCTCCCACGGGGGCCTGGTGCGATTCTTGGGATGGGTCAGGTCGCTCGGTATCCGTCCTACGAGGTGCAGGAATACCGCGGCCGAGTGCTTGTAGGCGGAGACCGGCTCGCGAAAAGCGACATTCCCGAGGTATTGCAGCGCATCGGAAAGCGCGAGGTAAGCCGGGTCGCCGGCCTCCCACAGCCGGTCCCGCTCGGCAAACTTCTCCGGGGCGAAGGTGGCAAGACCGAGCAAGTAGTCCGATCCGTACTCGATCATATCGATGCCCAGGTCGTTGCCGGTGAAGATCTGGAAGTCGGGCCGCCGCGCGTCGCGCAGCGCCAGTCTTTCGAATTCGATCAGGCGGTCCAGAGAGGAGTGTTTCATCCCTTTTAGTTCTGGGATGTCCATCAATCCCCGAACCGTGTCGTCATCGAAAATTTCGCCATTGGGCGCGAACATCCGACCGAACCCCTTGGCCGCCGCCTGATACACGGCAATTTTCTCCCTGGCCGGCTTTCCATGCAGCCGCGCCGTCTGAAACAGAATCGGGATGCCCCCCGCGGCGACGATCTCATCCATCCGCCGGCGATAGAGGGGGACCAGCTTGCCGTCTCGATCTTCAACGTAGGCACCGGCCACAAACGGTACGCCCTGCCCGAGGGCCTCCCGCGTCCATCGCAGAACTTGATGTTGTTCGGCATCGCTCAAAAAATTCACGTAGCTGGTGTCCATGTTGACCGCGTTCATCAGGCCGGCGCGGTGCGTCGCAAGAAGATGGCGCTGAAATGATTCGACGGCCACGCGCCCGTCGGTCTCATAGGGCAGCAGGGCCGCAGCAATGCCCTGTATTTTACGCAGCGGTTGCCGGCGCTCGTTCAGTGCTTCAAGCTTCATCGTTGCCCTCGAGCCTCTCATCGCCTGTTCTCATTGTCGCCTTGACGTTCCTCAACTGGGCTCCGGCCTCCGATTCCCGGTAGTACCGGTCCAAGGGGTAGCAACCTGACGGCAGCCCGTTGCGCGGGGCGGTGGTGCAATCACTGAAGGTCCGGCAAATCCGCTTTCGCTCCAGGGTTCGCCCTTCGAGCACGTCGCGGAGCAATTCGGGATAGCTCAGCGCCATTCGGCCGAGGCCAACGAGATCGACCCAACCCTCGCGCACCGCTGCCTGCGCCACCGCGGGCAAGAATTCCTGAAGGTAGCTGTAGCCGGAGCCGACAAAGATCAGTTTTGGAAATCGCTGCTTCAGCTGCCGCACCACATTCATCTGCCGCGCCACACCAACCAATGGATCTTCCGGCGGCAGGTATCCATCGGAAGGGGGAAAAAGGGCGGGACGCTGAATGTGCGGGCAATAGTAGGGACTGCCCGCGGTCAGATTCACCAGTTGGATGTCCAGTTGCCCGAGCAAGGTGAGAAAGAGCACCGACTCGCGAAGATCGGGTTCAGTGGGACTGAGCGGGTCGAGTCCAAAGCCCCAGCGGTAGGGAACCAGCCCGGAATCCGTTTCCGGAATTCCCACCCCCGGCTTTCCCGGCGATGAAAGCTCGGGGTCCGCGGTGAAGGGGATCGCGTCGAACGCCGAGAGCCTGACGCCGATCTTCAGTCCCGGCGCGGTGGACCGCAATCCCTGCACCACCTCTCTCAAGAAGCGGGTGCGATTCTCAAAGGAGCCCCCATATCGTCCTGAGCGCGTATGGGCGCCGAGAAACTCGTGCGCCAGATAGCCGTGACAATGCTTGATGTCCACAAAGTCGAAACCCAGCTCCCAGGCCAGTCTTCCGGCGCGGTGGAAGTCTTCGACGATGGCGCCGATCTCGGCATCGGTGAGCAGTGGATGTTCAGGCGGCAAATGCTGTCGCCGGTCTAGAATCGGATGGCGATGGACGATGAGCGGCTCCGGCCGATCGGCCGCGTTTGGGCGGCTGTAGCGCCCGGAATGGGTCAATTGCAATCCGATGATCAGACCCTCGTCTGAACCGACCGCTCGCCGATGCTCTTCGATCAGCACCGCGCGCAGTTGTTCCAGGCCCGCGCGGGTGTGGGGTGCCGCCAGCAGTTGGTTGGGATTGGCGCGGCCGTCGTGGGACACCGCGACCGCTTCTCCACCCCAGATCAATTTTGCGCCACTGAGCCCGAATCGCCGCCAGCGACGCAACGTGTTCTCGGTCGGGTTGCCGTCGGCTGATCCGTCCCAGCCCTCCATCGGGTGAATCGCAATGCGATTGCCGAGCCGGATTTCTCCCTGGGTCAGCGGCTGCGCCAACGGCGACTCAGCTCCGCGCAACAGCTCGGGGTCGCAGGGAATGCTCAGCCGCAGCGAATCCAGATGCTCCAAGAAACCGGAGACGCCCCGGAGACTCGCCACCCGCACCATGCCCGGCGCGCTCAAATCACCGCTCGTTTTCTGGGCAGCGCGGTGACCGCGAGCGCCCCGAGCAAGGCCATGCCGATGAGGACCAGAAAACCGCTCCGATAGCTCCCGGTCACGTCGCGCAGACGTCCAATCAGCCAGGGAGAAACGGCTTCCGCGACGCCATCCACGGTCACGATCAATCCCATCAGTCGGCCGAGCATGCGCAGATCGAAAATCTCCGCGGTCATCAGCGGGATGATCATGTAGTCGCCGCCGAGTCCAATCCCGAAGATCACCGCGAAGATGAACACCGCGGTTCTAGCCTCGGCAAAAAACAAGAAGGGGATCGCCAGCGCCACCAAAAGGTAGATCAACAACATCACATATTTCTTGGCGACCCGATCCGCGAGCCAGCCCATCAGGAGCCGTCCGACGATGCTGAATGCCAAAACGAGCGAGAGGATTTTCGCCGACTCGGATTGCGCGTAGTGCTGGTCGAGGCTGAGGAAGAGCTTCAAGTTCTGCTGCGTGCCGCTGACCGCCGCGATCGAGCACATGCTGCCGAGCGCGAGCAGATAAAAAGGAAGCCCCTTGAACGCGGCCTTCATCGACGGCGGTTTGTCGAGCCGGCGTTTGTCCAACTCGAAGGAGGGCTCTTTCAAGAAGAAAGCCATCGGGAACGCGATCACGATGATCAAGACGCCGAGAGCGCGCAGTGCCGTCTGCCAGCCGAAGTGTTGCACCAGGGTATGCGAGATTAACGGAACGACCGCGCCGCCGAGCCCAATGCCCAGGTAGGCAATTCCCATCGCCTTGCCTCGCGATTTGTCGAACCGGCGAGAGAGCAGGACCTGGTTGGGCAGCGGACCACCAAACATGTAGCCCAGCGCATTCAGCACGTAGAAAAAATAGAAAAGGGTCAGCGTTGAGATGCTGCCCAGCCCGATCAAGGCCACCCCCGCTAAGAGAATGCCCAGCATCATCAGCCGGCGTGGCCCGAACCGGTCCACCATCCACCCGGCGACGAACCCCAGCAAGGGCCCCACCACCAACTTGCTCAGCGCGTTTCCCGAAGTGACCTGGGCGCGGGTCCACCCGAACTGCTGGACCATGAAATCGTAATAGAAAGGCAGGCCCCAAAGCCCCAGGCCCACGATGCAGAAGAGAGCGAAAAATGCCGTTGCCAGCGGCTGAACGGCAGACGGTTTGATCAACGACTCCGATGCGGATTCGATCGGAGGGTTTAGAGTCTCGGGGGTCACTGTTTAGAGCCCCCAGGGGAGAAGGAGATCCGGTATTCTTCGCCCGCTTCAACCGGGAGCGAAATGGTGCCGTCTTTCCCTTGAGAAAAAGGGATCGTCTTGTGGCCCGCGCGGATCGCGGCGATCGGCTGGCCGGAAGGAGCTCGCAGGCGGTGCGTTCCCGCGACGAGCGGATGCAGTTTTGCCGAGGTGAGCTTGCCCTGGCTCCAGGCGAGGTCCACTTCCATTCCCCCTCTGGCCCTCAAGCCATTGATATGGCCGTCGCTCCAGGCTCGAGGCAGGGCGGGAAGAAAACTGATCTCCCCGGCATGGCTTTGCAAAAGCATCTCTGCCATCCCCGCCGTTCCGCCAAAGTTTCCATCGATCTGAAAGGGCGGATGATTGTCGAACAGATTGGGCAAGGTCGATTGGCGCAGCAGCACCAGAATGCTGTCGTGGGCGAGATCCCCTTCTTCCAGACGCGCCCAGAAGTTGATGATCCAGGCCCGACTCCACCCGGTGTAACCGCCTCCCGCGCTCAGCCGTCGTTCCAACGCGACTCGCGCCGCCCTCGCGAGCTCAGGCGTTCCGCGCGGGGTGATCTGATTTCCCGGATGAAGCGCGAAGAGGTGTGAGATGTGGCGATGATTGGGTTCCTGCTCGTCGTAATCTTCGGCCCATTCTTGAAGTTGGCCATGCCGGCCGATCTGCAAGGGGAGGAGCCGGGCTCGGGCGGCGACGAGCTTGCCGCGAAAATCGGGATCGACTCCGAGGAGCTCGCTGGCTTCGATCAGTCGGCCGAAGAGCGCATCGAGGATCTCCAGGTCCATCGTCGGAGCCATGCACATCCGAGCCACCGTTCCATCGCTCATCCGATATCGGTTCTCGGGGGAAGTCGAGGGGCCGGTAATCAGATGGCCCTTTCCATCTTCGACCAGATAGTCGAGGAAGAACTCCCCGGCCTCCTTCATGATTGGATAGGCCCATTCGGCGAGGAAGGCGCGGTCTCTCTGAAAGTCGTAGTGGTCCCAGAAGTGGAGGCTCAGCCAGGCCGCGCCCACCGGCCACATGCCCGGCCCGAAGCTGTCCACCGGCGCAGCGTGCCCCCAGGCATCGGTGTTGTGGTGGGCGACGAAACCGCGCGCCCCGTACATTCGCTTCGCCGTGTCGCGCCCCATCGGAAGCAGATTCTTCACCAGGCTGAACAACGGCTCGTGCATTTCCGAGAGGTTGGTCCCCTCCGCCGGCCAGTAGTTCATCTCGGTGTTGATGTTGATCGTGTACTTGCTCTCCCACGGAGGGACCATGCTGTCGTTCCAGATCCCTTGCAGGTTTGCGCCGAGAGTCCCGGGGCGGCTGCTGGAGATCAACAGATAGCGCCCGAACTGGAAGTACAGCGTTTCAAGTTGGAGGTCCGTCTCGCCACTTTTCACCCTGGCCAGCCGTTCATCCGTCGGCAGCTGCCGCGCCTTCGGGTCGCTCTCGCCGAGAACGAATTCCACGCGCCGAAAGAAGCTCCGATGGTCGGCGACGTGCGCCGAGCGCAGCTGCGCCAATGGCTTCTCCGCCGAGGCGAGATACCGTTCGGCGGTTCGCCGCGGATCCGGATCGCGCAGGTTCGTCGCCGCTGAGAGAAACAAGGTGACGCTGTCCGCGTTCTCGACCGTCAGCTTGTCCCCCTTTGCCTCGATGCTGCCGCCCTGAGGAACCGCGCGAAGCACCGCGAAGACCCTTGCGCCCACCTTCCTTTCCAGCGAGTGGCGCTCTTCGTCGCGCGCGATGGCCTCGCCGGTCATCACCACCCGATCGCGAGCAACCGCCTGGGTCTTGCCGTCTTGAGGGCGGGTCAGCGTCGCGGAGAAGGACAGTTGACCGGGCTGGTCGCAGGCGAGGTGAATCACCAGCAGCTGGTCCACCGCGGAAGAGAAGACCGTCCGGGTGAAATGCGCCTCGCCCACGCGATAACGAGTGCGAGCGATCCCGTTTTCGATGTCGAGCTCGCGGCGATATTCGCTGACGTCAGCGGTGCGCGGACGGAACTTGATCCAGAGATCGCCCAGCGACTGATAGGGCGGAAGGCGGGCGGGGATCCCCATCAGCGTGCGGTCGGCGAGGTCCTGCGCCTGCAGCGGTTTGCCGGCGAGAAGGAGCCTACGCACCTCGCTCAGATTCTGCAGGGCTTCCGGGTTGACGCGGTCCCGCTTCTCTCCCGCCCAGACCGTGTCCTCATTGAGCTGGATCTGCTCGAGATCGACCCCGCCGAAGACCATCCCGCCCAGCCGTCCATTTCCGACCGGCAGCGCTTCCACCCATCGCGTGGCGGGTTGCCGATACCAGAGGACGGCCTCGGAGGGCGAAGCGCGTAGGTTGTCTTTGACGCCACAACACAGAAGCGGGAAGAACAGCGCGCGGAGCGCAAGCAGCGGGAGGACTGATTTTCGAGGGCTCACCGGTCAGACCCACAGCAGCGGCTGGCGAATTGGAAAGTTGCGAATCGCCTCTTCCACGGCTGGATCCGGATTCAGCGTTTTCCACAGCTCGAGGTATTCCGGAAGCCCATAGGCCAGTCCGGCGAAGAGCAAGCTCGGCTGCCTTAAGGGAAACTGATCGAAATATTGAACGTCGGGAGGGCGCGGCCAGGCCTTCTTGTCGGCGATAAAGGGAACCATGAACTCGAAGGCCTTCCTCAAGCCCCTGCCATCCGGGGTGCGAAAGGTGAACAGGTTGTCCTCGGCAGTGGAGAGGATCTGGCACGCCGTGGACATCGCATCGAGATTGAACAGCGAATAGCCGTAGGGTTTGGTTCGCCGAAGCTCCTCCGGAAAACTGCCGTCGGAGGCGATCTGGTGGGGTGCGAGGACGGTCTTGAATCGGTTCCGACAGTAGCCGGTCAGATCGTGGTTCGCAGTCAGCCGGGCGAACTCGGCCACCTGCATCACCCAACACGTGCCGTGGTTGTTCTTCGTATCCCGCTCGTCTTTTCCGTGCGGCGAAGTGGTCATCCAGTGGAGATAGTCGGCGAACCATTTCTGGATTTGCCCGCTGTCAGACTTGCTGACGACGCGCGATTCCTCGAGCACCGGGATCGCCCGCGCCACCTCGACCAGATGAATCGTGTCGATGATGCCAATCCCTCGCCCGGTGGTGATTCCCTGGATCGCCTGGGCATACTCGAGGTGGGGATTCATCAAGGTGGCGGGATCGACGAACCATGTCTTCAAGTGCTTGGCGGCGTGGGATGCGTATCGGTTGTCTTTGGTCAGCTTCCACGCGGCGGTGAGGGCCGGCATCTGCAAGCTGAGCCGGATGAGGGCGTGCCGATGGTCGACGAAATTCTCGGGATTGCTGTAGCCATCGCGCTGAATGTACGGGCCCTGGGAGCTCTTCGGATCCGGCCACCAATAATCCGCCTCGGAAAAGTAATCGTGTTTTCCTCCAGCGCTTCGAGGGCTGGAGTAGGCGGTGATCGAAATCGGTTCCTCGCGCAGATAGCCGTTTGCCGCCTTGAGGATCCTCGCGCGATCGATGGTCGCGATGTCGATCCCCGCGGCGCGGCTCTTCTCGGCGGCGGATGAGAACCGTGGTGCCGCCAGTGCTCCCAACCCGGCGCCTAGGGCCAGACAGAACTGCCGCCGAGAACTGATGGCCGGCGAGGACGCTCTCATCAGGCGCTCCGTTTCCAGCCGAAGATCTTTTCCGTCAACATCCACTTCTCTCCCGGCTTGGCCCCGGGCAACGGTTGCTGGAATTTCCACATCCATCGCTCCCACTCCAGGACTTTAGGATTTGTCGCGTCGGCGTTTGCCTTGGCGGAGAAGGAGAACGACTCATTCACCTCCATGATCATGAAGAGCCGGGCGCCGAGGAGGTAGATTTCCATCTCCTCGATGCCCGAGGCCCGGATGCTTTGAAGCACCTCCGGCCAGACGTCCTGGTGGCAGCGGCGGTATTCGGCGATCAGCGCCGGGTCGTCCTTGAGATCGAGCGCGAGGCAGTAGCGGCGGTTCATTTGGACGCGCTCTCGAGCACGGTTGGCCGCAGGCGGGCCGAGGCGGGCTTATGTCCGGCGACCGCGAAGTAGAGGACGTAGGCATAGCAGAGCAGCGGAACGAAGAACGCGTACTGGATGTTCGAGAGATCGGAGATCCGACCCATGATCGCGGGGCAGATCGCGCCACCGATGATCGACATCACCAGAAGCGAAGACCCGCGCTTGGTCAACCGGCCGAGGTTTTTGATGCTCAGGGCGAAGATCGTCGGGAACATGATCGAGTGGAAAAAACCGATCAGAACGATGGCGAAGACGGAGACCGCACCGGAGCTAGCCACCGAGACCGCCGCGCAGACCAGCGAGCCTCCGGCGAACAGAGCCAACAGATTCGGGGGCGAAATCCGCTTCATCATGCCCGAGCCGGCGAAGCGGCCGATCATGAAACCGAGGATGTGTAGCTTGAGATAGTTGGCCGCGTCCTTGGCGGTGATCCCCGGCTCGGCGTGCTGCGAGAAGCGAATGATGAAACTGGCGACGCCCACCTGAGCCCCGACGTAAAGAAACTGGGCGAGCACGCCGCGGACGAGATGGCCATGGGAGAGAACCTTGCTCCAGCCCAGGGGTGCAGTCCCCGTTTCACCCGGGTCTGCCTGCTCGCGCACTTCGGGAAGGTGGGTGAAATAAATCAGCACCGCGACCGCGAGAAAGATCCCGGCGATCACCAGATAGGGCACGCGCACGGTATCCACCTGCGCGGCGAGGTAGGAATTTAATTGCGCGGGCGACAGCTGGGCGAGCTGCGCCGCGGTGTATTCGGTCGTGGTGAGGATGAAGGCCGCGCCGAGGATCGGCGTAATCACCGCCCCGACGGCGTTGAACGATTGGGTGAGATTGAGCCGGCGCTCGGCGCTTTGCGGCGGGCCCAGCGTCGTGACGTAGGGATTGGCGGCAACTTCGAGAAAGCTCTGGCCGCTGGCCATCACGAAAAGGGAAAAGAGGAAAAAGCCATACAGGTGCGAGGAAGCCGCGGGCAAGAACAACAGTGCGCCGGTAGCGCAGAGCAACAGGCCGACGAGGATCCCCTTCTTGTAACCCAGGCGCTCCATCAGCCGGCCGGCGGGGAACGCGGCGAGAAAGTAGCCCCCGAAAAACGCGATCTGGATGAAGGAGGACTGGAAGTCGGTGAGGCCAAACGTGGATTTGAGGTGGGGAATGAGGATGTCGTTGAGGTTGACCCCGAGCGCCCAGAGAAAGAAGAGGGTGGTGATGAGGACCAGAGGAACGGCGTAGCGGCGCTCGGTCAAGGGGACCGAAGGGTGCGCGGCGGCCGAGGCATCGGGCTCAGAGATCATCCGGATTCACCTTCAAAGCGCACGATCGAGATGGACGTAGCCGCCATCCACATGGAGGTGCTGGCCGACGATGTGCCCCGCGCGCGGCGAGAGCAGGAACACCACCATCGCGGCGATTTCTTCGGGGGCGGTCAGTCGCTTTTCGAAGGGAATTTTCGCGGTGATCGACGCCAGTTTGGCCTTGGGTTGATCGAAGGTTTCGAGCCATTGCCGATAGAGCGGAGTCAGCACTTCGGCGGGAATGACCGCATTGACGCGGATGCCGAAGGGCAACAGCTCCACCGACCACTCCCGCGTCAAAGCGAGAATCGCTCCTTTGGAGGCGGCATAGCCGGAGGTCCCGCCCTGACCGGTGAGCGCGACCTTCGAAGCGATGTTGACGATGTTTCCCTTCGCCGCCTTGAGGGAGGGCAGGGCGTAGTGCGCCATGTGGTAGTAGTGCAGGAGGTTCCGCTCGAGGGAAGCGACGAAGCCCGCCGGGGTTCCTTGTTCGAGGCCGACGCCGTCGTTCACCCCGGCGTTGTTGACCAGGGCGTCGAGGCGATGAGCCAGGCCGAGCGCGCGCTCCACCGCGCTTAGGCAGCTCGCCGGCGAAGAGAGATCGCACTCGATGAAGTGAGCGGTGAAGCCATCGCCGGCGAGCCGCGCGAGCAGGTCCCGGCCGGCTGCGGCGTCCCGGTCAACCACCATCGGAACGGCGCGCTCCTGCGCCACCGCGCGGGCGATCGCCGCGCCGATGCCCTTGGCTCCTCCAGTAATGAGCACCACTTTATTGTCGACGTCCAGGTTCATCGCGCACCGCCTTCAGGCCGTAGAATCGGGCGGCATTGTCGCCGAAGATCGCCGCTTGCTCATCGCCCGGCCGGCCGATCAAATAGGAGGAGATCAAATTCACGACTTGACGGTAGCTTCCCGCGAGAAGGCACACCGGCCAGTCGGAACCAAACATCAGGCGTTGGGGTCCGAAGGACTCAAAGACGACGTCGAGATAGGGTTTGAAATCGCCCGGCTTCCAATGCTCCCGGTCGGCTTCGTTGATCAGGCCGGAGAGCTTGCAAAAGACGTTCGGAGCGACGGCAAGCTCACGCATCAGGCCGGCCCACGGCTGCAACTTGCCCGCCTTGATCTCGGGCTTGCCGAGGTGATCGACGACGAAGGGCTGCCGCGGATGCGCGCCGACGAGATCGAGCACGGCGGGAAGATGTTTCGGATAGATCAGGATGTCGTAGGTGAAGCCGAATTGAGCAAGGCAGGCGATGCCGCGCTGGAAGTCGGCGCGAAGCACGAAACGCTCGTCGGGCTCGCCTTGAATGAGGTGGCGGAAGCCGCTCAGCTCTTCGAACTTCCTCCAATCCGCGAGTCGATCGGCAATGTCGGGCGCGCAGAGATCGACCCAGCCGACGACACCGAGGATGGCCGGATGGTTCTCGGCCAGATCGAGTAGAAACCGGGTTTCTTGCTCGGAGGGATCCGCCTGCACCGCGACGGTGGCGTCGATGCCGGCGGAACGGAGCTCAGGGAGCAGATGCTGGGGTAGAAAATCGCGCTTCAGCACGGACATCTCGTCGGTGATCCAGAGGTCCCGCGCCGGTCGGTAGCTCCAGAAATGTTGATGGGCGTCGATTCTCATCCCGCTCCCTCAAAGCCCGACTGCCGCCGGCGATACGCTCAACCACGCAATGTAAAAAATCCGCCGTCCAGGGGGTAGTCCGCGCCAGTGACGAAAGAAGCCGCATCGGAGCAGAGAAAGAGGGCGAGCGAGGCCACCTCGTCGGGCCTGGCCATGCGGCCGATCGGTTGTGACTGCGAGAGTCGAGCCAACATCTCATCCTCCTTGCCCGGATAATTCTTTTTCACGAAATCATCGACGAAAGGCGTATGCACCCGCGCCGGGGAGATGCAATTGCAGCGAATGTTGTCGCGAATGTAATCCCGGGCGACCGAATACGTCATCGAGAGCACCGCGCCCTTGCTTGCCGAATAGGCAAAGCGGTCCACCAGTCCGGCAGAAGCGGCGATCGAAGCCAGGTTGAGGATCACCCCGCCGCCCATCCCCCGCATGTGCGAGATCACCGCCTGCATGCAATGAAACACGCCCTTCACATTGACGCGGTAGACGGCGTCGAAGTCGGCCTCGGTGGTCGCCTCCAGATTTCCAACGTGCGCGATTCCGGCGCTGTTGACCAGGACGTGAATCCGGCCGAGACGAATGAGATCGCCAAAACAGCTTTGCACGCTTTTTCTATCCGAGACATCGCAAGGGAAGGAGGTGGCTCGACCCCCACGATCGACGATCGCTTTGGCCGAAGCGGCGGCGAGCTGGGAATTGATGTCCAGGATGTGAACCGAGGCTCCACGGAATGCAAACCGCAACGCGATCGCTTCGCCAATCCCACGCGCACCCCCGGTGATCACGACGTTCTTGCCGTGGAGAGACAACTCCGCAGAATCGTAATCGTCTTTGGTCAGAGACAACCCCGCGAGCAGGCCAGGGAGCCTCTAGCACGGGGCGAGGTGAGAGTTCAATATTGAAAACCAGTGTTTCATATTCTAAAACCTCGCCGTGACCAGCGAGGAGAGCAGGCGATGATCAGAGCGCGGGAATCCAAGTCCGCCCCGGTGGGGGTAGTGGCGAAGGTCTTAAGAATCCTCGAAGCGCTGGACAGCTCTCCCGCCGGACTGCAACTGCGAGAGATATCGCGGCAGACCGGGATCAACAAGAGCACCGCTTATCGCTTTCTCGCCCATCTGGAGAACGAAGACTATCTCTTCCGCGACAAGGGGGGCGCATACATCGTGGGGCCGAAATTGGCCCGGTTGGGCTCGGGCATTTCCTACCAGGCGACGTTGCGAACGGTGAGCCGTCCGGTGCTGGCGATGATCGTCCAGTCGACGAACGAAACCGTCAACCTGGGTGTCCTCGACGGACGTGATGTCTTGTATCTCGACGTGGTGCAGAGCTCCCATCCCTTCCGCATGGTTTCCCAGCCGGGAAATCGCCGGCCGTTGAGTTGCACTGCCCTGGGGAAGGCAATTCTGGCCTTCCTGCCGGTCGACCAACGGGAGGAGATCCTCCCCTCCCTGACCTATGAGCGCCTCACCCCGCACACCATCCC
>WNFJ01237233.1_pt2 | contig 13349 bp, 16 predicted proteins | sample 5400461 | NCBI WGS metagenome assembly WNFJ01 (sample SAMN13153349, study PRJNA577476) | soil metagenome | isolation source: 115 cm saprolite on Douglas fir-dominated hillslope | place: USA:California | collected 2013-09-17 | reverse complement strand
AATCCTGACTCTTCCGCACGGAGCGCTGCATTGAAGAAGGCGATGGCGGCGAGCCGCTCTTCTCGGCAGGCAAAGGCGATTGGCACCGACAGGTCGAGCCTTTCCTCCGACATGCGCACGCGCCGTTTGCGCAATTGCGCCAGCCACCAAGACGTCGGGCGCGTCCGCATGGGTCAGCGACGCTATAGCAGGTCGCCAGCACGCGGGTAGGGTTGGGGCGAGCCCGGCCGCAGGCCGAGGCTCGCCTGGGGATGGCTATGCGTGGCTACCTCTTCTCCTCGCCGGGGTGATATTCCCTTTTGGGAAAAGCGCGCGGCGGGAGGTCGCGGTCCAAAGCAGTCAGCGGGTCGCCGGTGCGCTTCGCCCACCCCCCGCGCAACGCCTCCAGCGTGCGCGGTAGCTCCACCATGATGGGCATCTTGTGCGCGAACGCTGCGGCGACATCCCTTCCGGTAAACGGCGGGAGCCGGCCGTCGGCTTCGTTCGGATGCAGATACGCATACAGGTTGAGGCCGCGCGCGTAGCCCTCGAGCACCGAACGGAATTCGGCGGAGAGCTTGGGATAGGCAGCATCGACCTCCTCGCGAATGCCTACGAGGCTGACGGAGTAGTCGTTGGCGAGCGCCTCCTTCGCGAGCCAGAGAAGGCTCAGCCGCCCACGCGAAGCGGCGAAGACCGCTTGGAGCATCGGCGAATCGTCTTCGGAGTGCGCGTAGGCGAGGCCAAAGGCCGCGTCGCCGTCGGTCTTGCCGTATACGTGCGGTACGCCCCACGTGTCGCGCAGGATGCGCACGCGCAAGGCCTGCTCGAAGGTTTCCGCGTCGGGGCGCGGCGGCTTCGGCATCGTGAGCTTGCGGATGCCCCACCACGCGAACAGCACACCGGCCACGGCGACCAGCGCGCGCAGCGTGTGCAGGATGCGCCGAATGTATCCCCGAACGGGGTGCCGCTTTCCTTGCCTGTCAGCAGGGGAGGCATGCACTCTCTCTATTTACCGCCGGGCGAGCGCGATGGGCGGACAGAGAGCTTCCAACGCGTTCCTCTAGCCGTAAATGCCTCCTATCGCGCCCGTATTCCACATCGGGTCGCCGTATGACGTCATGGCGCTGTAGCCCCAGGCTTGGGCCGTCGTCACCCAGAAATCGCTCGCGTAGGGTGGCGGCCCTTTGGCGTAGCTGCCGCCCGCTGCAAATTGCGCATTGGTGGCGGCGGCTCCGAGCTGCAGAAAGCTGCCCCCGTTGAGTTTCAGGAACTTTCCTCCGAAGAGGAGCACGGGCATCTCGACGATGCCATGGGTCCACCCTGTGCTCACTTCACTCCAATAAACGACGAGCGTATTGTCGAGTAGCGTTCCGCCGCCAATGTCCGGTGTGGAGTTCATCTCGGCAAGGAGCTCGGCGGTCCTATCGGCATAATATTTGTCGATGATGTACTGAGCGTCGAAGGCGCCAGGGTTGTGCGAGAGGTCGTGGTGCCCGTTGGGATCGTTTATCGGGTTCCCGTTCAGATCCTTGTAGCCGGCCAGGGCCGGATCGTTGAGAACCTTTCTGAAGTGGATGCCCGAGTGTCCCTGCGCAAACGTGAACGAGACGACTCGCGTGAGGTCGCACAGGAACATCGTCTTGATGATTTCCTTGTGCTGCTCCCACAATGGGTACGTCTGCGAATCGAGCTGATCCGAGTTCGTGATGAAGCCCGGACCGGTCACCATGGGAGCCGCAGGAGCGAGCGGTCCTCCCGGAAACATGGGCGGCATGCACGCACCCCCCGTGGCCGATGCCATCAAATTCGTCTCCAGCTGGCGAATGGCGTTGAGGTGAGATTGGAGTTTGGGAAGCTGCGACCTAGGGACCTGATTCTGCAGACGGGAGAGACCGTCCAAGGCGAAGTCGAGAACGCTCTTGTTCTGCGCGGTCGCCCGTGCGATCTGCGCCGCGGTCATGTTCATTAGCCCCGACGCGAAATAGTTTCGGAATGCAGCGGCGGGGCTCGCCTCCGGCCAGAGCGGCAGGGGAGGCCCTCCGCCGGAAGGCGTAACGTACGAAGTCACCCGCAAAGCATGGTCGCCGTTGCTCTGATCGGCCGACTCCGTGGATGCGGCGAGCTGCGCCGAAGGNCATCACGCAACGCCGGAATCTGCCACAGAAAGAGTTGGTCGATCGATTGGTCGGCGGCCGTAATGGTCCGGCTGCCGGCGTCGGCCCTGGTGATTGGCGTGGACGACGCCGACTGCGGCCAGGATCCAGGTCCGGTGTCCTTGACCGGCGGAGTAAGCATGCCGAGGAATCCGGCGCAGTGCGGGTCTCCAAGCCAAGTCATGTTGCGCGGGCAGGTCAGCCCTTTCAGGACGACCATGCGATTTTGCAGAGATGCGATCTTTCCGTCCGTGAACGACGACAGGAGGGGCGAAGCGGTCCATCCGGTGGCTCCGCGGGTGGGCCACCAGTGGCCATTGTCGAGCGGCGAGGTACCGCAAGGGCGATGGATGAAGAGCAGCCTCTGAGGCGCAACGCCGGTTTGAGCGTAGGCCATGATGGGCTTCAACATGGCGCCGACCGCTGTGGTCCCCGCGCCTGCGAGGAGCGTGCGTCGCGACATTCGGGTATCGTACATGGTCGCTACTCTCGCGTTGTCTGAGCGCAAAGATCGCGCCCCCCTCTATAGGTGGAAGACTTCGTGCGCAGGATCAAGGATATCGCCGACGAGACCCGAGTCCACCACGCTACGATTGTCCCCATGAAACACGCGATCCGTGTCTTTTTCGCCCTCGGAATTTCGCCCGCCGCTTCGGGCTGCGCGGGCTCGTTTGTCAGGGGGCGCATCACTGACTGCCGCGATTCGGCCCCCCTTGCGGGTGCAGACGTTCAACTCACCTCGCGATCGCCCGACGCCGCGTGGAGCGCGGCTCAGACCGGCTCGGACGGTGCGTACGGCTTTCAGATAGAGGAGGCGACCCGCGTCATGCCCGTCACGCTCACTGCGACAAAGCACGGGTACGGAACTGTGCAGCGAAAGTACTCGGCGGTTCCCGTTTCCGAAGACGTGTGCTTGCAGCCGACGATTCGTTGATTCACGCATCGTCTCAGTGCATGCAGGTCGTCAGCGATCCGCGCGCTCACGTGGGACCGCTCATAGGTGTCGAGCGGCTCTCGCTTCGTCGGCTGTCTCGAAAAGGTTTCCCGACGAGACGACCTCCGGCACCCCGGCGTCCGTGACAATCGCCACCGCGCCATCGCTGCCGCGCTTTTGGATGCTCGCGTGCTCGACGCTGCCGGCGACGACGAACCAAACCCCCGTCCCCGCCACGCAGTCGCGCACCTTGTCCGCAAACGCCTTGGTCGACCGACGCACAGCCTGCGGCGCGGCCGGACGCTGAGGTTCTTGCGCCGTGACCTTCTTCTTCGCCGCGACCTTCGTGGCCGACGAGGCCTTCTTTGCTGGTTTCGCGGAAGGCTTCTTTGCTGGTTTCGCTGACTTGGTCGGAGACTTCTTGGTTGCCGTTCTCTTCGGCGCCGCCTTCGCATGTGTCTTCGTCTTCGACTTCTTCTTTGAACCTGCCATGGTCGCGATCTCCGATCCCGGCAGTCTCGCCGATCCGCACGCCTATCGGGATGAAAAGTGCTACCCCTCTCGACATTTTCAGCGTCCCACGCCGGCCGACTGGGTGGCGACGGAGCTCGGCGAGCGACGTTTCGGCGCGGAGGCGGCGGGGAGGGCGGTCGCTGAGCCGCCCCAATGATCACACCGCTCCACCGGCGCCCGCGCAGCCACCCAGAAACGCGAGCCCCGTAGGGTCCAGATGCAATCGATCCCACCGGTGCGGCTCAGTGATCCGGGCGCCCCCCCGCCGCCGAGCACCGAAACGTCGCTCGCCGAGCGCGCGCCCAACGTGAACCGCGTCTAGATATTCCGCAGCTCGTGAACGAACATGTACGTGACAATCGCAAGGCCGAGCATTCCCTCGAGCAGCGCTGCGGCGGCCTGCCACGGTGCCACCAGAGTGCACGCGTAGACAAAGCTCGCGCCGGCAACGACCGCCAGGCCGACGCCAAACCACTCGAGAAGAGGGCCTTCGCGCCCAGGCAAGTGACGAAGAACGTCGACAAAACGGCGAGTCAGAAGCACGAAAACCAACATCGCCATGAAGGAGCCGGCGCCGACCGACGGGCTCGACAAGAAGAAATCGTAAAGACCGTGCGCGGCCACGACGACCATGAGCGTACGCGACAGGTCGCCGGACTGTGCTTCGCGACCCCTGACGTAGTCGTCGATGGCGACGGCAAGGAGCGCCGTCGTGCTCACGTGCAGAAAGTTTGCCGTGAGAAAGCGGGCCAGCGCCGTCGACAGCCCCATGTGAAAGTAGCCGACATTTTCCGCGACAGCGAAGCCCAGCCCCACGAGCGCACCGCACGCGAGCGCCTCGCGTCGACGCCCCCATCGCTTTACGATCGGGACGAGCGGCAATAGAAGTAGCGCCTTGGAGAGTTCCTCGCGCAGTCCGACTCCGACGACGAAGTAGATGGCATCAAGGACGGCGTGTCCCTTTTCCGCGAATCCATAAGCGTGCTCGGCCATCGCGACGGCCATGGTCACGTAGGTACTGGCCACGCCGAGTACCATCGCCCCTAGATACATCGGCAGACGCACGCGCCAGCGCTCCCAGAGCAGCCCGATTTGTGCGCAAATCGCAAACCAAACCAGTCCCGATACGAGCGCAAGGAGGAGGACTCCCACGCGGGCGCCCTCGAACTGCGACGGAAAAAACCACGAGATGGCATGACGCCAATCGCGCCGAGCCATCGCCTCGCGCATGCGCACTTCGGCGCTGACCTGTCGAGCAAAGCGCGGGGCCTCGAGCGCCCGTGTGAGCCGTTGCCAGTTGCCGTCGTCGATCCATTGATTGCAGGCAGCCGATGCGTCCTCGCGACGATCGTCGAAGGCCGTTGCTTCGTGCGCGAAGCGCTCGGCCGCGTCCTCGTCCCGATCGTCGGCTTGGGCCTCTCGACCGAGCAAGTGATTTGACCAGGGAGCGGGTGAGTCGCCATCGGCGATCGCGGCGATGCGGTCACGATCGCGCTCGTTGGCCCGCCCGTGGGTCACCTTGTTCCACCACCGCGCGAGCGCGGCAACGTCGAGCGGCAAGTCCGGCGCGTCGAGAAGAGCGTCGATTCTTCTTTCGCCCGACGTCACCGCCAACGCCTCGATGGCGGAGCTCGCGCCTGCGGCCAACAATGCCCGCGAAGAAACCACTAGAAGGCGCCTGTGATTGTCGAGCAGTTCGACCAGCGTCGGAAGAGATGCGGGCCCGGGTAGTGCAATCTCGAGGTACAAATGCTCGGCGTCGGCATAAAGGCCGCCGTGTGCCAGCTCTCGCGCACGCTCTATGGGTAGGCGGCTCCTTTCGATCAGTTGCCGAACAAGAACGCCTGCCAGTAAAGAGACCAAGAGAACCAGAGCGACGACGCCAAGCAGAGAGCGGGGGCGTGGGCGGAGCAGGAGCATGGCGCCTTCTCAGCGGACCGGCTTCACGTCCACTTGCCCGTAGCTGAAGATAAGCTCGCGAAAGAACTGGCGGTGCGCGTCCGCACCCCGCACCCGCACGCGGCGATCCAAGCTCTCGACCAGCACCACTTCAGGGATCTCGCGGCCGGTATCAATTTGAGCCAGCGTTTGTGTTCTCTCGCCGATGGCCCGCGAGACAGCGAGCGCGCATCGCGCGTTGGGGTCCCAGCCCACGCATCCGCCCGACACCGAGAGCTCTACGTTGGGAGCGGGGCGCCATGTCCAAGCGCGCGAAACCGAGCAAGGGGAGGGGAGCCGCGGCGGGCCGCAAGCGACGCCGTCAAGCGCTTCGAGCGGTGGTGAGGGACGTGTGGCTTGTGCTGCGTGCTCGAAGGGTGGCCCGGACGTCACCTGGAGCTCTACCTCGGCGTCGTTGCGGGGGCCTGCACAGCAGCGGAAGCCGGTGGCGGCGGACCGTTCGCCCGGCGCTCGGGGCCGCGCAAATGCGCATCGGGTGACCAGCTCGCCCGCGACGTCGTTTCCCCCGCGCACAACGCCCAGGTCACGCGACGCGCCTCGCCCCCAGTGCGAGTCCGTCCACTCCGAGGGGCCGCCGTGCATGTCGCGCACTCCGAATACGCTGCGGCACGCCGGCCGTTGGCCACTCGGTCGCTGAGACGCGCTTTCCGGATGAGCGCCGGCGCCGCACACACGTGCGTCGTACGTAGAGGCGTACTCGTAGCGCGTATGGTCCGGCCCCTTGCACGCGCGCTCCCATTCAAGCTCTGAGCAGAGTCGCTTGCCCTTGCTCTCGCAAAGGCGTTTTGCCTCGTCACGCGTAGTGTCGGTGGTGGGGATGGCCCCCGCCTCGTTCGGCCACGCAAGTACGTCGACGTAGAAGCCACTCATCGCGATCTCGACTCCCGGGAGCTCGACGTCGGCCATGCGCGGCACCTCGTCGAGCTCACTGCCCGCATGAAGAACGCCGGTTGGTATCCAGACCATCCCAGGGCGAGGCGCACCGGGCGCAGTCGCGCTGGGTGCACTTACCATGGCGCTGCTTGCGGGCAAGTCGCGCTCGGCGCCCCGCGACTTGCCGCAGGCAATGACGAGCGCGGCTCCGGCCAGCGCGGTGGCCCCGGCCCTGCGCATCCTAGTCGCCCTTTTCGCCGGACCCCTCGCGTAGCCCCAGTTCCTTCATTTTGAGCTGAAGTCCCTTGCGGGAGATCTTGAGAAGGCGCGCTGCGTGGGTGACGTTGCCGGTCGTCTGTTGAAGGGCGCGGCTCACGAGTTCTCTCTCGAGGCGACTCATGGCCACCTTGACGTGTTCCTTCAGCCCGCCCTCGCCGGCCAACGCCGCCTGAAGGTCGGTCTCTGGAGGCGGTACGGTCGTGAGAGCCGCGATGCCGCGCACTTCCGGCGGCAAGTCGCCCGCGCCCAGCTCGTGCGCATCGCAGAAAAGGACGGCGCGTTCGATGACGTTCTCGAGTTCGCGGATATTTCCCGGCCACGGGTACTGAACGAGAAGATCGAGAGCATCGCGCGCGGCGCTCTCTACCTTCTTTTTCAGGCGTTCATTGAACTTGACGAGAAAGTGCTCGACGAGCAGCGGGATGTCGCTCGTGCGCTCCCGCAGCGCCGGCAGACGAATGGGCACCACGTTGAGTCGGTAGAACAAATCCTCGCGAAAATTGCCTGCGAGGATGAGCTTTTTCAAATCCCGATTCGTCGCGGCGACCAGACGCACGTCGACTCGGATTGTCTTGATGCCTCCTACACGTTCAAACTCGCTCTCTTGCAGCGCGCGGAGGAGTTTGACCTGCATCTCGATCGGGATTTCTCCAATCTCATCGAGAAATAGTGTTCCGCCATTCGCGAGCTCGAAGCGCCCGGGCTTGCTCGTGACGGCCCCCGTGAAGGCGCCGCGCTCGTACCCAAAGAGCTCGCTTTCGATGAGTTCCTTTGGGATTGCCGCGCAGTTGACCTTGATGAAGGGCTTGTCCTTTCGACTGGAGTGTTCGTGCAGGGCGCGCGCGACGAGCTCCTTGCCGGTGCCGCTCTCTCCGGTGATGAGCGCGGTCGTTGGCGTATCGGCCACGCGCTCCAAGATTCCGTAGAGCTCGGTGATGCCCGGAGAGACGCCGATGATTCCGAAGCGCGCGCCCCGACTTGCCGGAGCCGACGTAGCGTCGGCACCACGAAGCTCTCGCGTCTTGAGCGCTTTGGCGACAATCTGGCGGACCTCGTCCTTGTCAAAGGGCTTGGTCACGAAGTCGAACGCCCCGCTCTTGAGAGCCTCGACGGCGGTGTCAATGGTTCCGTGCGCCGTCACGAGGACAACGGGCAGCTCGGGCTCTTCCTCGAGCGCTCTCTTGAGGAGCGTCATTCCATCGACCTTGGGCATCTTGAGGTCGGTGATGACGAGGTCGATGTGGTGCTCGCGGAGAAGCTGAAGGCCCTGCTCGCCGTCCTCCGCCGTGAGCACGTCGTATCCGTCCCTCGTCAACTGGGCGGAAAGAATCTTTCGCAGGTTCGGCTCGTCATCGACGATGAGGACCTGCTTGCGCTCCGGAAGCATTGTTCATGCATGTTATCAGGCCTTCCGCCGGCCCGGCACCGAGACTTCTACGCGAAGCGATCGGCGAGCGCCTTTTCGAGCGTAACGATCGCTTTGGTGAATCCGTCGATTCCCTCTTCGAGCTTGTCTTTTGCCATCGCGTCGGCTGCATGCATCTTTCGGAAAGTCGCCTCGTCCATGGCGATCCGCTCAATCGTCATCGTCCGGGCCTTTTCGCGGTCGAGCTTGCGGGGAAGGGCGCCCTCGGCCTTGGACAATTCCTCCAGAAGGTTGGGCGCGATCGTCAGCAAATCGCAGCCCGCCAGCTCAGTAATCTCCCCAACGTTGCGAAAGCTCGCGCCCATGACTTCGGTCTTGTAGCCGAAGCGCTTGAAGTAGTTGTAGATGTGCGTGACCGAGACCACGCCCGGATCCTCGGCAGGAGCATAGGCCGTCTTGCCGGTGGCCTTCTTGTACCAATCCAAGATGCGCCCGACGAAAGGCGAAATCAGAGTCACGCCGGCCTCGGCGCAAGCGATCGCCTGATGCACCCCGAAGAGCAGCGTAAGGTTGCAGTGAATTCCTTCGCGCTCCAAAACCTCGGCCGCTCGAATTCCCTCCCAGGTGGATGCCACCTTAATGAGGATTCGTTCGCGCGACGCGCCCGCCGTTTCGTATTGCTTGATGAGATTGCGCGCCTTTTCAATCGTTGCCGGCGTGTCGAACGAAAGGCGGGCATCGACTTCGGTCGATACCCGCCCCGTGACGATCTCGAGAATGTGCAGCCCGAACTCGACGCTTAGGCGGTCGAGCGCGCGCTTCACGAGAACCGATTGGTCGGCTCCTGCGCTTGGGTTTTTTTTTGCCCAGCTGACCGCTTGATCGACGAGCGGGGCATATTCCTTCATTTGCGCCGCCGCCATGAGAAGCGACGGATTGGTGGTCGCATCGCGCGGCCTGAACTTGCGGATGGCATTGATATCCCCGGTGTCCGCCACGACCACCGTCATTTGCGAGAGCTGTTCGAGAAGAGACTGCGCCATAGCCTTGAACCATAAGCCCCAAGGGTGCGAACGCCAAGGGTTAGAGCCCGCCCCAGATTACTTACTCGAGCGATTCCGCACGTACCGCACGGCGCCGTGATCGCTCTCCACGACGCGTCCCCGCCGCTTGGCCGCCAGGACCAAGCGTTGGTCGCCCTCTCGCGGCCCGACAGGGCCCACCAGCATTCCGCCTTCTGGTAGAGCCTGCAGCCACTGATGCGGCAATGCCTCGATGGCGAAGGTCACGACCACCTTTCTGGCATCGCCCCATTGCGGTGCACATCGCATCGCATCGGCTTCCACTACGCGAACGCTTGTCTCGTGCTCGCGCCCTCCCGCAGGGAAGAGCAAACGTCGCGCCCATGCGGCAAGCTCTGCGTCGATCTCGAAAGTGATCACTCTTCCTTCCGGCCCGACGATGAAAGCCGCGAGGGCGGCACCGTACCCGGAGCCCGTTCCCAGCTCAACGAGCGTGTCGCCCGTCGTCAAGCCGAGCAATCGATACGAGAGCAAGTATGCGTGAGGCGCGCTGATGGTCGCGAGACCTTCGCTGTCGAGCGGAAGCGGAACGTCCTGGGCACTGCGGTCGATTTCTTCCGGCCTCACGAAACGCTCCCGCGGAACTTCCAACAGCGCTTGCAAGTGCAACGGATCGAAGGGTCCGAGGTTGCGTTCGACCGATTCGACGAGCCGCAGCCGGCAGCCGCGCGCGACCTCGCGCAACTCCTGCGCAATGACACCGCCGCCGCCTAAATCCCCGCCCCCCAACTGCGATGCCAGAGATGTAAGCCACTCCTGGCGCTGATCGTAGGGCAGCTCAGCCATCTTGCGCCGAAACTCGACAGTGAACAGGACCGGCTGTGCGCTCACGGCGCTCCCTCCGAGCGATGAGCCTCCGTGGGGCCTTGGGGGGCGCTCGCGACGGCTGAAGTAGCTTCTAAGGCTTTGCCCCGCGCCTGTCGACGGGTTTGGCGCCGGTCCGGCTCACAACGCTCAGAACTGCGTGGTCCCGTTTGAGCAGAAGCTTTCGGGTCCCTGCCCGTAGTGCTGCCGTGCAAACGCCGTCAGAGCGGCAAGGTCTACGCATTGAGCCTTGTAGGTCCATCCCCAAGCCGCCGCCGCAACCGGCACGTCAAGGAGCGGGTCGGGCGTGATAACGGCACGCACGCGCACCCCTCCGTCCGCGTCGCAGAGCGGATCGTTCGGGATGGCGTCGGCCGCGGCATGCAGCGCGGCGACGACGTCAGGACAGCCCGCATCGCCGCATTTGTAGAGGAAAACGACCGCCCCGTGCTCCAGGTCGTGCACGTAGTAGCCGCGCGGAACCGCGGCCTGGTACGCCTGGTAGGCGGCCCAAATCGGGTAGTGCGGCCCGCTCGACGGCGGGTTCGAGCACCACTGAATGTTGGTGCCAATCGGGATGTGAACTCCGGGAACCAAGGGCGGCGACTCAATCGCCGCGGGGCAGCCGGCGTCCGCTCCCGCGTGCGCATCGGGCGTTGAGGCCTCGCTTGCCGCGAGGCAACTGCCGTTGGCTTCCAGCGGGGCATCGAACGTCGGGAGTTCGCTCGCCGCATCGAGCCCTTGCGCGTCCGCTGCGGCGTCCAAGCTTTGGGAGTCGGCTGAGTCACCGCTCGGGGGGGCGTCCGGCGCGGTTTCGGGGGCTTGGCGGTCCGGTGCCGCGTCCGTGTCAGACGCGTCCGGCTCGGCATCGAACCTCTGCGCGTCGGCCGCAACGAGCCTGTCTGCCGCTCCGTCGACGGGTCTCGCGCCCACGTCGGAACTGCACCCGGCGACAGGTTCGCGCGTCGAGCAGGATGCAGCGAAGCTGGCCAGCATCCAAGGAACGATTGCAACAAGAGCTAAGGCCGGGCGCACGTCTGGCAGTATGAGAGGAAACGCTCCATTGCGCACCTCTTCTGGCTGGTCGCTGAGAACCGCGGTAGCGTGAGCCGAAAGGGCTGTTTTCCGATGGCGAAAGTGTCCGTTCTGTACTTTGCCGGCCTACGCGATGCGGTGGGGTTGTCCGAAGAGTCGGTCGTGCTTGATGTGGGGATCACTACGGTCGGCCAATTGTGCGAACATTTGGCGTCCTTGCATCGTCCCTACGCGGAGCGCAAATCGCACGTGCGCGTCGCGCGCAACGAGGCGTTCGCGTCTTGCGACGAGCGGCTCGTTGACGGTGACGTTGTCGCCCTCATCCCGCCGGTTGCGGGTGGCTAGTCGAGTCGAGCGCATGATTCGCGTGGCCGCGATCACGGTAAGCGATACGCGCACAGGAGCCGACGACGAGTCCGGTGCGAAGCTTCGGGACCGAATCGTGGCGGCAGGGCTTACAGTTTCGTTTCACGCCATCGTTGCGGACGAGCCGGCGGCGTTGCGGGCCATCATCGCCAAGGTATGCGACGAAGATCTCGCGGACGCGATCGTAACGACCGGTGGCACAGGAATCGCCCCCCGCGACCAGACCTACGAAGCCGTCGAAGGGCTTCTTGAAAAAAAACTCGACGGATTCGGCGAGGCATTCCGCCGCCTGTCGTGGGACGAGGTGGGCCCCCGTGCCGTCTTGTCGCGCGCTGTCGCTGGGGTTCATCGCCGCCGCTTCGTTGCAGCCCTCCCCGGTAGCCCGAAGGCGGTCGCATTGGCGGTCGACCGGGTCCTAGCCCCGATTCTGCCTCACGCGGTGGCGCTGGCGCGCGGCGAGAAGCACGGTCATTGACGATGCTGTCCTTTGACGAAGCACGCTCTCGCCTTCTGGCGAACGCCGCGCGCCTTTCCACGGAGCATGTGCGGGTCGCCGACGCCTCGGGCCGAGTGCTGGCCCGCGATTTGGTGGCAGAAGCCCCGCTGCCGCCGTTCGACTACAGCGCGATGGACGGTTATGCCGTCGCCACCGCGGACCTCGATGGCGAGCCACCGTGGACATTGCCGGTGCTGGGAGAAAGCGCCGCCGGGGGCCTGGCCTTGCCACTCCCGCCACGAGCCGCCAGCCGCATCTTCACAGGCGCTCGACTGCCACAGCGCGCCGACGCCGTCGTGATGCAGGAGAGCGCGCAACGCAGAGGCGATGCGGTGAGGCTGGAGGCTCGCCCGAACCCCGGACAGCACATCCGCCGGAACGGCGAAGACTTGGCGCCTGGAGCCAGAGCCATCGCGGCCGGAACGCGGTTGTCAGCGGGCGCTCTGGCGCTCGCGGCGATGCTCGATCGACGTGAGATTGAGGTGATCCGACGGCCACGCGTCACAATTCTTTGCACAGGAAACGAGTTGCGCGCTCCCGGGGAGGGTGCGCGCGCCGGATCGATACCGGAGTCCAATAGCGCTCCTCTGGCGGCCCTCGCGTCGCAGGCTTGCGCACCGGCCCATGTGGCTCCGATTGTGCCGGACGATCCGCGCGCCATTGAGCGCGCGCTCGAGGCGGCACTCGACGGGACGGACCTCCTGATCACGGTGGGGGGCGTCAGCGTCGGTGATCACGACTTCGTTCGTCCCGCCCTCGAGCGAGTGGGAGTGACGCTGGACTTCTGGAAGGTCGCCATCAAGCCGGGCAAGCCTCTCGTTGTCGGCTCGAGGGGAGCGACGCACGTGCTCGGCCTTCCCGGCAATCCCGCCAGCGCTCTGGTCACGCTGGCAATCTTCGGCGTTCCGCTGCTCCGCGTCATGCAGGGGGATGCGCGTCCACTGCCCATGGCTTTTGCGGTACGGCTCGACGGCGGGCGCAAGCGTTCGCCGGACCGGATGGAGTTCGTTCGCGCGACTCTGCATGTTGCCGATGGCACCCTGGTCGCGCATGCGCACGACAACCAGGCGTCCGGGGCGGCGACGAGCCTGGCGACATCGGACGGCCTGGCAATAGTGCCTCCGGGCGACACGGCTCTCGAGTCGACCGCGCGCGTGGACTTCGTCCGCTGGAACGACGTATGAAGAGGACGGCCGTCGCCGGTATCTTCGTCGGTGGCGCGGGTGCCCGCATGGGCGGACGTGCCAAAGGCCTGCTGCGCGCACCGGATGGTCGCACGATTGTCGAGCGGTGGTGCGCAGTGCTCGAGGCATCGGGTATTCGTGACATCGTCCTTGTAGGCGTCCGCGGCGCGAATGTGGGCATCCCGCTCGAAACGATCGATGACGAACCACGCGGTATCGGACCGCTTGGCGGACTTATCGCACTCCTGGGGCGCTCGCGAGATGCGCTTGCACTGGCGCTGGCGTGCGACATGCCCTTCCCCTCGGAATCGCTGGTCCGCAGG
>WNFJ01531730.1_pt1 | contig 13350 bp, 12 predicted proteins | sample 5400461 | NCBI WGS metagenome assembly WNFJ01 (sample SAMN13153349, study PRJNA577476) | soil metagenome | isolation source: 115 cm saprolite on Douglas fir-dominated hillslope | place: USA:California | collected 2013-09-17 | reverse complement strand
GGCCCTGACATGACGCTTCCTCTCTTGTTTTGCAGGCGGTCGATGCTTTTAGGCAATCCTGGACCGGAGGGCTGCCGTCTGCTCGATGATTGATTCTTCTACATCACGCAGTTGATCCTTGCCGAAGAACATTTCCTGACCGACGAAGAATGTTGGCGAGCCAAAGGCCCCGCGATCGACCGCATCAGTGGTGTCTTCGATCAGCTTTTTCTTGACGTCGTCCTGCTGCGCGCGGGCAAGCAGCCTGTCGATCTCGATGCCGGATGAAATGAAAGCGTTTCGGAAGATTTCGAGATCATCCATCTTCTTCGGCTCAACCCACATGTGATGATAGGCGGCGCGGAAATAGGGATCGAACATGTTCTCGAAGCGGGCCGCCACCGCGCCCCGCATCAGCATCAGTGTGTTGACCGGAAAGAACGGATTTTGCTTGAATTTCGTAATGTTGTGGCGGCGAAGAAAGCGCTGCGTTTCCAGCGCTTGATATTCGGGCTTATTCTTGATCCCGCGGAGCGACTCGGATGGCGACAAATTATTGGTCGCCTTGTAGATCCCCCCGAGCAGCACCGGAACGTATTCGAACTTCACCCCGGTACGCTTTTCAATGCCCGGAATGGCGAATTCCGCCAGATAGGCATTCGGGCTACCGAAATCGAACTGGAACTCGACTTTCAAGGGGCTTGCCACCGGACTTCTCCTCTGAGGTGGATGTTGTTCTCGATCGACGACGCTGAATTGCCCGGCTACCGACCCGGTGAGGCCGTTGACCGGCAGACCCTAAAGTTCTAAAATTGAACTGTCAATTCGAAATGGCATTTTTGCCGCTTTTTAGGGCTTGCAGGACCAAAAGGGTAGTTGTTTCATGGTCAGTGCCTATTTAGAATGTATCACTGGAAGGTGAGTTCGAATGGAGCCTAACGCCTGCGGGCTGGACAAAGGACCAAACTATGAAATGGGACGAGCTTGAAGAAGAGCCATGTTCGTTGGCCCGCACCGTCGCCGTGATCGGCGACCGCTGGAGCTTGTTGATTCTGCGCGAGTGCTTCCTGCGGAAGCGGCGGTTTGAAGCGTTTCAATTGGCGCTCGGGATCACCCGGCATCTGCTTGCCGAGCGGCTTAGAAAGCTCGTTCGACTAGGCGTGCTGCGCCGGATCCCTTATCAGGAATCGCCGAAGCGATACGAGTACATCCTGACCCAAAAAGGCCTCGACCTTTATCCGGTGATCATGTCCATCGTCCATTGGGGTGACACGCATATGGTGGATTCCCGCGGCCGGCCCATGCTTCATGAACATCAGAACTGCGGCAAACTGTTCGACCCGGTCATGGTGTGCTCCGAATGCGGCGAGCCGCTTGCCGCCAAGCAAGTCCATGTGCATCCCGGGCCCGGCGCGCGCCCGGTTCCTGTTGCTTCCTCGAAAGCCGAAAAAGCCCGGTAAAGGTAAGTCTATCAAGCAGTCATCCGCGACGAATAGTGCCCCGCGAAACGACGGCGCAATTCCATTTTCTGCACCTTGCCCGTCGCGCCGTAGGTTAACGCCTCGACGAACACGATATCGTCCGGGATCCACCATTTGGCGATCTTGCCTTCGAGAAAGGCAATGATCGATTTTTCCGTTGCCGCATTGGCAGCGGTGGGCACAACGACAAGCAGGGGCCGCTCCTCCCATTGCGGGTGCGGAATCCCGATCACCGCGGCCTCGGCGACACCGGGACAGCCTATCGCCAGATTCTCGACATCGATCGAGCTGATCCACTCGCCGCCCGACTTGATGACATCCTTGGCGCGATCGGTGAGCTGGATATAATTGTCACCGTCGATCGTGGCGAGGTCACCGGTATTGAACCATCCATCCTCCAGCAGCGGCTTGTCATCGCGGTAGTAGCCGCTGACGACCCAGGGGCCGCGCACCATGAATCTGCCGCTGGACCTGCCGTCACGCGGGATTTCGCGGCCTTCCTCATCGGCAATCTTGACGTCGACACCGTAGATCGGCTGCCCTTGCGAGATCTTGTGGCGAAGCTGATGTTGCGGCGACAGCTTTGCGGTGTTTCGCGACGGCTGCGGAGAGGTGCCGCAAGGACTGGTCTCGGTCATCCCCCAGACGTGCTTGACAGAGACGCCGAGGCGCTCAAAACCTTCGATCATGCTGGGCGCCGGCGCTGAGCCTGCGATGACGATCCGCTTCAGCGCTCCGGCGCCCTGGCCCTGCGTTTCAAAATGCTGCAACAGCTTTGCGTACAGCGTCGGGACGCCGGCCGTGACGGTCACGCCTTCCGCTTCAATGAGCTCAGCAATGCTTGCGGCATCCATCTTTGGCCCCGGCAACACCAGCTTGGCGCCGACCATCGGAGCGGCATGCGTAAAACCCCACGCGCCGTTGGCGTGGAACATCGGCGTCATCGGCAAAATCGTATCCAGCGCAGTAAAGCCCAGGGAATAGGCGCCAGAGATGGACAGGCAATGCAACACGTCGGAGCGGTGCGAGTAGAGCACGCCTTTTGGATTACCGGTCGTGCCCGAGGTATAGAACAGCGATGAGGCCGACAGCTCATCGAACACCGGCCATTGGAAACTCTGGTCGCCGCTATCCAGAAAATCCTCGTAGCATTGAATATTCGGGATGCTCGTCGCCGGCATCGCCGCCCTGTCGACCATCAAGACAAAGAGACCGACGGTCGCGAGCTCGGGCGCGAGCTTCTCCACCATAGGCAGAAAAGAGCTCTCGAAAAACAGCACTTTGTCTTCGGCATGATTTGCAATGTAGGAGATTTGGGCAGCAACTAATCGCGGATTGATCGCATGCCAGACCGCTCCAAGACCGGTAACGCCATGCTCGATCTCGAAATGCCGGTAGTTATTCCATGCAAGCGTCGCAACCCGGTCGCTCGGCCCGACACCCCAGCACCGCAGCGCATCGGCCAGCTTGCGCGCACGACGCGCGGCATCCTGATAGGTATGTCGATGTATCGGACCTTCGATGGTGCGAGATACAATCTCGGTACTGCCGTGAAACCGGTCAGCGTGTTGCAGAAGCGACGACAGCAGCAGCGGCTGATTTTGCATTAAGCCCTTCACGGATTCGCTCCTTCAAATTCGCCGGTCACGAATATGCCGGCGGATTCCGCACAACCAACGTTGTTATCGAGCCCCGGAAGCGTTTCGCGCAAACGGCAGCGTCACTCGGACCTAACGTCGAGCACTTCGCCGAACTGCTCCCAATGAGTGCCGCTCCAGCGCTGCAGTTGCAATTGCGTCCAGATCATGTTGCTGTTCGCGCTGGTGTTGATCGAGATGCCCGGCATGGCAGTCGGAAGCACGAGATCCCTTAGGCTCTTGGCCTGCTTGACGATATTTTCACGGGACAGATCATTGCCGCACTGCTTCAGGATTTGCTCGAGGATCATACCTTGCTGATAGCCGGTCAGATAATTGGTATCCCCGACATCCGACCCCGGCAGATACTTCGCGAAGAAAGCGCGAAAGTCCTTCATTCCCGCATCGTCGTTCCATTTCGAATCGGTTGGATCCTTGATGAATGTCCCGACGATCACTCCAACGGCGTTATCAAATCCAGCCGGCTTAAGGGTTGCCGATACCGAACTCGATGGAAAATTGACGATCAGCGTCGGCTTCCATCCAATCTCGGCTACCTTGCGAATCGCCTGAGCCGAGAATTTCGGGGTGCCCGCGACCAGCAGCGCCTCGGCGCCAGAGCTCTTTAGAGTGACACCCTGCGAGTCCACTGTCGGGTCAGTGATTTCGTAGGCCGCCGTTACCACTTTCTTGTCGAAATCGCTTTTGAGAAACGCCTTGAAGGCGTTGACGTAATCTTTGCCGAGATCATCGTTCTGATAAAGGATGGCATATTTCGTGTTCGGCAGCGCCCTGCTCAGATACTTCGCGTAGATCTTTCCTTCGGTATCGAAGCTGACCAATCCCGTCGTCGTCAGCGGAAAATCCGCAACGTTGGTGAACTTGTTCGATCCGCTGATAACGGCGATGGTTGGCACGCCCTTGAGGGCCAGGTATTTCGCTGACGCGGTATTTCCGGGCGTACCAAGCTGGCTGAAAATGAACGCGACCTCATCGCTTTCGACAAGCTTGCGGACATGCTCCACTGCTTTAGGCGGGCTGTAGGCATCGTCCATCGCAATATAGTTGATCTTGCGGCCGTTTATGCCGCCGCGGTCATTAATGGATTGAACGTAGGCAAGCACTCCTTTGCCGACGAGGCCGATCGATGACGCCGGGCCACTGAACGGGAAGACGCCTCCGATCTTGATTTCGGTCGCCGTCACGCCGGGTGCATCTGCGCCGAACGCCGGCGCGGACAGTGCGAGCATCAGCACCAGCACGGATGCAAGTTTGAACTTCCCGAACATCACTTCCTCCCTTTGTGGAAACCCGGGTCTGCCTCTGTCGTCTGTACGGCACCCGAGCCCGGCCATCGCGACCGTTGCAGGGCGGCCGTCTGGGCCGCCCGCAAAGTTACAGTTCTTTTTTAGAACTAGTCAAGCATTTCCCACAGTTGCTTGCGGTGCCGCCGGCTTCAGCGCCTGGCACCCGCTTGGACGGGGAACTCTTGCGGCTGCGATTTCAAGAGGATAGCAGGTGTCAATTGCCCTTTGGTGACGAGGCTATTTCGCCGGATAATTTGCGTGCAAAGCAGCTAACCCGCGAGCCCGCACACAAATGCCGGTGGCGACAAAGGCGGTGGTCGCCGCCTTGCCAATTAGTATCCCATACATTCTATTTCAGAACCAAGAGTATCGTCTGCGTCGCGCGGCCATCAAATCGGCTGAATTCCAAACGCGCACGCACGACAGACGCTTTTTCGTGATGGGTTGGAGAGGTCTGGTGTCGGGAATATCAAGATTCGAACGAGAGTCTGGCAATCAAAAGCGCTGATCCGCAGCGCGAACCATATGGAGACTCTCGATGAGCAAATTTGCATCTCTTGGCGTGGCCGCATTTCTGTCAACGGTTGCAACTACGGTATTCGCGCAAGCAGTTATCCAGGAGTCGGGCGCATACGCCTTTCACTATCCCAACCGTGATTTGGGAATTGCATCCATGCCATCTCAGCGACGAGAGGTAGTTATCGTCGGTGACGGAGCAGCCGGCGCCAGGGCATCAGCACTGTCTGTCCATTCACCGAGGGCAGGAAACGAAACCGCAACCCGACCCTGGTCGGCGCCGGTAGGCCACCGCCAGCCGGGTGCAGCCGATGTGCCCGCATCGACCTCTGCATCTTGGCAGATCCTTGATCAAGAAGACGCGAACGTCGACCGCAAGATCAGAAGCATTTGCCGAGGCTGCTAAACGTCCCAAGCTCAGCTCGGCAGTTCCGAGATCTCCGTGTTCGGGAATAACCAGACTCCAAGCTGAGTCTTCCTGTCAGAGACGCGCATGCGCCATCCCAACACGCGAACTCAGGTGTGCCTCCGGTAGCACCTGGTCCGCAAATCAAGGAACCGAACGATGAAGATCACATACCTTCTGGCTGTGTTGTTGGTCTTGCCGTCGCTAGCGACGCCAACGACGGCTCATGAGCAAACGCATAATGGCAGCACTCGAGCGCAGGCATACAGCATCGGGAGCCGCGAGGTTGCCGCTCCCTCGTGGAGCGCCGCATGCATGACAGACCACGGCCCGAGCGAGTGCGGCGAGCCTATGTGGATCTATGGCAGCAGCGGCGCGCGATACCGAAACGCATTTTGATCCGCCGTCGCCTAACACCCAGCGCTCCCAATTGCTCTCACGCAATCGTTCCAATGCTGCACGGACAAAACGTGAAGAGGGTGGAATAAGACATTCTAGCAGCAGGTCTTCTCTTTGCTACGCAATCCGTTTCGTCATGCGAGAGAGAAAACATGCGACAAAATCATACCCAATGTAATTTCGCCCGGCGGTTTCGGCAGCTCCTGATTGGCATTCGAAAGGCTCGACTTTCACCTCTTGCGGCTGTTGCATTGGGGATAGTTGCTTCCGCGTCTCCCGAGACTGCTCACGCTCAGGAATATCCGTGGTGCGTGTCGCGGGAAAGCTACCTCTATTGCTTCTATAAAACTCAGGAGCAATGTCAGTGGACGGCCTCTGGCATCGGCGGCTGCGCGCTGAATCCGCGGTTACTATTTTCGAACATTCCGGGCCATCGCGACGTAAAGTCGGGAAGTCGGCCCAAAACCTATTGAGCATCAGATGCGATCCTGACACGCCGCGTCCATCGGCGCGCTCTTCGCGACGTGCTGCCGGCACGAAAATTGTGAGCTAAAGGCTACCTCGTGGACGCGTGATCGTACCGGTTGGTTTCAACCAGGCAACCACGCCTACTTTTTCGGCCTGCCCCGCGTTGCAAAGATCAATCCCCGCGCGTCGGCGGTACAACGGAGCAGACTTGCCAATTTGAGCGCGGCGTTACGTTCCGGGCCTGGGGGCATCTGGCGGGCAAGCTCCAAGGCGTCTGCCGCGCGGTGATCCCAATCAAGCCTGTCAGGTGAGCGTTGCTTTTTTTTGATCATCGTTGCGTAGAGCTCCGGCTGCCTGGACTTGTTAAAGTCCTCGGACAACAAGACTCGCATGTGAGTGATGTTATTCCCGCGGCTTCGATCGCTTCACGGCGAGCGAGACTCTTGCCCGTCGCTTTCACAAGCGAGAAACTGTCTCATCGGGGAAGCGCGCAAGAATCACTTCCTGCGCGTAGCTGATGTGGGCACGTACAAGAGAAGCGGCGCGCGGAGTATCGCGCGCCCTGAATGCCTGTATGATGTCGTCGCACCCGTGCGCGGTGCGCTCGGCGAACTCCGGGCTTACGTTTGTGATGGTGCCGCAGAGCTGGATTTGCAGCGTAAACCGCGCCAGCGCCTCGATCAGCGCGGAATTTCCGGATTGCTCGGCGATGGTCTCGCAAAACTCCCGATCGCGCATAACATAGGTTTTCATGTCTCCGCGCTGCAAGGCGACCACGGCCTCGATAAGGATATTTTCAAGCCGCCGGATGTCGCGGTCGCTCATTTGCGGGACGGCGAGTTCAACCGCGAAACATTCAAGCCGCTTGTACAGTTCGTAAAGGTCCGCAGTCTCGTCGCGAGAAAAGCTGCGCACATAAAAGCCGCGATAAGGCTTTATCTCGACCAACCCGCCCTTTGCCAGGATCCCGATCGCCTCGCGAAACGGGGTCCGGCTCACTCGCAGCCTGTCGATCACCTGCTTCTCGTTCAGCCATCCCCCGCTCGGCAGTTCACCGGAGACGATCAGGCGCACGACTTCTTCATAGATCCGTTCGCGCAGAGTTTTTTTACGCAGGTTTTCAAGGTTTTTGATCAGCATGAACGATGCGTCTACCATCCGGGCTTAGATCAGAACGTCCCCGCAGAGCACCTAGACCGTCTCGCTCGTCTATTTCGTTTCCGGCACCGGCGATGCCGCAGAAAATGCCCGTTCAAATGCCCCCAGGTCTGCGCCGGGCAAGTCCGAAACGGCAACGTAGGAGAACTGAGCATCGCTCCAGCTCCGGACGTTGTATCCCGCAACCGCTTGATCCGAGACGGATTGACCGGGCGGCAGCGTCGTCAAGCTGACCGTATGGGCGGCATGTTTGTAGACGATCGTTGCAACCGGATCGTGGCCAATGACATCCACGCGGCCCCCAACGAGCACGAAGCCCTGCGCCGCGAGGTCAGGCACCTGAGGCGATTCCGGCAAGCGCGATGTGAACCACGGCTTGACGGTATGGCGGTCAGAAGACGCAACGTCGAATGGCTGAGTGGCCAGTTGACCCCGGATATGGCCCGCAACGATCTGGCGGGCGACATCGTCGCGCAGGTCGTAGCGCTCGATCGTCAACATGACGGAACTCGAGATCACCGCGCCGAACACTGCGGCTGCAGCCAACGCCTGAAACGACCAGCTTCGATGACCGAGACGTCCCACCTGAGCCGGACGTCCCGCCTGGCCCGGACGATCCGCATCCAACGTCGACTTTATGCGGGCCTGAAGACCCTGAGGCATCTCGTATTGCGGAAGCGAACGAACGGCCCGGCGCAACGACAGCAACCGATCATACTGGGCCTTTAAAGATGCATCGTCAGCCAATCGCCGCTCGAACTCAATCGCGGAAGCCGGATCGAGCTCGCCGTCGTAATAGGCGTTCATCTGCAGTTCGTCGTTATCTTTAATCGATGCAATCATAGTTTTTACTTTCGGTCTCCGAGTAGAGCGATCAGTAGCTGCCTGCCCCGGGACAGACGGGACATCACTGTGCCGATTGGGACATTGGTGATCTCCGCGATGTCGCGATAGTTCAATTGATTGATTTCCCGCAGAACAATCACTTCGCGAAAGTGCGGCGGCAACTGTCCCAATGCTCGCTGAACGTCTTCGGCATCCGCCTTGAACAGCGCGATCTCCTCGGGTGTCTCAATTTTCGTTCCTTGCGGACCTTCGTGTTCAAGTTCCTGTTGCTCCGCAACGCTTAGATCATTCGTGAAAACGACAGACTTTGGTCTGTTCTTCATCAACCAGCTATAGGCGGTGTTGCGCACGATTGTCAGTGACCACGCGCGAGCATTGACGGCACCGAAGCTCTTGATGCCGCGAAACGCGCGCAACGCGGCGTCCTGCACAACGTCTTCGGCGTCGTATGCGTTGCCGGTCAGCCATTGTGCGAGACGATAGGCTTCGGCCATGTGTGGCAGAAAGACTTCATCGAACACTGCGCGTTCATCCTTGTTCTGCACAATCGGGACCGGCGCTTGCTGCTGGCCAGACAAACGATCTGAGCCTTCCAACCGTTGTTTTAACATGGCTTCATCAAGTTCGGTATGCCGGAAACTCGAGCGATGGACCGATAAGGGTGTCGTCATGTTTGGCACACCACCATTCAAAGCCCTTGCGCTCATTTCACGATGACTTGCCCGACCATGTGCGGATGTAGGCCGCAGAAATAGTCGAACGTGCCGGCGCTGGTGAACGTAAACGAGTAGGAATCGTCGGTGTCGAGCGCCTTCGACCGAAAGGTCGTCTTCTTCTCAACGATTGTGTGCGGGATGTCGTCGTGATTGAGCCACTTGACCGTCGTGCCGACAGGAACGGTCAATTCCTTTGGCGTGAAAGTGAAATTGTCGATCGTGATCTCGTTGGCATCGTTCTTCGTGGCATCCTGCGCCGCTACCGTACCAAACGCTAACATCGCTCCGATGACTGGGCCCAAAAGTAACGCAACGACCAAGCCGCGGTTAAGAACTAACCTGGCTGCTGCGACGCGGAGTTGGCTGATCAAGATTGGCATTCAAGATCCTCGATCAACCGGCCAACGTCTTGTCGACGATCGCGAGCGGCTTGTTACCTTGCACCACGCTGACGGTGGACAACCCCAGCAAGGTGCGGAGCTTGTCGGCGGGGACAAGCATCGGGCCCGGCGAAGGGGCGCTACCGGGAGCCGGCTGGGGAAACGCCGTCGACAGAGCGGTGTGGAAGGTCATATTGCCTTCGACCTTCTGGGCCAGCTGGTGAATGTGTCCGTTCAGAACGGTGACTGAACCAAAGCGCTTGAGCAGATTAAGCGCCTGCATGCCATCCTCGGTGCCCCATCCCCATTCCTTGTAGATCACCTGCAGCGGGATATGCGCAAACACCACGATCGGCGTGCTGTTCGACTTGTCCTTCAGATCGGCCTCAAGCCATGCGAGTTGCTCGGCGCCGAGGTTGCCCAAGCCGCCGCCCTTCAAATCGACGACGTTGACGAGGCCGATGAAGTGGATGCCGTGATCGTCGTAGCTGTACCAGCCGGCGCCCTTCGAACCCTTGCCGTAGCGTTCCAGATAGGCCTTGCCGCGCTCTTCATCGATGATGTCGTGCTCGCCGGGCACAAAGTGAATCTGGACGCCGGTCTCGCCGAACACCTTGTCGGCATTGTCGAATTCGGCAGGCTTGGAAAGATGCGTGATGTCGCCGGTATGAATGATGAAGGAGGGTTTGACCGGCATCGCCTTTACCTTGGCGACGGCTTCGCGCAGCGTGCCGAGCGCATCCGGGTTTGCCGCCTTGTCAAAGCCGATATGGCTGTCGCTCATCTGCAGAAACGTGAATCCAGCGGGTTCTGCGGCAACCGCATCGCCGATCAACCCCACCGAGTGGGGAACGCCGCCGCTGATAGCCCAAAGCACCCCGGTACCCGCCCAGACCATGCATTCCAGCACTTCACGGCGGCCTAATCCCTGTCCACGGTCCTCAAAGCCCTTCTTAGCCATGTCACATCTCCCTGTGGGCCAAACGGCTCCAAATGGCGCCGCTACAGAGGAGACTCGACCGTTCCGGGCTTTATTCCCAAACAATATACAATTTCTCGATCCGTGGATTACCCCATGCAATTGCTCATTTTTTCGGCCACGGCACCCGACCAATCGAGCCGGGTTTTCAGTTCACAAAGGCAATATTCGACCACGTCGGGCCAGTTGCCGGGCCGATGAGACGTTTCTCTAAAAGAACGGGGTCCGCTGCTCGCAGATTTTCCGCGGAGCCAGCGGCAAATGGTCCCAAACCGAACGGGGGCCGTTCGCACTCATGCTGCATTCGAGCGTAGGCGGCCAGAGCGTCGCAATGCGCAACAGGTTGTTGAGCGAGATCGTCAACTGGCTCCCGGCTTAACGATGACTTTGCCTTTCATGTTCGGGTGGATCGAGCATAGGTAGTCATAGTCGCCCGCGGTTGTGAAAGTGAAAGAGAACGTGGCGTCCTTGGCGAGCATTTTTGATCGGAAGCCTTTGCTTGGATCTACCACGGTATGCGGCATGGCCTCATTGTTGACCCAGGTCACGGTGGTGCCGGGCGCGACGGTGATTTCGCTCGGAATGAAAGTATTATGGTCCATGCTCACGGATGCCACCGGGCCGATGTCAGCACTATTCGCGTCCTCCGCGAGGCAAGGGGTGGACGCCAGAGCGGTGAACAGGACGGCCAGCCTCAAAGCGCGCAGAACGCCTTGCGACTTGCAAGCATGGACCCCAAAGGAAGTTCGCGGATTTGCGGCGAAGTACGTTGAGTCACGGACAGTCAAAACAATCTCCTTGTATCATTTCAAGCTAGCCACGTCGAAGGCGCGCCGATCATCGCGCCTCCGACGCAGAGACCGATCAGAACGGGTAGTAGCGAACCTGGGTCATCACAATGTGATCGTCGGTCTTGGGTGCTCCTCCGACGCCTGCGAAAGCGAAGCGCTGGTTATAGGAATATTGAGCGCCGACCTTGATCGCCCCGAACGAACCCTTGAGGACCGTGTCATAGAACCCGGCGGTGTACTGTCTGACCTCCGAGGTATTGCCGTTGCAGGTGGCGGCCGGGGAGTTCTCGATATTGCAGCCGGTGTTGTTGTAGAGCGGGTTGCCGAAGCCGAACGGCACCGTGCCTACATTGGAGAATGTGGGCCGTGTCTTTTCGAGCCCTGCATAGGCGTAGAGATCCAGCGCAGGCGTCGTATGCCAAACCGCACCGGCTTGAAACGCCGTGATTGGAAGAAGCTGGATTGAACCATCTTGCCGTAGCGTTGCATCACTGAAGGGAGCGGCGGTGAAGCGACCGAGCGCGCCGTATGCGGCAGAAGCGGTAAAATCCAGTGTTTTGGGAATGACTTCCAACACCATGTGGCCACCGAAGCTGACATTGCTCACATCGTGGTTTTCGAAGTTGAAGTGATCATAGAAGTTGCGATACAGAGCCCAACCCTCAGCATGAAACTTGTTGGCTCCGAGCATCGAATCCCACGCGGCTTTGACAGTCACATCCGGCACACGGTTCAGGCTGAGGTTGTTGGCGTTGTTGAAGAAGCTGCCGCCGGGTCCGGTCAAATTAATCAGCAGATTAGGGTTCAGTACCCCTTGCGGCCCTACCGCCGGGGTGCCAACTGCCGCGACGTTGCCGCCGACAAAGGACGTTTGGGGATTTTCGGCCGAAACCGCGACCTGGAAATTCGGTCCGATCTCCTGCCAGACGCGAACGCCGGGCTGCCGGGCTGCAAGGAAACCTGGAACGGATTCGAAATCGATCACCCCAGGCGCGTCTACACCCCTGGGATCGATGCCCGATCTGCTCGGAGCATTGAGCGACCACGTCTGACCGGCCAGAAAATGCAGACCGAGGTCGGTTCGGTCTATTTCGATGCTGGCTTGACGCATTCGGGGGTTGAAGGAATTGGTTGCGACCGAACTCGCCGTCTGCGCCGCGCCCTCGAAATCGATCTCGCCGTACCCCGCAAGATGCGTATTTGCACCGGCGTCGCCCTCCGCCACCAGCGAAAATCTGGTCTGGCGTGCCGAGAAACGCGCTTCCTGAGCGTTAAAATTCTTGGCCTGCCGGAAGGGAATGAACGCGTAAACCGAGCCGGTGTCGGAGGCAAGATTGCGGGTCCGATAGATCCCGGCAAGATCGATCCAGCCGCCCGGCGTAAGGGTAATGCCCTTGAAACAGACCTTGCCCGCGGGACAGGGATCAAAAACGGATGGTGGGGCCTTATAGGCGCCAGCAGTTGTGACGGCGGCTAATTTTCCCCGCGTCTCGGCTTCCTTCTGGCCCTGCGCATTGACGCGCTGCTCAAGCTTTTTCAGTTGCGCTTTGAGCAGACGGATCTCGGTCGCAGTATCATCGTCAGCTTTCGCTATTCCTTGGCTCGCTGACAGCACAACGATGCCAAGAAGAATCCCCTTTATCAGCTTCACTTGAACCCCCCTGCTCTGAGGGGGGCAGCAGAAAACTTTCCACGCAAGGCCAGTGAACTTGGTCTGCGCGCGCCCCCTCTCACAGGAAGACTCGTGCTCGCGTGAGGAAATTCCCGAACACGTGAATATCTTTTTAATGATTGAGATGTGCTGGTCAGCGGTCTCGCCCCGCGATCAAAAAAGAGTCTCAGCCGGGGCATGACTGAGACACTTCTTGGAGGTTAAGCCAGTTGAAGGTCACCGGCGGATTCAAGTTCGAGCTCATGGATTTATTGGTGCGGAACGCCTCCTTATCCTTCTGGATAAAAGGACTCACGCGTCGTTAGCGATATTCCCAACGTGCTCACTTTTTGTTTCACATTGGAGCTGACCCAATGCTTATGAATAGAGCTTTGCAAAGAACATCCGCCGAAGATGCGGCTCGTCGCCCACAGCGGAGCGAACAAAGAAGGGCCCCAGCTTCGGGAGAAAAGCTGAGGCCAGGTGCAGCAGAAATACTTACAATTGAATCTGCCGTCGCCGGACAGGTACTGCTTTCTTTGGCGCGGCTACCAACGTGTGACGGCCTCGCCTCGCGCCCGCTTTTGCGAGAATTGCCAGCTTATAGATCCCACTTATCATTCAAAATGACCGGTC
>WNFJ01178759.1_pt1 | contig 13350 bp, 9 predicted proteins | sample 5400461 | NCBI WGS metagenome assembly WNFJ01 (sample SAMN13153349, study PRJNA577476) | soil metagenome | isolation source: 115 cm saprolite on Douglas fir-dominated hillslope | place: USA:California | collected 2013-09-17 | reverse complement strand
TTCGTCGGGCAACCTCTCCGCTCTTAGCAGGGTGGGGTGGACGCGCACGACCAGTACTTCTTCGTAGTAGGAGCGGTTGAAAATGCCGATCTTGCCGCGTTCAGGAATACACTTTTGCGTTCGCCAGAGGTAATCGTGGTTCAACTCTTCATTGCTCGGTGACTTGAAGGCGTGAACGTCACATCCCTGCGGATTCACGCCGGACATGACGTGCTTGATGACGCCATCCTTGCCGGCGGCGTCCAGAGCCTGGAGGACGACCAGAAGCGCCCAGCGGTCTTGCGCGTAGAGTTTTTCCTGCAGGCGGCTGAGCACGCCTTCGCGTGCATCGAGAATGTTTTGCGCGTGTTGTTTGTTTTTGACGCCGGTCGTGGCAGCGGGGTCCCAATCCTTCAGTCGAAACTTGTCGCCCTTTGTGATGCAAAAGGGTTCTGCCAGGCGCGAGGCCTCTTTGATGAGCTTGTCGTGATTCATGGCTTCGGCAGTGTAGTACAGACGTCGCGCTCAGAACAGCGTGCCGAGTCCCCATCCGAAGGCGGAGAAGCGGTTGTGGACATGGAAGAGGGAATTGTCCGAGAGGGAAAAGAATCGGTTCATACGCAGAACATTTACGGCGTAATAGGCCCGGACGGGAACCTGGACGCCGGGCACGGTCCAGCGGAGCTCGATTCCCGCGGAGCCGTGAAGCACACCGTTCGTCGCGCCCAGCAGGATTGGCTTTGTGGGGCCGAGCCAGTTGGGGAGTAGCAAGCCGGAGCCGAGGTCGAAGAAGAAGGCGGCTTCCGTCCCGCCAGCGAGAGGAAAGCGGTATTCGGCGCTGCCCGCGCCAACGAGATTTGCTCCCGAAGGCGAAGCGGAATAGATCGTCGCGCCGTTCGCTGCGATCCTGGCTGTTACCGCGTACGGGCCGAGTTCCCCGGGACGAAGCCCGCGCACCAATTCATCGCTTGAAAAGAGCCGCGCATGAAATGGCATGTCGCCACGATAGCTGCCTGCGCCGCTGAATGTTGTGCGGAAACCCCATGCACCCGCCGGAGCGAAAACCGGGTCGCGGAAAATGCGGCTGTATTCGGCAGAGGAATGGGCCATGTTTTCGCGGCCCCCGAGCCATCCTCCGGAAGTGGAATTCGCAAACAAAACGCGTTCACTTCCCGTGTCACGGACCCAGCCGAGCCCCAGTGAGCGGCTGGAAGTCTTCGATCGAACGTCGCCGAGCGTCACGCCGGGCGCGTCCGAGGGTAAGGCGAGCGGATATTCGGTTGTTGTGCGCGAAAGGGTGTAGTTGACGCCTAACGAATCGGTGTTCGTCAACGGGTAGGTCCAGGGGACACTGATCCCCGCGCTGTGTGAGGAGTGGAACGGTCCTTGCGCGCTGCGCGCGAACCTCGGGCGAATCACATTGTTAAAAACGGAGAAGGCCAGCGAGGCTCGCGTGCCGAAGATTCCTTCCTTTGCCAAGCCGAGCAGGATCTGAATGCTCTCCGGGCCGCCGTCAAGTTGGGCCGAAAGAAGTTCCTCGCGATTCAGCAGGTCGAAGACGGTGTAGGCGATGCCCAGAGTGCTGCCAAACTGACCCATACCTCCCGCCAGAGAGGCGCGCTGCTGGCCAAACTCTTCGAGGTGGATGGAGATGTTGGCGGTGTGGTTGGCATCATCGAGCTGGACGCGAATATCTTCTTTGCGGATCGGCTTGAAATAACCCGTCCTCGCCAGCCGTAAGAGACCGGCTTCGAGCGCGCGCTCATTAATAGGGCGGCCTTCGCGCAAGATAATTCTGCGGCGCACGAAGCGGTCGCTGAACTTGTGCAGACCAAACAATTCGATGCGCTGCACGATATACGGCGGTGAGTCGCTCAGATCGAACGCAACGCGCGCGGTGTGATTCTCCGGGTTGAAAGTTCGCATCACCTCCACGGAATGGGAGGTGGTGGAATCGAGTTCGGAAGTCCTGGATTGAACGCGCGCCATCCACAATCGCCGTAGCTTGTCTATCTCCTGCTGGGAAAAGGCGCCGCCTTGTTCTTGTTCGCAGGAAAGGACGGGATTTCGGCCGCGCTCTTTCGCGGCTTTCTGAAGAGAGTCGGTCGCTGCGATGGATTCGAAACGGTAAAAAGGGCCCGCTTCCACAGGGATGGAGACAGACAGCCCCGACAACTCCGACTCGTGCGGCCAGGGAAGCCATCGTCGTGACGGTTTGTTGGACTGGGTGACTCGCGCACTGCCGATTCGTGCCTCCGGAAAGCCATGGTTTTGGTAATAGGTGAGGATACGTTGACGGTCTTCTTCAAACGCTTCGCGGGTATATGCATTTTTGCCGCGCCACGAGGCGAGTGGTTTCCACGGCGCGACGCTGCGCATTTGCCCGCGCAATAATTTTGTGGAGACTTGAGGATGGCCATCGAAGCTCACCTGGCGCATTCGCAACAAGGGGCCATCGTTGATTTCGAATCGGACGGATACCGTCGCGTTCTTCGCTTCCTCCTGCTGGATATGAACGCTCGCCTCCGGATGGCCCAGCTCATTCAGACCGCAGCGAATCGCGATGGCGATCCGTTGAAGCGTTGCTGGATCGGCTGGTTTTCCGAAGTCGAGTGTGATTTTTTTGTCTTTCAGCATTTTTTCGATCTGTTTTTGCGAGAGCAGCCGGGAGCCAGAATACTCCACCTTGGAAAGAAACGGCCGCTCCTCCAGATGAAAGATAAGAGCTATGTGTCTTTGGTTTTCGAACGCTGGAGGAGGCGGGAGAGTTGGAGGTACTTCTTCCACCTGAATGGATTCGAACCACCCTAGCCGCGCGAGGGCGCGGAGGTCTTTGTCAATTCTCGCGGCGTCGAATGGCTGGCCCTCGCGGGATTTCAACTGGGCGGCAACTGCGGCTGGCGCGATGCGTCGCAGTCCCGTGAAGCGCACTTCGTCAAGGATCGGAACTTCGGCTGTTTTCTGAAAACTGCCGCGCGGTTCGCAGGCTACGGCGCAGGCCTGTGACAATGCAGGTGTTGCAGCGGTAAGAATTGACCCAGAATAAATCGCCGCGATGAGCCAGCGCACCAGCATTTCTCCTTGCACCGAGGAGGATGAGTGAACGGATGACAGTCAACTCCGTGGGGTTGTCTGCCTCGAGAAATGAGCTGGAGCGAAAACTCCAGAAAAGAAAGAGCCTGGACCGCTCCGCATTCAGCGAAGCCATCCAGGGCGTTTGAATTAGAGCGTTTGGCCCTGAATCCGCTTCCGTGCCGCCCTGCTATTCGCCGAGGACAGTGCCGGTCGCGGGATCCAGGAAGAGCCCGGTAGCGCGATGGTCGGTGTTGAAGTCGAACAGTCCGTTTAACGTGCCGGCAGCCGTGTCGGCGGAGCCATTTCCGATACGGCCCAGACTCCAGTTGTCTTCGATGAAGCGAAGGACGGATGCCTGGTCGGTCACGCGATGATCGACGTAATTCCTCCGTGCGAAGGGAGAGATCACCAGAAGTGGCTGCCGTGGACCATACCCGCAACGCCCGTTCTGGATTGTTCCGTTCGCGTCGATTGCCTTCGGCGTTCCACAGTTAGCAGCTCCGAGGAGTTGGTCATCGGTCACATTGGACTGGTTCACGATCGGACTCATCACGTGGTCGTACCAGCCGTCGGAGTCATCGTACAAGATGATGATCGCGGTTTCCTTCCACTCGTCGGTCTGTTCCAGCGCGTTGACCGTGTTCACGAGGAAGATCTGTTCATCCAAAGGATTGGAGTAGCCCGCATGGCCGTCCTGGATAGCGCGCGCCTTCAGGAAACTCACCGCCGGCATGTTGTGTGCTTTAACGGCATCCCAAAAGTCTGTGATGTCGTATTCGTGGTTCGCCGCATCGCCTTGGTGGCCGATCATTGCTACTGCGGTGCGCGCAGTGTGGTTGGCATTAAGCGTCGATTGCCAATATTGAAAAAACGCATGGTGCGGGATGTAGTCGGTTGTCTTCAGGCCTGTGGTCCCAGTAGAGACTGCCGCGCAATTTGCGAACCCGCCCATAAACGAACCCCAGGTGACGCCCGCATTGCTCAACAGATCGCCCACGTTTTTTCCCGACATCGTGATTTGAGTACGCTTCGGATTCGAACACACATCGCCCGCAGGATCCGGGTCCCCAACCACGGCGCCGCTCGTCGCGGCGCCAGCGATATTTCCACCGGCCCCAAGGCCATTCGTTATGGTGGCCTCAAAGGTATTGCCCGCGACCAGGTTCAGCAGGCCTGGCGTCGACGGCCCAAAGGTCGTGCTGAAGGAGTTGTCGCTCATCGCAAAGTTCTGTGCGTAGTTCCACAGCGCAGTTACAGTATTGCCGTCGTAATAGCCCAGGGTGCTGTTCGGCCCGAGGTTTTTGTCGTTGCAGCTGAAGGCACGCCCATTCGGCAATGTGCCGGCGAAGCGGTCCATCAGCCCGCCGTGAAACGCAAACTGTTCATCTCCGTAAGCGTGGTCCTGGTCGCAGGTATTAGGGACGCTGCGGTCGATTCGGAATGGATTCACTCCATTGGGATTGTTGGTGAGCAGTCCGGCGCTCTCGAGGCTATTCACGCGCGGCGTATCGTCTTTCGCGCCACCAAAATATTTAGTGCCGTCATTATTCGCCTTGGCGAGGGGATAGGTACCGAAATAGTGGTCGAAGGAAACGTTCTCCTGGAAGATCACGACAACATGCTTGATTGGCGTCTTGGTCGAGGAACCGTCTTGGCTTTGCGCCGATGCTGGGTACACGGGCAAAAGCGTCATTGCCGAAGCGGCCACAACGGCCAAAGCGCTAGTGGGGCGACGATGCATGGGAAGTCTCTCCTTGGAATTCACAGTCTTGAACCACTAATGGAAACACAGGGGCGAACGCACTTACGGGAAGGTGCGGACTCGAAGGCGTCGCGGCCAGTTTTTCCTGCGCATGAAGTTCTAAGCGGGTTTTGTTAGCGGCAGGTTAACGGCTCGTCAAAACTGATGGCGCAAACGGAGAAGCTGTATAGAATCGGAACGCACCCGGAGCTATGACCACACTCGCGCGCAAACTCCGCCTCGCCGATTATTTCGCGCTCGCATTTGGCACGATGGTCGGGGCCGGATGGCTAGTACTCATGGACGACCGATTCTGGGTTTTGCTCTCGGCGGTGTTCTGCTGCTGCCCGTCGGCTACGTTTATGGCCAATGGGTGCAGCGGCTTCCGGACGCCGCTGGCGAGGCCGCCTACACCGCTCAGGTTTTTCCGCCGATCGTCAGTTATTTCACCGGCTGGATGATGCTGCTGGCGTACTTCATCGTGTGTCCGTGGGAAGCGGTCGCTGTCGGCAAGCTTGCGGCGTACATCTTTCCATCGCTGAATTCGTTCGAATTGTATCGGGTGGCGGGGCAGCCCGTATTCCTGCCGCGTCTGGTGTTGGGCGTCGGGCTCACGGTTTTTCTTGCGGTGCTGAACTACCGGGGCATCCGCTGGAGCGCCAGTTTTCAGAACTGGACGACTGCGATGGTGCTTCTTCTCTTCGTCCTCCTTCTTGGCATCAGCGCCGATCGAGGCGCTCCTGCCAATTTTCATCCGGCCTTTCGCACGACTCCCTTCGTATCGATCCTGCTTACCCTCCAGATCGTGCCGTATTTCATGACCGGATTCGAATCGGTGCCCAAAGTGGCGGAGGAAGCCCATCCGGGATTTCGTTCGACAGGATTTTTTCGCGCCATCATGATGGCGCTTCTCGTGGGCGATGGTTTTTACATTCTCGCCGTTGCCGCGGTGGCCTACGTTGCGCCCTGGCAAGGTTTGATCGGAAAACGATTCGCAACCGCGATCGCGTTTGAACAGGCGCTGGGAGCCCGGTGGCCCGTCCGATTGATTCTGATCATGGCCCTCTTCGGGCTGTTTCAATGTTTCAACGGCAACTTCGTAGCCTCGAGCCGTTTGCTGTTCGCCTACGGCCGCCGCGGGACCATTTCTCCGCGCTTCGGCGAAGTTCACCAAAAATTGCTGACGCCTTCGGTGGCCATTCTCGGAATTACGGCAGGAACGCTGGCCGGTCTTCTTCTGGGTGATGCGCTCCTCGTTCCTGTCACGGGTCGGCGATGGGTTGGTTCGCGACATGCCTCTCCTTCTGGATCGTGGAGAAGCGAGCATCGACGCGGATTGTGACCGGGCTGGGGATTGCCGTCTCCTTGCTGCTTTTCTTGATGAAAGCTCTGCCCGCCTTCCCGGGGCACTTTTCCCCGGCCGAATGGATCGCATTCGGCATCTGGGTCACCCTTGGGCTTGTCCTGCGTGCCCGGAGTTAGAGCACAAAACCATCCGGTGAGCTGCAGCCACGACGAGGGGAAAATCAGAATTCGAATGAGCGCGGCTTCGAGCGGGAACGAGCCCTCGTGTATACTTTTGAAGGCGAAGCACTTTGCCATCGATGATTCCTTTTCTCCATCTTGGGCCGCTCACAATTCCGACCTTCGGCCTCATGGTTGCCACTGGGCTGTTGGCCGCCGCGTATCTCTTGCAAGCAGATTTTGACCGCCGCCGCACGCAACTCGTGAAGAGCGGCTACCTGAAGAGCGACGGCAAGCCGAGCCATCACGACGAAGGGTTTCTTATTATTGGCATCGCTGGCCTCGCCGGCCTGGTGGGAGCACGTCTGTATCACGTTTTGGAGAGCCCCCGAGAGTTGATAGCCGATCCGGCGGTGCTGATCAGCCGGTTTGGGTTCGCCTGGTTCGGCGGATTGCTTGGCGGTTTTGTTGCGCTAGTGTTTCTGGCGCGGCATTACGGAATTCCGGCGCTTGAATTCATGGATCTATGCTCGCCGGCAGCAGCGGTTGGATACGCCATCGGGCGTATTGGCTGCTTGTTGTCGGGCGATGGCGATTACGGAGTGCCGACCATGCTGCCCTGGGGAATGAGTTTTCCCAACGGCGTCGTGCCCACGGCGGAGCGCGTGCATCCGACGCCGCTCTATGAGTTTTTTATCTGGCTGGCGATCGGGGCGTTCCTGTGGCACATGGGGAAGAAATCAATAAGTGGCGCACGGCCCAAGGGAGAAATCTTCTGCGGCTACCTCATTCTGACGGGTGTGGCCCGATTCTTGATTGAATTCATCCGCATCAACCCGCGATCGTTTTTCGGTCTTTCAAATGCGCAGGCGGCCAGTCTGGTGTCGGTCGTCATAGGTGCCATTCTGTTCTGGTGGATCAAGCGCAGTTCGGCTCTGCAATCGAAGTCTTCTTAGTCTGCAGAGTGTCCCGCGCGTCTGGCCGGGCGCTACAGCATCTGCCGCAGCACGTATTGCAGAATGCCCCCGTGATGGTAGTAAGAAACTTCCTCCGGCGTATCCGCGCGCGCGATCGCCGAGAAGGTCTTTAACCTTCCGTCTCCCGATTTAGTATGCACTGTGATTGGTTTTTTCGGCGCAAGTGACGCGACGCCCTCGATCTCGAATATTTCGTGGCCCGTCAGGCCAAGCGATTCGCGGTTTTCTCCTGGCTTGAATTCGAGGGGGAGCACGCCCATGCCGACGAGGTTACTGCGGTGGATGCGTTCGTAGCTTTCGGCGATGACCGCCCGCACGCCAAGCAGCCGCGTGCCTTTTGCCGCCCAATCGCGCGAAGAGCCGGAGCCGTATTCTTTTCCGGCGATGACCACCAGCGGCACACCAGCCTCGCGATATTTCACCGCGGCGTCGTAAATCGACATCTTCTCGCCATCCGGAAGAAAAAGCGTCCACCCGCCTTCGGTGCTAGGAGCGAGCTGATTGCGCAGACGAATATTTCCAAACGTGCCGCGCATCATGACCTCGTGGTTGCCACGACGCGCGCCGTAGGAATTGAATTCATGCGGCTTCACGCCGTTGGCGATGAGGTACTTTCCCGCGGGCGATTCGACCGGAATCGAGCCGGCCGGCGAAATGTGATCGGTGGTGACACTGTCGCCAAGAATGGCCAGCACCTTGGCGCCGTGAATGTCCGCGAGCGCTGGAGGTGCCTTCGGCATGTTTTCGAAAAACGGCGGCAGCTTGATGTAAGTCGATTTCGGATCCCACTTGTAGATATCACCTTTGGGAATCGGCATGGACTTCCAGTGCGCATCGCCTTCGAATACTTCGCTGTATTGCTTGCTGTATTGCGCCGTAGTAACGGAAGAACGAACGGTTGATTCGATTTCTTGCGGCGTCGGCCAGATATCTTTCAGGTAGACCGGTTTGCCCGCAGGGTCGGTGCCGAGCGGTTCGGTGGTAAGGTCGAGGTCCATTCGCCCAGCAAGAGCGTACGCGACGACCAGCGGCGGCGAGGCCAGATAATTGGCGCGAACCAGCGGATGAATGCGGCCCTCAAAGTTGCGATTTCCGCTGAGCACGGCAACGGCGATCAGATTGTTATCCTTGATGGCGGCGCCGATGGCCTCCGGCAGCGGACCGCTGTTTCCAATGCACGTGGTGCACCCATAGCCGACCAGGTGAAAGTTCAGTTTCTCGAGATAAGGTGTCAAACCTGCGGCGAGCAGGTAATCGGTCACCACTTTCGAACCGGGCGCCAGACTGGTCTTGACCCAGGGCTTGACGTGCAAGCCGCGCTCGACCGCCTTCTTCGCAAGCAGTCCAGCGCCCAGCATGAGTGAGGGGTTCGAAGTGTTGGTGCAGCTTGTGATGGCGGCAATGACCACCGCGCCGCTCGAAAGGTCAAACGAGTCGCCGTTGTTTCGGACGGCAACCTTCTTGGCCGGAGTTCCTTCCACGACTTTCGTGAAAGAAGCCTTGGCCTGGCGCAGCGCGACGCGATCCTGCGGACGCTTGGGACCAGCGACCGTGGGTTCGACGGTTCCCAGATCCAACTCCAGCGTGTCGTTGAAGAGCGGAGGGGACGTCTTATCTGTTCGAAAGAGCATTTGCTCTTTGCAGTAGGCTTCGACAAGAGCGATCTGTTCCGCCGAACGCGCGGTGAATTGCAGATAAGCGAGGGTTTCCGCATCAACGGGGAAGAAGCCCATGGTCGCGCCATACTCGGGGGCCATGTTGGCAATGGTGGCGCGGTCCGGAACGCTAAGGGTGGACAGACCCGAACCATAGAACTCCACGAATTTTCCGACAACGCCTTTCTTGCGCAGCATTTCTGTGACGGTCAAAACGAGATCCGTCGCCGTCGCGCCTTCGCTCAACCGCCCGTGCAGACGGAAACCAACGACTTCCGGAATCAGCATCGAAGAGGGCTGGCCCAGCATGGCTGCCTCTGCTTCGATCCCACCGACGCCCCAGCCGAAAACGCCCAGGGCATTCACCATGGTGGTGTGTGAATCCGTGCCAACGACCGAATCGGGATAGGCCTCAAACCTGTTGCCGTAAGGCATCGCACAGACGACCCGCGCGAGGTATTCCAGGTTCACTTGGTGGCAGATGCCCGTGTCCGGTGGAACGACTTTGAAATTCTGAAACGCCGTCTGCCCCCAGCGCAGGAACGCGTAGCGCTCGACGTTACGCTGAAACTCCAACTCCGCATTCAGGCCGAACGCGTTGACGTTTCCAAAATTATCCACCTGCACGGAATGGTCGATGACCAGCTCGGCAGGGAAGAGCGGGTTGATTCGCTTCGGATTGCCGCCCATGCGTTGCACGGCTTCACGCATGGTGGCGAGATCGACGATTGCGGGCACGCCTGTGAAATCCTGCAAGAGGACACGCGCGGGCATGAATGCAATCTCTTTTTCTTGAGCGCCGGGCCGCCAGTTGGCTAGCGCGCGGATGTCCTCGGCATGGACGAAGCGGCCATCCTCGCAGCGCAGGAGATTCTCAAGAAGGATGCGCAGTGAAAAGGGAAGCTTTGCCAGGTCGGCGACGCCCTGCTTTTCAAGGAACTCAAGGCGGTGAATATCGAAAGTCTGAGCGCCGACGTTGAGTTTGTCGCGTGTGCGGAAAGAATTGCCCGCGTTAATGGCCATCCTGCCAGTCCTTTCGCTGTGATGCGTAGCCTTCCATCATAACCGAAATTGAATCCGAGCGCCGCGCAGCTATACTGATATGGTCGTGAACATCGTTCTCATTTCGACCTACGAGTTGGGGAGGCAGCCCTTCGGGCTAGCGTCGCCTGCGGCATGGCTCCGCAAACGCGGCCACCGAGTCGTAGCGCTCGATCTTGCCAGGCAGTCCCTGGATGAGTCTGCGATTGGTGCTGCCGGGCTAATCGCTATTTACTTGCCCATGCATACGGCCACGCGGCTGGCGGCGCAACTCATTCCTCAGCTTCGGAAACAGAATCGATGCGCGCATCTCTGTTGTTACGGCTTATACGCCCCCATGAACGTTGACTATCTTAGCGCACTCGGCGTATCCACGATTCTCGGCGGCGAATTCGAAGAAGCTCTCGTGCAATTGGCGGAGCACCTAGCGATGGATGGAGCACGGGCAAGCGCGCAGCCCGCGGAGTCCCTGATCTCCATGGCCCGGTTGCAGTTCGAAGTGCCAGATCGATCCGGAATGCCTGCGATGGAGAAGTATGCGCACCTCATCGTTCCCGGTGACGGCTACCGCATCGTTGGTTCGACGGAAGCGAGCCGCGGCTGCAAGCATCTTTGCCGGCACTGCCCAATCGTGCCGGTTTACAAGGGAGTGTTTCGAATCGTCAGCCGGGACGTGGTGCTCGAGGATGTTCGCCGCCAGGTGGCCGCCGGGGCGCAACACATCACCTTCGGCGACCCGGATTTCTTTAACGGCATTCTTCACGCGATGGAACTCGCGGAGGGATTTCATCGGGAATTTCCGGACGTGACGTACGACGTGACCATCAAGATCGAACACTTGCTCAAATATGAGAACCACTTGCCCAGGCTTCGCGATTCGGGCTGCCTCTTTGTGATCAGCGCGGTCGAATCCGTGGACGATGCCGTGCTGGGCTTCCTCGACAAAGGACACACGCGCGAAGATTTTCTGCGCGTCGTCAAAACGTTCAGCGAACTTGGCATGACGCTCCATCCAACTTTCGTGCCGTTCACGCCCTGGACCACAGTGGATGGCTACCTGGATTTGCTGCGAGTGATCGAGCAACAGGGCGTGATCGAAAATGTCGCGCCCATTCAGCTTGGTATTCGTTTGCTTATCCCGACAGGCTCGCGAATGCTGGAATTGGAAGAAGTGCTTCACCTGGTTGGACCGTTCGATCCACAGTCGCTGGCGTACCCCTGGAAAAACGCCGACCCGCGCTTGGACACTCTCAGCGAAACCGTGCAGGAGATCGCCGCCGCGGCGGAGCGGCAAAAAGAATCGCGGACGGCCACATTCGAACACATCTGGAGGGCAGCGCACGCCGCAGCCGGATTGTCCACTCCAGAGATCAACCCACCCGCGCGATCCCAGGCTGGCGTTCCGTTTCTCAGTGAACCCTGGTACTGCTGCGCCGAGCCGACCCGGGACCAGTTGGTCTCCATCGGCGCCCAGAAGCCGCTGGTGAAAAATGCCGTCGCAAGCGCCGATGGCTTTGTTTGATCCCGGCAAAGAAAAGCGTCACGCATGACGAATCCGTCCAAACGATTGCTGCTCTTCACCGCGAAACTCGGCTATCAAACGCGTAGTTTCGAAGAGGCCACGCACAAGCTGGGCGTGCAGCTCGTTTACGTCACCGATCGATGCCACCAGTTGGAAGATCCGTGGGGCGATAGAGCCATCGCCGTGCATTTCGAAACGCCGGACGTGGCCGCCTACACCGTGATGGAATCGCTTCGCGGCCAGGATGTCAGCGGAATTCTTGCTCTCGGTGACCGGCCCGCCGCTGCTGCCGCTTATGCCGCGCGCGGTCTGGGAGTCCGTTACAACCATCCTGCAGCGGTGGAGGCTTGCCGGAGCAAGCTGCGCATGAAAGAAGTCTTTCGAGATGCCGGGCAGTCTGTCCCATGGTTTCGAAATCTTCCGATCGATCCCGCGCCCGAACCTGTGCTGCAGGGTATCTCCTATCCCTGCGTGCTGAAGCCGCTCTCGCTTTCGGCGAGCCAGGGCGTGGTGCGCGCGAACAATCGCGATGAGTTTCTCGCGGCGGCGGCGCGTGTCCAGCGATTGCTCAAATCCCCGGAGATTCTTGCCACGCGCGAGGCGAATCTCGATCGGATGCTCGTGGAAGGTTACATCCCGGGAAGGGAAGTAGCCGTCGAGGGACTTCTCACCGATGGTGCCTTGAGCATATTGGCGATCTTCGATAAGCCCGATCCACTGGAAGGCCCGTACTTCGAAGAGACGATCTACGTCACACCGTCACGGCTTCCCGAATCCGAGCAACACGCCATCGAGAAATGCGCGAGAGATGCGGCGCGAGCTCTGGGACTTTCGAATGGACCAATCCACGCGGAGTTTCGGGTCAACGACGATGGAGTGTGGCCATTGGAAGTCGCTCCCCGGCCGATCGGTGGGCTCTGCGCCCGAGCCCTGCGATTTTCTCTTGATGGGGCAAATGAAGCAATCGGGCTCGAAGAGCTGCTTGTTCGCCACGCGCTGGAACTCCCCGGCTGGAATTCGCCGCGCGAACGAATTGCCTCCGGCGTCATGATGCTTCCCGTTCCAAAGAGCGGGATTCTGGAAGGCGTCTCTGGAGAAGATGCCGCCCGTTCGATTCCGGGGATCACCGAATTGTCGATCACCGCCCGGTTGCACGATGCCATCGCTGCCTGGCCAGAAGGGTCAAGTTATCTGGGGTTTCTTTTTGCGCGGGGAAGCACGCCGGAGAAAGTCGAGCGCGCGCTGCGCGAGGCCCACGAAAAATTATCGTTCACGATTACGCCGAGCCTGCCGGTCGAGCATCCCGCGACGCGCCGAATGACGAACTGGGGGAACTAACCTTTTGCCTTGGGCGCAACGTATCCCTCGGGCAATTTAGCGCCTTCGCCGAAGAAAAACTGCTCCATCTGCTCTTCCATGATTTTCTGCGAGTTGGGATCGAGTGGATTCAACCGGTACTCGTTCATTACCATTTTCGAGTGCTCCAGCCAGAGCTTCCAGGCGTCTTTCGAAACGCTCTCGAAGACGCGTTTGCCAATCTCTCCCCGCCACGGGATTCGATCCAGGCCGGGCAAATCTTTGTCAAATTTCACGCAGTGCACCATGCGCGTGCCGGGTTTCACCTCTTCGCTGGATGCCGGTGTTGGACCACAAGTCTCGTTGGCCATGCTCATCTCCTCGCGCGCGTTCTTTCTACTTACGTTACTGCAACTTCGTGAAAATTCCAAGTTGCGTGCCGCTTTTCCATGCCGGTCCGCGCAACTCTCATCGTCCCCGAGATCGGGCCTCGCACCGAACGCAAGGAACGTATTGAAATAGTTAACACGCCAATAGTAGGATCGTGATTCAAAGAATTCCCAGGAGACACCTTGCCCTACCCACGCAAGCGATATTCCC
>WNFJ01080766.1_pt1 | contig 13350 bp, 7 predicted proteins | sample 5400461 | NCBI WGS metagenome assembly WNFJ01 (sample SAMN13153349, study PRJNA577476) | soil metagenome | isolation source: 115 cm saprolite on Douglas fir-dominated hillslope | place: USA:California | collected 2013-09-17 | reverse complement strand
CAACAAAAGTGGTTCCTTGTAGGTTACGCGATTCGAATGGACTTCGATCTTGTCATCGGGATGGCCGTTGGCGATAAACAAGTCCACGTTGCCGTCGTTGTCGAAATCGAAGAACTTCACGCCCCAGCCGCTCATGAGGCGAGTCGTGCTGCCGATTCCCATCGGTCCCGCAAGATCGTCGAAAGATCCGTCATGACGATTGCGGTAAATGGAGTACATTTCCTGATCGACGTTGGTGACGAAAAGGTCTTGCCAGCCGTCCTGATCGAAGTCCGCGGAGTCCACTCCCATGCCGGAACGGGCCTGGCCGTCCTGGCTGAACGCCACTCCTGATTCGAGGCCAACCTCCTCGAATTTTCCATGTCCGCGATTCAAAAAGAGGAAATTGGGCGCGGTGTCGTTCGCAACAAACAGGTCCATAAGGCCGTCATTATTGATGTCGGTGGCGACCACGCCCCACGCTTTTCCTAGAACCTTAGCAATGCCGGATTCCTGGGAGACGTCAGCGAAAGTGCCGTCGCCGTTGTTATGAAAAAGCCAGCTTCTCGAGGGATGGTACACGCGAGGGACGCAGTAAAATCGTTCACCCGACTGCCCGTTGCCGCATAACTTATTCTTGGATTTATCAAAGTCCACGAATCTGCACACGAAGAGGTCAAGCTTTCCATCGTTGTCAAAGTCGAACCATACGGCGCTGGATGCCCAGCCGTCCACGGCAATCCCGGCTTTCTCCGTGACATTGGTAAACGTACCGTCGCCATTGTTGTGATAAAGGATGCTTCGGCCATATTGACTGAGAAATAGGTCCGGATAACCGTCTCCGTCGTAGTCGCCGACCGCAGCGCCCATTCCGTAGCCACCGCCCGAAACACCCGCCTTTTCCGTCACATCCGTAAAGGTTCCGTCTCGATTGTTTCGATAGAGAGCGTTGCGAAGCGGCGGGTTGGGTTCGTAGAAGTCACAGCGGCCGCTGTTCACAAGATAGATGTCCATCCAGCCGTCATTGTCATAGTCCAGGAACGCGCATCCCGCACCCGTTGTCTCTGGCAGGTAGTAACTGGGGGACCGCCCATTCACGTGTTTCCAGAAAATTCCGCTTATGGAAGGCGGGACCTGCTCAAACAATGCTTGGGCGCGTCCCTCCAGTGGCGAAATGCCGGACGGAACGGTCCCCGGAAACCAGCGCGAAGGACGAGCACCCAAGCTCCTGAGGAGAACAAATGAAGTGCCGAGTGCTTTCAGGAAGTCACGCCGGGTAACTGCGGTCATCAGTTGACATCTCCCGAATTTCGTATGCACAAGCCGGCGTCCTCAACTCGATTGAATGCAAGAAAGAAATGACGAGAAGCTTACAGACCTCACTCCCGCGGCTTCCCAGGCGTATCGGAACCAAGCTTTTTCTCTGATAACCCGGATGGTTTTTCTCCGTAATACATGGCCTTGGATTCCTTCTCGTTCTTCGCGTTCAAGCGCGCAAATACCGCGCGGACGCGCACCGCTTCGGCCTTTCGCCCGGCGCGCGCGTAGGCGTTTCCGAGGGCGAAATAAAGTTGTGGAAGGTTTGAGTAGGAGCGTTTGGCCGTTTCGAGCTCGGAGATGGCGCCGGCGAAGTTCTGGGTGTCCAAGTAGAGCAGGCCGAGCAGGTAGTGCCCGAAGGCGCGGCTTGGCTCAAGTTTGACCGCCTCCTGCGCATACTTCAGGGCGCCCGCGGAATTCACGCGATACCAGGCAGCGGCAATCTGAAGGCGTGCCGGCACGTGATCGGGGCTGGCTTGAATCTGCCTCTGGAATGCGGCGACCGCCGAATCGACTTCGCCGAGTGCCAGCAGAAACCTCCCAAACGCGAAGTGAATGTTTTCGATTTTCGGAAATTCATCCGCTACGCTCGCATATTCCTGGCGCGCCTCATCGAATTTCTTTGTGGCAGCGAGAAACTCTGCTTTTCCGACCCGCATCACGACTTCGCGCGCCGTGGAACCGTCTGGCGGGAGTTTTGCCGGAAAAATATACAAAGCCGACATTCCCAAAGCAAGCATCAGTTCGCCGTCATCGCCGCCGTCGCGGCTCAAAACATACAGCGCCTCCTGCGCGTCCTCGAATCTTCCTTTGCGGAGCAGAAGGAGCCCCTCGTGGTACAGCATCACGCGCGCGAGCTGCGGGTCTTTGAGAATGCCCAATTGCCTGCCTCTTTGAATATGAGCAAGGGCGGAGTTGTCCTGACCGAGTTCAAACTCGCACAGGCCTAGCATGACATTGGCGCTGCCATGGTCAGGGCGCAAGGAGACAACGTGCTGGAACGCGTGCGAAGCTTCCGCATATTTGTCCTGCTCATACAAAATGGTCCCGAGCGACCACCATCCTTCAGCCCATCCCGGCCGCATCCCCAACGCTCTGCGGTAGAGCACGATTGCTTTCTCCAAATCGTTTGCGTCGCGAGCCTGATCCGCTTGTGCTGCGATACGCTCGAATGGATTCGGCGCGGGAGTTTTTTCTTGTGGAGAGGTAGCCGTGAGACAGAAAAAGACGACTACGCAGAGCGCTACCGTGCGGAACAACCATGGATGGCGGGTCGACCGACAAGGTCGAGATGGTCCACGAATGAGCATCAGCTAAGGAGACTCTCGGATGAGATGGTAACTTCCTGGCTTCAACCCTGACAAATTCTGGGTCTCTCCATTTGGCCACACGATCTGCAAATCAACGGATTCCGGTGCCAGTTTGCCAAGCCCGAATACAACGCGTTTGTCATGAGACGACAGGTAGCTCGATCCGCCTGTGATCCAACGCACCAGCTTGCGGTTGCCTGCCCGTAGAGTGAGTCTTGAACCAATCGCATCACGGTTGCTCCTCGTCCCGACCAATTGGAAGCCAATCCATGAATTTTTCGCGCCCAAATTGTTGTGCAACAGGGCAGGCCGCGAATTCAAAGAAGTGAAAATCAAATCCGTGGCGCCATCGTTATCGTAATCGCCGACGGCTAGTCCGCGCCCGCTATAACCTTTCTGAAATGCCTCGCCCGCGCTGGCAACCATGTTTTCAAACACGCCCTGCCCATTGTTGCGGAGCAACAGCAAAGGTTGCTTGTATTTCACGTCGCCCCTAGACATCTCGATCACTTGATTCAAGTGGCCGTTGATGATGGCCAGGTCGAGGTTCCCGTCATTATCATAGTCGAACAAATGAGTACCCCAGCCGACATAGGACTTGGTGAGGGACGCCAAATGAGAGCGCGTCGTCCAATCTTCAAAAGGATATTTCCCCTGACTGATAAACAAAGAATGAAATTCGTCGTTGAAGTTTGTCACCACGAAGCCAGGATGGCCGTTTCCGAGAACGTCACCGGCATCCACACCCATGCCGGCCTTGGCGACACCATTTTCATCGAAGGAGATTTCCGCTTCGTCGCCACGATCCACAAACGTGCCATTGTGTTTGTTGATGAGAAGGAGGTTCGGCGAGGCGTCGCGAGCCACAAATAGGTCAGGCCATCCGTCGTCATCAACGTCGATAGCTACCGCGCCCAGAGCGCGGCCGACGAACTTGTCGACTCCGGAAGAATGGCTCACGTCGGTGAACGTGCCGTTGCCGTTGTTGTGATACAGCGTCAGCGGCATTCCCGCATACACCTTTTGATCGCAGTACGTCCGCACGCCGTTAAATTCGCATACCCTCGGATTGTTGAGGTCGATCTGCGTGTAGTTGCAAACCAGCAAATCGAGATAGCCATCCCGGTCGTAGTCAAACCAAACCGCACAGGCCGACCATCGGCCCTCGTTCTTCAGGCCGGCCTTCTCCGTGACATCCGTAAAAGTGCCGTCGCCGTTGTTGTGGAAGAGCGCCGCTCGCGGCGTCCCAGTGATGTAAAGATCTGCGTGGCCGTCATTGTCGTAGTCGCCTGCGGCTACTCCCATGCCGTAAAACGCTAAGTGGTCGACGCCGGCTTTCTCGGCGACATCCTCAAACTTTCCGTTTCCCAAGTTGTGATAGAGGGCGTTCCGTACCGGACCTGGGCTCTTTCCTTTGGGGGTCTCTCCGCCGTTGACGAGAAATATGTCCAACAGCCCGTCGCCATCGTAGTCCACAAAGGCCACGCCGCCGCTAGCAGCTTCAATCATGAAGCGGTCTGGGGACTCGCCACTGAACTGCTTCCACGTAATTCCGGCCGCGTCCGTGACATCCGTGAAAATCTCTCCGGAATTTATGGCTGCCGCCACGGGGAGAAGGCACAGCAAAAAAACGAGGCACACTCCGACTTGCTCCTTCACCACGAAGGAGCGGTTCCTGTGACTAGAAAGGAATTTCATCCAGAGTTCTCTCACGGGTGACGTGTTCCGATTGCCGCGTTGACGTCGGCATTCTGCTCTTCGCTCGCCTTCAGCTTTCTGTGGAGCTCCGTTTCTTTTTCAGCTTCTTCCGTGCGCCCTACCCTGCGATAGACACGGGCAAGAGCAAGATGGGCCTTTGATAGGTCAGGCTCGAGCTTTGCGGCGATTTGCAATTCCTTCAGCGCTTCATCGTACTTGTTCTCTTGCATCGCAAGATTGCCGAGTTGAAAGTGAGTCTCGGCCATCGAGTCATCCAGTTCCTCGGACTTTTTCAACAGGTTTTTGATTCGAGCCACCTGCTGCGCGTCGCGTTCCCCGGGCGCATTCAAAAGGAACAAGGCATATTTCAGAAGGAAAAATCCATCGCGCGGAAACTTGCGGACGCCTTCCTCGAACGCCTTTGCCGCATCATCACTTCGATCCATGTTCCATTGTGTCAGGGCTAGGCCGAGAACCGCGCGAGGATTATTGGGATCGAGTTCGACGGCTTTGGAGTACGATTTCAACGCCTCCGTGAGCAGATACATCTTCAATTCCACGGAGCCTTTCATACTGTAAACTCCTGACGAAGAGGGGAATCTTTTCGCCGCTTCTTTGGCGACTTCTATCGCCGTCGCGTAATTCTTTTTTTCGGCCAGTCCATCGCCGAGGTCGATGAAGTACGTTTGATTGGCGGGGTCCATGTTGACGGCTTTTTCGAAGGCCTTAAGCATTTCAGGCAGGTGGTCCTGTTTCTGATAGGCCCAGCCTAGCAGCGCGTAAGCTTCCGCTGTCCCGTGCCCATATCCTATCGATGCCAGAAGGGTCTTTTCACAATCGGCATAACGTTTGGCGCTGAACTGAGCGAGGGCCAGGTTGTAATTCAGTGTGGCGGCATCGGGATAAGTTGACTGGATGGCGAGAAACATCTTCTCAGCAGTGTCATAATCCTTGAACTCCACGGCAATGCGGCCGCCCCGGAAAACCGCTTCGGGCCCGGCGCGGTGTCCAACAAGCATCTGCAGCGTATTTCGCGCTTTGTCCGTTTGGCCAAGATGGTAATAGGCGCGGGCGAGGGAGTCGATGGTCTCCGGCCGTTGACGAACCAGCGGAATAACGCCGGCGAGCAAACCTGCGGCTCGCTGGTGGTCGCCTAAATCCTCGGACACCATTCCCAGAAGCAACATGGCGAGCGTGTCATCGGGGTGGGTCTTCAGAACTATTTCAAGATTCTTACGAGCCTCAGCCAGCTTTCCGAGTTGCCAATAACTCGTCGCCAAGGTGCGCCGCGTTTCTACATCGCCGGGAGTGAGTTTCAGCGCCCGCTCGAGATACGGCACTGCCTCGGTTTGCTTGTTCTGCTTGGCAAGGAGTGAGCCAAGCTGAGCAAGATATGCCGCATTGGCCGGTGCATGCCGGATAGCCTCACGCAGCTCAGCCTCATGCTTCGCCGGGTCGGCGCCCTGCGAATCGGGAAATGTTCTCTGCGAGGGAAGGGGGGATCTGGGGGAAGGGAACGCGCTGGCCACTCCAGAAGAAGTCAGGAAACCGAATACAACGGGAAGCGGCATCGCAATTCTCGTCAGTTTCGTTCGCAAGCTCATGCGTGCAAGCCTAAATCGTCTGCTTCTATGATACCTGCACTCCAGAGCGTGGCCTTTTTAATTCCTTGCGAGCACGTAGGCCCTGACGTCCGGGGAGCTATCTCAAAACAAGAAAGGGAAGCGGCAAGCCGCCTCCCCTTGTCTGCTCCATGATCCCGGGGTGAGAGGTTAGAAGGTGAACCTCCCGATGAATTCAAACACGCGTCCCCCAAGTGCGCCGGTTGCCTGGCCGAACGTGTTGCTTGGCGCGAAAAATCTACCGGTAGTACTGCCCGGTGGAATAAAGGCGCCTGGTGCCACGTGCGCACAGTCATTAGGGGGAGCTGCAGTAGTGCTGCAGTTCTTGAAGCTTCCCAAGCTCGTGCTGTTGGTATTGAAGCCGAACGGCGTCAGATTGAGCTTGTTGAAGATGTTGAATGCGTTTGCTTTGAGTTCGAAGCCCGCGTTCTCGCCGAACACGCGCATTTTGGGTAACGTAAACCGCTTGCCGAAGGACATGTCAAATCCCGTATATCGTGGGCCGCGGAAGGAGTTCCTCCCAACGCCCGGAATTGGTATAGAGCCACTGCTAGTAATTTCGACGACGGTAAAATACTTGGTTTGACAGGTTAAAAACGTAGGCATCGTGCACTGGCTTGGAGTGGTCGAGAAGCCTTGGAAATTTCCCCCTACTTTTTGGAAATTGCTGGTGCTGAAATCGCTACCAGCCCCTCCCAAATAGGCTGCGGGCCGGGTTACGCAAAGCTGATCAAGGCCTGCTCCCGCGCTCTGGCAAACGTTGGTTGTGGGGGTCCAAGGGAAGCCGGAGCTCAGTGTCAGGATCGCATCCAGCTTCCATCCTCCAGCCACAGTGTAAAGCCAATCGTGCCGGCCCTTGAAGAAAGGCAGTTCGTATAACGCGTTAGCTGTAAAAGAGTGCGTCACGTCGAAGTCCGACGGCCCCGTTTCAAACCGTTGATCCCACGGGTACGTCTGGTTGCAGCCCTCGTCGCCTGAGCACTGGTCCACGCTCTTGCTATAGCGGTAGCTGCCCGTGAACAACAATCCATGGCTCAAGCGATGAGTCATTCGGGCAAGCAGCGCATTGTAGTGAGAGTTGACGTCGGTTCGAAACATAGTGACTCTATTGATGAGGGGTGTAGTTGTGCCAGGAACGACGGGTCTCTGGTCGAGCAGGGCGTAGTCAAATGAGCGCATGTATTTACGGCTTTGACTTCCTTGGTAGCTTAGCGCAGCCACCCAGTCGTGTCCGAGGTCGTACTCGCCTTCCATCGAGTAATGCCAGGTGTACGGCGTGGCTAGGTTCTGCACAGCGCCGGTGATGTCCGGTGGCGTGAAAAACTGGCTTGTCGGCTGCGGCAGGCCCGTAGTGGGATCAAAAGTCAGATTGACAGACGGGTTTGCAGGATACCCCGAGAACGACTTGACCCCTCCCGAGCTAAAGGCGTAAACGATCTGTTGTCTGGCCGCGCACGCAGTATCGAAGGTACAGTTGCCTGCGACGCCCGCCCTGACGAAAGAAGGAGGGTTTGCCGCAGAATTCCAAAGCTGTGAACCATTCAGTCGGTTGTAGGCAACTCCGACGCCGCCGCGAAGCACGAATCTGTTGTTCCATTCATGACCGAAGGTATTCCGTGGGCTCCAGTTGATGCCTAGCTGCGGACCGAAATTATTGCGATCCGGGTTCGTGAAATCCCCGCCCGTTTTGATTTTCGCCCCTGTCAGGGCAGCAGCTCCCTGTCCTAGTACCAGATTGCTCAGATTGCCAAATTTCTCACCCAGTGGAGTGAAGTAGTCATATCGCAGCCCCAGGGTCAGCGTCAGATTCGGCTTGAGCTTCCAGGTGTCCTGACCGAAAAAGCTATAGGTCGAAACACGGAAATACTTGCGAAAGTCCGTCGGTACGCCGGTCTTTGGGTTGTAGGTAGTGGCACCGGTCCAAGGGAAGAAACTAATACCTCCCTCGTCATTTGGAGCGTCATTGGCAAAGCTCCAGAGATTGTTGAAGTCATACCGCGGCCTTGCATCCCCCGTGCTCACGTTGGTGTTTTGCTCTTTGGAAATCTCGCCGCCAAATCTCAGTACGTGCGTGCCATAAACCTTGCTCAGCGTGTCGCGGAACACGTATTTGGTCTGGTAGAAAACGCCGGGCCCAAACGGGAACCCGGCGCCGAATTTATTGTTACAGCAGTTGCCGGGTAGTACGATAGTGACTTGGGGAATGCCGAACGGCGCCTGGGGGTTCGATTTCAGCTCGTCGAAATACCATCGTGTTACGTTCATGCGCGCTTCGTTGATTAAATTGGGATTGATGGTCCGTGTATAGAGCAGCGATGCAGTTTCGTTCTTGCCGTCCGTGTTAAAAGTGTTGTATTGACGCCCATCTACCCATCCACCCGGAAGGAATGTCTTTGTCAGCGGTACGGTAAATAAGCTGAATGCAACCGAGTCCTTTTGCGTCACGTTGTAGTCAATTCTGCCATTGAACTGCGTAGTGCTGATATTGTCGCCCTTAGTGTCGTATTCTACTAGGGCCACGTCGGGGCTCCCGTCAAGTCCGCCTCCAACAGCGTTGCAAATATAACCGGGTATGGCGGGGTCGCAGCCAGGATTCGTCGTATTGCTGCCAATATCTATTCCGCCCGTCACGACCTTTGTCCCATTGAGGCCACTGCTATCCTGGCAAGTCGTGGTACTCACCGACAATCCGAGGGTCGCACAGCTCGTTCCGCCAGTACCATCAAGATTTGTGGGTGAAACGCCGATAACCGGAAGAATCTTGGGGTTCGTGAATCCGGATCCGGGAACGGCGAAAATTTTGGCGCCGAGGCTGCCCGAAGGAAGATTACTGACCCACTGGGAGGTTTCTTCCCAACTAGACTGCCGGGACACATTCCCGGCCAGCTTAAGGTGCTCGAAGGAAAAGAACGCAAACACCTTGTTCTTCCAGATCGGCCCGCCAAGGCTGCCGAGATAACTGTGCAGGAGCAGGTTGTCGCGGTTGGGTGATCCGCCATTCGGGCCGCCCCAGCGTTGAAAAGCGTTCAGCCCAGGGCTTTGGGTCCGCAGAACGGCGCTCCCATGGAAATTATTCGTGCCGTTCTGCGTAACAACCTCAACGATGGCGCCGGCGCCATTGGCGTTCTCGGCCGAATACGGGCTTACTTCAATCTTCACTTCTTTCACCGATTCTGTGTTTGGGGTGATGACAGATGACCCACCGTGGCCCTGGCTGTTGGTGCTCACGCCATCGAGCTGGTACCCGTTAGCTTCCACCCGGGAACCATTCGCGCTGACCTGAACGGCATTTTCCACCTGGAAAATGCCTCGACCCGAGCCGCCTGGGCCGTTATAGCCGGGGAGGTTGGCAGAGTCTCCCCCGGCAGTGCGCGCGCCGGTCCCGAACACCCCAGGAGTCAGTCTCAAAAGCTCGAACGGATCACCCCTGAATTCCGGAAGATCCTCTATCTGCTGTTTGGTGATTGTCCCGGTGAGGGAAGCGTCCTCAGTATCCAGCGTCGGAAGAGTATCGCCATTTACAACGACCTGTTCCGTCGCGGCTCCGGGTTCGAGTACCAGGTTCACCCCGCTGGTTTCCTCAGCCTTGACCTGCACGTCTTTGATCACCTTGTTCTTGAAACCCGCCAAGGTGGCATTAATTGTGTATAGTCCGGGCGCAAGGTGGGAAACACTGTAGAAACCTTCGTCATTCGAGGTCGCTTCCTGTGAAGCGCCGGTCTCCTGACTTGTTACGGTAACCTTAGCCCCTTTAACAATTGCTCCCGTCAAATCCGTCACGGTCCCCTCAATGCCAGCGCGAAACTGCGCCGGGGCCGCCATCGCAAAAAACACCCCACAAATCAGCAACGATGTCGCCCGGATAATCAGCTTGGATAGGCTCATGAATCGCTCCTTCACCCCAAAAAGAATCCGCGAAAAGCCCAGAACTCTCAGCTAAATCGGTTCACTACTATTGCCGGGGAGTCTAATCATCGTATTTTCAAATGTCAAGCAATATTGATTTCAATCCTCTCCGCGAACGCCCGTGTTATCGTAGCCGGAGTTGCCGCCCATTCTCCGGGTTTCTTGGCAGCCTTATTTCAGGATTTCAGGCGGTACTGATTCGGTGGGGAAATGAACGGAAGGAAATGGCATGTGGCGGTCCTATGTGTTTCTTCCCTTGCGCTTTGCGCGCCGCGCGCTCACCCGCAAACTGCTGCTCAGTCTCAAAAAAGGGTCGAGACCCCCATGGCCACCGATGAACGCGCGGAGGCTCCGGGATGGTGGCCAACGAAAGGCTCAACCTCTCGCCAGGACTTCGTCGGCACGGCGGAGTGCGCCAGGTGCCACGCCAAGCGAACGGCCTCTCAGCTCACCACCCCCATGGCGCACGCTTCAACTCCCGCAAGTAGCTCGGATATACTCAACGAAAACCCTCATCTCACTCTGCAACTCGGTCCGTATTCCTACGCGATCACCAACAGTGCTGGCGGCGGCGTGTATTCCGTCAGCGACGCCACCAACTCGATTTCCGAAACGCTCGCATGGGCATTTGGTCTGGGAAAGAAGGGCCAAACCTACATTTATCTGCGGAACGGGTTTTACTATGAGAGTCGTCTGAGCTTCTACAAAGCCATAGGGGGCCTTGATCTCACCACAGGTCATGGAACTAAGACGCCCGCCAATCTTGAGGACGCCTTGGGTCGCCTCATTGATCCGGACACTCTACGGCGCTGTTTCGGCTGTCACACTACGGCTTCCACTACCACGGCTGGGTTCGATCCTTCACACCTGATGCCCGGAGTGACTTGCGAGGCTTGTCACGGCCCGGGCGCTAAACATGTCGCCCTGATGGATGAGGAAGAAAAAGCCCAAGGCCGCCTCGCCATCTTTAATCCCAAGCGGCTGAATCCCATCGCCCTCGTCGACTTCTGTGGCGCTTGCCATCGCACGCTGAATGACGTCTATGAGATGGGTGCTACCGGCGTCGCTAACGTGCGGTTTCAACCCTATCGTCTTGAAAACAGCCGCTGCTGGCGTGACGGCGACCCGCGCCTTACCTGCATCGCTTGCCATGACCCGCACCAGCCGCTTGTCCATGATGCAGCCGCCTATGACGAGAAGTGCCTGGCGTGTCACATTCTCTCGCCCGCCAAAAACGCCTCGCGCGATCATCCTGGCAGACCCTGTCCCGTGGGCAAGAAGGATTGCGTCACCTGCCACATGCCCCTTGTGGTCCTGCCAAACATGCACGCGCCCTTCACCGATCACCGCATTCGCATTGTTCGTCCGGGCGCTCCCTATCCGGATTAGAGTGATTCGGTATTCCTCGAATTGCTGTCACAACGGGTCAAGAAGCAGCTTTCTGGGCGCGAGCGATTTTTACAAAGTTTAGGAACCTGCGTGCTAATTCGCGAATTCGGCCTTCCTGCCTTTGTTGCAGAGCTTTCTTTTGGGATCAACTCACGGCCTATGCCAAGTGCAACGGCCCCTGCTAGAATGAAATTACCCGCGGTTTGTTGGTTAACGCCGCCAGCCGCGATCAGCGGAACTTGCGGGAATGGTCCCTTCAGCGCCCGGATGTAACTATCGCCACCAACTTGGGCGCAAGGAAACACTTTCACAAAATCAGAACCGGCCTTCCATGCGGTGGTGACTTCAGTGGGTGTCAACGCGCCGGCCATCACGCACAGTTTTTCCCTTGTGGCGAACTCCACGATCTCTACATCAAGACCAGGGCTGGTGAGGAATCGAACGCCTGCATCCACACAGCGGCGCGCCGTATCCAGGTCCAAGAGGGTTCCCGCGCCGACAATGACATCGGGAAGGTTTTGCACGAGATAGGAAATAACATCAATCGCGCCCGGCACCGTCATGGTGATTTCCACGATAGGAATACCACTCTTGGCGACTACTTCGGAGGCAAAGCGCGCTTCTTCCGCCGAGGATGTGCGAACTGCGGGAACTATCCCAACTTCCTGAATCTTTGCGCACACCATTTCCTTTTCCATGGGATTCTCCCCTCACGATGCGTCTCCAAAATACAGGAAAATCGGCGGAAGTGGGCCATTTCACCTGCAGGAGCGTCGTTTCAGTGATGATCGATGTGAATCAAATCGTACACGCGTCACTGGATAAGATTGTGCGGTCTTCGAGGCGGATGGTATCCTAGCAGTGTTGACCGCGATGCGGTCCACCAAGCGGATTTGAAGGCTGGTTTATCGTCTTGGGATTTTTGAGCGCTGGCTCATGAAAACACCGCGTCAGATGCATTTCTCTTGGTCGAAGGCCGTCAGTACGGCATTTGCATTTTTGTGCTTGGCCCTGGGCTTCGCATCTTGCGGAAACGCAGCGCCCGGTGTTCCTCAGAGTGGGGCTGCTTCCTCCCCGCAGGTCACCTCCCAATTCGCGATAGCAGACTTTGACGGCGACAGGCGGCCCGACCTCGCCACCGTTCATTCAGGTCGGGCAAGACAACTCCAGGGATACACACTATTGGATCGCCTTCCAACTGAGCGGCGGAACCCGACAGACCCTTGGCATCACAGCGCCGACTGGTGGACTCCAGATCGCATCACGCGATGTAAACGGCGACAGCTTTCTTGATGTCGTCATTACGACGGCATGGACGAACCTACCTGTTGCCGTCCTTCTGAACGATGGTCAGGGGAACTTTAGGGCTACCAGTCCATCTGCATTTCCGGGAGCCTTCGCCACTTCTGAAAGATCCTGGGCTTCCACTGTCGATGAGATTAAGGACGCCACTGCCGTCCTGCTTTCGCGCTATCCCACGGGCAATTGCTCAGAGGGCAACAGGTTTTCCTCACCGCGAAACGTGACGGGGCTGCTTATTCTGCGGGCTTCTCGTAATAATCTGCCCTACCGTCTAGTTGTTGCTTTCCTCGGTCGAGCTCCACCCTCCTTCATTCTTCACATCTAAACTCGCTGCTGGGAAGATGTAGACTGGCGTGCACGGGCGCATCAGTGCAGCTTACAAAGCGCCGGACACACATCGTCAATCAGGCTCTCGCGTACGCGTCGCAGCGCGCCACTGCCAGTGGCGTGCGCAATCGCAGTGTTTCAGTCGCTGCCAAGAAAGTCCCGGGAGGTTTCATGAAACGTTTCTTTAGTTGTCTGTGCATTGGGCTATTTGCGAGCGCAGTTTTGGCGCAAAGTGGGTTCGCCCCAAAAGCACTGACCTGGCAAGAGGTTCGAGACAAATTCGAAGCCGCGAACCCGACCTTGCGAGCGGGGCAAATTGGGATCGAGGAGTCGAAGGCGCAAGAGATTACGGCGTTTCTTCGTCCGAATCCGAATTTCACTCTGACGGCGGATGGAACCCAGATCGCTCCTCATAATAGCGTCTGGCGGCCGTTAGCCGGCACGTATGAAACACCAGGCATTAGCTATCTTCACGAACGCCGGCACAAGCGCGAACTGCG
>WNFJ01285225.1_pt1 | contig 13351 bp, 7 predicted proteins | sample 5400461 | NCBI WGS metagenome assembly WNFJ01 (sample SAMN13153349, study PRJNA577476) | soil metagenome | isolation source: 115 cm saprolite on Douglas fir-dominated hillslope | place: USA:California | collected 2013-09-17 | reverse complement strand
TGAAGACCAGCTTGGTTCCGGACTTTGCCGCTCTCTGGCCGTTGCGCTTCAGCAACAAGACCAATGGAGTTGCGCCGCGCCGCTGGATCTTGAAGGCCAATCCGGGACTGGCCGCGTTGCTTACGCGCGCCGTGGGGCCAGGCTGGGTCACCGACTTGGAGCAGGTCCGCGGGATCGAGAAACTATCGGGAGACGCCGCCTTCCAGGATGAATTTCTGAAGATCAAGCGCCGCAACAAGGAACGGTTAGTGGACCAGGCTCTGAGCGCCGCGTCCATCCCCATCGATCTTGAATCCATGTTCGATGTGCAGGTCAAGCGGATTCACGAATACAAGCGCCAGCTGCTGAACGTGATGCGCATCATCCACGAATACTTAACCTTGGTGGACGATGGTATTGAGCCGGCTGCGGCGCGTACCTATATCTTTGCCGGGAAAGCCGCGCCTGGCTACTGGTCCGCAAAACAGATCATTAAGCTGATCAATAACGTGGCCATGGTCGTGAACGCGGATCGCCGCGCGCGCGACCGGATCAAAATCGTCTTCGTGCCCGACTATCGCGTTTCCCTGGCGGAGCTCATCATGCCCGCCGCCGACCTGAGCCAGCAGATTTCTACCGCCGGCATGGAAGCTTCCGGCACCGGCAATATGAAGCTGGCGATGAACGGAGCGCTCACGCTGGGCACATGTGACGGCGCCAACATCGAGATCATGGAAGCTGTCGGCGAAGATAATTTCTACAAGTTCGGTCTGAGTCCTCAGGAAGTAAGCTTGCGCCGGCGGCAAGGCAACTACAGTCCCCGCGAACTCTACAATGCCAATCCCGCGCTTCAGCGAGTCATGGACACTCTTGCGTCCGACCGGTTCTGTCCCGAAGAACAAGGCCTGTTCCGCTGGATTGTGGATGAGATTCTCGATCGTGGCGACCGGTACTTCCTCATGGCGGACCTGGCATCCTATATCGAAGCCAGCGCGCGTGCCGGGACCGACTTCCAAGCCCGATCGCGATGGGCCGGCAAAGCGATTCTCAATGTCGCGCGTGTCGGCTGGTTTTCCAGCGATCGCGCCGTCCGCGAATATGCCGCCGACATATGGGGCATTAAGCCCGCGACCGGTCCGCCGGAGCCGCTGCCGTTTGGTTCAAAAGAAGCGCCGGCCGCAGAAGCATCCACGTAAAACCTTACCACTGATGACACTGATAACACAGATCGCATACGCAAATCAGCGTCATCAGTGAAATCAGTGGTAAGGTTCTGCCGTTTTTGAAGCACGCTCTAGTTCGCTTCGGCAAAGTCCATACCCTCGGCGAACTGCAACCCTGCAATCTGCCGCGCGTGAAACTGGACTTCCAGATACGCCTTCAGGATAGCGATGTGGACGGACTCGCGCTCCATCGCACTCTGGCATTGGGTGCGTATGCGGTCCAGCTCCAGGTAGCGGTCGTGCGCTTCCACGAATTTGCAGACAATCGTGTTCATGGGATGATTATTCTTCTCTTCGACCAGAGGAAGGCGAATCGCTCGAAAACCTTAGAAACCCCCTTGGTATGCTCTAGGCAAGTAACGTTACTTGGATCACGTTACTTCTTCGTTAACACTGCATTCGGCACGCCGCGTTGTACGACGAACCTCAGTGAGCTCGAATAACAAATGCCTTCGGATGAAGAAGAGGAAAATGCTTCGGCAGCCAAAAGCCGTTGAGCCCGCTCCCGCGGCCGTAGCCTGGGCGGTACCGGAGGCAGGAAGATCCCCGAAGACGGTCAGTCAGTCGCCAGAAAATGGAACTGGTGTCAAATGTCATCGTATTTTGGCAGCAGAGCGAACAACGGAATGCCAATATCACACGCTGCGCATGTGTAGCCTTAATTCTTGTCAAGCAGAACCGCTGCATTCATTCGCCGCTTTCACTGCGGACAAGCCACCCACAATACCAGCTTCTTGAAGTCCGTCTCCGGAAGAGTGTTCTATTTGTTGCAGCGGGGGCAATTGCGAGTAACAAAACGTCCGCTCATGCTCTGCACTAGAAACGTCTCTTCTTTGCAGTCCCAACACTGAGACCCTCCTGGAATCCTGATCGGAAAGACTTTCCAGAGCTTTTGAACATCGGGATCAACCGGATAAATCTTCATCGCAAACCTCGTAAAGCTGACGGACCTCTACTTGCGTCGAGCCACCTCAAGCACCTTGGCTTTCCACCTCTTCGGCCTCATCTTGAACGGTTCCAAAAGGCCGCAGAGCTTGCCATCTTCGCTTACGGAATGCACTGAGTATCCGCGCTTACCTGACCCGGCGCCTGTCTTCCAGGAGTCTGTCTTGGTCCATCCCATCTTTCGGGCAACCCGCAACGCCTCCGTGTAGGTCAGGGCGAAAGCTTGAGTTTTGTGGGACTCCGTGACGTGCCAGATCTGAACCAACAGCAGGCGGGGAAAGCGCTTGTACTTGGGATCGAGTCCGAAGGACCTCTCGCTCGCTGCTTTGATCTGAATCGGACAAGCGATGAAGTCTCCGACCCCCTTATCCAGATCGAGATAAACCACCAAGTCAATGCCCCGGTCGCGTTCCGGTTTGGCGACTTCGAGTCCAGCTTGCAGAAGCTGGCTCATCAGCCAGTTGCGCCCGGCAAGTTCAACGAGTTGGGAATCACGTTTCTTCATTTGACAAGAGCGTGCATAAGTTCCGGAATCTCGCGTGTAAGCTCAAGCTGATCTGAAATATCGGGCTTTTGAGTGGCGACCCATGAAAGCGCTTGGCAAACCGAATAGGCGTTTGTTGCCGGCGCCACAGCACCCGGGACCCATCTGGTATCGATCATCCGTTTCTGAGATGGCGGAGCTGTTTCGAACGCGTCTGCGTATTTGCCGTCGTTTCCTGTCGTACAGATGTGGAATACTCGAGCCGCCGCCAGAGCCTTCCACTTCTTGCGCAGCGCTCCGTCTACCCACGCGGTGAGTTTTTGCTTATCAATGGCCGTGCCTAGCCATTTCCTGTAGTTTTCCTTCTCTCCATCCGCGTCGGCGAGCCCCTGCGCGAGCAAAATGGCGAGATCGGGTAATTCCAGATACTCGTTATGCACCATCCGATGGCGCAATTTGGTGGTCCCGACGAGCACGCCGTTGTTGCACACGAAACGGAACCACCCAAAGGCGATGAATAACTTCATGCTGCCGTCCACCGAATTGAAGCAATGGAAACTGAGCTTGAGTATGTTTCCGTCGCCAGGGTCAAAATCGAACTCGTCCGGCAGCCTGAATTCCAAGGCCATGCGGCCGCCGAACCGAGTCAGGCGAAGGATTGTGCGTACCTGATCCGTATTTATTTGTCGACGCTGAAAGGCGTCCAGCGCGGCATTGAAGAGTACCCGGTGCTGGACTAGTTTGTAACTCTTTGAAACAACGCCGACGGGCATCTCAGTTTCGCCGTCGAGTGGGCGCCGTACGATGACGTCCTTGTAAGGGTTCTCCCCGTAGTTCAGGGCCAGTTCATTTGGGTGCGGAGCCGCTCCAAGAGCAAATGGTCGGCGATCAAACGCCGGGATATGACCCGAAAGGTCTGATGGGCCGCCTTCGAATGTCACAACTGGCTCTCCGAGCCAACGGGGTTCACTACCGGGTTGCTCGAACCGCCGACCAGCAGCAGTCGAATCGCTCATTGTCAGCCTCCTTACACTAAGCCGAAGGCTATTTGGACGCGCCTTTGCCGCTTGCTTTTTCGCCAGTCACAAACGCCCCGGGCCAGCCGCCGTGAGCGTCAATCACTTTGTCGATCTCGGCCATGATTCGAATCGTTTCGGAAAGCGCCACAATGACTCGCTGATAGTGCGCGATGTCCGCGTTGGAGAGCGTCTTCCCTTTGCGGTCCTTGAGCCATTTCTCGCACACTTGGTAGCCACCGACGTGGAAGTTCCACACTGCTTCGGGGGCACCGCGAAACCCTTTGGTCTGCGCCTTGTCGAGCCACACGGTCTGGCGCGCGTACGACAGCTTCTCGACCTCAGGATTCGCAGGGCCATCATAAGTCGTGGGAAGGTCGTTCAGCTTAGGCGACTGCAAAAGGTGCAGCGCTACGAGTTCGCTCCCTAGGCACGCCAGTCGACGGAACAACTGGAGGTCTCCCGTCAACGGGAGACGGGGGAAATCTGTCTTCAGAAACTCGGCATAGCGGTTCCGGTAGCCCGGGCTGTGAAAAACAGCATAGGCGTACCCAAAAATATCTTCGGGGGCTAGATCTGGAAACGCGGCGCTCTTATTCGCTTGTAGCCCCAATGCCTCAGCTATCCGCTTGAACGGTTCAGGCGATAGATTCGTGCGTCGGCGAGAGCTACCTTTGTCCAAGAGCAAATCGTCGTGGTAAAGATACAGAGGCAACGTCGGCGATCCGTTCCTGCGAAAATAGTTCAACTGGAGAACGCCATTAACACAGCACACTGCATCCCACGCATTTCCGCTAACTTCCTGTCCAGCCTCGCCGATCACAAGTCCGATATTCTCCCGTTTAAAGAAGTGGTCTGATAAACGGCGTCGTAGATGCACGGCCACTGACTTATCGTAAACAGTGTAGCGAATATCGAACGGGGCAACCCAAATAGGTGTTATATTTTTGCGCCATGCTGGAGACGAAAGTGTCCGCTTAGCAGCCGCATAATCCCATTGTCCTGGATTGCATAGGGTTCCAAAAACTGCCTTAGCTTCGTCACGACTAGCTGTCTTGAGAAAGCGCGAATTTTTTGCTCCAATTCATCTATCGAAAAACTGAGAGCGAAGCCATCATGCATAGTGGCAAGCCCGCTTTGTGGCTTACCATTCGGTCCAAGAGCGCCGTTCATGAGTTCATGCATTTTCAGGCCCGCTTCGAACTCGGCTCGCAGGCCTGTTCCTGTGTCGGAGCGGGGGGCGAGAAGCCAATCAGGCGATTTGGGTGTGAGCTTCGTCCACGGCGTTGAAAGAACCGAGTGGCCCCACAAAAAGTCGTATTTTCCCCTGCCGTTCGGGGTCGTTCGGCGGCCCCACACTTCCGAGTAGCCTATGTCAGAATTGCTAACCGCGTTCTTGGAAAAGACACCTATCGCGACACCCTGCTCGATGTCGAAAACATTCTCGTCGAATCCCAGGGGGGACACCTCATGAACAACATTATTGCCGTGGAGATCGAGAATGCGTATAGTCGAAAAATCCGCCATCCACAGGCGGCGCATTCCCCTGAACGTTCTGTTTGTTAGGTAACGGTGGTTTGTGATCATCGCCAGCAGAGCGAACGGTGTGGGTTTGAGCACATATTGGCCGAAGCGAAGGAACTTGACATAATCATCCTGCAGCCACTTGCCTTGGCCCGGCCCTTGGAGGCTTGGTTCGTCCCTCGTATAAGCTTTTACTAAGTCCACAATCCACTTAATTTCGTTATTTTTTGAATGCCCAGCATAGGGCGGATTGCCGATGACAACAGTAAAGCGCTTGTTTCTCTTAATAGCGTTGACCGCCCGTGCCTCATGAGCCAGAGCGGGTGCCCATTCCTCGAACGCTTGCTGCTTGCTGTCTCCGCTTGCCGGCTCAAGAGCGTTGGTAAGATAGATCCGGGCACGGTCTCCTGGAGCGAGCTTGTCCCAGCCCGTAAAGCCTGTCTCCTTTAGCTTCAATGGCAACTTCATGTGGGCGATAGCGTATGGAGCCATCAAAAGCTCGTAGCCGTACAACCTGGTAAGCAGATGCTTGGGCACATATTCATTCCACAGGTTCTCGACTTCAAGCTCCATGTGGCCTTGCTTCAGCCATTTCTTGCGCATCGTTTCGTAAATGACTGCAACCGCTTCGACCAGGAATGTGGCAGTGCCGGTGGCGGGGTCGAGAATTGACACGAAGTGCTCGGAGGGAGAGACGCCCTCTGGAATGCTTAGGTTCTTGTTGCGTTCACTCATCTCACCCCAAGTTGTGACATCGGCCAAGCCATCTTGCAGCCCGAGGTTCCGCTGCAAGAGTTCATGCACGCTCCGAACGATAAACGACACGATCGGTCGAGGCGTATAGAACACGCCGCGCTGCACTCGTTTTTCTGGGTCATACTCCTTTAAAAACAATTCATAGAAGTGAATTGCCGGGTCTTCCTCTGGATTGCGATCTCCAAAGTCGCGCAGCACTGCGGCCATGTCGGCATCGCGCAGCAACTGAACGACCTCATTGACGCCAAGCTCATCGAAGTCGATGTACCCTTTGCGGCCTCCCACGCTCAAAAATGTTTCCAGCAACTCTTTCAGGAAAGGGTTTGTGACCGGGACCATGTCTCTAAGGTTGTCGGCGACAAGCCCTGCGGGGCGGGAGATCCGCGCTGTCAACAACCCATAGGAAATGGTTTGCGCGTACATGTCAGCGAAGTCATCTTCGCTTAGATCATGAATAAGCGCCTCTTTAAAAGCCGCGTAAAGTCTGCGCAGTTGCCCCTTAGCCGACTCAATCCTCAAAACAGAGTTGGCGCGCTTGCGGATTCTTGTTGCGAGGGCAGCCAAGCGCTCAGCGAGCGCTTTCGAGGTTCTGATGACTTCCTGGTAGCGTAGAGTGAAGGCGGAGGACCATCGAACGCGCCATGACTCCAGGTCCGTACCATCGTCAGGCCACGTCAGCTTTTCGCGCAGAACCTTTTCCACATGTGCAACGTGCAAACCGGTGTCCTCATCGTCCCATCCAAGCACGCGAAGTGTCGCCAGGTCTCCCGTTCCATCCGTTTCAGAAAAATGAGCGAACGTAATATCGCGATGCTCCGCTTCTCCATAAGAAGAGATGAAGAGCAAATCATGCAACTGCCACACGGGCTGCTGCGCTTTGTTGGCGGACTGGCGCTTTTTGAAAACCAGCTTGCTTAGGATTCTACGGAGAGCCACAACCGGAAGCCTCTTAGGCTCGAAATTCACAAAAAAGACGCCCCATGGCTGCTTCGAGCTCAGAGGACGGAGCTGCTTGATTTCCTTAATCTTGGCTGCTGTTTCCGGATCAAGTCCAAGTTCCTCAGCAGAGTAATCGAAAGTCAGCTCCTCGAAATCATCACCTTCGATTGGCCAGTCCAGTTCGTCACGAAGATAAGCGACGAGTTGCTTGAAGGTCTTGATTGACTGTAAGTGCTGTGAATCTGGACTCACGTTTTGCCGCCTCAGCTCAGTTCCATCCAGGCCTTTAAAATGGGCTTGACGCCGACAGGGGCCTGGACTTGTTTCAGATATGTATTCTTGATGTGTTTCTCAATCTTCTTCCGGACTTCCGTCAAGGTCGGCTCGGGTAGAGAGCGGTGCAATGGCGTTTTTGGCGTGCTGCGAATGAGATCGATTACCTCAGCCGGTTCCTCGATAACCTGAGAACTCCCCAGGTCAAACAGATACCAACCCGTGTGCCCGGTTTCCTCCGTCCAGTACTCGGCCTCGTTCTCGCAATCCTTCGGTGCATCTACGGGAGGCGCCGGCAACGAGTAGCAAAAGAAGACTGCGCGCGCATCTGGAGAGGGATGCCTCTTACCACTGAACACTTTTCCCGGCAATCGCTTCAGCTGCGATTCAAGGTTGGGATTATCTTTCAACAGTTGCTGGAACTCAAGATGCATCGCCTCGACTGGCGTGGTTGTGCCCTCATAGCGCTGGTTGAATTCACGAAGAGCTTCAAAATCGTCATCTGGCTTGAGCAGCTTCTTCCCTTCAATGCCGAACGTCTTCGAGATGCGCAACGTCTTATGAGAGACCTTCTGATAAAGCTGGAGCAGGTCATCGAGTTCATCGGGTGGAAGAAAATTCCAGTAGGCTACTGTGCCGCGTATGGTCTTCTGCTCCGGGTGCTCGGCAATGATGACTTCCTCCACGCCAGGATCAAGGCGTCGATCCACGCGGCCTATACGCTGCATGAGCCGGACTGGATTCCAGTGTAGGTCATAATTAATCAGCCGTGTAGCATCTTGCAGGTTCAACCCCTCGGAAAGCACGTCAGTGGAGATCAAGACTCGTGTCTCCGGTAAACCCTCCGCAGCCAATTCACCGCTTGAGGACTCGTTGTAATAGGGGGAGAAACAGCGGATTACCTTGCCCCGGTCGCGGTCCGTTCCGCTGTCGATCTCGTCGACACCATCGATGCCGTTTTCCTGGAGCTGCTCCGCCAAATAGCGGGCCGTATCCATGTATTCGGAAAAGATCAGGGCCTTGTGCTTCTTCATCACCGAGTCGGTCTTCAAGAGCTTAATCAGTTCGCGGAGCTTGTCGTCGTGCGACGGTTTGAATTTCCTCAGCTCTCGCAAGAACTCCACCAGTTGATCGAGGTCCAAGAAGGTTTCCTGAATGACCTCGTCAACTTTGTATTCGTCCCGGGAGAGCACCGGGATATCCTCCAGCATTTCCTCGCTAATCAGGTCTTCATCGGCGTCTTCTCCACGCTTCTTAGCCTGCTGCGTACGCACATATTCGAGCAGATCTGACTGCTGCGCCTGCCAGCGCTCAAGTCGCTTCGCTTCGCCCGGTGTCGTGCTGTGCTTTTCAAGCCATGCAAGCAGCTTGATGAGCAGCGTCTGGCATGACATTTCAAAGGCGAGCGCCGAGCTCTCAAACCGTTTGAGGAATTGGGTACGGATAAGACCGACCAACTGCTTCTGCCGGTTCTCAGACCACTTGAACTCGTCCACGTCCGTCTTGGGGCCGATATAGTAGGCCAACGGATAGTACACAGCCAAAGAGAACAGGGGCTTCTTTTTCGAGAACGCCTCTTCAACCATGCTCAACAGACGACCGTAGGTCTTTTTGACCGAGTAGGCCGCGACCTGAGGGGGACGCCGCTCTGGGAATATCGTTTCTTTTGCATTGTTTTGCAGTTGGCTTTGTTTGACGTACGCCCGGCTGCGTTGAACGACGAGGGCGTGGAAGAGCGCATCGTTGGCGAGAACCTGTTCTGCTTCCGCCAAGCTGGTTTCGACGCTGCCGGCGTCCTCATCCTCTTTGGCGAATACGAGCTTCTCCAGTGCTTTCTCCATCCTGCGGAAGTGACCCGGGAGCGAGTGGATGCCCAGGGGCGCAGCGGAGAAATAGTCTGGCTTTTTGCGGCTTGAGAACACCTCAATCAGGTGCTGGAGATCAATCAATCGGTTATTCACAGGAGTGGCGGTCAGCAGAAAAACGGTCTTGCCCTCACAGATTTCCGCCATGCGCCAATAGCGGGACTTCTCTTTCAGTCCCGGATTCCGGAAATGATGCGCTTCGTCAATGACGATGACGTCCGCCATCTCTTTCATCTTGGCGAGACGCTGCGGAAACTCACGTCCGCGCAGCAGGTCGGTGTGATTGAAGATGGCAAGATTGCTGAAGTCGCCGAATATGCCGGGAAGGAAGCGCTTCAGCTTTTGTTCCCAGACGGGTTCGCGAGTAGCTTTCGGTACAAACAGGGCCACGCGCTTGCGATCATGCTGGACCAGGCGTTCAATCAGCATTAACCCGATGAACGTTTTCCCGAGGCCCACACCATCGCAGAGAAACGCGCCCCGGTACTGCCGGCCAATTTTCATCAGCGCCTGATACCCCTCGCGCTGGTATTGATCGAGGACGTTGTACATCCGCGATTCAGTCTGCTCCCATTCGCTGGCCGTCATTTCATGGCCACGGAAAAACTCTTGAAGAGCTTTGGCGTAAACCAGAAAAGGCGAGTATTCGGCCACATGCCGCTGAATAACGCGGAGGATGTCAGGAGTAACCTCCTGAGCATCCTTCCAGTGCTTCTCATACCACTGCTGGAGGGCCTCAACCTCCGAGCGAACTTGGACGTTCAGTTCAACGTTGGCTGTGAGGCCTGGCACGGTGAAGTTGCTCGAGCCCACCAGAGCCGTGGAACCGATCACCGCATGTTTGCCGTGTGTAATGTATGCCTTAGCGTGGAACTTGTCTTTGGTGTAGATGCGACAGTGGATCTTGCCCTTTTGCAGCGCGTCGACTACGGCCGGAACGCCTGTCAGGAAGTCGTTTTCCTGCTTTTCCTCCTCAATGCTGGTGTCGAGGACTCGGGTTACCTTCTCAAGACCTTTGACGAGCGCTTTTTTTGTTCCCCAAGTGACTTGGTCTCCCATGAGGATGCGGATATCGTCGATCTTTTGCCATTGTCCATCTAAGGCAAGTAAAGCGCCGATCTCAAAGTAACCTGTGGCAATATCAAAGGCGCGGGCGATTTCCGCCCAGTCGTGGAGATATCGCTTAACCTTCCAGTCCTTGTCGCTGTTATCGACGATGAATAGGTCGCCGCCGTGCGGCTTAGCGTCTAGTGGCATGATGCACCAAGTGGAGATGGTTTTCGGGTCCAAACAGTTTATCGCATTTTTCCCATCTGCTTACTAGATCCGTTACTGAGGCCTCTCGACCCGGAGAGGCGGTTGAGAAACACCGCATCCGCAAAGAGTGTTCCGACAGGCCAGAAAAGAGGATTGGCGGAAGCGTGTGAGAGTCGAACTCACCAGACCCAGCGAAGCTAAGTCTCGCCGGTTTTGAAGTTGAGCCGGTATGCGGGCGTGAGCGAAGCGGGAGCCCGCAGGCGAAATCCTGAGCGGAGCGAAGGAACCCGAGGATGATGGCGGAAGCGTGTGAGAGTCGAACTCACCAGACCCAGCAGAGCTAAGTCTCGCCGGTTTTGAAGTTGAGGCGTTTTCGCGGCCCATTCGACTCGCTGCGCTCGCTCAGGGCAGGCTAACTACTGAGCCGCGAGCCGAAATCCTGAGCGTAGCTAAGGAACCCGAGGATGGCAGAAGCGTGTGAGAGTCGAACTCACCAGACCCAGCAGAGCTAACTCTCGCCGGTTTTGAAGAACTCACACGTGCTTCTGACTGGATTCGAAAGTCTTTTATTTTACCCCACGCGTTCAACAACTCAACCCAACGCAATGTTGAAGGCATATGATTAGTTTGCCCCGATTTGAACATCACGTCATCACGTTCATATGCGAGACTGAAATCATATCCGCCATTTGAGCGATTTTTCAGGGGTGCAGCTATTGTGTGTTGATGTGAGTTGCTGGTAACCTTTTAAGGTATTTACAGTAGGAACCCTGCCTGTAATCCAATACGGAGTTGCCCCTATGAAAATCTGTCATCGCCGCGATATAGCCGTGTTGCTCATCGCGTGCTTCTTTGTTGCCGCAACTGCACTGGCTCAGAATTCAAATTTCCCGGATGATGGCGTTGGAACCCCCCAGTTCACCGCCATCACGAACGTCACCGGCACCGTTCCCCCTACGACCAATACCGTTCCTCACTGGACATCTTCATTCACATTTTCCGGAACCGTGTTCCCGTTCACCATGGTAGGAACCAACCCGGCCACCAGCAATGTCACAACGACCGTGTCCACGGTACTGATCCCAGTCGAGTTCGTTTTTGCCAACGGCGCGGTACTGGACGGCACAACCAAAGTGGCCAATGTTCTGGGCTCACCCAACTTCAACAATGCCACCTATGGCACCGGAATCACGCAGTTTGCTGATGCGGTGCAGCGCGCCGAATTCTTCCACAGCATCAGCACGAGCAGCCCCGACTGGCATGCACTTCTCAGCACTCCCACTGTACTGCCCACGCAGACCATCGACGTTCCCCAGGACCAGGCGGTCACGCTGATTGGGCGGCGCTCCGGCAAATTGTTCGCGCTGATGAGCGCGTCCTGGTTCTTTACCCGGTTCCACAATCTGCTCAATGATTTGCACATTGAGCCGACGGTGCTCCCGATCGTTCAGACCTACAACGTGTTCCTCTTCTCCCACAACATTAACAACTGCTGCATCCTGGGCTTCCATACTGCTTTTCAGTCGCGGAACGGCAATGGCAACCAGCAGGTCCAGACGGCAGTCTTCGCGGCCTGGCCTGACCCGCTGATCTTCCGCAATCCCGATGTGCAGGACGTTCTGCCCATCAGCCACGAAATTTCCGAGTGGGAGAACGATCCTTTCGTCAACAATGCAACGCCCGTATGGCAGTTCCCCGGAATTCCGGGAGCGTGCCAGGGCAACCTGGAGACCGGCGACCCGGTTGAAGTCCTGGCGCACCCTGCGTTTCCGGTGACCATCAACGGCTTCACCTACCATCCGCAAACGGAAGCGCTGCTGCAGTGGTTCAGTCGTGAAGTTCCCTCCAGCGCGATAGATCGGGCGTACAGCTATCCTGACGAAACCGCCCTTCCTACACACTCGATGCCCTGTCCGTAAAAACTCGTGACGCTCGGAAGAAAGTTCCGGGCCTCATCGGCATTCCGACGCGCAGCGGAGGAATCTGCTGTTGATTCCCTGATTGCCTGTTGCCAGTCGCCAATTATTGCCATCACGTTTTCATCACAATTGCGCGAAGAACTCCGCATATAACCATCCGAGCCAGTAGAGGAGGGCGACCTAAATATTTGAAAAGAAATTGGCGGAAGCGTGTGAGAGTCGAACTCACCAGAGCCAGCAAAGCTAACTCTCGCCGGTTTTGAAGACCGGAAGGGTCACCGGACCCCCTGCGCTTCCGCTCGGTCATCAGTGTACAAGAAAAGCAGAGCTGGCCAAGAGATCGGGACATCGGATCATCGGATCATCGGATCATCCGGAATCGGGCTGCCTGTTTACGCTGGATGAAACTCATGAGGGCACAGGTTGACTGTCCTTAAAACCTTCTTAATTGTTCATGAAACTCTCTCAGAAGCTAGAAGGGACTCAGGCCGCGGGGAAATAGGCAAGGCATCCTCCGTGCACCGCGCTTCGTTCTAAATCGGAACGGAGTCCAACAAACATGAACAACAAGGAAAATCTTCTCCCTACAGTAATGTCTGACAAAACCCCTTCGTCCATCCATGCAAGCGTATCTTGAAACTCAGTGGCAGCGCGTCACGCGGCGGCGGTCGTTTTTGAAGAACTTGGGCATCTTCAGTGCGACTCTGTCGGCGGCTCCATTGCTAACCTTGGAAGGCCGGGCCGAGCATCAGCAAAAACGAAGCTCAAGCTCCAGCCTTCCTGACGGCGATGTCGCCATCCTCAAGTTACTGGCGGCTGCGGAGGTCCTGGAGAGCGATCTCTGGTCGCAATACGCGGAGCTGGGCGGAACCGCGGCTACGACTTCCGATGAAGAGTTTCAAGGTTTCATCGGCGGAAATGCAGCCTACACCAAGGCCCTGCAAAACCTGGACAGTGACATGCCTCAGTACATCACCGACAATACCGACGATGAGCTGAGCCACGCCGCTTTCATCAATGCCTATCTGGTGGCGCATGGCGCGCAGCCGGTTGATCTGAGCGCTTTCCAGACTCTGAATGGCAGCACTGCCACCGGAAGCCAGCCGGGCAAGAAACGGCTCACCAATCTCAAAAGCCTTAACGTGGACACGAGTTTTTATACTCGCTACCG
>WNFJ01637274.1_pt4 | contig 13357 bp, 11 predicted proteins | sample 5400461 | NCBI WGS metagenome assembly WNFJ01 (sample SAMN13153349, study PRJNA577476) | soil metagenome | isolation source: 115 cm saprolite on Douglas fir-dominated hillslope | place: USA:California | collected 2013-09-17 | reverse complement strand
ATATGTTTTCGACGGAGGGGAGCCGGCTTAACTCGGAAACCACGATCAACGCCGCCCGGAGTCGACTTGTGCGGCCCGCTCCGCCTTAATCTTCACCACGGCATCCAGCACGCGGTGAGCGACCTCCCACTTGCTCATTTCGAGAACGTTCTCCGCGCCGGCGCCGGTCAGGATGGTGACGGCGTTGCGCTCGGAGTCAAAACCGATGCCGGGCCGGGAAACGTCATTGAACACAATGGCGTCGAGCAGCTTGCTCTCCAGTTTTTTGCGGGCGTTGTCCAGCGGGTTCTCGGTCTCGGCGGCGAAGCCCACCACAATGCGCATACCCTTTGCAGCGCCGACTTCAGCCAGGATGTCCGGCGTTGGCTCCAACTCCAGCGTGGTCGGACCTTTACGCTTGATCTTCTGCTCAGCCGGCTGGCGCACGGTGAAGTCAGCTACCGCCGCGGCCTTGATCACGATGGTTGCGCGTTCCAGATGGGCCATCACCGCATCGCGCATTTCCCGGGCGGTCCGCACCGGCACAAACTCGGTGGCCGAGGGAGGCTTGAGCGCGACCGGCCCGCTGATCAGGATGACCTTGGCCCCGCGGCGCAGCGCGGCTTCGGCCACGGCGTACCGCTGGACCGATTGCCGATGTAGCGTACTGGATCGATCGGCTCGCGCGTGGGTCCGGCGGTAACCAGAACGGTTTCACCCGCCAAATCCTGCGTTGCCCCAAGCGCTTCCAGCACGGCGCTGAGAATGGTTTCGTTGGCCGCCAAGCGGCCCGGCCCAACCATGCCGCAGGCCAGGTAACCGCTGTCCGGTTCCACCACGCGCACGCCGCGCGTCCTCAGAGTTTGCACGTTGGCCTGGGTTGCCGCGTTTTCCCACATATTGACGTTCATCGCGGGAGCAACCACCACGGGAGCGGTGGTGGCGAGAAAGAGGGTTGTCAAAAAGTCGTCGGCTTGGCCGTGGGCAAACTTGGCGATGACGTCGGCCGTCGCCGGCGCCACCACGAGGGCATCTATCGCCTGGGCCACAGCAATGTGCTCTACGGCGGAGTCAATATTTGCGGGTTCGTTCTGCGCCCCCGCACCGAAGAGATCAGTGATGACCTTTTCCCCGCTCAAGGCGGCGAAGGTCAGCGGACGGACGAACTCCTGGGCGGCGCGGGTCATGATCACCTGCACGCGGACACCGCGGTCCTGAAGCAAGCGCACCAGTTCCGCGGCCTTATAGGCGGCGATCCCACCCGAGACGCCCAAAGCAACCTTCATACACAGATTGTAATCCGGTTACGGGCAGCGTGATAGTGACGACCGTGTGACACATGTGACGGACGGGTCCTGGACGCTGAAGAATGGCCACGCAAGTCTTGGACACGCTTTTCCTGACTCGCGGGCAGGAACTACTTCTGTTTGTCCGGTTCGGCCTCCGGCGCTGCCGTGGAATCATCCGGCCTGATGTACTGAACCTTGCCGGCATCAATCTCTTCCTGGGCGATCTTGCACACTTTGCGGGCGTTCGTTGGCACCAGCGGCGGGGCGCCGCCAGCGAGCTGGCGGGCGCGGCGCGCCGCCACCAGAACATAGCGATAGTTGCTGTCAAAGCCTTCTTTCAGCTTCATCGTCCTGTCACCTCTGCGCTTTTATGCCGGTGGGGGGAGTCATGGCGAAGGAATCCAGAATACCTCGGATTTTTTCTTCCATCCTTGATTTCAGGCATTTATCCTTCGTATCTAAGTATAGTTTCTCCTGGGGGGAGGGTTGTTTCCCTTGCCGCTCGATACGCTCTCCCAGAACGATGGCTTGCAGATCATCCACCGACTGCTCCAGCCGGTCATTGATCAAAATATAGTCGTAATTGGGATAGTTCTCAATCTCTTTTCGGGCCGTATCCAGGCGGCGACGAATGACTTCCTCTGACTGGACATTTTCGCTCTGGCTGCGTTTGCGCAGGCGTGACTCCAACTCCGCGCGGCTGGGTGGCAGCACGAATATGCTCACTGCGTCGGGCCGTTTGTGCTTCACTTGACGCTCGCCCTGCACATCGATATCCAGCAGCAGGTCGTTCCCGCGCCGGGCCGCATCTTCCAGCACGCTCCTGGCCGTCCCGTAGTAATTTCCGAACACATCAGCGTATTCAAGAAACTCGCCGCGCCGGATCATCCCTTCAAACTTCTCGCGGGTGACAAAATGATATTCACGCCCGTTTTGCTCGCTGCCGCGGGGCGGGCGCGTGGTATAGGAAACGGAAAAATCCAGGTTGGGAACGTACTGGCGCAACGCGTCTACCAGCGTAGTTTTTCCGGAGCCGGAAGGCGCCGAGATGATGAAGAGAATTCCGCTCATTCCAGGTTCTGCACCTGCTCGCGGCATTTTTCGATTTCCGACTTCATCTGCAAGCCCAATTCGGTGATGCGCAGCCCTTCGCCGGCGACCCCGGAAGTCTTGGAAAGCAGTGTATTGGCCTCGCGGTTGAGCTCTTGCAGCAGGAAGTCGAGCTTTTTGCCCACCTCCCCGCCCTGGTCGAGCAGGTCGCGAAAGTGGTCGACGTGGGCGCGCAGACGGACGAGTTCTTCCTGGACGTCGCTCCGTTCTGCCAGGATGGCGGCTTCCTGCAGGATGCGCTCCTGGTCGGCCTTTTCCAAAAGCTCCTGCATGCGCGCGCGCACCTTCTCCATGCAGGCGCGCGTCACTGCAGCGCGATGCTTGGAGACCTCGGCGGTAGCTTCCTCCAAAACCTTCAGCCGGCGGCGCAATTCCGCTTCCGTGCCCCGGCCCTCGTGCTCGCGCATGACGTTGAGCCTTTGGATGGCCTGATCCAGGCCGGCAAGCACCGCGGATTCGAAGTTTCCATCCAGCGGCGTGGTCTCTCCCAGCGCCCCCGGCATGCGAAAGACGGCGTTCAGGTCCGGCTCGCCTGAGGTCCCGAACTCGGCCGCGGCCTTGCGGAAGGCAGTCACATAGCCCACCACCAGCGCCCGGTTGAACTCAAATCCTTCGCCCGGGCGGCGCTCCATGCTCAGCGTGACCTCCACGTGCCCTCGCGCCAGGCGTTCCTTAAGCACGCGGCGAATCTTCATTTCCAAATCATCCATCTCCGGCGGCAGGCGAAGCTGAGGATCAAGGAAGCGGTGGTTGAGCGACTTTAAGGACAGGGTAAAGGATATCCCCTCGGCAGCCTGGGACTTGACCTGCGCGAATCCGGTCATGGAGCGGACAGACATGAGTGCTTTGCGTGTGGTCCGGCGTCAGTCGCCGAGGTGAGCCTCGGTCTCTTCACTCATTTTCGGCTCTAAATCCATAAACTGCAATTCATATAATTTGCGGTAGGTACCCAGACGGGCAAGCAGGTCTCCGTGCGTACCGGAGTCGGTGATGCAACCGCCCTCCAGAACCACGATGCGGTCCACGCGGCGAATCGTCGTCAGGCGATGCGCGATGACAAAGACGGTGCGCCCGGACATCAGGTTCTGCAGCGCCGATTGCACCAGCGCTTCCGACTCAGTGTCCAGGGCCGAGGTCGCTTCGTCCAGAATCAGGATGGGCGCATTCTTGAGAAGGGCGCGGGCGATGGCGATGCGCTGGCGTTCTCCGCCGGAAAGTCGTAGACCCCTTTCGCCAATTATGGTGTCATAGCCTTCCGGTAATTTTTGGATGAAATCATGGGCCAGGGCGGCTCGCGCCGCTTCCACTACCGCCGCCTGGCTCACGTTCGGCTGGCCGTAGGCAATGTTGTTGCGCACGGTGTCATTGAACAAGATCGTCTCTTGCGTCACGATGCCGATTTGCGCTCGCAGCGAAGCAAGGGCGACATCGCGGATATCGCACCCGTCAATCTTAATCGTGCCGGAGGTCACGTCGAAGAAGCGTGGGATGAGATGGACCAGGGTGCTCTTCCCCGCCCCGCTGGAGCCGACAATGGCTACGACTTCACCGGCTTCGATCTCCAGGTTGACGTTTCGCAGGATAGGTAGGCCGTCGCCGTTGGCCTCGCCGTAGGCGAAGCCGACGTCTTCAAAACTCACGCTCTTGCGGAATGGCGCCAAAGCGGTTGCGCCGGGCTTCTCATGAATCTCATCGGGCTCGTCCATGAAGCGGAACACCTCTTGCGTCGCGCCCAAGGCCTGCTGCAGGCTGTTATTGAACAAAGCAAATTTCCGCACCGGATCGTAGAGCTTGAATACCGCAAAAATGAATGCGAGAAAGACGCCCGTACTCATGGCTTGGCTGTTGACCAGGCGGCGGCCTACCCACAGCAGCGAAACCACGGCAATCGCACCGATGATCTCCATCAACGGTGAACTCTGCGCTTGAGCCGCAACCGATCGCAGATTTGCCCGAAAAAGTTTCTTGGCCGCGTCGCGAAAACGCCGGCTCTCCCAGCGCTCCATGGTAAAGGCTTTCACAATGCGGTTGCCTGTGATGGTTTCATGCAGGATGTTCTGGATATCGGCCAGCTTGTCCTGGCCGCGGCGCGTGGTCTGGCGCACGCGGAGCCCGATCCTGCCCGCGGAAATGATTACGAACGGGATGAACACCAGCAGCACCAGGGCCAGTTTGTGCCCCAGCACGATCACGACTCCAACCAGGAACACCAGCGTAAAAAACTGCTGCAGGAACTCGGCCAGCGCGATAGAAAACGTGACCTGGATCTTCTCCACGTCGTTGATCACAGTGGACATCAAAGTGCCGGTTGTATGCCTGGAGAAAAAAGCGATTGATCGCTGTAGGATCTTGTCGTACAGCTTATTGCGCAGGTCCGTGATCAGGCCGAACCCGGCGTAATTCACCAGGTAAGTTCCCAGGTAATCGCAGGCGCCTTTAATGACAGTGGCTCCCACCAGAGCCACTGCGACCACGCTCAGAGGGTTGTGCCAATAGCTGGGGATGAATGGCTGAAGATACACGGGCTGCTGCGAGCCCGGGAGTGTGAACAAGGTCAAGCCCTGGCCGGGGGAAGACGGGTTCAGGACCTTGTCGATAATCGGTCCGATCAGCAGGACGCGGAAGGCTTCCAGGGCACCCACGGCGGCCATCAGAATGATGGACATCGCGAACTGCAAGGAATAAGGACGGATATATCCCAGCAACCGGGTCAATTGCCGCATAGGCCACACATTTCAGCGGAGGACATTCCCACCTATTCTAACGGAGGCTTGCTGAAATCAGCACGGAGCAGTGCATCTGAAAGTTAAGTATTGTTAATCACTTAGGGGAGTCGCGGTGGGTGACCTTCACGGTGTATCCGGACTTGGCCAGGCGTCTTTTAACTTCCTCCGCGATCATGACCGAGCGGTGCTGCCCGCCGGTGCATCCGAAACCGATGGTCAGGTAACTCTTTCCCTCCCGCACATAGTGGGGCATTAGATAGATGAGCAGATCGGAAATCCGGTCGATGAATTCCTGGGTCTGAGGGAATGAGAGCACGTACTTGGCCACTTGCGGATGCCGCCCGGTCAGGGGCCTAAACTTAGGGATGAAATGGGGATTCGGCAGGAAGCGGACGTCGAACACCAAGTCAGCATCGTTGGGCACACCCGCCCTATAACCGAAACTGACGATCGAAACCAGGATGTCCTTATCGGTCCCGCCACCGGTAAACTTTGATGTAATGTGAGCGCGCAGCTCGTGCACCGTGAATCGCGAAGTGTCCACCACCAAGTCGGCCAGCGCGCGGATGGGCTGGAGCGCGCGGCGTTCCTTGTTCAGCGCGTTCTTGACGGTGGAGTCCTTGCCCAGGGGATGGGGGCGGCGGGTTTCGCTGAAGCGCCGAAGCAGCGCCTCATCAGAGGCTTCCAGAAAGATGACCGTGGTGTTCAAATGCTTTTTGAGGGAGCGGACGATCGCAGGCAGCTTGCGCAGTTGCTCGCCTTCGCGGATGTCGGCTACCACGGCCGCTTTCTCGACCTCCGAGGAATGCTTGGTGAGATCGGCGAAACGCGGGATCAGACCCACCGGCAGATTGTCCACGCAGTAATAACCCAAGTCCTCCAAAGCCTTCAGGACTGAGGCCTTGCCTGACCCGGACATGCCCGTGATCACAACTAGATGGTTAGTCCTTTGGCGTTGCGCGCGCCGCGACTTCGCACCATCGCGATCGTGGGATTTCCCGGAAGCGGACACAAAGGGATACTACCATGAAGCGATTTCCGGACTGCCGGCCGAGGGCGCCGCGCTCTGCACCGCGGAAAGCTCCACTTGTTGTGTAAGGGAATACATCGCGCGCCAGGCGCGGCTCAGCATGCGCGACTTCATGTGCTCTTTCCACTCCAGGGCGCTCTTTTCCGCCAAATCACGGGCCGGCGAGGCAGGCAGACCCCCGAGCAAGCTGAGATAGTCGCCCAGCCTCTCAAAGCCGTCAAAAAGCTTCCCCTCGCCCCACAACAGAGCGACGTTGAGGCGAGCCTGCTGGATGGGAGCGAGCCTTCCGCTGCGGATCCGCTCCACCCAGTGTCGGGCGCTCGCGGAATCTTCACGAAACCACGCCTGGAACACTGCAGCCTCCAGGAACAGGCGATCGCGCAGCCATGCGGAGGCGGGGGCGGCCGCCGCCAAAGCTTCTTCCAGATACTTTGTGGCCCCGGTGATGTCTTGACGCTCCGCCGCCCACAGATAAGCCAGCCATCGCCCGGCTACGGCATCTCGGGAATCATCGTCCAACGCTGCCGCAGAGGCGACCAGCGTTTCATCCCACGCCCGTGGGTGCTCGCCGCGGTCCAGAGCAAGTTGCAGTAGAACAATTGAGATCCACCGCTGCGCCAAGGCATCATGCTTGACGAGCATGAGAATCCGCGCTCCATCGGAAAAATTTCCTTTGCCGGTGTCGGGCAGAAGGTCGGCCACGCCCAGCAGCAGCGAGAGGGCGGTGAAAACATGCACGGCAAACGCCGCCAGGAAACTGACTGGCGCCAGTCGGACATAAGCTTCGACCAGCACCGGTAGCGAGAGGCTGGCCAACGGACCTCCCAAAGCAACGAAGGAGAGGCGCTGGGGCAGGTGGTCGAGCTTGCGCGGCTCCAGCGATAAGACCCCAAGCCGAAGGGCGTCACAGGAGTAGAGTTGCCGGCCGGCAGGGCAGCCGCGACCGAAGAATGAGATCCGGAACCCAGCCAGCCATGCCGCCAGCAGATGTCCTGCCTCGTGAGCGGACAGAGCGGCCAAGAGCGCAGCGCCGGGGATCACAAAACAAACCACCACGGACGCGGGCAAGACGCCGAGCAAAGTGGCCATATGTTCCGCGCAGCGTCGAAACACGGGCAAGCCGATCAAGGTAAGGATGACCGCGCCACTGAGGAACAAGTACTCGCCCGCGTCAAGGCGTACGCGTTTCCGCGACGGCAAAGGTCGCAGAACGTCCAGAATGGGCGTGGAGGTCGGAGAATACTTCGCTATCTGCTTTGTGTCAGCCGCGAGTTCCATGTGGGGAGTCTGCAACCCCTCAATCATAAGTTCGTATCTGCCCTGCGACAGGAGACGGAGGTGTACTGGCCCTTGGTAACCTCGGGGAAGACATCGCTTGAGGCCGCCGGGTTCGAGCCACGCTGGCCGGCTTTGTTCACGCTGGGCGGCTTTGTTACGGACTACATTTTTTCGACTTGCGGCATTACGTGCGTCCACCGCGAGACTCGTATCAATCGCGGATACGCCTCATTTAGCGACAAGCAAAGTCACAATCCACCTTCCGCTGCTTCACTTCCACGATTCCCCTCCCAACGTTACCCTGAATCCGGCGCGGAAGGTCAAAGGCAGCGCCGGGAAGCCGATGACCTGGTCGTAATGCTGGCTCATCAGATTTTCCACCACTGAATAAAACGCCAGATGGCGATTGACCCGGTAGCTTCCGCTGAGATCGATCTTCTGATAGCTGGGATCGAGGTTGCGATTGGGCAGCAGCATGGTGTTGCCGAAAAAGGCGTCGCTCAGAAAAGTGCTGTCATCGCGACGGCTGACCAGGAGTCCGCTCAAAGCCAGCGTAAGCTTTGGCCGCGAGTAGCCCAGGGAGAAACTGCCGGTATGCGGCGCGCGGCGAAACGGCCGGTTGCCCTGCAGCGGCGCAAACGCCCCGATGGGAATGGTGGGAAATGCCGGGTTGAAGCAAGCAAAAGGGTCCGGGGTGGGTGGTAAACATGCGAAAGCGTCGCTGCTGAACGACCGCTCGACTACTGCATCAAGGTAGGTATAAGCGGCGCGCGCGGTGAAACCGTGGCCCAGAGCGAGTTCCAGTTCGGTCTCTGCGCCCAGTGCGCGCGTATCGCCGGAATTGAAAGTCGCGCCAAAGCCGGCCAACGCCAGCTCGGCCGATGGAACGCCCAGCGCGAGCAACGCGTTGCTGGGAACAAACTCAATCTGACTGGTGAACTGGTTGTGGAAGAACGTGGCAGCGAGTTTTGCGTGTCCCTTCCAGACAAGCTGCTCAAAACCGACGTCGTAACTGCGCGAGCGTTCCGCGGCGATGGGGGCAACCTTGAACTGCGCGATCAGTTGCGCTCCGTTGGGAAGCTGCGACAATAACCCGAACAACGAAGAGGTCGCGTCAAAGATCGATGGCTCCTTGATTCCCTGCCCGTAGTTGAATTTCAATTTGGTGCCGTTCAGAAAGCCTTCACTCCGCGGCCGCACCAGGTAATACGCCAGCGAAACGCGCGGGATCGCCGTCACGCCAAAGACTGCGTTGTTCTCCACGCTGCCGCCCAGCGTCAGGTAGGCCCGCGAGCCCAGGCTGGCTTGGATCTCTGCGATGTAGCTGAAGTTGCCGCGGCTGGCGGGAGTCTTGCCGAAAGAGCTCAGGGTAAATCCGCGCTCGTTCTCATAGCGGAAGGCCGCGAGAGCGAGCACATGGGGATTGAAGTTGTAGTCGGACTGAACATACACCGAATCGCGCTTGCTGGAGCTGCTGCTCGATACAGGATAGGTTCCGGCAAAATCCAGAATCGCTTGCCCGGTAGCGCCGAAGCCGTTCGCGCCATGGATGGTCACCGGCAGGCCCAGAAAGTTGGGTCCGAAATCAAAACCGGGAAATGGGTCGAATGGGGTTCCCGTCGGCGAGGGGTTCACGTCCTGCAGCCGCAGCCGGGTGGCTGCGTAGCGAACCAGATTGTGCCAGCGCGCAGTGGTCTGATCGGAGAAAGTCACACCCAGATAGCCGTCCTGATCGCGTTCGAAAGAATCGTCAGGAATTCCGAAGAACTCGATCTGGTTGGGCTGCCCAAACGCAGTGGTGGTATAGCGACCGGTGAAGCGGAGCTCGGTGGTGGGACTGATGGCGAGCCCCAGGTTGGCCACGTAGGTTGCGTTGTGAAAGGTGTTGTTGGGAATGCTATTGCCGGTATCGAAGCGGGAGAATTCACCGAGATAATCCAACCGCCGGAATGCGCCGGCCAGAGAAACGTCATTGTGCAAGGTATTGAAGTTGCCGGCGTCAAAGGCATACCACAGCTCGGGCAGCGGCGTGGTGCCGCGGCGCGTGGTCAGGCTGACCACACCGGCCATGGCGTCCGTGCCAAACAGCACGCTGTTGGGGCCGCGCAGAACTTCGATCTGGTCCACGGCGGTCGCAGACAGCGTCCCGAAGTTGACCACGCCGCCAATGTCGTTCAGGGGAACGCCATCCAGCAGGACTTTGCCGGCGCTACTATTGCCCCCACGAAAGAACATCGATCCAACCGCTCCGCGCTGGCCGCTCTGCTCCATCTGGACGCCGGGGACCAGGCGCAGCGGCTCCAGCACATCCAGGCGGTAGGCAAACTGGTCGGCAGTCAGCACCGACACGGAAGCGCCAAGTTTAGACTCCGGGGTTCGGATCCCAGTCGCGGAAACTACAATCTGTTGTGAGACGGTTCCGATCTTCAGGACCAAGTCGACGCCGGCTTCGTTTCCCGCACCGATATAGACCATCTCGCTTTGCTGCGAGGCGAAGCCGGTGGCTTGGGCGCGGACGGTGTAGTGTCCTGGAGCCACGTTGGAGAAGCGATAGCTGCCTCCCCTGTCGGTGGTGGTAGTGGCGGCTTGCCTACTTCCCTGAAGCAATTCGACGGTGGCTTCAGAAACCACGGCGTCAACAGGGTCGGTAATCACCCCGTGAATGCTGCCGCTGCGATCAGACGCAAGGGCGTACGTGAAACAGGTCAACGACAGGGCGAGGACAAGCAGAGTACGCAAAGAAAACACCTTGCAGTTTAGTCGTGAACAAAGAGAGCCTCTTTGCAGACGACACGCTCTCCCACTGTCATCCTGAGCGAGCCCGAGTGTTCGTGAGGGCGAGTCGAAGTTGAGGCGTTTTGAGCGGCGTCTGAGCCGCTCAGCCGAAATCCTGAGCGAAGCGAAGGAGCTTCTTCCCGCACTCAATCCGCCCAGGACTTCAGGGCTCCCTCGCTGCGCTCGGGATTTCGCTAGCGGGCTCTCGCTTCCCTGACGCCCGCATGCCAGCTCAACTTCGACTCCGCGTCCATCAGCTACGTGTGGGATCGACTGTCGAGGCGCTCCGCTCAGGATGACAGGGGTTGAGGGTTGCGTTGAAGCATTGAGAGTCGTTAGTTCACCCTCATCCTTCAGAATGGGCACACCGGCACAAAGCACTTGCATACAAAAATTCTCCTTCCCCTCGGAAGAGGAACAAGTACATCCGCAGCGCGACCGGTCTCCTGACTTGCGACTTTTGTGGTTACCAGCGCCTTCCCGCCTTGCGGCAGTGGCCCGCCGGAGTCAAACAGATGTCGCTTACAGTTGCGGGGCAGTAACGGAATCTCACCGTTTTCCCGAGCATCGCACTATTTACAGAGGCGCCCAAAAGGACGGCCTCCAATGGAACAGCAAGAAAGCTTCCCGGCCTCCCAGCGAAGCCGGAATCGCCCAAAGATGGGCATCTGGCCGGTCTCCTGACTTACGCCTCAGCGAACTGAGCGCCTTCCCGGGTCTCCAGTGGCATTTGCTCAGCTCTCAGCGATTACAGTTGCGGGGCAGTGGCGGATTCTCACCGCGCTTCCCAACACCAGATGGGCAACATTTATAAACCAGGAAGAATGAGACGGTCAAGCGTTACGTGATTAAGCGACCGCTTCCGAGCGAACGCAACCTCTTGCTGAACAGGGAGCGGCGGCCATAAGCAACAGACTTAATTCCCTGCGCCCACCAGGTACTGCTCCAGCTTGCCGTCCGGCATTTCGTAGATAGTGATGGACAGCGTTTGCTTGGGGAAGGTAACGCGGTAGCCGCGAAACATCATGCCTCCACGGCCCCGTTCGCCGGTGGCGACAAAGTCCTGAGGCTGGCCCAGCGGTCCCAGGCTGGCAGCAAAGTCCTGGAGCGCCTGAGTAGTGAAGTAAGCGTTGGCGTTGTCCGTGAAAAGCGACCGGTCAATCTTTCCCTGCTGCAAGCCGGCAAAGATATTGCGCGCCAGTTCGAACTTCCTGCCGGCGTCGGAGTTCGCAGGCGCCAGCAGGAGATTGGCAATCTGCCGCGCAATCAGCCCCGAGGCCGCGGCGGCATCCTGGTTGGTGAGCACCACCACGGCGAGATTGTCATCGGGAAAAACACTGTTTTGAGCCGTGAAGCCCGAGACTTCCCCGCCGTGGCTCACCATGCGATGGCCGGCAATGTTGCCCACCTGCAAGCCCAGCCCGTATCGGGTAGCGCTTCCGTCCTTTAGCTTGACCTCGGTCTCCATCTCTTTGTACGTCGCCGGCTTCAACAAACGCTGCTCGATCATGCCGATGTCCCACCTGGCCAGCTCTGAGGCGGGCATGGCCAGCTCTCCGGCGGCAAAGAGCCATCCCGAACCTTCCTTGGGCGCGACGCGCGGCGGCCCCAGCGCGTAACGCATGTAGCCGGCGGCGTCGGTCTCAGGGAGCCGGTGCAGATCGATATTGTCCACCCGCTGCATGCCCAGCGGCGAAAACATGCGCTCCTGCAGGAAATCGAGCAGCGGCTTCCCGCTCACCTTTTCCGCGATCATGCCGGCGATCACGTAGTTGGTGTTGCTGTACTGCCATTTTGTGCCGGGATCGAAATCGAGCGGCTTGCGTGCCCACAGGTCCATGATCTTCTCCGCCGTAATGGGCTGGGTCATGAATGGAGGCACGTAATCCTGCGGCCAGTAATCCTGATAACCGGACGTGTGAGACAGCAGCTGCCGGATCGTGACCTCGCTGGCGCGCGTGAGGTTGGGAATGTACTTGGCGACCGGGTCGTCGAGGGAGAGCTTGCCCTGCTCGGTCAGCATAAGGATAGCGGAAGACGTGAATTGCTTGCTGATGGAGCCGATGCTGTAGCGCATCTCCGGGCGCGCGGCCGTGGGCGGCTCCAGCCGCGCCGTGCCATAGGCGCGGACGTAGGCGATTTGCCCGTCCTTCACTATTGCAACCGAAGCGCTGGGAACGCCGGTTTGCGCCAGCGCATCCTGCGCGATGTGATCAATCTTGTCACGCAGCTCGGACGGCAGCTTCCACTCCATCTGCGCCGTCGCGACCACCGCTGTTGCCAGACAAACGACGATCGAAACAAGGCAAGAAAACATCCTACGGTGGCAATTGCGAGCTGCGATATGCATATTGGTGCCTCGGCGTGACGATTGACGACAATTCCTCGAACGCGTTTGCAGAAGCATAGCACGCAAAGGTCTAGTCAAACTGTTGGTGCAGGAAGGCGAGCACCCGATCCAGCGCCGCGCGCGTCGACTGCGCTGCTTTATCGATCAGATGGTTGGCAAGCATGGGGTGGACCGGTTTGGGTCCCACGGGATTGGCGGTCGCGGGATCTAGCTCGATGGAATCATCCTGCCAACTTCGTTTCCAGGCCCAATTCTTGCAACGCATGGTTCGTAAGCGACTGCGATGTGGCGAGCATGCGCCGCCAAGGATCGCGACGCAAGCGCTTCTTCCAGCGCGGAAAGTCTGCGACCTGAAACCGAGGGTGATCCTCGCTGTTCAATTCGCTCCACGCGAGCGGCATGGCCACGGGCGCGCCTTGCCTTGCCCGCGGCGAATAAGGAGCAACTGACGTGGCGCCGCGCTCATTTCTGAGGTAGTCGATGAAAATTCGCCCCCGGCGCTCGGCTTTAGTCATCTTGGTCAGATAGAGCCCCGGGTTCGCCTCCGCCATGCGGTTGGCAAATGCCCGGGCAAATTCCTTGACTACCGGCCAGCGATGTTCAGGCTTGATGGGAGCTACCACGTGCAATCCCTTTCCACCGGTAGATTTCAGAAAACTCTCGAGACCCAGCTTCTTCAATCGCGCGCGGACCCCCAAAGCGCTCGCGGCGAGCACTTTCCAATCGACCGAAGGGTCTGGATCGAGATCGAAGACAAGCCGGTCAGGCGTCTCAAGAGACTCGTTGCGCGATCCCCAAGGATGCAATTCCAGCACGCCCA
>WNFJ01493498.1_pt2 | contig 13357 bp, 17 predicted proteins | sample 5400461 | NCBI WGS metagenome assembly WNFJ01 (sample SAMN13153349, study PRJNA577476) | soil metagenome | isolation source: 115 cm saprolite on Douglas fir-dominated hillslope | place: USA:California | collected 2013-09-17 | reverse complement strand
GCGAAACCCCTGGCATACCTAACCTCTATGTTTATGCATATCGGTTGGTTCCATCTCATTGGTAACATGTGGTTTCTATGGCTTGCAGGCTTCATTCTCGAGGATAGATGGGGCCGCGTCATCTACCCCATTTTTTATATTCTTGCTGGCATTATTGCGTCTATCTTCCACGCCATGTTCTACCCGGCAAGCTTGGCACCTGCACTTGGAGCCTCCGGCGCTGTAGCCGCGCTGATGGGTGGTTTTCTGGTGCGTTTTCCCAAACTCAAAATTGAGATGCTCTGGTACATGTTGATCTTCCGCATTCGTTTTAAAGCCCCGGCTTACTGGCTGCTCCCTCTGTGGCTGTTGATGGAGATTTTCTACGGCACTTTGTTCGGCCAAGCGTCAGGAGTGGCTCACTGGGCTCACATCGGAGGATTTATCTTCGGAGTTCTCGGCGCACTGGTTATCGCCCGTACCGGTTTGGAGCACAAGGCTAACGCGGTCATCGAAGACAAAATTGGCTGGACAGCGGACCCAGCTGTCGTGCAGGGAACGGAGTTTATGGAGAAGGGAAAGTTCGACGAGGGTATTGCGGTGCTTAAGAAACACGTGGCCGCGAAACCAGATGCGCTCGATGCTCATTCCGTATTGCGTCAGCTCTATTGGCGGAAAAACGACATTGCGGCGCACCTCGAAGCTACGATTAAACTCTGCCAGTTGCACCTCAAAGCACAGGATGGAGAAGTGGCTTGGCAGGATTACCAAGAGTATGTCAACGCTGGCGGGGACCTCATGCCGGCGGCAACGTGGCTTGAGTTGTGCCGCTTTGCAGAGGGGCAGCAGAACTACGAACGTGCCGTTACAGAGTACGAGAAACTGGCGAAGGCATACCCAACCGAACGGCAATCAGTTCTGGCACTTCTTTCTGCGGGCCGGCTCAGTTTAAAAATGCTCAACCGTCCTTCCGATGCCCTGCTGTATTACAAGGCAGCGAAGGTTTCCAGCGTCCCTCACCTAGATTGGGAATCGAACATCCAGGCGGGAATTGAAGCTGCGGAAAAAGCGGCGAGCGTTTCCTTCGCGCCAACTGTGAAGCTCTAGGCTTTACATTGTGGGGAGAAGACGATCTGAAGCGCGCAGGATCGCGGGAATTTCACATAATGCTTGGCAAGTGTCGTGGCCCGAATCATGACTCGATGAGCGGGAGAATATCAGCCGTTGCCGACGGCGCGAATGGGGATCGTCACCGTTGAAGCTGCCTCCGAAGATCCCAGCATGTGGCAGCGGCCGTCGAAGATTCCGCCGGGATCAATGACCATACATGGAGAGTGAACCTCTCCCGTCACCACGCCCTTGGCTTCGATCTCCACGCGTCCCTTGGCGAAAATCACGCCGTCGAAGCGGCCGGAGATCACTACGCGATTGCCTTCGATCTGGCCTTCCACCTTCGCGCCTTCGCCAAGGATCACAGTGTGCTCCGAAATAATGTTGCCTTTGACGTTGCCGTCGATGCGGAACGTGCCAGTGACCGTCAACGTGCCCTCGAGCGTTACGCCCTGGTCGATGAAACCTGTCCATTCTTCACTCGCGCCACTTTTTGCGGCGCTGGACCACTTCCATGCCATGTCAGGTCCCCCAATAGATACTCTTCTACTTTAGCTGCGCATGCAGATAAGTCAATGCAACTGAACAAGTGGGTTGTCGAATGAGGTGCCTGAACGAACGGGCAGTGTTTGGTCGCGGAGCTCGCGAATCTATTTCATCAAACGATCGTAAAGACCCATCAACTGAGCGTCGTCGTAATACTCGAGTACAAGTTGTCCTGCGCGCATTTTCGTTTTCTGATGGAGAAGCACCTTTGTGCCGAGGTGTCGTTGAAGTTCATCTAGCGCCGCCTGGATATTTGCGTCCAGGTGAAGCTCGGTTGGCGCGCGGGTTCCGCGCGAACGCCGCGAGGCCAGACGTTCGATTTGGCGGACGGTTAATCCCCCGCGCGCAGCCTTTTGAGCGTAGCGCATCCGCAACTGCGAATCCACTACCGCCAGCAAAGCGCGACCGTGCCCTCCAGTCAGCTTCCCTTCTTCGATCCAATCCTGAATGTTTGGCTCCAGTTTCAAGAGGCGAATCGTGTTCGCCACCGTCGCGCGATCCTTGCCGGTGCGCTCCGCAACGGCTTCCTGGGTTAACTCCGCCTCGGCCATCAATCGCTCAAACGCGCGCGCGGCTTCGATGGCGTTCAGATCTTCACGCTGAATGTTCTCGACCAGCGTCATCTCCAACGCAAGATTATCAGCCACTTGCCTGACGATCACCGGCACTTTCGTCAAACCAGAGCGCTGCGCCGCGCGCCACCGGCGCTCGCCGGCAATCAGCTGAAACCGCGAGCCGATTGGCCGAACAACTAGAGGCTGGATGATGCCGCTGGCCTGAATCGAACGCGCGAGTTCGTTGAGAGCCTCTTCCCTGAATCGCGTGCGTGGCTGATAAGGACTGGGCTCGATCAGGTCGATGTCAAGCTGTTGAGGGCCAGGATGAAGAGGCTCGCGAGCGGGTGCGCTCGCGGCAGCGCTCGCGGTTGTTGCACGCGGCTGTATCGGTGGCGATTCTGGCGAAGTCTTCGGCTCAGGCTCCCGAATGAGCGCTCCGAGCCCCCGTCCCAGCGCGTTTCTCGGCATTGGCAATGACCTCCTGGGCGAGCAGCGTGTAGCCTTCTGCGCCCTTGCTATGAATATCGTAAAAAATGATCGGTTTACCAAAACTTGGTGCTTCCGCCAAGCGCACATTGCGCGGAATCACGGTTTGAAAGACTTGTGTTCCAAAGAAACTGCGCAAATCTGTGGCAACTTGGCGGGAAAGCGTCGTCCGCTCATCATACATCGTAAGCAAAATTCCTTCGATTTCGAGGCTTGGATTCAGGGTGCGCCGAATGCGCATTAAGGTATCCAGCAATTCGGAAACGCCCTCGAGCGCCAAGTACTCACACTGGATGGGTACTAGAACGGCATTGGCGGCCACGAGCGCGTTCAGCGTGAGGAGATCTAAGGCTGGAGGGCAGTCCAAGATGATAAATTGATATTTTTCGTCCAGCGCTTTTAGCACAGCCTGTAGCTTGTGCTCACGGTTTTCTGTATTCACGAGCTCGACGGCCGCACCAGCGAGGTTCTTATCGGCGGGGACGACTTCTAAACCATCAATTTGCGACTTTTGTACGATCTTGTGGAAGGGCTCATTGAGAATCAGCGCGTGATAGAGGGTTTTTCGAGATGGTTCTTTCATAAAACCCAGCGCCGCAGTGGCATTGGCTTGGGAATCGCAATCAACGAGGAGAGTGGGTTGTTCGGCGGCAGCGAGGCAGGCAGCCAGATTCACTGCGGTTGTTGTCTTGCCCACTCCACCCTTTTGGTTCGCGACCGCGATAATTCGAGTCAAACGATCCCCCGCCAGCGAAAATCTAGCAAAGCTTGTCAAATGTTGCAAGTTGTTTCACGTGGAACAAGTTTTGCCGGTGGAAATCTGTCTTAGGAGGGCAGAATGTTCCATGCGGAACTATTCCTACCCCCTGAGTAGCGAGTGGAGAGGACTTGTTCCACGTGGAACGAATGCTCATCACACACCGCTCGCATTTTCTACCGACCGTTCCAAGTGAAACATCGGAGGCCGAGACGGAGGCATATGTTCCACGTGGAACCTTGACCCACCCCAATCCACTCCGCAGCTGTCCATCCGCTGAAATTCTACCGAAACAGCAGGGGCTCCTTACATTCAGGTTGAAGCGTCGGCGGTCGTGGGCCTCTTCGTGCCCACTAGGAGGAGGCGTCGCAGAGAGTGGGGTACATTGATGGGCTCGCGCCAGTCCCAGCCTTGGATCTGCTGAATCTCGGGGAGATCACGCGCACCAATCCATAGAATAACTTGTTTCGCTGCTATCAGTTCCGACTTCGCCCACTCGAGAAAGGCAGGAAATTCACCAAGAGCGCGAGAGCTAACGTAATCGAGGGGGGCCATCTCCTCCCCAAGCTCTTCATAGCGACGCGCCAGCACTTGCGCGCCCCTAAGTCCCAATTCACGAATGACTTCCGCGAGAAATGTGACTTTCTTGATGTTGGATTCAACCAGAAAAACATCCAAATTCGGCCGGATGATTTTTAGGGCCAACCCTGGGAATCCGCCTCCGGAGCCAACGTCGGCGAGCCGACCATTTTCCACTGGGACAGCCACAGCGGCGTACATGCTTTCGCAGAAGTGACGATAAAGTATCTCCAGCGGGTCGCGGATGGCCGTCAGGTTTACCTTCTCATTCCACATCAATAAAATCTTTATATATTGTTGAATTTGAAGCACTTGATCGTCATAGGCGGGGAGCTTGAATTCGCCAAGAGCGCGCCGTATCACGGCGACTGAGGGAGGGGCTGGTGTAATTGTTATCATAGTAGTAATTATTTAGTTCTCAAGGCAACAAATTCCCCACTTCCTGGCCACCAACCGCTTTTGGCGTCAGGTATCGCGGTCAGACGGTTCCGGCTACCACATCAACGGCGCTATGCCAGAAAACCGCCGGAAGCAGGCTATCGTACGCGATTCGGCTCATTCCTAGAATGAGGCCGATCAAGAGTGTCATCACGATCCCACCGCGCCCTTGGTAGCTATGGGCCAAGCCGAAGAGAATCGAAGTGAGCAGAACAACCTCCCAACCTTGCAGCCCCAAGCGCGAGAAAACAGCCATCCCGAAGCCGCGATAGAGAAACTCCTCGCAGAGCCCCGCTGTAATGGCGAGCGCAAGATAGGGAAGCAGTTCCACAGTGGAGTGAGGCAGAATGCGTTCCGCGATGGCTTGCAGGGGTCCGCGCCGCTCAAGGGGCACTTTACCCACGCGCCGAAGATTCAGCCATTGAAAAGCCGCAATCGTCGCAGCGCCGACAATGGAGGCTACGATCAGCCTGGTTCGGTCATGGAGGGCCAAACCCAGCTGTGAGGCCGTGTAGCCGTGGGCCCACGCACGCCAGGCCACGACAGCGACGGCCAGCCACTGAAAAGCGATGGTCGAGGCGTAGAGCACGAGCCTCTCCATCGAGCTGACGTGGGGCATCGCCAGCAATTTCTTCATGCGTGCGCGGCCGCGCCAGGGCAGGATTACAGCGAGCACGAAAAAAATCAGAGCGATGTCCCAGGGCATCCGCAGATAAGAACACTTTCCGCATAGCTCGCGCAAGTGACGAAAGTGCCGAGGAGTCGGTCAGTTTCCGATTATCCGGCTAATCGGGCGGCCCAGCTCAAACGCAAGAGCCCACAGGGAGGAGGAAGAAAAAACAGACTTGACTCTCACCGGCCTTCTCATGGAAGGAGCTGCGGCCTACAGGGTTCACTAGAGCCGTAGCCAATCTCTCCTCAGCTCCTCGTCGCTCGGAATAGTGCCGTCCGCACGCCACGCTGCAAGGTTGGTAAGGTTTGCCATCACTCGGGATGTGCCATCGGACGCTTTCACGAATATGGCGGCTTCGTATGAGCTTGTGAAAAACACTTCATCGGCGGTGTTCTGCAAACCATATCCTTCCTGGATTATCCTGAGGATTCCAGCTTCTCCAGGAGTTAAATCTCTTCGACGCATACGCAAGCACCTCGCAGGTTTCGATCATATGTCGAGACGGATTGCAATATCCAGCGAAGCCCTTGGACCCATAACGCGTCAACCGGAAACTGAACAACGACCAAGTTGCATAGTGCGCAAGCACGAAGCGCGGCACCTCGCTATAATCAATGCGCTTTACAGCGAGGTGCGGCTTGACCCCAACCGTGAAACTGACGGCTATGGTCAAGGCAGCGGGTTGAGCGGCGAAGCTGAGTCCAGGGTTGCTGGATTCCGTTTTGCGCCGTTTGCCGCGGCCAACTGATCCGAATGTGCTCGTTGGGTTTGACACCAACGACGACGCCGGGGTGTATCTGTTGCACCCTGAAATGGCGCTCGTCCAGACTGTCGATTTTTTCACCCCGATCGTCGATGACCCACATACGTACGGGCAAATTGCCGCGGCAAATTCCCTGAGCGATGTGTACGCCATGGGCGGCAAGCCGGTTTCCGCGCTTTCCATCGTGGGCTTCCCGGACAAGGGCGATCCGGAGATTCTTGAGCAGATTATTCGCGGCGGCCTTTCGAAGATGACTGAAGCGCAGTGCAGCGTCATTGGCGGCCACTCCATTCGCAATGACGATATTCAATTTGGTTACGCGGTCACGGGTATCATCAACCCGCAGCGAGTGTGGCGAAACGTCGGCGCGCGCACGGGCGACGTACTGCTGCTGACAAAAGCCATCGGAACCGGGGTGCTCGCAACGGCGTTGAAGAAGGACCGCGCAGCACTGGTCTCCATTCAGGCGGCCATTGCTTCGATGGCAGAACTGAACCGTGCGGCGTCCGAAGCTCTGCAAGGATTGCAGGAAACGGCAAAAGCCGCATCTCCAATTCACGCGGTGACGGACATCACGGGGTTCGGGCTGCTAGGCCACGCTCGCGAAATGGCGCTGGGGGATCCGCAACGGAATATCGAGCCCGTGGCCCTCGAGATCGATCATTCGGCCATTTTCTACCTTCCCGGCGCCGTCGAGGCTGCACGTGAAGGATTTCTCCCGGGCGGCCTGAAGAATAACCGCGATTTTGTTGGGGATTGCGTGAGTTTCGCCCATAGCGTTCCGCAGGAATATCGCGACCTCCTCTTCGATCCGCAGACTTCCGGCGGCCTGCTGATTGCTATCTCACCCGAATCTGCTGAGGCCGCCATCTCCGCTCTCGATCGTCAGGGCGTCACCGCTCGCCGCATCGGCGAAGTCGTTACCAAAACAAATTCGCTCCTATTCGTTCGCTAGAATGTCGCGCCCGGATGGCGTCGGATAGACTTTAGCGATGGACACGATCACCCACGGCATCGCCGGCGCATTAATCGGAAAAGCCGTTTTCCGCGGCGAGGACCTGTTTGCCGGGCACCCGATGAACCGCGGCCGCATCATCACGTGGTCCCTGATGCTCGGCGCCATTTTTCCGGATTCCGATGTCATCCGGGACTTCTTCTCCAGCGACAAACTTCTCATCGTCACCTGGCATCGCAGCCTGACGCACTCGCTTGTCCTTCTTCCTCTATGGGCGCTGCTTCTCGCTGGCGTCACGCGCGCGTTTGCGAGCCGGCGAAAATGGGAAGCGCCCTCCTTCGCGGCGTTGAGCGCGATCTACGCGGCTGGCATCCTCAGCCACATTCTGCTCGACCTGGTCACCACCTTTGGCACGATGATCTGGTCGCCGCTGCAGTGGTCGCGCCCTGCCTGGGACCTCATCTTCATCGTGGATTTCACGCTGACCGCGATTTTCCTTGTGCCGCAATTGCTCGCCTGGGCGTATGCCCACCCCGAAAAAGTAGGAAGCCGCGCCGTTGCGACGTGGCTAGTGTTCCTGCCGGCCCCATTCCTCATCGCCAGAATTGGTGAAATGGTCGGCGCGCCGGTTTCCGGTCGAGTCGTTCTGAGCGCCATGATCATTTTTGCCGCGATCTTCCTCCTGCCCGCACTCCTTGGCTGGGGCGTGAAGATCCAGCACGACTCTTGGAATCGCGCTGGGCTTGCCGCGGCATTGATCTACGTCGCGTGTGCCATCTACGCGCACCATGTCGCGCTCTCGCGCATTCAGAAGTTCGCTGAACTGGATCGCTTGGAGGTTGAAGCGATCGGCGCGTTACCGCTTCCGCCATCGCTATGGCGCTGGGACGGATTGATTCGAACGGAGCGCGGCGTCTACGAACTGCGCATGGACCTTGCCGGCAAGGCCGTAGGCGACGGTGAATTACTGGCGCTCGAGCACCACTATTACCCCGAGGCGCCGCCGAATTCGTATATCGAGGTTGCCAAACGCCTGCGCGAAGTACAGAAGATTCTGTGGTTCTCGCGATTTCCCGTGACGCGCTTCCACAAGGAAGGCGATGTAGCGGTCGTTGAAATTTCCGACATTCGTTTTGTGCAAACGCGCCGTGACCGCCCGGCACCCTTCACTTATCGCGTTCGCTTAGGCGGTGACGGCAATGTTCTGTCTCAAGGGTGGGTCACGAGGTAGGACAGGCATTCTTGCCTGTTCGTCTTCTTGTGGCAATGCGGAACTACCGGGAAGGTTTGCTGTCCGCGGGGTGGATAACGACCTGGCGGTCTTCGCCAACGCCCACGCTTTCGGTGCGTATGCCGTTTATGTCCTTCAACGCCAGATGCACGATGCGGCGCTCGCGCGAAGACATGGGATTCAGCCGGAACGGCTGGCGGGAAGGCTGCACGCGTTCCGCGGCAACGCGCGCCGTCATGCGCAATTCTTCAAATCGCAGCGCACGGTAGCCGCCGCTATCGATGTGGATTTTTTCATGGTAGGCCGGTTCAAGCCGCAGCGCCCGGATGGCGAGGTGTTCGAACGCTTTCAAGACTTCCGCGCCCCGCTCCAGGAGAATCTCTCTGTCCTTGCCGTCGAGATCGGCGAGCACTTCCGCGCCGCCTCCCGAGACTTCCTCCTCAGCCGAAATCGGCCGCACGTTCACCTTCAGCGCAAGACCGGAAACACGCACCATATTCTCCAGAAAATGGCGCAAGGTCTCAGCCGCCGCTTGCCGGTCCAGCTTCCCATCGCGGATGAGTTCTTGAGCCATCGGGCGTTCGAATGTTGCGAGCCGCGTCCGCCTCTCTGAAATTTCTTCTTAAGACTTCTTCCCGCGCACGGGCTTTGCGGGTGCGGGCACGGGATGCGTACGGTTCAGGTACCATTGCTGCCCGATACCGACCACGCTGCTGGTGAGAATATACACTGCCAGGCCGCTCGAAATCGGCGAAATCATAAAGATGCCCGCCATCGTGACAGGCATGATTTTCATCATCATCTGCTGCTGCGGGTCTGTCGCTGTCATCGGCGTCATCTTCGAAACCAGGTACATGGATAAACCCATCAGCACCGGCAGAATGTAATACGGGTCTTTCGCAGAAAGATCCAACACCCACAACCAGGTGGCGTGGCGCATCTCGATGGCGTAGCGCAGCGCCGTGTTCAAACCGAACCACACCGGCATTTGCAGGAACATCTGGAAGCAGCCGCCCACCGGGTTGATGCCCTCGCGGCTGTAAACGGCCATCACTTCCTTGTTCATCTCCGCCTTGCGCGGATCACGCATCGAGTATTTCTTGTATTTTTCCTGGATCGCTTTGATTTCCGGCCCCACGCGCTGCATTTTCAGCGTGGTCTTGTAGCTCGAAATGCGCAGCGGAAACAACAGCATGTTGATAATCAGTGTGAGGACAACGATGGCCCATCCCCAGTTGGGGACGTAATTGTGCAGCCATTTCAGTCCGTGGAAGAGCGGCTCGGCGATGAATTCCAGCCAGCCGAAATTGATCAGCCCGTGCAGCGGCGGGTTCATCTTCTTCAAATCGTCGTAATCTTTAGGACCGACGTAGACGCGCAAAGCCAGCGGTTGCGCGGTTGTCGCCGCCGCCACTTGCGGCACCGGTTCCAGCGCATCTTGTCCATCTACCTTGACGGGTCGCGACGCTTTCCAGTAGCGCGTCTCCAGTGCGCTCGGTGGAGCGCCGTTCGCAGGGAGAAATGCCGCCGTGAAGTAACGGTCCTCAATGCCTGCGAAATCTTTTCCACCTTGCCAGAGGCCCGGTCCCCACTTGTCCAACCCATTGAGCTTCTTGTGTGGAAAATCTGTGATCTTGCCGCCCTCGCTGTAGTACGTCGAGACCGTTTCCACGGGCGCGGGATTCGTCACCGTCAAATCACCGAAGCCGCCGAGCCAGCCAAGCCCCGCGGTGATGGGATTGCCGTTGAACTTGACGGACGTCTCTACGCGGACCACGTAAGTGTGATCAAAGCGGAAGCGCTTGGTGACTTCCAGATGGCCATCACTCCACGTGAGTTCAACTTCGGCCGGCGCCTGCAGCGCGGTCGCGGAGGAGGAAATCTGATAAAGTCCGCCGTTCGCCGCATTCTGCAACTGCTCGTCATCGAGCACCACGGAAAAAGGCCAGCTGCCTGTTTGCTGCGATGCATCAGGGTGCACGACGTCGAGCACATGCTGCGGCTTCGCATCATCCTTGTAATTCTTCAGTTGCCAGCTCTTCACCACCGCGCCGCGGTTCGAGATTTCCACGCGATAGAGACTGTTTTCAACGACGATCGCGCGTTCTTGCGAATCGTTCTTGACCGCGACGCTCGCCGCCCCGGCAGGGGCCGTTTTTGTCGGTGCCACAGAGGCTTGCGATGAATTCGCCGCCGGGGACGTCGCCGGACCCGGCGTGGCTGGCGCTGTCTGCACCGGGCGGTTGGCTTGCGTGGGCTGGGCGGGCGGTTTCGGCCCGAAGAACTTCGCCCACAGGATGATCACTCCAAACGACAGCAGTGAAGCAACGAGAATCCGCAGCTCGGGCGTGAACTTGTCCTTTTGCCCCGGCACGCTCATGAACGTGCCTCAGTCTTCAGAACTTTCCCTGTAGTTGAACTTGTTGGCATCTCTTTCCATTTCTCCGGAACCGGGTCGTAACCAAATTTGCGCGAGAGCGGATGGCCAAATTTGCGCGAGAGCGGATGGCAGCGCAATAGCCGCTTCAGTCCCAACCAAACTCCATGCGTCACGCCAAATCGTTCAATGGCCTCGTAGGCATAGTGCGAACACGTCGGCTCGAAGCGGCAACTACCCGCGAACAAGATCGACAAATACGCTTTGTAGAAGCCCAGCGCGAAAAGCGCCGCGCGCGCAGGAATGGATCGCCCTTCGACCTGTGTCGGGGCGATTTGTGTGTGTGTGATTTGTGTAGGGGCGGACTTCAGTCCGCCCTTATTATCGCCGGCGCCCGCTGCCGCAACAAACGACGCACTAAAGTGCGCCCCTACACGCTCTTCATCAGGCGCAACAAATCCGCGGTCAGCGCTGCAAACGGCGCGAGCGCCACCGAACTCTTCGGGTGAATGACGATGTCCCATCCTGCGGGTATCTCCAGCCGGTGGCAGCGCACGACCTCGCGGAGGCGCCGCCGGATACGATTACGCGCTACCGCGCCGCCCAGGGCCTTCTTGATGCTGAAGCCGAAACGGCTTTGCGGCAGCTCGTTGGCGCGGAAGAAAACGGTGAAGTGGGAACTCGAACGGCGCTTTCCGGCGCGGTAGACCGCATCAAACTCTCCGCGCCGCACCAGCCGCGCTTCACGCGGAAAAGTTTTCCTCTCTCCCCCAGCGTGAGCTGGAGTCAACGGGCTCCCTGCGCTATTCGGGGGTAAGCCGATGGCGTCCCTTCTTGCGGCGCGCCGCCAGCACCCTGCGGCCACCCTTTGTCTTCATGCGAACGCGGAAGCCGTGCGTCTTGGCGCGCCGGCGTCGGCGCGGTTGAAATGTGCGCTTTGGCAAAACAATCCCCCTTTGCACTTACGTCATCGCGGGGTACTCTCTTTCACCCCCCAACGGCAGAACAGCCCACTAGCCTCATCAGCGGCCGGCTTTGAATTTCTTAGTGTATTCGACCCTCGCGCACAGGGTCAAGAAAGTGAGACAGGCCATCCTGCCTGTTCGCTGTCAGGCGCTATTCTTTGTTCGCCGGTATTCATCAAACGCGCCAAGGAACCGCTCCACATCCTTTCGCAGCAGGTAGTACGGCGTCGAGAGCCGAATCTTCGAAGGTCCGCCGCCGCGGATGCGGATTTTCTTCTCCTTCCACATCCAGTTCTCCAGCTCGTAGATCTGAATCGGCGCAATGTTGACCGACGCGATCGCGCAACGCAGCGCCGGATCGGGCGACGTCCAGGACTCCGTGCCGCGCTGCATCATCTCCTTTAGAATGAAGTCCGCCATCTGCCGGTGCCGCCGTTCGATCCTCTCCATCCCGATCTGATTCGCCAGTTGCACCGCGGCGCGCAGTCCCCAAAGGGCGGGCACGTTGGAGCTGCCGATGCGCTGGAAACGCTCTGCGCGCAGTTTCGGTTCATCCCAGCCCGCAGTGACGATGGTGTTCCACAACCGGTCGATCACCTCGTCGCGGACGTAGAGAAACCCGCTACCCTTCGGCGCTTGCAGCCATTTGTGCGGGCTCGAGGTGTACATGTCGCAGCCCAGCTCGTGCATATTGAGCTTCATCATGCCGACGGCATGCGCGCCGTCGACCGCCGAGAGAATCCCCTTCGAACGCGCTAGCGCGCTGAGTTCCTTCACCGGCAAGACCACGCCCGTTGCCGTGGTGATGTGGCTGAAGAACAGCACGCGCGTCCGCGCTGTGATCGCACCGTTGAAAAGACTCAGCACCTCCGCCGCATTCGGCACCGGCTTCGGCAGCGTGATCTTTTTCACCACGATCCCATATCGCTTCGCGCGCAGATTCCAGGGTTGCTCGCCGCTGGGGTGCTCCTGGTCGGTCATTAAGACCTCGTCGCCCGGCTTCAGGCTTCATGTCGAGGCCGTTGGCGATGTAGCTGTTCGCTTCCGTCGCGTTGCGCACCAGCGCGAGCTCATCGCGCGTGCAGCCGACAAACTCCGCCAGCGGGTCGCGAAACTCGTTCCACGCGCCATAACCCCAGATTGGATAATCTTCGGGATCGCTTTGCGCCATCTTTTCCGTATCGTTGTAGCCGTCAAAAACCGCGCGTAGCACCGGCACCGGCGACGATCCCACCGTCCCGTTGTTGAGATAGACCTCGTCGGCCGGAATCAAGAACTGTTTGCGCAGTTCCGTCCAGTAAGCTTCTTCGTTCGAACCGTAAAGCGCTCCGTCAGGCAGCCTCGGCGGCTCCTGCTCGAGGAGCGAGCCCCACGTCGGCGGCAAGCCGAGCGTACTTGCGGCGCCGGCAATCCCCGCGAACGACGACAAGAAGCCACGGCGATCGATCATGGTCCCTCCAAAAGGCGAGTTGCGCGGATTCTACGCGGGATCTCCGCCTGCAACAATATCGTTTCGCAAACCGTGTTGGACGGATCGCAAGGTCCGCCCCACAACATTCCACTTGCAATTTTATTGATCGCTTTCGCCCCTCGGGAGCACCTACATTCCCGGGGCGCAACGCTACCCTTTCCAACGTACACTATCTACTGGGCCGGCCCGCTGTAACGCAAGATGCTTTTAGCGCGTCTTAGATTTCAACCGGGTGTTGGCCTCCTCTTTATGAGCCGGCTTGTTCGTCAGGTACACACAATAGTCTGTCTCTGCTTTCTCCTGTACTGCGCAGGGGCTTTCGTAGCCCCCGCGCAGGAATCTCGCGGTGCACTCCGCGGCGTCGTCCAGGACGCAAGCGGTGGCCGGATCCCCGCCGCGAAAATCATCGTCCGTGCGGCCGAGTCCTCGTTCCACCGTGAAATCGCCAGCGACTCGCGCGGCGAATTTCG
>WNFJ01316588.1_pt3 | contig 13359 bp, 10 predicted proteins | sample 5400461 | NCBI WGS metagenome assembly WNFJ01 (sample SAMN13153349, study PRJNA577476) | soil metagenome | isolation source: 115 cm saprolite on Douglas fir-dominated hillslope | place: USA:California | collected 2013-09-17 | reverse complement strand
ATATTTTCCAATTGCCGGCGCACGACCACGCTCCACTCGGCGTCGGTCGCATGATGGACGATTGTCCAGAAAAAGCAGCCGGCGCAGAGCGTGAAGAAAAACGCAAAAGCAAACAGCCATGAATAACTAAATTGATGCGGGTTTACTACTGCGCCGATGACGCAGAGCACAAGAGCGACCACTGCAACAAGTCCGAGCAGGAACGAAAGCCCAGCGAATCGGCTGCTCTCGAAATATTCGCCTTCCGGCGTTGGAACAGTTTGTAAACGTTCGCTCATTTCTTCGACGCCTCCTGCTTTGGTGCGGGTTTGGCCTCTGGCGGTTTGTTCTCGGCCGGCTTGTCCAAGTCGGCGCGATTTTCTTCCGGCACATCGGCAATCGCGGCGTTTTGACTTCGCTGCAAAGCGCGCAGGTAAGCAATGATCGCCCAGCGATCTGGCACAATGATGGTCGGCCCGTAAGCCATCATCGTGTTTTTACCGTTAGTGATTGTGTTAAAAATTTCGCCGTCCGACATTTTGCGGATCCGCTCATCCTGAAGCGAAACCACGGTGGCAAGACCGTGTTGTTTCACAATGCCGTTGCCCATGGCCGCGGCGCCGTGGCACATAGCGCACGTGATGTTGAAACGCTGTTGACCGCGTTCCATTAACTCGCGCGTTACTTCTACTGGAATACCTGTCCCCCAGTTATCGCCCATTTTGCCTGTGTTGTAGTAATCAGTGCCGACGCTGAAACTTGCGTTCGGATGCGACCAGGGACCGACTGACGTCGCCTGTGCTTCAGTCATGTTCGGCTTAGGCATTTCGTAACCAATCGGAACCGTACCGGCAACGGGCAAACGCGGCCCACGTCCGTCCGCGAAGAAATTGAGCGGCGCTTGTGCGCGGACTTTCATCTGGCGCACCATATCTGGAAAAAGCTCCAGAGGTGGCGCGGTGCTTACTTGTCCACGAAACCCGAACACCGCGAGAATCGCGATGGTGCACAGAAGAAAAATCACGAAAAATCCGCGCAACATGTTTAGTCCTCGTGGACGACGGTGATGTGTTCTCCGCCGGTTTCTTCCAGCAACTCGCGCACGCCGACCTCGGTAAATCGCGGATCGCGCGCTTCAATCGCCAGGAAAAATCCGTCGTTAGTTACGCGGCTGAATCGTTCCCAGTTGAACATCGGGTGATACCAGCGCGGTAACCCATTCATGACTTGCCAGGCAAAAAAGGCAGCGAACGCGCCGAAGAGCACGGTCAACTCGAACATGATCGGGAAGAACGCGGGCACGGTCCAAAAATTCCAGGGCTTACCGTGGACATCGAGCCGATACAGACCCCACGACGGGCCAAATTCGACAATCGCGGCGGTAAGAAGGCCCGAAACTCCGCCAAATAAAACCCAACCGCTCAGCCACGATTTTCCTAGTCCCATCGCATCGTCCATTCCATGAATCGGGAACGGAGAATAAACGTCCCAGCGCCGAAAACCTGCGTCGCGAACGCGCTTGGCCGCTTCGTAAAGCGCAGCCGCGCTCCGGTACTCGGCAGCCATGGCATAAACTTTGTGGCCTGCAGGTGTCCGCATCATCGTGTGCGCTCCTTTCCGCGAATTGCTGTAGCCGCCTCGCTGTGTGAGGCGCATCGCTGAGGTGTTTGGAACGCACGCAGAGCGCGTCTCACAGAGACGCGGCTACAGAAACGACGGAGCGTTCTCATCGTGTGCGCTCCTTTCCACCGGGAGATACGGATCGGCTCCCAGGCGACGTAGAATAATGCGGATCCGCTTCGGGTATTGCGGTCTTCACTTCCGACATCGCGATCATCGGCAGGAATCGGATGAAAAGCAGGAACAGCGAAGTGAAAATTCCGAGCGTCCCAATGTATGTCCAGATGTCGACCCACGTCGGGATAAACAGGCGCCACGAGGATGGAAGAAAATCCCGGTGCAATCCGCCGGCGATAATGATAAAGCGCTCGAACCACATCCCGGCGTTGACGCACATGGCGACGAAAAACACGACAAGGATGTTGCGTCGGCACCATCTAAACCAGAAAAGTTGTGGTGAGAGGCAATTGCAGAAAAGCATGCCGAACCACCAGTACCACCAGTAAGGACCAAACACGCGGTTCCAAAACGCGAACCGCTCGTAGGAATTGCCGCTATACCACGCCACGAAAAATTCCATCGTGTAGGCGTAGCCAACGAACGAACCCGTTAGCAAAATGATTTTCGCCATTTTGTCGATGTGCTGCGGCGTAATGACATCGTACAGCTTGAAGATCGCACGCGCTGGAATCAGCAACGTCAGCACCATGGCAAAGCCGCCAAAGATCGCGCCCGCGACAAAGTACGGCGGGAAAATCGTGGTATGCCAGGTGGGCAAGACCGACGTAGCGAAATCGAAAGACACAACGCTGTGCACGGAGAGAACGAGCGGGGTCGAGAGACCCGCCAGGAGCAGGTAAGCCATTTCGTAATGGCGCCAGTGCCGGTTCGAACCGCGCCAGCCAAGGGCGAAAATCCCGAAGAGAAACTTTCTGATTTTTGTCCTAGCTCGATCGCGCAGCGTCGCCAGATCGGGGACCAAACCGGTGTACCAAAATAGGACTGACACCGTGAAGTACGTCGACACCGCAAACACGTCCCACATCAGTGCGCTGCGGAAATTTGGCCAGATCGCCCAGTTGTTTGGGATGGGCGCCAGATACCACGCCATCCAGACACGCCCCACATGGACTCCGGGGAAAATCGCGGCGCAAATGACGGCAAAGAGCGTCATCGCCTCCGCCGAGCGGTTGATCGACGTACGCCATTTTTGCCGAAGCAAAAACAAGATGGCAGAGATGAGTGTCCCTGCATGTCCGATACCGATCCAAAAAACGAAGTTGGTGATGTCCCAGGCCCAGCCAACCGGGATGTTGTTTCCCCAGGTGCCGACACCCGTGGAAATTTGATAGCCAAGACAAAAGAGCCCGAACGTCGCGGCACTCGCGGTGATGGTGAACGCCACCCACCACCAGCGCGGGGCTGGTTGTTCCACGACACCCGAAATGCGCTCGGTCAGCCAACTGAAATTGCGCCGGTTTAAGACAAGCGGCGCCCTTGCGATCTCGCGCTCGGCTTCTTTGATTTCTGGTGCTGCTGGTGCTGCGTCCATGATCAAATCGCCGATTGCCAATTGCCAATTGCCGATTGCGACAACCGCAAATCGAAAATCGAAAATCGAAAATTCATCATTCCGGTACCTTCTCCACCAAGCTTGCGACTCCGATGTTCTCGGCGTCCGGCATCTTTGGATTGGGGTTGCGGATCCGCGCGAGATAACTGGTTCGCGCGACGACGTTCAAATAATCAAGCAAGCGATAATTGCGGTCCTGCCCTTTCATTTTTGAAACGCGGCTTTCCGGGTCTTTGATGTCGCCAAAAACAATCGCGCCGGTGGGGCAGGCTTGTGCGCATGCTGTGGTAAATGAATCGCCCGGTATTCGCGTGTCCGCAGACGCGCCTGCACGGGCGTGCGCCGCAATTTTTGCTTCTTCGATACGCTGCACGCAAAACGTGCATTTCTCCATCACGCCACGCATGCGCACGGTGACGTTTGGATTTTTCTGCATCTTGATAATGTCCGGCGCGCCTTTGGTCGTAAGCGGCGCGAAATATTCTTCGTAGATGCTGAGAGCTCCTGCGATTTTTCTCTTGCCGACGGGTCGCTGGTTGTAGTCGAAATAATTGAACCGGCGCACCTTGAATGGACAGTTGTTGGAGCAATAGCGCGTCCCGACGCAGCGGTTGTAAGCCATAACATTGAGGCCGTCCTCGCTGTGGACCGTCGCGTTCACAGGGCAAACCGTTTCGCACGGCGCGTTTTCGCAATGCTGGCACGGCATCGGTTGATGGACCACTTCCGGGTTCTCCGGCCAATCACCACGATCTTGGTTGTATGGTTTCCTGCTGGCGTAATAGCGATCGATACGAAGCCAGTGCATCACCCGGCCATGCGCTACTTGTAATTTGCCCACGATCGGGATGTTGTTTTCGCTCTGGCAGGCGATCACACATGCGCTGCACCCGGTGCAAACATTCAGATCGATCGACATTCCCCACTGCTGCGGCGCGTCGAGAGGCGGATGCGAGTAAATGCTTGGCGGCGGTTCCGGCAGTTCTTCTTCGCCTGGAATTTTTTTTGCGAAATCATTGTCCGCCCGGTAGCGCTCCAGCGTCGCTTCGCGCACTAGACCGCGCCCTTCGATGCTGAACTGCTCCTGCGTGATCGAGAACGGATAAGTGCGACCGACTTTGGTCACCTTCACACTCTCGATTCCCTTCCCACCAGCGACGGCGAAATGCGGATTTGCCGCTGTACGCAAGAAGTAGCCGTTGAAGCCGGACTGCTCCGCGATTCCCGGTCTTTCTTTCAGCGCCCCGCCCGCGTACGGCAGCTCATGGAACTCCGGCATCTTTCGCCCGTAGCCCAGCGGGATTGTAATCGAATTGTCGACGTGACCGGGCGAAACGAGTGCCGCGATGACCAGCTCGCGTTTGACCGGCTCCGCAGCGGCGCCTTTTTCTGCGATCGCGATCTGCACAAGCTCGCCCGTACTCACTCCGAGCTTCTTCGCATAAGCAGGACTGATTAACGCGGCGTTGTCCCAGGTGAGCTTCGTAATGGGGTCAGGCAATTCCTGAAGCCAGCCGTTATTGGCATAGCGGCCATCGTCCATCTCATAACTGCCCGTCAGCACAATCTCAGGCGAATCTGCCGTTGGCGCTGGTGGCAGCATCCACGAACTTTGGGCCAGCGGCCCCAACGCGTTCGAATTGAACGACGCAGTCTGATCACGCGGCTGAACGTTCGAAGCAAAGCCGTCGTGAAGGAAACGCGACCACGCAGTTTGAAAATCGCCCGGCGGATTGGTGGCGCGAAAAGTTTCCTGCACCAGTTCGGGTCCTTCTGTTTTTGGGCCGCCGAGCAGCGCATTGAGCAATTCGATTTCCGAAAGCCCGCCGAAGAGCGGCAGGATCATTGGTTGGATCGACAAGTAATCGCCGCCGGATGTGAGCGCGTCCCCCCACGATTCCAGATAATGCGCGAGCGGAACGTGCCATTGACTGAGCGCTGATGTGGCGTCCTCGTGATAACCGAGCCGCACAATCTCCGGCACCTTTTTTTGCAGATCAGCCCAATCAAGCGGGAGATTGGTCTGCCGATCCTGCACCAAACCGCGCTTTGCATTGTAAACCGGATCACCGCCGAGAATGAACAGTTGCTTGACGTGCCCGTCGTTTATGTCCGACGCGAGTTGTGACATGTCGATCGTGCGCGGATTCTGCGGAATCTGCCGAACGACCAAGGTCTGGCCGATAGTTTTCAGCGCAGCGTTGACTGCGTAAACAAGGAATTGCCCTGCGAGCGGCTGATTGGACCCGGTCAGCACCAAGCTTGCGCCCGGTTTTGCGAGCAGATCATTCGCCGCCTCGCCAAGCCATTGCTCATNCGCCGGAGTCTGTACATTTCCGATGACTGCACCGAGTCCGGCATCGTTTGTGCGGCCGAGAATTTTTCGCGCGAGCGCGTACGTAAACGCGGCGATTTGGCTCGCGGGGCAACGGAGCCGGTGGTCCGCCATTGCGCCCGTGAGCGTGAAGTGATTCTCGACCACATACAATCGGTTCATGCTGTCTTTCGAAGAATTCACTCTTCGCCGCGAGGTGAATGCACGCACCGATTCGATGTCACCCTGCCCGCAGTCGAGAAAGTCGCTATCCAAAGCAAGAATTACATCCGCACGATCCAATTTCGGAATCAGCCGCGCGCCTGGTCCGAACGCGTTTTGCGTAGCAGTTGTCTGTTCCTGACTCAGGAGCGGTTCGTAAACGCACCAGCGCATACTCGGAAAAGTTTTTTCCAGTTGAGCGCGCAATCGTTCGCGTGTAGGCGAATGCGTTTCACCAACCAGGAACGCAAGACCGTCTCCGTGCTGATTAGAAAGGGCTTTGCGGAGCGTTCCAACATAGGTGTCAAAATCGGCGCGGTTACTCGTTTTCCCCTTGTGAACTAAGCGTTGCGAGCGCGACGGATCGTATAGATCGAGAACCGACGCCTGAACAAATGTGTCGGTCGCGCCGCCGCTCGCCGGATGCAACGGATTACCTTCCAATTTGATCGGGCGCCCGTCCACAGTCGTCGCGATCAGCGGAATTGCGCCGGTGCGTCGAGGCATTGCCGTGGCGTAGTAGAGAAATTTTCCAGGAATTGTCCATTCAACGCTCTTGGTAAACGGAACCAGATGCAGTTCCGGGCGTCGACAACTCGTCAGGCCAATTCCCGCCAGCGCCATTGATGCCCCCATTAATTTCAAAAAGTCCCGTCGCGACCATTCGTCGCCGTTCAGTTCTGCTGCGCCCTGGGGAAATTCACGCTCCAACCATTGGCGAAATTCTGGCGTATCGCTTAACTCCCCAAGGCCTCGCCAGTAATGCTTTCCGTTTACTGGCTCGGGCGGATGGTGGAAGACACGTTTCATCGGTGGCACCCCTGACAATTTTGCGGCGGCGTAATATTCCAGCGCTCCTTCAGCGTCTGGCCGATCTCGGTTTGGCTTAGCGTCTTTCTCTTCGACCAATCTTCGGTCACGCCCTGCGGCTTTCCGTATTTCGCGACAAACTCCACCGGTTTCACGTCATCGGGTTTCCAATCCAGATTAAAAACCTGATCTTCAGGTCGCAGAAAATTTTCCGGATGTCGATGGCATTCGAGGCACCAGCCCATGCTGTGCGGCTTGGCTAGATAGACCACCGGCATGTGATTAACAGGACCGTGGCAACTGAAACAACTGATGCCCCGGTTCACGTGCGCCGAGTGATTGTAATAAACGTAGTCGACTGTGCGATAGATCCACACCCAGTCGATGGGATCGCCCGTCTTCCAGCTCGCGCGCACCGGCTCCAGCTTTGGATTGTCTTTTGCCACCTGCGTGTGGCAGTTCATGCAGACCTGCGTGTTCGGCACATTCGACTGCGCCGCGACTTCCACGAAGCTGTGACAATACCGGCAATCCATTCCCAGTTGCGTCACATGAATGTCATGCGGAAACGGCACCGGCTGGATCGGTTGGTAGCGGACCTTTGTATACTTCGGCGTAACGTAATACCACGTGGCGCCGGTTAACCCACACACGAGCACGATGCCGCAAACGACAAGCTTGATCGGCACCCAATTCGTCCAGCGTGGAAAGAAATTCGCCATGATTAGTTATCGGCAGCTGAGCTGACGGACGCGCGTCGCCACGCTGCCAACGAAACGAAACTGAGCTCAGGAACTTTCTGGTTCAGACGCTGCAAAGGGTTAAGGTTAATCGTTCGCCTGAGGGATAATGAATTCTATAAATGTGGTGCGAGAGGGCAAAATAAATTTCGTAATTCATTCGATCCAGAATTGCGTAGCGCGATCCGATCACGTCAAAACTTCGCGAGTGCGTCAAGCCCAGAAGTGGAAAATTGATCTGCGCGATTTGTAGGGAAGCGGTCCGGCTCCCATAAAAAATTAAAAAACGTGAGAAGATCTCGGCGGGCGCACTGATGGCGGCGCGCAGCTTTGACTCGCGACTATCTCAATCCATGCTCAGAGCGGAGGCGTATTTGCCAGCGGGCACCTGAGCAGTTCGAGGCTTGGAGATGACCTGCTCAAGGAGATCAATGACTTTAGCGGCCCATGCTGCTGACGATTCGGAGTTATAGTGGATTCCGTCTCCACCCGTTTTGCCGGGCACATAGTGTGTCAGTCTGCGTGAATCAATGACAATATCGCCTCTGCGTCGATTCTGCTGGATCAGCTTGTAAATTCTGCCCTGTACCCTTGAGAATTTCGAAGAATCGGGTGGTCCGATCCACACGACTCTGCAGTTAGCAGTAGTATGAATCGTGTCCACAAACCTTTCGAGGATTGAGCGGATCCTGGCGTCAGGCAACGAGCTGTCCATCCAGTTCGTCCCTAGCTGAACAATGGCAGTAGTCGGACGATAGCGAGAGACAAGCTCATCAAGCTTGGGAGTTGCCTGGTGCGTCCTCGAATCGATCGCCATGTTGCGGCTAGGCGTCTGCTCGCGATAGCCGCATTTGGTGAAAAAAGTTGGCTCCGCGCGCAGCCAGTTTTCTGGCGAAGAACCACAGGATGCGTACAGAGCTACGTTTCTGGAGCCAAACGTTGCAACGAGGTAATCGTGGAGAAGTTCACCGAACTTACCGACGCTAAGAGAATCACCGATGTAAAGAGCGGCTCTTCTTGGGGGCAATGAGCTGGTACCGACCCGCTGCTGCTGCTTGCCAATCACAACCGTAGTTACGAGAACGAATGCGCCAACGACCAGAGCACATATCACTAATGCACCTCGCATTACTCGTAACCAATCAGTCCGTGCCAGTTGAACCGGGATATTTGGCTTCATCTTCAACTGTGATGTAAGGTTGTAAGTCGATTCGGCCAGAGTCATCTCTTCGTTTGACTGTACTCCAGGGAGTCCCTTCTAGTTCGTGCAGGCGCAGCGTGTACGTCCGACCGATCCGATATTTGCCAAGCGATTGCTGTTTCAGGCCGATGTAGGCCGGGTGCATGACAAGGATTTGCTTGTCATCATATTTGCCAGCCAGAACCCGCCGGACGTCATAAACAAAGCCAACCATAGATTCCCGATACGGCAAAAACTCCTCCACCTGCATCGGTTTCGATTTAAGAACGAGACGTGCGCTTACGCGGAGTTGCGTGTTGTCGGCATTTTGAGCCGGTGTAGCAGCCCGAGTCGCTGCCGCTGCAACTTGAGGAAATGCTTCGCTCAACGGCTTGAGTGAAGCCACCGACTGCGTCGAAAGATCCTTCGAGATAATCCCAAATACTTTGTCCGCCCATTCATCCATGTCTTCCCCGACAAAATGTTCGCGGTCATGCTCCATGTGGCGGTACGGGTAGGAAACCAGCGGACGGCTGTCGATGACAGTTGCGGCGGGGCCAAAGTAGCTGCGCACTTGTTCAACGACGAAATCTTGCACTTGTTGCGAGACTCGTCCCGAAATCGGCGACGCCACCCAATAAATCTTTTTTAAGGACGACTGAGGGCTAGCGGCCTTCAAGATAAATGGAACCACGGATTTCTTCAGCTGGGAGGCGTCGCGCTCTGGCCGAACCGTCTTGTGGTCCGGAAACAAATCGAACAAATTGCTGCCGGTCTGCATGACCAAAACGTCCGGCCGAATCTGCGCCAGCAAATCCTCCAGCTTCGGCACGGCATGCGCTTTTGGGGTCGAGCCCCGCCGCATTCCATAAATGTCTTCGAATTCCTTGGGTTGCCGTGAGCTTTGCGCGGATTCGATGCTCCAAAATCCGCAATGCGTTTTCACGTTCGCGTAGGGCTTAGCCTTCAGCCAACTCAACGGCTGGGTCGCGCAAGCCATGTAACTAAAAACGGCCTTCACCCCGGGCATTTGGCGAAGGCGCTTATCGAACCGTTTGCCAAATCCGCAAAGACTCAGCGAATCCCCCAGAAACAAAACTGTAATTCCGTCATCGACCTTTGCTGGTGCGGTTGGCGGCGGAACGGGCGTCGATTGAATTTTGGCCGGCGTTTGCGCGGCGACTGAGCCGATCGCGGCAGCTAACGCCCACCATGTCGCCAAACCTGCGGCTCGCATCCGAGTCACTTGGAAACGGGTATTCGCGCCCACGCGTCAGCTTCTGTAAATTCACGGGCCGAAAAACACCAGACGATCATCTTTTTCTTTGCCAGGTAGCCCGGGTCTTTGCGGCTGCGGCGATAGAGATCGATGCGCACAGCGGTCGCGCCCGAACCGCGGGTGCCAATCAGATCTGGGGCAAATCCAAGCTCGTAAGTCAGTTCATCAACCAAGCCTGCACCTTTAGTCAGAAAATCGTGATAAACCAAAGTGTGACTGTCTCCTAACAACAGCACTGGACTGTCTGGGTTCGGCAACACTGGTGCCCCGTCCGATTTGTCGTTGACAACGCGAACAAAAATTTTCTCAGGCGCCGGTTTTGGCGCGTCGGGCGGCAAGAGAGTTACAAGATCGCCGGTGAACTCAACCTGCTTCCAAGTCGGAACGTATTCGCGCCGCGGTTGCGAACTCATTTTTATCCTGGCTGCTATTTCTTGGGCGGCCAGCACGCAACCGTTACCCGACCAATGCGTGTCGGTCTTGCAAAAAACCGGCCCGCGATCGCTCTCGCGCTCTCTAACAAAGGGTGACGCCAGATCGACGATCTCAACGCCATTGGCGCGGAGCTCGTCGTAAAAACGGGTCAAATACGGCGCCGCATTCTCGCCGTGCAGGTCGAAGTCCGGTAACGCTTTGTCCGGATAAATCGCTGCTTTCGGCGGCACCGGCACTAACAATAAACCAATCCCGCGTTGCTTGAGCTGATTGCAAAAATCGATAATCGCCGCCGCGGGATCGGCTTCGTCTGGTTTACGCGTTGGCGCGACTTCGCGGGCTTGCTCTGCCCAAAACTTGCCCGTTGAAAGCAGCCGGAATTCAGGCGCAAAAAACAGCCAGCCGTCCGGTTTGATTGCTACTTTTGCATTCGCTTTTTTCAGTTCTTGAAATTCGTTCGCCAGTTCATGGGCAAACTTCTGCTGTCTCTCAGAAACGCGAACAAGCTCAGTTTCAATCGCAATGGCCGCCATAGCGAAGGCCCAAAGTGGAACGGACAGGCGAAAAAGTCTCATTGCGATTCCCATTCAGTTAGTAGTAAAAACACCGTCAGTCGAGCGGTTTCCATTTGTTAGGATGTACTGAATAGCGCGTGGTTTTTAGTTCGCATATCTTCATTTACTTTTTTTTGCCGGGCGCGTTGCTTGGTTACTACGCGCTGGCAAAAGCGCCGCAGCGCTGGCGCAACTTCTGGCTCATACTAGCCGGCTATACTTTTTACGGATGGGCTGAGCCGCGCTTTACGCTGCTCATGTTCGCCACCACGTCGATTGACTGGTTCATGAGTCTCATCATCGCGCATGACGACTGGCACGTATGGCGATTGTGGCATCGCCCTGTCCCAAGACTAGTTCGAGGCGGTCCAAGGACTCACTGGCAGCGCAGCGCAATTACGACCTCGATCGTGTGCAATCTCATCGCCTTGGGTTTCTTCAAATATTTCAACTTCGGCGTGGATACTTACAATGCGCTTGTCCAAACCGCGGGGCTCGACTACCTGCAGTGGGGAACGGTTTTCCGAGTCGTCCTGCCGCTCGGCATCAGCTTCTACACTTTTCAGGCGCTTAGTTACATCATCGACGTGTATCGCGGCGATGCCGAAGCGATGGCGAACTTCATCGATTTCTCCTGCTTCGTTTCGATGTTTCCCCATCTCGTCGCCGGGCCGATCCTCAAGTTCTCGTTCCTCGCCGATCAACTGAAACATCGCACGCTGACGCTCGATAAATTCGCGCGTGGCGCCGCCTTCATATCGCTGGGCCTGACAAAAAAAATTCTCCTGGCCAACCCGTGCGGCAAAATTGCCGACATCGCGTTCGACGCCGGCTCGATCAAGACGCTCGAATCCTGGTTCGGCGCGATTGCCTACGCGTTTCAAATTTATTTCGACTTCAGCGGTTACTCCGACATGGCGATCGGCCTCGGTCTTATGCTCGGTTTCATTTTCGCGAAGAATTTCGATGCGCCGTACCGCTCGGAATCGATCACCGATTTCTGGCGGCGCTGGCACATCTCGCTTTCCACCTGGCTCCGCGAATACCTTTATATTCCGATCGGCGGCAATCGGTACGGGCCCACGCGCACTTACCTGAATCTCATTCTCACCATGTTGTTAGGTGGCCTGTGGCACGGCGCGTCATGGAACTTTGTCGTCTGGGGCGGAATCCATGGCAGCATGCTGGCGTTTGAACGAAGTCAGGGCCGTCAGGGTATCTACCACAAGTTGCCAAGGCCGCTGCGCATCGCGCTGACGTTCATAATTGTTTTGATTGGCTGGGTTTTTTTTCGCGCACCGAATCTGGGACACGCAGTTGCGTATCTCGGCAGCATGTTTGGGCTACGTCACGCGCAGCCGGCTGCAGACTTGATCAGTGGGATCGTTTACAAGCCTTACTACCTTATCTCGATTGCCATTGCGGCGATCGTCGTCTGGGCTGGCCGACAAACGTGGGATTTTACGCAGCAACTCACTTGGCCAAAGGCGGCGGTGTGCTGCGGGCTGGCGTGGCTGGCACTCGCTGTCATGGCCACACAGGAATACAACCCCTTTATCTATTTCATTTTTTAATTCTCGATGAGCGACAACGAAATACCGGCAGTCAGAAATATGCCTCCACGGCCGCCAACACTTTCGCTGCCAAGCTACCACGAGCCCACGGCTGAAACGCACCAGAAATTTTCGCGCGAGGTTGAGGCCGACATAGCCCTGAAAAACACCTCGTTCGCTCCGGGGGTAGCGATCGCGCTGACTTTGTTCTTCCTGATTACCATTGTCGCAGTTCCGCTTGCCCAATTCGCGGCGGAATATTCCACCGTCCATTCAATTGGCCGATTGCCCACTCTTGTTGCATTCGGCTCATTGGTTCCTCATCGGCATGAAGTGGGGAAAATCCCCGGTCTTCAGCGGATTCTGCCAAAACCGGAGGAAATCAAATCCGTCGAGAAATTTGTGGAGCGTGATTCGGTTGTTGCCCAGTGGCTGCTGCCGCGAGTCGAGTCTGTGCTCACAAGGTTCCTCGGTGCAGGCAACGAGCAAGCATATCTCGGACGGAACAACTGGCTGTTTTACCGGCCGGACGTCGACTATGTGATTGGCCCGCCATTTCTCAATCCGTTTTGGATCAAACGGCGAACGCTGATCGCCGACGTTCACCCGGATGCCGTTCGGGCGATTGTCGATTTTCGCGATCAATTGGCGAAACGTGGGATCGATCTCGTCGTTGTTCCGACTCCGGTTAAACCCAGCGTCGATGGCAACATGCTTGCCCTGCGTTCGAATGGATCGGTTTTTGAAAATGAGTCATTCGCCAGCTTTAAAGCGCAGCTCGAGCACGCCGGCATCCGCGTTTTTGATCCCGAGCCGCTTTTAACGCGCCCGGCAGAAGGCGCAAGTCAACCGTTGTATTTGCAGGCCGACACCCATTGGCGTCCCGCGACAATGGAAACCGTCGCGCAACAATTGGCATACCGCATCGGCGTTAACGAGAGCGCTTCACCTTTTCAAATTGTGGACAGGAAAATCAAGGGATTGGGTGACATCGCGCGAATGTTGAAACTCCCGCCTGATCAGCTCGCACCTTACGAGGAGGAAGTCACCATCCACCAAGTGACCGCCGGCAATGGCGTTTGGAGAGCGAGCAAGGACGC
>WNFJ01311941.1_pt1 | contig 13359 bp, 12 predicted proteins | sample 5400461 | NCBI WGS metagenome assembly WNFJ01 (sample SAMN13153349, study PRJNA577476) | soil metagenome | isolation source: 115 cm saprolite on Douglas fir-dominated hillslope | place: USA:California | collected 2013-09-17 | reverse complement strand
TTTGCGAGATAAGGGGTGCAATATTTTCCACTTCGTTACGCGTAGGAACAATGATCGATACCGACGTGGTCGAGGTGGACCTGCGTGATTCGATTTAGCCGACGACAGGGTTCAAATCCATATGCTTGAGCAACCGGTCGATATAATCCGGCCACGAACGGAACTTTCGCGACCGCGCTTCATCGCACAACTGCGCATACAATTGTCCATCCGTCAGCAGTTTTTTGATTGCACCAGCTATTGTTTCGACACTTGTTTGATCGACAATCAGACAACCGCCCTCTCGCGCGACTTCACCTAGCGCACCGTTCCCGCCGCAGACGACCGGTTTACCGTGTAATAGACTTTCCACGATCGGCAGGCCGTAGCCTTCCATTAAGGACGGATAGACCGTAAATCGGCAATCCCGGTATTCGCGCAACAATGTTTCGTCGTCCACGTGCCGCAACCACCGAATAGGCCGGCCTTCGCCCTGCAGATTGCGTATTTCCGACATTATTTTACGCCTCGAGAATTTTGTCGCCCTCCCAATTAAATGAAGCTCGAAATCCACCCCTTCCCGCCACAGGTTCCTCGCCGCCAATAAGAGAGCGTAATGATTTTTCCGCGGATCCAGCGAGCCGACACAAACGATCAGGCGGGATGCAGCCGACTTGTCGTTTTCAGGTCCACCATCGTGCATTTCCGCTGGCCACGGCTCGACCGTTACCGACGTTGGTCGGCAACCAAACTGATGCCATAGCTGGTGCAGATCGTCCCGCGCTTCTTGGGAAATACAGATGACGTGATCAAAGGCTGCCAGAGATTCGATGTATTCGCGGTAGCGCTGTTCCCTGATTCCATAAAGAGAGGACAAGCGCAAACGGGCCGCATCGTGAAAAATCGCCAAAGATCTCACCCGTGTAGTCCGGATCAAACCTGGTAGGTGCTTGCGCCGTGAATCGTGATGACTATCGGGCGAGATAAAAACGTCATTTTCCGTGAGCGAACTCGTGAAATCGAAACGAGAAAGAAATGCGAATCTCCTTAGTTCGGCGATGGGATTCTCACCCCGAATTTCCGGACGCCTCGTTGGCCGGGAATTGATATCGAAGGGCCGCGCTAGCAGTTTATGTTCAACTGCGCCCAGCCGCTGGTAAAACCGCCCGATCCGGTTCCAGCAAATCGGCATTACTGACGCGCGCTTGGAAAGTTCAGCAAAAATCTTGCGCGTCATCCGCTGCATCCCCGTGTTTTGCACGGATCTGCACGAGCTAGTCACGTCGATGAAGATTTTCATGAAAAAAGCTTAGAAGGACGTGCTCTAAGCAACAGATCGCCATCACTGACCGGAAACGCGCCAGCAGATGAACTGAGCGCGGCCGAGTTCGACTTGAACGTTCGGATATACTTCCCGGAGGGCGGGAAAATCACGCGCAACGCAAACGCCAATCAAGGGAGGCTTGGGCGGATTCCGGCGGATCTGTTCGGGCGTGTATGCTTGCACCGGGAATCGCAAATTCCCGTGGAAAAGATAAAACGAATCCCAAAGCAGATCTCCTCCTGGCGCTTCCGCTTTGATCAGCACGGTTTTCATTCCCGCCAGCTGGAGTTCACCCAGCTTTTCAGCGATCAGCTTTTCGTCGGCCACATCCTTTCGCCGGCGCTCGATCGTTATTGCTGAGTGCACGAAGCCGGCTGATAGCACGACAATTAGAACGACTGCCGTGCGGAGGCGGATGATCGGGCCGCGCTCCAAAAACCTATAAAAGACCAGCGCAAGCAAAAAACAAAGACAAGGAATGATCGGGACGATGTAACGAACACCTCGAAAATTGGAGACGATCGTCAGGCCAATTACAGCCAGGCTGATCATGGAAATTTCACGGACTGCTACGGGGCTCCGTTCCTTTTTTGAAAAGAGAACGAGGAACGCGGCCAGGAACGAAAGCAGACCCGAGGCACCTCCGAGCGTGCTCAAACCGTACAAAACTGCAAAGTAGGGCCGTGCGCCGAGATTGGCCGACCCAGTCCAGGCCATGACTTCCTCGTGAAAGACACGAGCAGGCGACATCCCGTATTTTGTGACTTGAATCAACGGCCATATAGCCATGGTCGCGAACGCCAAGAGCATACTGGCAACCAACCAGCCGCTTCGCAGCTTGGGTCGCTCAACGCGAGATGTCAGCCGCACCAAGATGATCAGCAGCCAGACCAAAAAAGGCATCGGGAACTTTTGCAGGCTGCCAAGCCAGGAGGCGGCTGCCACTCCTAGCCACCAAGCAGGCCGGTTTCGCGCGAGTTGCGCAAAAAGAATCGCGCTGATTGTAAAAAACGTCAGCCCAATGTCGAGGAAGCCACGGCTGGCCTCCGGCGAAAATAATGGAGATGACGCGAGGACCGCGAGACTCAGTGGGATCAGCCACGGCCGGTTAGGCTCGACCAGAAAAACCAACCACCCGAGCGCGACCATTGTCAGGCAGCCGTAAAGCAGCGGCCACACGCGAACAGCCAATGTTCGATTATGAAGCCGTGACAACGTCAAAGTCGTCAGCCAAAATTGCAAAGGGGGCTTTTCGAACGATCGCTGAAAATTGTAATGCACCACCCACGGCCCGGTTAACGTCATCTCGCGGCTGCGTTCGGCCGTTAGGAGCTCGTCTGTGTGCGTCAGAGTTCCTCTCGGTATCTCAAAGGCGAGCCAGGCAAACACAGAAACGAGTACGGCGATCGCCGTAGCAATCGCCCATTTGCGCCACATCTGAATGTCGTGAGGCTCCCTGGTCTGCGCCGTCAGCGGGTTAGCCACTTGGATTTGACTCATATAACTGAAAATACAATCCATTCACCGGAAAAGAGTTCTTGCAACTGCCGCGCATGAGAGCAATCTCGAATCGCAATACCGGCGCCTCAGCGACGTGGGGAGCAGAAACTCTCCCCCAATGATTAACAATCACCTTCCGGGAATCAGCCCCTCGTTGACTCCCCGTGGATAAAAAAGATTTCTCAGATATTTCCACCGGTACTCATGTAATTTCGTGGTGAAACGAGCGGCGCACTATGAAGATCTTTCTGACCGGGGCAAGTTCGGGTATCGGATTGGCAATTGCCAGAATGCTCACCACCAGCGGCCACGAAGTCTGGGGAACATCGCGCGAGCCGGCGCGCATTCCGCAGTTGGCGCGATTGCATCCAGTGCTGCTCGACTTATCCGATCCCAATTTAATCGACCAGGCATTCGCGAAAGCGCTTTCTGGGGCAGGCCATTTTGACGTCGTCGTCAACAATGCAGGGAGCGGTCATTTCGGCCCCGCGGAACATCTTCCGGCCCAGGAGATCGCAAGCCAATTTCAAATTCTCGTGTTTGGGCATCTCCAATTAATGCAACTGGCATTAAACGCCATGCGCTCGCGTGGAAGCGGGCTGATTATCAATGTGACATCCCTGGCCTCGCGCTTGCCCGTGCCGTTCATGGCAGCTTACAACTCGGCCAAAGCGGCGATGGCTGCTTTTACTATGTCGATGCAACTCGAGCTGCCAGATACGGGGGTGAGACTTGTCGACCTTCAACCGGCCGATATCTCCACTGCGTTCAATGACGCAATAAGCAAGAGCGCACCGCCCGATTCGAGGTATGACTCAAATGTGGCCAAGACATGGAAGGCCGTCGATCGCAACATGAAGGCGGCGCCAAAACCCGAACTAGTCGCGAAAAAAGTTCTCAAGTTGATCGATGCAACAAATCCCCTGCCGCGCATCACCGTCGGCGATACATTTCAAAGCAAAATCGCGCCCACTATTTTTCGTTTTCTGCCGCAGCGCCTTCGGATCTGGGGCCTAAAGAAATATTACGGCATATGAGGACGTCACGGAGGTCGACATCGTCCTCGATCCGAAGCCCGCTAACTGAAGCTGTAATTTTAGTGGCGGGATTTGGCTCGCGGCTGCGCGGCTCCCGTGACGCGTTTTTGAAACCGTTGGTTTCAGTGGGCGGTCGCCCGCTGGTTTCATACACTATTAGTGCGCTAGCCCAAGCGGGAATAAAGAAAATCAATGCCGTCGTCGGATTTGAGAGCGCGCGTCTGAGCGAAGCTGTCAGGCGATTGATTCCGCCGGAAATCAATGTGTGTTTCGTTGAAAATCCTGACTGGCAAAAGAAGAATGGCATTTCTCTTCTTGCTGCGGCTCGCGCTGTCACTCCGCCGTTTCTTCTCACCATGAGCGATCATCTTTTCGACCGCGCGATTATCAACCTGTTGACGAAATCGGCAGACTTCTCGCAACTGAACCTCGCCATCGACAAAAAATTGAACACGATTTTCGATTTGGACGACGCCATGAAAGTTCAGACGTGCGGGGATCGCGTTATCGCCATCGGGAAGAATTTGCCGAATTACGACGCGATTGACACTGGGCTCTTTGTTTGCCCGGCTGACATTTTCAAGTACGTCGAAAAGGCGAAACAAGCGGGTGACTGCAGTCTCAACGACGGCGTGCGCTTGATGGCGGCGGACAACCGAGTGCGCGCGTTGGATATTGGCGACGCTTGGTGGCAGGATGTCGATACACCAGACATGCTGCGCCACGCGGAGGAAAGGATGAGGATAGTAGGCTAGGACCCGAAGCCAGGTTGCGCCCGCCAATTGTCCACTTGGCTGGCGGAGCGCGCACAACCTAGGGTGCAGGTGGCGTGGCAGGACTTGTACTGAAAGAATTGCTCCCGTAGATCGGCGAATGTGTAATCCATCAGGTCCTTGGACCACACTTTCCGCGTCTGTGAACACCAGTTCACTTGTCCATATTCATCGATGTAGAGATATCGGCTTCCCGCGCGACATTTGAACGGCGCCGAGCCATTTTTCACCAATCGTGTCCGGTAGTTGGAGAAATCCACCCACCTTTTTGGCAGTTGCCTGACAATTTTTTCGAACGCCTTTACTTCGTCACTGTTTAGCTTCAGCTGTCCCTCATTATCATGGATGAGCAGAACGCGCGGGACGAAGCCCATTTGCTTGGCAAAGGAAACAACTTCCTCGGCCTCTTGTGGAGGGCACGCCCCCAGAACACCGCTCACCACGACTCGAAAGCGCGCATACTTGTGAAGCCATTGCAGCCGCTGCTTAAGGTTGCCCAAAACTTTCTGGGTTGTGTCATTGCCTTGGACTCCGTCAATAGAGATCTGCATCTCCTGAAGTCCTGATTCGTTCAGGGCCTCGATCAAATCAGGTCGCAAAAGAAGCCCATTGGAAATCATGCCCGTGCGGAAAAAACGAAGTTCACGGCACTTACGGATCAAATGAGGAAGGTCCGGGTGAAGCGTTGGCTCACCGCCCGTCAAGGAAATCCCGAATGTGCCGAGACTTTTCAGCTTCCGCAGGCGCTTCTCCAAAACACTGGTTGGAATTGGTTTACTGGTTTTGTCGAACTCCGAGCAGTAGCCGCACGATAAATTGCAGCGGCGAATAATAACCAGCTGGGCGAGGAACGGGCTAAAACGGAGCCGCGAAGAAACGCCTCGCATACTGCCAGAAAAGGGCTGGCGCGCATTCTCCATTACCACAGACCCATTATCTTTTGCCACAAGACGGAAACTTAGCCAAAGTCGCGGGCAAGGCGAACTGTTTGTCCCGCCTTTGATGAAATAAAACGATGCGGTGCGACGATTGATGATTGAGGAATGTATCATCCTGGCCGACAGCCCTAGCGCCCTAATTGAATTGTGCGGAATCTCGGTGCTCGAACGCTTATTGCGTACCCTTCAGACCTGCGAATTCAAGAGTGCGATCATTTTATCAAGCACACCCGACTCGATTGAGCAGCATCTCCGACGGGCCTCGCGATTTCGCGCAAAGGTCAAAGGCACAGTCTGCACTCGCTCACCAGGACCTGTAACAGGAAAACAGATTGCCAATGTTTGGCCAGCGCAGGCCGAATATACGTTGGTGTTACGCGGCGACACGATTTTCGACGCTCGCTTATTGCGAATTCTAACTGCGCAATCAGCATCTACGGCACTGGTCGATCTGGCGATACCACCGCTACTCCAAGGGCTGGTAGCTTCGGCCCCGGATGTTCTTCATGGGAAATTCTGTGGGGGGTCTCTGCTTCGTCACAGTTGGGTCTCGGCGCAGAGCGGCTCTTTTGAGGCTGCCATCCGCAACGGCATGGAACGACGAGACATTGCTGGGTTAAACGTCGCTGCTCAACCTCTGTATTCCAACACAATGCGGCGGGAACTGAGGCCTTTTTGGTTCCCTGCACCATCCTCTGCCAGTAAACGGGCAGCCGAGCGGATCCTCTTGGATTCAGCCCAAAAAGGAACGCTAGACTTTCCCGCCTGGGTCCACGCCCCTATCGAAAACTTCCTCATCTCCAAGCTCTACAACACTTGCATTACTCCGAACCAGTTAACTCTCTTTTGCAACATCGTCGCGTGGGCGACGACCGTTCTTTTTGCGACAGGGCACCTGGTTCCCGGAATAATCCTTGCGTTGATCGTAGGCGTGCTCGACGGGCTCGATGGAAAGCAGGCGCGGATAAAAGTCGAGACAAGCGAGGGTGGTAAACTCGAGCATTGGTTCGACGGACTGTTTGAGATTTCCTGGTGGACCGCGCTCGCGTATCACTTTCGCAGCTCCGGAGAGCTGCCTCAGGCCTTTCGTTACTTGCTCTTGCTTCTTTTAGCTGAAGGGCTCGATGCAATCGCCAAAGGAAGCATCCTTTTCACGTACCGAAAATTAATTGATGAACTTGGGCCGTTCGACCGGTTCGTCCGTTTTGTGGGCGGACGCCGCAATGTTTACGTCTGGATCCTCGCTCTCGGCCTGCTCCTGGGAGCCCCGGCAAAGGCTTTCATCACCATGGCGTGGTGGGAAACGGCAACCGCAGCGGTGCATCTTCCACGCGCAATGTGGGCCCTCTGGACTTTTCGAAAATCTAGTTCCGTCGTTCGTTAGGCTACCAATTTGCTGTAAATCCGATACATCTTGTATTTCGAGGCGCCCATCGCCTCGATGAAGCGATTGACCATGACGTTGTCCTCGAGCGTCATGCTCAATTCCCCGGTGAATCCACGTTTGAAAGCGGCGTCCATCAAACCGAGAACAAGCATTTCGGCAATGCCGGCGCGCCTGAACTTTTCCACGACTCCGAGGGCAATGAGACGGCCTGTCCGAATTTTGAAGAATCTGTAGTAAAGCAATTTAAGCAGACCAATCGGCAAACCAAAACACGTCAGTCGTCCGTTGATGTGACGCAAAGCAACGTTGATATCTGGAACGCCGATGACAAACCCGACCGGGTCGTGCCCGATCTCCGCGATCAACATCGCTTCCGGCACAATTAACGGCTTCATTTCCTTTGCCATATGGTCCATTTCCGCTTCGGTAAATGGCACAAACCCCCAATTCTTTTCCCATGCCTGATTGTAGATAGTTCGAATCCGCTGGCTTTCTTGTTCGATTTTTTTCAGGTTTGCCTTTCGAATCTTCACCCCGAATTTGCCGGCTCTAGCCATGGCAATTTTTCGCAATCGCTCGGCCGCTGCCGGGAACTCCGAGAACCACCACGCGTACCAATCCCTCGCCTTAACGAAGCCGTAGTTTTCAATCAGGGCCGCGTAATAAGGCGGGTTGTGCGCAGTCAGGATTGTCGGCGGATATTGAAACCCGTCGACCAGCAGCGCACACATGTAATTCGTCGAATAATCAATCGGCCCCATCATCTCGTCGCGCCCGCGCGCACGAAGCCACTTGGCGGCGGCCTCGAAGAGCGCTGCAGCCACATCGCGATCGTCGATCGATTCAAAGAGACCAAAACAGCCGACGTTGGTCTGATGAAGCTCGTTATAGCGGGGATCATCACTCGCCATGATCCGGCCCACGATTTGATCGTCACGTCGCGCCAGAAACAAAGCGGCATCGCCGTGTTTATAAAACGGATGTTTATGTCGATCTAAGAATTCTTTGCGCTCGATGATTAGCGGCGGCACCCACGCGGGATCGTTCCGATAGATGCGCCAGGGAAATTTAATGAACGCATCGCGGTCGCGATCCGAAGTAACCTGAGAGGTTTCGATCGCGGCCACGGGATCAGGACAAAGCTGCGCTTGCCTCCGGAGTCCAGTCCGGCCGTGCCAGAAAAGAACGCGACATTCTTTCCTGCCGAACGATCAGGAAAATCAGGAGAAAATTGAACGCGCTGAGCTCGAGCCAGAAATACCAGCTCGGCCGATCGATGAACAAAAAGAGAAAAAGGAAAAACATGCGCGTGTTGGTCATCAACAGGCCCCACGTTCTCAACAGGGGACGGGCCGCGGCGCGATAGAGTTGCCGCAGCGAATCCGGCACTCCGGCAACGAAGCTGCGTTCGGTCAGGTCACGCAATTGTCTCAGCTTGGGCGAGAGCAGTTCCTGCTGGCGTGTGAAATTTAGATAGGTTGCGAGCAGAAACTTGTCCCAACCATTTGTCCGCCAGGAAAGCTGCCGGTAATCGTCTTGCAAGACACGCGAAGAATCCCAATCCGCGCGCGACCGGCCTTTCACGAAATAGAGGTAGGCATTTCGATAATAATCGGCGGCGGCGCCCTGAAACGCATGGCTGATTCCGGCGGCAATCGCCAAAAGAATCACGGCTAGCGACGCGCCGCCGTTCAAACACCGAAGAGCCAGATGCACATAGATATTCAGAAATATCACGTGATCGACCAGACTATCGATGATCCGGCCTTTTCTGTTTTTCTGATTCAACAGGCGAGCGAGCTGACCGTCGGCGTTATCGAGCAAGTTAGCGCAAACATGCAAAACCATTCCGATCACGTTGAGGCGCAGATCGCGATAGAAATACAAATGACCGGCCGCGATTCCGACGACGCCCCCGAGTAACGTCACCATCGTCGGCGTCACCTTTAGTTTCGCAAAAAGCTGCGCCAGACGAAACGCGACCCTGCGATAAAAGTAAAGATCGACAATCCCCTCCACGTCGCGCGTCTTGAATGTCGCCCCCAGCGGGGGAAGCGTGGGATCGATCCGCTCCGGCATTACCACCGCGCCCGACTCTGCCTCAGGCGTGTTGGAGCGCAGCCGGAACAAGCGTGTCCTCGAGGATATTAGGGGCCTCGTCGAGATCGGCCCGTGTGTGCTTAGCGGTCACGCAGGCGCGGAAACAAACTCGATTCAGCGGAACGGCCGGATAATCGACCGGAGCAACCCAAAGACCGCGACCGCGCAATTCGTGACAAAGCCGATACATGCGTTCGCGCTCACCGATCACAATTGGCATGATATAGGTTGTCGATCTTCCAGTATCGATGCCGAGACCGCGCAGTTGCGCACGAAAATAGTCGGCATTCTCCCAAAGCTCTTTTCGCAAATGCGATTGTTGTGTTCCAATTTCGAGCGCCTTAATGATCGCGGCCACTACCACGGGCGGCAGCGCACAGGAGTACACATACGGATGTGCATAATATCGCAGATACTGAACTGCCTCCATCGAACCCGCGACGAATCCGCCAAGCGCCCCGAAGGCTTTGGAAAATGTGCCATAAACAAGGGAGATTTGATCTTCCACCTCAAACTTCTCGGCCGCACCGCGACCGTTTTGACCACAGCCCAGCATCGAATGGGCTTCATCGACGAAAACGCTGGCGTCATGAGACTTGGCGATAGCAATCAATTCCTTGAGATTGCCGAAGTCGCCATCCATCGAGTAAACCCCTTCGACGATAACCAAGCGGCGCCGGCCTTGTTGGCGAGTCAACGCTGCTTCCAACGACTCGGGATCATTGTGTTCGAATTTCTCCGCGCGACACCGTGAAAGAACGGCACCGTCGCGCAAACTCAGATGAGAACGATTGTCGAGGATCGCCACATCGCTTTTTCGAAGCAAACTAGAAATGGTGCCGAGCGCGCCTCCGAATCCGCTGTTAAACAGCATAGTGTCCTCGCGGCCGAGAAATTTCGCGACACGCCGCTCGAGTTCCCGATGCAGGTCGGTCATTCCCGAAAGCATCGGCGCCCCACACGCACCCATGCCATGGGTCTTGAGCGCTTCGTGCGCCGCGGCAATCACCTCCGGGTGATTCGCCAGCCCGAGATAATTATACGAACAGAAATTGATGACGGAGTGCGCTTTACCATTGTAAGTGATGGTGGTGCGGGCGTCAGCCGCACCGAGCAACTCGGGCTCGTACAGTGGAGATGCCCATGCTTGCTCACGCATCCAATTTGTGAAGCTTGGCGGAGCTTGAAGCGGATCGTTGCTTTCACGGGCAGCGAGAAAATTACCCAAGCTAAGTTTGAAGGGATCCTGGTTCATCGCCGCTCGCAGTGAAGAGTTCCCTTTCTTGTCGATCTTGCGAACCCAGCGGCGAAATGTTGTTCGCCTGTCAGCCAATAGGGCGTGACTCTCTGGAATCGACTGTAAATAATTATTTTCAATGCCTTATGTAAGGCTCCGACGACGACCTAATGGTGCGTCGCAGAGTTCCATATCGGGGCATCTATTGTACTGACTCCGACGCGCTCGACAAGGCTTTAGTCGCCACTTTTTTTGGCCTTCGGGCCGCTCGGATTTGGCTATTTTCGGGTCGTTCTAAAGACGTAGTCCCACAGGGGTGAGCTCACACCGAAGCCAGCCTCGTCGTCATTGTAATGATGGCGCAGATGATATTGTTTCAACCACCGCCAGATGCCGTGTTTCATCGGGAAATGGTGTATCGCGTAATGGATCGTATCGTAGCAAACGTAACCGAACCCAAATCCCGCTGAAACCGCGGGAGCAAACCGCCCCAGCGTTCCAAAAAAAAGCGCGTAAAACGCAACCGCGAGCGGAATGCTGACGGCCGGCGGCATCACCAGCCGCTTGGCGTCGTTGGGATAATCGTGATGCACACCGTGCATGATAAAGTGCAACTGCTTTCCTAAACGCGTCCTCGGTTCATAATGAAAAGCATAGCGGTGAATGATATACTCGAGCAGCGTCCAAATCAGCGCACCAATCAGAAACAATCCGGCCACGGTTAAGATCGACAATCGGCTTTGCCCAAATGCGAGATAAAGCATGTAAGCGATCACCGGCGCATACAGCAGAAACGGTGTAGCTGGATGCACGTGGGAGAAAAACTCCATGAAATCGCTTTTGAACATGCGCACCGTTTCGTTTTTCTTGGAGACGTAACGCTGTTCACTCATACCTTAGAAACTAATCGGCCTGGCACTCAGATCAATGCAGCCGGGAGGATCGACAATCTCCGCCGGAAGATTTCGAACGCTCTTGTCCGCTGGTCTCATTCGCTCCACTCGCGAAAACAACGTGTAGCGCTTATCGAAAATGAACTGGAAGAGCAATCGGCTCCAGGATGAGTGGTATTTCAGGGAGTTGTAAAACTCAGGCGCCATCGCCCGCAGTTTCGGCAAATTATTCCACGGCACCGAAGGCAGATCGTGGTGTTCGTTGTGATAGCCCATGTTCAACGCGACGCGATTGATCGGCCCATAATAACTCGTCGTCTCTTGATCAAATTCGTAAGTGTAATGTTCCTGGATCCAACGTGCCCCGACCGGATGCAAACCGATGGAGAAGAAAAAAGAGAACGCGAGATAGAGGAATCCGGGCCATCCGCAGAGATAAACAACTGCGACATCGTAAGCGACCACGCACGCGAAATTCACAAAAAACCATCGGTCCCACATCGTGATCGCCTTTAAGCGGGGCGGGCGCGTCAATTGGAAGAAAGGAAACAGCATCAGCCAAATCGCCTTGCGATACCATTTGTCGCCAACGAGGCGCGCCTCCCAGTGATTCGCCAGATCGGCATCGTATTCGTAATCCCCCTGGTGAGAATGGTGCTTCAAATGATAAACACGAAAGCCCATCGCCCCCGGCGCTAAATTTGGGAGATCGGCAATAATCGCGACCATTTTGTTCCAGCTTTTGCTGCGGAAAACGAGATTATGCGTCGCGTCATGGATGATAACGTAATTCGCATGATTTGCGAACGCGCCCACGCAATAAGCCAGCAGAGAGCTCAGCCACCAGTAATGAAATCCAAGCTTCCCCATTCCGAACGCAATCGAGCTCTGCAAAATTAACAACGATAGCGTAATCAGGGCGGTGTACGGATTTCTCGCCATCAATTGCCGAACCTCCGGATGCGCTTTCACGATTGCGCGCGCGCGCCCGGGATGAGGTTGTTCTAACTGCGACTGATGAAAAGCGATGGCCATCGGTTCCAATTATCCAGCATAATTTAAAGCAGTAAACCGAGCTTTTTCAAACCACAGTCTTCGACGTAATTAGCATGAGCACTCGGCGGCAAACGGCAAATATCCATCGCGAAAGGGAATCGAAGCGCAAGTCCAAAAGACAATTTCGATTCGGCTACGGCCACGATCACGAAATGCAACAGGAATTTCGATCACCCCAGACTTCGCCGCGGCAAGAATCGCAGTCGGAGCGGAGCGATATTCTCCACTTCGTTACGGTTTGGGATAATGATCGAAACGAACAGATCAGACACAGACATGTTCGAAGGAGATTACCTCCGCGGAAGTCGCGACCTTAACGGGAGTCGAACGCGCATTCAACATTTCACAGGCCGGAACCAAGATTTTAGTACCTAAACTAATGACAAAGCGGCATTTTCATTTTCATCAAAATGGAGAGAGATGTTCGAGCGCTTTACATATGCTGGTGCGATTTTTTCCCCGATGGCTTCTGGTCGATATCTTAGTTCCGCTTGCCGTCACTCGCGTGGTTTTAGTCCTCGTGGCGTGGCTCGGTTTTCGCCTTATCCAGTTCCCGTTAAGAAGCACCAAGTGGGAAATCGGCGACAACGGGATGGCGCAGGACGTGGCGGGGCACCTTTCACCGAATGCTCATCCATTCGTCAACATGTGGTCCCGGTGGCGTCGCGAAGAACGGCTATAGGTTTCTCCCAGGGGAACAATCCAATGTAGCGTTTTTCCCGCTCTACCCTTACGTCGTTCGGCTGGTGCACGGTGCCGTTCGACTACCCGGCGATGCGGGATGGCTCTTAGTTGGAATAATTGTGTCAAACGCCGCCTTTTTTCTCGCACTCATTTACCTGTATCGGCTAATTCGTTTGGACTACGATAGGCGCACGGCGGCTCGAGCAGTTCTCTACTTGTGCGTCTTCCCGACAACTCTATTCTTGTCAGCGGTTTATTCAGAATCGTTGTTCCTCGCCCTGGTGGTAACTGCTTTCTATTACGCACGCGCGGCTCGATGGCTGGCCACCGGCGTGCTGGCCGCGGCAGCGACTCTGTGCCGGCCGGCTGGACTCCTGCTTGTTGTTCCTCTTGGATTTGAATATCTATCTCAAAGAGAATTTCGCTGGCGGCGGATCCGGGCCGATTGCGG